>JGI24746J21847_1000028_pt1 | contig 13512 bp, 9 predicted proteins | sample KBSMiscanthusM5_FD_21847 | JGI IMG/M metagenome (IMG submission 21847) | reverse complement strand
CCGTGGCCGACGATCAGCTCGGTCGAGCCGCCGCCGATGTCGATGACCAGGGTCGGCTCGGCGGGCGGTCGCTCGTGGGTGGCGCCGAGGTAGGTGAGGCGCGCCTCCTCGCCGCCGTCAAGGACCTGGGCGGTGAGCGCGAAGCGCTCGCGCAGCTCGGCGACAAAGGCGTCGCCGTTGGAGGCGTCGCGGACGGCGCTGGTCGCGATCGTCCTTGTCGCCTCGACCTCCAGCCGCTCGCAGAGGGCGGCGTAGTCGCCGATCGCGTCGCAGGTGGCCTCGATCGCCTCGGCCGAGAGCTGGCCGGTCAGGTCGACGCCCCGGCCCAAGCGCGTCACCCGGCTCTGCCGCTCCACCTTCGCCACGTCCCCATCGGCGACGTCGGCGACCAGCAGCCGCGTCGAATTGCTGCCGACGTCGATCACCGCCACCCTCTTGGAAGCCTCCGCCACGGGCGGGCACTCTAAGCGCGCCGCCCCGCAAACCGCCGTGCCCCTGCCCAACAATCCCTCCCCCGCCCGCCCACCGTTGCTAGCATGCCCTTACCGCCGCGGGGTGGAGCAGCCAGGTAGCTCGTCGGGCTCATAACCCGAAGGTCGCGGGTTCGAATCCCGCCCCCGCTATAGGACCAAAGCTCCGCATTTGCGGGGCTTTTAGTTTTTTTGTCTTACAGACAACAGGGTGCAAAATTGGCCGTGGGGCAAGCGCTGGGGCAAGGTGAGGTCAAAACCGGCACTGAAAAGGCTGCCGTGGGGTGGTCGGCTCCGGCAGCAAAACGATCAACTTCGCTCATCGACGACCCAGGAGGCTGTAAGCACTGCAGAGGTCTCAGCCTGCGCCTGCAGCATCAAGGATGTCCTGCACTCGTTTCGCCGCTGCCGCCGGGTCCTCGTGCTCCCAGATGCGGATCACCCTCCACCCTGCCCGCTGGAGCCGTGCATCGACTTCGCGATCCCGTTCGACATTCCTAAGAAGCTTCGGCGTCCAGTAGTCGGAGTTTGCCTTTGGCATAGATCGGTGCTGTTGACAGCCGTGCCAGAAGCAGCCATCCACGAAGACGGCCACACGCCGGACGGTGAAGACCACGTCGGGACGAATGCGCCGACCCCCTACCTCAATTGGATGATCGACTCGGAATCGCAGGCCTCTGCGGTGCAACTCGGAGCGGAGCCGGCGCTCTGGAACCGTGCCAGTTCGGCGATTCGAGCGCATACTCGCCGAGACGGCCGGGCTAGTTGGGGCCGGTCGCGAATTTCCCGCGGACACGTCCCTATTCTGGCGATTCTTGCCAGCGACCGTCGGGCCTGAAAGCATGGCTCAAATGGTTTCAGGCGGGCACGGGGACAAACGCCGCTGGCCTACGGCGATCGATCTCTTCTGCGGTGCTGGCGGACTCACCGTCGGTCTGAAGCGTGCCCGATTCCGTGTGCTGGCGGGAGTCGAGCTCGACCCGCTCGCGGCCGCGACCTATCGCGACAATCATCCGCGGGTCCACCTCTGGGAGCGAGACATCCGCCGCCTACCGGTGGCTGAGATCTGCCGCACCCTCGACATCAGACCAGGCTCTCTCGATCTGCTCGCCGGCTGTCCGCCGTGCCAAGGGTTCTCGACTATCCGCACTCGCAATGCAGGCAAGCCGGCAAAGGATGACCGAAACGATCTTGTACTTGAATTCGGCCGGCTCGCCCGCGGCCTGCTTCCCAAGGCGATAATGCTTGAGAACGTTCCGGGGCTGGCCACCGACGGCAGACTGGAAGAGCTCTGCGGCATCCTCACGGAACTCGGTTACATCGTGCATCACGAAGTCAGGAACGCCGCTGAATTCGGTGTGCCACAGCGACGCAAGCGTCTAATTCTGTTGGCCGGTCGTCGCCGCGAGATTCCCTTTCCGAGCGCTCTTGCCGATCGTCGCACCGTGAGGGATGTGTTGGAGGATCTGCCGGCGCCGGGGGCTAGTGGCGATGAGATCCATGATCTCGAAGAGAAGCGAAGCGCCGCGATCCGCGACCGGATTCGCCTCATTCCCAAGGACGGGGGTAGTCGCAGCGCCCTCGAAGATCAGCTGGACTGCCACACGAAGGTGGAAGGCTTCTACGACGTTTATGGGCGAATGCACTGGGATCGCATTTCCCCAACGATCACGAGCGGCTGCATCAATCCTTCGAAGGGCCGGTTTCTGCATCCCGAGCAGGATCGGGCGATCACCTTGCGCGAGGCGGCACTTCTGCAGGGGTTCCCGCCTCGCTACCGGTTCAAGCTCGACAATGGCAAGTACCGCGCCGCCGAGCTGATTGGCAACGCCCTCCCACCTGACCTAGTTCGCCACCATGCGACCGAGATTCGGCGGGTCCTCATCAACGCCCCGCGGTCGCCCACCAAGAACCGGACGGCAATATGAACCTCGACGATGTCCTCCGCGCGGAGCTGACTGAGCAGCAGTACGAGGCCGCCACCGACACCGCGGATGAGGTCCTCACGCTTGCTTGTGCTGGTTCGGGGAAGTCGAAGACCCTTGCCTATCGCATCGCGCGCCTGATCGGGGAGGGCGAGGAGCCCAACTCGATCGTTGCCTTCACCTTCACCGAGAAGGCGGCCGACTCAATCAAGCAGCGCGTGGCCGAGGCGCTGATCGAGATCGGCGCCGATCCGAACCTGATCGGCGCGATGTACGTAGGCACTATTCACTCCTACTGCCAGATGGTGCTGGGCGAGATGGACGCGCGCTACCGGCAGTTCGACGTCCTCGACGACAATCGCCTGAAGTTGTATCTGATCTCGCGGTACCCGGGACTGGGCATCGCGGCGGTGAGGGATGCGCATCCACCTGTGGGCGGTGGCAACCGGGCCGGTTACTTTCGCACGGTCGACAAAGTCGCAACCGCCTGGACGACGCTCAACGACGAGCTGGCATCGATTAATGAAGTCAACGAACAGGACGCTGTACTCGGCAACACCCTCGCCGAGTTGCAGGGGCAGCTCGACCGCGACGAGTTCATCGACTTCTCGCTAATGATCAGGCTTGTCGCCGATGCCCTGGTCGCTGATGAGCCCGGGGCGCTGCGCGCGACTGAGGAGGTTCGCCATCTTCTGGTCGACGAGTACCAGGATGTTAATCCGGCGCAGGAGGCCTTGATCGAGCAGCTCCGGGCCAGGGGCTGCTCACTTTTTGTCACCGGCGACGATGACCAATCCATCTACTCGTGGCGGGGCGCCGATGTTGGCAACATCCTGACCTTCCACGAACGCTACCCCGACTCCGCGGAGCACACGCTCTCGCACAATTTTCGTAGTACGCCCGCGATTGTCAACGTGGCTGATGGCTTCGCCGCCGCCGAGCTCGGCGCAACGCGCATCTCCAAGAACCCTACCGCGGACACTCCGGAGGGCCCGCGGGACCTCAGGGCCGTCTGGTTTGACGCGCGGTCCGAGGAGGCGGAGTGGGTCGCAAGCCGGATCGAGGAGTTGCTCGGCACGGCATACCGTGAGCGTGACGGCACGGTCCGCGGCCTGACCCTCGGGGATTTCGCGATCATGATGCGCTCGACGCGGACGGCCGAGGGGGATGGCAGCCCCCGGCACGAGGCGTTCACCGCGGAGTTGGAAGGACGGGGGCTGACCTACAGCCTTGAGGCCGGAGGCGGCATCTTCGATCGACCCCAGGTCGCCGCCCTGCGCGATTCCTTCCTTCTGCTGCGCGACCGCACCCCGGATCGGAACACCGCCGAATCGCACTTCTCCGAAATTGTTCAGCCCGCATTTCCGCACGCTGACTTCACCCGCTTCACCGAGGTGATGGCGCTCTGGGGACGCGAAATCCATGCCCCGTCAACGGGGGCGCGGCGCCGGGTCTTCCCCCAGCAACTTGTTCATGAACTTCTCGAGGCTTTCGGCCTGGCGCAGAGCGACTTCGACGATGGGGTGATGAGGGCGCTGGGCCTCTTCAGTCGGATCATGCAGGACGTCGAGGCGGTGTTCGTCAGTATCGACAGCACTGTTCGCTTCACCTCGATCCTGAACTTCCTTCAGAACGTCGCCGAGACCGGGTATGACACCGCAACCGAGGATGTCCTGCGACGGCCCGATCTGATCACCGTCTCCACCGTCCACAAGATGAAGGGACTTGAGTTTCCTGTCGTCTTCATCGTCGATGTTGAGCAGGAACGGTTCCCGAAAAACAAACGCAAATACGAGGGCTGGCTCCCGACTGGCGTCATCCAGCCAGCGCTCGACCGGGGCGCTTACCAAAGCACCAGAGCGGAGGAGGCGCGCCTCTTCTATACGGCTCTGACTCGCGCGGAGCGGTACCTGTACGTGTCCGGCAGCGAACAGCTTCCAGCGGCGAAAAGAGCAAAGAAAACCTCAGCCTTCACGGGCCTTCTGGCCCATGCAGAGTTGTCCGATGATCCATCCGGGCTACCGGCCGGGCTCGAAACCGCAACGCCGCAGCCTCGAATCGACGAGGCGGTTATGCCGACCACCTACTCGGAGATCCGCTACTACCTGCGATGTCCGGCGGACTATCGGTTCCGAAAGAGCTACGGGTTCAGCCCCCCGATCACGGAGATGTTCGGCTTTGGCATGACGATCCACGCCGGTGTTGGCAAGCTTCACGAGCTCAATCCCGATGTTGCGCCCAGCCCCGAGGAGGCGCGGGAGCTCGCGGAACAGATCTTCCATCTGAAGCACGTGCCCCAGAGTGGCGATCCTGAGCGCCCGGGTCCCTATGAGCGTGCGCGCGACAGCGCCGGTCAGATCCTTGCTAATTACACCACCGACTACGCGGACGATTTCACCCACCAGCGTCAAGTGGAGCTGCGGTTTGAGGTTCCAATCCAGCAAGGGGTTATTTCGGGCTCAATCGACCTGTTGCTGCGGTACGACGACGAGGGCAACCTGATCGGAGCGGGCGTCATCGACTTCAAGACCATGGAGGGAGGTGACGCCCCGGAGGAGAATCGAGAGCTTGACTGGACCGAGCTCGTCCTCCAAGTCCAGCTTTACGCACTCGGCGCCCAAGAAGTCCACGGCGAGCATGCACGCACCGGTGCTGTCCACCTTCTGAAGGACGGCCAGCGAATCGATGTGCCAGTCGATGACGAGGCGGTCGCGGCGGCGGTTGCCAATGTGGAGTGGGGGGTCGAGCGGGTCTTGGCTCGGGATTTCCCGATGCGGCCGGCGGTCGAGAAGTGCGAGAAATGCGACTACGGCGCCCTCTGCGCGAAGCGACCGGAGGAGTTCTCAACCGATGAGATTCCACCCCCCATCCACCTCGTCGGCGGCGAGCTTCAGTTGAGCCGCGCCTTCAGTGAGTTCGAGGAATAAGTCCATGGGCTATCAGGGGGGTAGTGGGGCAAGAAGCTCTCGCTTTCACGCGAGAGCAGTTGTGTCAGGATCGCCGCATGTCGGATAGATCGGTCGCGGACCAACTCCGCGAGCTCGGCGTGAAGAATGCAAATGTCCTCGTGCGGATGGCCGAGCGCGGCCAGCTCCTCGCCCTGAGGTGCGAGATGCCGCAGTGCTACCACCCCAACGGGCGCGGCGCCTTCGATCCGGTCGGGACCCCGGGCGACAAGTGGACGCCCTCGCGCGACCACTACCCGAAGCTCAAATCGGACGGCGGTAGGTTCGTCGCCGAGAACGTTCGACTCTCCCACTCTTGGTGCAACAAGCGGGACTGGGGCTGGCGGGCGCAGGTCCGGGCGCAGCTCGCGAAGGGAAAGTCCCTCGCCGACATCGCCGAGTTCCTGAACCGCAAGGGTGTTCCCCCCGCACACGGCACGAACCGATGGACGGCCGGCATGGTGCGCAAGGCCTACGTGTCGTAGTCCGGGTTCCTCGTCTGAACCGGTGCTGGAAGTACCGAAAGTTTTCTGAATAATCATGCGGATGGTAGGCGAGCAGATTGGACGCGTTCCTATTTTTGGGCCGGTGGAGAACCCGGTGGCCTCAAAGGCGCTGCGCGACCTACTAGTCGAGCTCGCGCGGCGGCCGAGCCAAGAGGTCCCGCAAACGTTGTTTGCGTTCCCCATCCTGCTGAGCGAGCCTGGCGTCGGGCTGGCGCGCGCCTGTTCCCGAGAAAACGCCGCCCTCGCGACACTGCTCGATCAGATCGAGCGCGTCCGGAGGGTCGTCAGCGAAGACGATGAACGCTGGGAATTGGGCAACGGTCCGTTCGAGTCGCTGTATGCGAGCGTCGACGTCGAGCTCTCCGTGGAGGCCGCGATGACCCTCGCATCGGAGCCCGCGATGCGCTCGCAGATCTCGCTTCCCTATATCCAGGCGCTCTGTCGGATGGCGCGATCGCTGTGTGCGATGGGTCAGCCGGCGGCGGCCCTGAAGCTGCAGTGCCTCATCCTTGCTGCCACCGACCAGGAGCCGGCCGACGAAGAGGGGTGGGCTCTGCGGTCGGAGACGATCAGGACCGACCTTGACGTCCTCCGGACCGCTGCCGCGTCCTCGGAAGACCACGGTTTGATCGCTGCCGGCTTGGAGCGCGCCGAGAGTTTTCTGGAGCAGGCGCGTCAGCGAGACGATCGGCCGGCCCAAGCGATGGCACTTCACGGCATCGGGCAGGTTCTGATCGAGCCTCGTTTCCCGCTCGCAGCCGGCAGCCGCATGGGGATCCTCCGAATGCTGCGTCTGGTCCGGAACCTGAACGAGCAGCTCGCGGACCCTGCCCGGCATCTCTCCGCCGACGACGACCCCCGTAGCGACGCGGAACTGACGGCGAAAGGGATCGAGTGCCTGAAGGAGGCCTTCGCCCTCGCCGAGGGCGAGCGCCGCGGCCTGATCGCCCACTCGCTCGGCGGTCTCGCCGTGCATCCACACCGCGAAGAGGGCTCGGGCCTCGATGAGATCGACGGCGCCTACTTTGCTCGAGTCGTGCTCGAAGAGATCACAGATGAATCGCTGCGCCGTCTGCGCCTAAATGCCTGTGCGGTCCTCTCAAATCTCGACGAACCATGGCCTGCGACCGAGCTGGAGGCGGTCTTGGCGATGACGGCGCCGGCGCTCTTCGGTGCCATGGAAGCCGCCGAGGTTGCCCAGGTGATCGTGCTGGCGTTCTCTCTCTCGAGGGGTGCGGAGGCGCAGCAGGCGGCCGTCCTGCGACTCGCCCTCGGTTGCTATGACCGGTTGCGCGAGTCGACGGATGCCGAGCTCTGGTTGTGGGTCCTCAAGATGATGATCGCGTCGTTGGTGGCGGTCGATTCGGAGGTCCGGCTAACAGATGATGAAAGTCCCGCCGACCGGCGCGCACGTGAGCTGCTGAGTCGCGCTCTCGACACGGAGGGGAGTCGCGCCTTTGCCGAGGCGGCAGAGACTGTGTTCGCGAAGCTGAAGCCAGGGGAGAAGACCGACGAGGACGAGTTGAAAGACGCCGCCCAACTCGCCCACGCGAGCGTCAGGCAGGCGCCCCGCGGTCATGACCCTTCGTTGCTCGCCCTTGACGAGGCGTTAACGCTCGAGCTTCCCCGCGCTTACCGCGATTCTCTGCTCTATAGCCGAGCGTCCCTGCAGAGCGACATGGCGGTGGCGCGGCATTACCAAGGCGATATCAAGGGAGCGGTCGCCGACATCATCGAGTCGGCGGAATGCTGGAGCGGCCTGGGCGCATTCGACGCCGCCGGAGAGGCTGTGCAGATATTCGGCCGGCTCGCGATGGTCGAACCAACGACCGGGAACCTGAAGGCGATAGTCGCGGCGCTCGGGCCGGCAGGTCTGCCCCTCGAAGCTCTGCTCGGTTATGGCGGTCAGGAGATCATGACGAGCGCCTGGGCGCCGATCGTGAAGGCTTTGATCGAAATCTTGGTCGAAACCCGGTCCGACCCCGACGTGGAGATTCTTCACACGGTGGTGAGCGCCGGGAGGCATTCGACCCGGCGCCGTTCCCGCGCGCCCATGGTGCCGATCGACTTCGCCGAGACGTTGCGAGCCGCACAGGGCTTTGTCGACCGGGTTCGATCGCCCGCGGCGGTGCCCGAGGCGCTGATCGATGCGGCCACCGAGCAGGCGTCGCTCGAGGTCGCGGCGTGCTCGAGGTACGTGCATCGCCCGCCGGTGTCCACGGCCGTCGACCCCGCAACCGAATGCGACAACCTCAAGCGCTATTTCGACTGGGAGTTCTGCTCGGCCGAACTGACTGGCAAGGCGGCAGCACCGACGGAACCGGATCCCGATCTCGCTTGTCTCGGCAGCACCGGTGTCCTGATAGAGGGATTCCTCACCAACCACCGATCGACGCCCACCATTCTCGCGGCCGTCTCTACCGACGCCGGGCTGCAGGCAGTGATGCCGATCATCACGGACGGACTTGAAGGCATGATCGTCGAGGTCGCGGGCCAGCTCGACGTGATCGGCCCCCTGCAGACGGTCGCCATGCAGGCTCGATGGGCCGCCCAGCAGCATTCGGGCCCGCGCGAAGTCACGGCAGAGGCAGCCGGGATCCTCGCTGGCAACTGGCTGCTCGGTGACACGGCCGACTCGACGCTGGCGATGCTCGTCGAGCAGGGAAAGCAACGGCTCTACGTCGTCGCACCCGACGCCTTCGCCTTCGCCCCGCTCCACCTCTCGGGAGCGGTTGGCCACCCGCTCGCCGAGCGCTGGCAGATCTCCTACCTCCCCGATGCATCTTGGCTTCGACCTCCGGCACCGAACGGGCGGGAGGAGAAATTGAGCGCCCTCGGCCTGGACTTCGCGGGTCTCGACCTGCCTGCACTTGAGGACGCGCCCGCCGAGGCCGAGGAAATCGCGGGGACCTTCGGCGGCGACGCGCTCCTCAACCGCGAGGCGACGGTCCAGGCAGCCCGCGAGGCGTTGAGCGACTGCACGATCGTTCATTTCGCCACGCACGGAGCTTTCGATCCCGCTGCGCCGTCTTTCCAGCGCCTCTATCTCAGCGACGGCAACGAGGGGGCGGTCCACCTGTTCGCGAGCGATCTTTACGACCTCGACCTTCGCCACGTCCGCCTAGTCACGCTGGGAGCCTGTGAGACCGCGCTCGGCCGAGTCGACGTCGGCGGCAATCAGCGAGGGTTCGTCAGCGCGCTCTTCCAGCGCGGTGTGAAGACGGTCGTGGCCGCGCTGTGGCGGGTGGACTCCCGTTGCTCCCGTCTGTTCTTCACTGAGCTTTACCGGCAGCTGGCCGCCGGCTGCGACTGCCATGCTGCGTTTTCCGTCGCCCAAGCATGCGCCCGAGCGAGCTACCGAAGCTATCGTCAGTGGGGAGCGTTCGTCCTGATCGGAGGTGTAGGTGATTGAGGTGAGAGTCGAGCCGCTCGACGAGCTCGATACGCATCTGGCCGCGACCGGCGAGACGGTCCGCGGTCCGCTCTCGTTTTCTGAGCCGGAGACCAAGATCAGCGTCGGCCGGCCGGCGATCTTTGCGATCCGGCCAGAGGACTCCGCGAACCTGCTTCCGCCGGGATCCGCTGCCGATCGATCGCAGTTTGCTGTGTTGCGCCTGGCGATCTCGATCCGGCCGGCCAGCGAGGAGTGGCTCGAGCGCGTCTGGGTCAGCGTCTCTCTCGACTCAGATGGCGACTCCGCGCCAACGCTGTGGTCGTTGGTCCCGGACCGAGTATCGAGCACGGTGCGCGTTGAAAACACGCTCTCGGTCGGTGCGAACGTCAAGTTCCTCGAAGCCAAGGCCGAGCGGAAGCGCAGCCGGGATGAGCGTTCGGCCTCGGTGGCCACCTTCGGCCTGATGGAGAGCAACGGGGGTTGGGAGCTGTCCCGCGTTGACGGTGAGTCGCTGCGCGGAAGCTATGAGTTCGCAGCCATGATCCGGGCCGACGAGACTGCTGAAATCGGCGGCGTCGCTCAATACGACGCGACCGTCGGCCGCCGCCGCTTTGGGGTCATCTCCGCCAAGTGCGAGGTGTCAGGCAATGGCGGTTCTCGCTTCTCCTTGGAGGCACCTTCGGCTGGGCCGCCTCTTCTTAATTGACCGTGGCTGAAGGGTCTGGCGGCGGGAGTGGCACGAAGCACGCGAGCACCGTCATCCTCATCATCGGGAGATGGCGCGCTGGGGCAAGAAATGGGGCAAGAAGCCCCACAGATCCCAGCCGATCCCAGCCGATCTCGATCTCGCGAAAACCGCTTGAAACCATGCCCCACGTAGTCAGTCGGGCCTCTGGATCGGGCTCATAACCCGAAGGTCGCGGGTTCGAATCCCGCCCCCGCTATAGGACGAAAGCCCCGCAATTGCGGGGCTTTCGTTTCTTTGTCATACAGACGATAGGGTGAAAAATCGACCTTTTGGGCAAGCTCTGGGGCAAGATGAGGCGCCTCGCTGACAGTTTCCCCAACGAGCTCCTGAGCGGTGACGTAGGTCGATGCCCAGCGAAGCTCCGGTGGCTCGGGGGCAGATTGCTGGGTGGCAGGAACGGAAAGCCCGCTAGGCAAGGTTTCCATCGGCGGCGGCTCGGTGGTGCTCACCCATCAACCGTAGCTGCAGCTACTGCAGCCTTTGGCGTCAAGGCCCGACCGCTGGTCGCTCCAGCGGAGACCCAAATGCAGCGCCGCGATGCTGGCAGTTTGTCCATCGCTTCCGTGAGACGCAGCAAATTATGCGGAGCGAGCGTCCGCAGGCAGGGTTGCGAGGCCCTTTGAGACCAGGTCGCGCTCGTCGCAGCTGATGAGGCGATGGCCGGCGTCGCCTGCGGCGGCTGCGTAGGCAGCGTCGTAGACGGAGATCGTGTGGCGCTCTGCGAGTTCGGCTGCCCGCGTCAGGAGAGTGCTTGTGGATGCAAGGACGCCACCGTCGTCGGCGAGCCTCTCGATTGCGGCGAGCAGCGGTGCCACGGAGTCCGGTGCGCGCCATGCCCGCACGGCGACATTGGCGACCTCATAGCGGGCGAGGTCGAGCGTGGCGAGCGTGGCGGCGTCGTCTTCCAGCAATGCTCGTGCCGGCTCGTAGTAGTCGTCCTCAGGATCGAAAGCGGCGAGTAGGACGCTCGCATCGAGAAGCAGCGTCGTCACGGACCGGGGCGCGTTGCCTTCACCAGCTCCGCAGCGCGCCCCCCGTGGGGCGAAGCGTCGCTGAGCAGCGATCGCATCGCCGCTGCTCGGCCCTCGCGGCGTCGGCGCAGGGCCGCGTCGGCGAATCCCCGCATGACGGCGCTGCGAGTCGTGCCGCCGCGCTGCGCCTCGGCGTCTACCTCGGCGAGGAGATCGTCTGGAAGGGAGACCATGACCTTTGCCATGCAGCAAGTATACCCAGGTATACCAGCGGCTTTCGCTGCGGCAAGAAATGGGCAAGGTGCCCCCCAGATTCCAGCCGATCTCCACGTAGTCCGATCTCGCGAATTCGGCTTGAAACCCATCCCCACGTAGTCCAGCCGATCCAGCAGCTCAATCTCATAACCCGAAGGTCGCAGGTTCGAATCCCGCCCCCTAACCCGCACCGCGAGCGCCCGGCACAGCTCGGCAAGGACGTCCGCCTGCTGCTGGGGGGCCCGGTGCGCGGGAGGGTCTGGCGGCGGCGGTCGGCGCCGAGCTGGTGTCGAGCGACCCGCTGGACGCCGCCAGCGATCTCGCCGGCGGTTAGGGCGCGTCGCTACGGCGCCCTCACCGTGCGCGAGCGCACCGACTCGCAGTTGTCGAATCCCGGCACCTCGGCGTAGATGCGCTTGCCCTTGACCGCGCTCCCGTGGAAGCGGACTCTCCAATTGCGGTCGAAGTCGGTGTAGGGGTCTTCGCCGACGAGCTTGTCGCGGCCCGGCTGGAGGCGACGGATCTTCACGTGGGCGTCGCCGTCCCCCCAGCACATGTGCCAGTAGGTCGAGTCGGCGACGAGCGTCCCTCGGATCTCCCTGGCGTCCCGGTCGACGGCGATCGTCAGCGCCTCGGCGCGGAAGAGGAAAGCGCGGCTCCCCTCGGCGGAGGAGGCGCTCGCCACAATCGACCCGAGACAGAGTGCCGAGACCGCGACCGACGCAAGTTTTGCGGCCGTTCCGCCCATGGCCAGAACGTATCACTCACCTGATTGGTCAGACCACCAGTCGCGCTGCCCCTCGACGTCGTCGCGTGGGTTGTCGCCGAGGTTGGGCGCGCCGATGACGAGGATCTCGAGGCCCTCCGGCCCGGCCTCGTAGCCTCGCCAGGTGCCCGGCGCGACGCGCACCGCGTCCCATTTGGAGAGCTCGACGATCTCGTCGTCGAGCTTCATCCGTCCGCTCCCTCCCAGGACCACGTACACCTCCTCCTGCCTCTCGTGCGTGTGGCCGTAGGGGAAGCGATAGTTGGGCGGGACGCGCTGGTAGCCGAGGCCGGATCGCTCCAGCCCAAGCGCCTTGGTCGCCAGGCGGAACTCCAGGTCCGGCGCGCCGTCGAAGTTGGACCCGAGATCGTCCAGGTCCTCCTTGAGGTTCTTGTGAGTGAACGGCACGGCGGGATCCTACGCGCCCCTGCCGGGATCGCCGCGTTCAGCCGAGGGGGTCAGCCGAGTCGCGGAGAACGGCGAGGGTCGGTGCGTGCATGCGGGCCTTGATGGTGCCGAGGGTGTCGCCGGCCTTGCCGGCCTGTGCCTGGGCGATCTCCAGCGCCGTCGTGCGGACCAGGTCCTCGCCGACGGCGCGGTCGACGATCCCGGCGGCCTCGGCGTCCGGACCGCCGTAGCGGCGGGCGGTGAGCATCGCCTCGTGAGCCGCCCGCGGCGTCAGCCGGCTTTGGATCAGGGCGGACATGGCACGGGTGAACGGGATGTTGATGTCCGCCTCGGGCAGGCACCAGTAGCCGCGATCGGCGCGCATCGCACGGAAGTCGTGGGCGAGCGAGAGCATCGCCCCCGCCGCGAAGGCATGCCCCTGCATGGCGGCCACCGTGATCGCTGGCAGCGACAGAACGCGCGCGAAGAGCTCGTGCACCGAGACCACGTAGCCCTGGAGTCGATCGGTGTTGCTCGACAGCCACTCCAGGTCCAGGCCGCCGGAGTAGTGCTTGCCCGTCGCCGTCGTCACCAGAGCACGAGGGCCGTCAGTGCTTTCCACCTCGTCCAGAGCGGCGTTCACAGACGCGATCCAGTCGGGATGAAAGCGGTTCTCGTCGTCCCCGAGGTCGAGGATGAAAACGTCGTCTTGGCGATCGAGCGTCGGCATGGCGTCTCCTTGATGGTCGGTAGCGGGGTGAGCGTACGGTCGCGGGCTTCGCTCGCGTCGCTTCGTCAGGATCGCGGCATGCGATTCACGCGTTTGGAGCTGGAGGAGTTCCGCGGCCATGAGGTCGACGATCTCGTCGGTCCGGGGTTGAGGCTGCTGATCGTCGGCATCAACCCGGGCCTGTGGACGGCCGCGGTCCAGACCCACTTCGCGCACCCCACCAATCGCTTCTACCCGGCGCTGGCCGCTGCCGGCATCACCGACTACGAGATCGACCGGGTGGCGGGGATGAGCGATGCGGACCGGGCGCATCTGGTCGCGCGGGGCGTCGGGATCACGAATCTCGTGCGGCGCGCCACCGCGCGCGCCTCCGAGCTCTCGCCCGGCGAGCTGCGCGAGGGCGGCGAGCGGCTGG
>JGI24746J21847_1000025_pt1 | contig 14684 bp, 8 predicted proteins | sample KBSMiscanthusM5_FD_21847 | JGI IMG/M metagenome (IMG submission 21847) | reverse complement strand
CGGGACGCGGCCCTGCGCCAGTTCACCGGCTTCCTCGACGCCGGCCGCTCCGAGACCTCGGTCGAGCTGCCGGGCATCACCTCGCTCTCGCTGGCCGGGGGAATCAACGAGCTCCTCTACACCGAGATCCTCCACGGCGCCGCCTCGCGACTGCCGAGCCGGCTCCCCGACCTGATGTTCTGGATCGTGCTGCCGTTCCTCGGCCCGGAGCGGGCCGCAGAGGAGCGCGAGCGGATTCGGCTCTCCGTCTCCGAGGGCTAATGCGAAGCTCCTGTTAAAGCGCTCCGTATGCCGGGTAGGCGGGTTTACCTAAAAGGCGGGACTGGTAGGTTCTCCGCCGGGTAGATCAAGGCTGTCTATGGCCCTGGCTCGGACGGGCGAGGCCGACAAAGGAGACAAAGAAGAGATATGCGTAGAAATCTGTTTAAGGCACTGGCCCTGAGCGCCGTGTTGGCAATCGGCGTCGCGGCGATCGCGAGTGCCGCGAGCACGACGATCCAGGTCGGCAATCTCGTCCTCACCTTCGGCGGGACCATCTCCCCAAGCAAGCTGCCGAAGAGCAAGTACGCCCCGATCACGTCGAACATCTTCGGCAAAATCAAAACCAACGACGGCACGCACCCCTCGGCGCTGAGGGAATCGGTGGTCGACATCACCAACGTGAAGGTCGACACCAAGGGCATACCCGCCTGCAAAGCGGGCCAATTGCAGGCGCGCGACACCAACGCCGCCAAGAAAGTCTGCGGCAAGAGCACGATCGGCAGCGGCCTCGCTCACGCTGAGATCGCCTTCCCCGAACAGAAACCGATCATTGTCACCAGCCCGATCACCGTCTTCAACGGTGGCAGCAGCGGTGGCAAGACCAAGCTGCTGATCCACACCTTCATCACGGTGCCGGTGCCGGCGGCGATCGTCACCGACGTGACGATCAAGAAGAAGGGCAGCGGCATCAACGCGGTCGCCAAAGTCCCGGTCATCGCCGGCGGCAGCGGCTCGGCGCTCGACTTCAAATTCAAGGTCACCAAGGGCGTATCGGCGAAGTGCCCGGACGGCAAGATCAAAGCGAGCACGTCGAAGACCCTCTTCAAAAACGAAGCCGGCACGCCGGGCGTCGCATCGCAGACGATCCTCAAAGGGAACGTCTTGGTTCCCTGCAAGCCGAAGGGCTAGGCGGCAAGGCACACTCCGGTCCTCATGGACAACGAAAGGGCGGCCTCCGGGCCGCCCTTTCTCGTTCCCGATCCAGTCGGTTAGATTGGACTTGGTATTTCCCAGTGGAGAACGGAGGGGACATGAATAGGAAGGTGAGCCGCGTGCTTGCGCTAGCCGCGTGTGCGGCGCTCTCGACGGCAGTGATCGCAGACGCCACCAGCTTCAAGGTCAGGTCGGGAAAACTGGAGGCGACGCTGGGCGGAACCGTCTCGCCGAGCAAGCTGCCGAAGGGCCAGCTGGCGCCGGTCAAGACCAACATCACGGGCAAGATCGAGACCACCGACGACAGCCACCCGCCGGCGCTGCGCGAAGTCGTCGTCGACATCGACAAGGACGCCGCGATCGACTCGACCGGCCTGCCGGTCTGCAAAGCTGCCCAGCTCGAGGCGCAGAACACCCCGAACGCCAAGAAGGTCTGCGGCGCGGCGATCGTCGGCACGGGCCTCGCTCACGCTGAGATCGCCTTCCCCGAACAGCCGCCGATCACCGTGACGAGCCCGATCACCGTCTTCAACGGCGGCACCTCGGGTGGCAAGACGAAGCTCCTGATCCACACCTTCATCACGGTGCCGGTGCCGGCGGCGATCGTCACCCAGGTGGTCGTTTCGAAGAAGGGCGCCGGTCTACGGTCCGTAGCGAGAATTCCAGTGATCGTGGGCGGCAGCGGCTCTGTGCTGGACTTCAAGTTCAAGCTAGGCCGTAACTACACCTACAAGGGCCGGAAGCGCAGCCTGCTGTCGGCTAAGTGCCCCGACGGCAGGTTCAAGGTCTCCTCACCGAAGATCCTCTTCAAGAACGAAGCCGCCATCGAGGGGTTCCCAGCCCAGACGGTACTGAAGGGGAGCGTGCTGGTCCCCTGCACGCCGAAGGGTTAGTTCGAATCCGAGCAACGACCTGGAGGCGTCCTCCGGCCGCCCTCCAGGTCGTTTCGGTTCCTACCGACCAAGGAGTCGTCTAACCAGAATCGGGCGTTCAGCGGCGATCGCAAAGACGTTCTCCCGCACCGCGATCTCGGTGCGGCGCACGCTGCGTTGCCTTCCTATGGTGGCCGAGACGGATTGAATGTCGTCCGGCAGAACGCCGAGCACTAGAAATCGATGCATGCGCGGCACCTCTTTCGACGGCGGCTTGAAGGTTCCTAGGATTACCCCTCGCTTGCTCGCGAGTCGTTTCTTGGAACATGAGATGGAGCCAAAGTTTGCTTGAACCAAGCACAACTTTTGCTCCGTGAGGAAGATCCAGATTAGGCCTCGGCGGGTTCTAGCAAGTTGGGTGTTTAGTGGGTCGTCCTTTTCCGGTCCTCTCAGCAACCGATCGATGTGACGCGCGACTGAAGGAGGAAGGTGCTCTGAGCGGGTCCGGAGCACATTGAACGCGTTCTCTATGGACTCCCCACCATCTGGGTTGGAGGACGAATGCGACGCGCCGCAGCCGATGAAAAGAAGGCTGATGCAGCAGGCACAGACAAGCCTTCCAATAACGCTCATTTGATCGTAGGGCAAGCCCCGTGCGGGACGCAGGGCCGCCCTAGGCGGCCCTGCGTCCCTAACACTAGGGCTGCAGGGCGACTCCGTGGACCACGGACGACCCAGAAGCATTCACATTGATGCCCGGTTCCCAGGGATATACAAAGGTTTGGGCGCTGTAGACGCCGACACCAGGACCCGATGAGCAAGCATTTCCGTTGCTGCCCCAACCTCCGGTGCGGTACCAAACGCATACAGAGCGCTGATCGCCCCATCCATAGGTCTGGTAAAGGTTCCTTGCTGCACCCACGCAGGCGTTGTAGCTGCTGAGCGTTATGTTGTTGCAGTAAGGACTGGTGGCCGCGTTAGCGGGTGGCGATCCAAGCGACCAGGCCCACGCTAGCGCGATGACACTAGCGGCACCGGCCAGCCATAGCCTTGCTCTCAGCTTAAATGCGTCTTGCATCCGTACCCCCTTTGAATTGGGAAGGATCATTCCCGTTTTGTGGAGGCGATAAGCGTGTGGTCACACGCCACGCCGTGACTAGGGGCGAAAACCTAACAAGGTCAAGGATTCTTTATAAATTGTCCTACCGTGTAATAGTCAGGTTTTATTCTGAATCTGTGGGATACCTAAATACACAGGTAGGTAAGTCGAAGTCTTAGAAAGCGCTATTCCACCGAGAGGACGGCACATCATCACGATGTGCCGATGACTAGCCGCCCTGTTCGTAGGTGTGCTGGTAGATCGTCGGCTGCTCGGCGCCGAAGATCGGCGCGAAGGGGGCCTGCTGGACGCAGCCCGGGGCTGGCACCGTCGCGGTGCTGTCCTGGTCCGCCATCGCGTAGTGCTTGAGCAGCCCGAACAGTTCTTCGGACCGTTTCAAGCGGCTTTCCTCTTCTTTGGCCGGGTCCGGGTCTTTCTTCGGTTCGACCCGGCTCAAGAAATCGGGCTCTTTAGGGGTGTTCGGATCGAGCGTCGCAACGATTCCCGAGCCGCACTGACGCGTGTCGAAGCTGAGCAGGCCCCGCGAGAGGCGTTTGGAGCCAAGGGGCTGCGGATAGGCGTTGTTGCGGTTAGTCGTCAGGTGGCGCTGGAACGCGGCCAGCGATTCGGGGCCAAACGGGCCCATCGCGCGGAGGAAGTGCAGGCCGCCGATGATGTTTCCGTTCGTAGCCGCCGCGACGTTCCCCATCGCCGCCGTGATCTCGTTTTGGTAGAGGCCGAGGCCTTTGAGGACCGGGTTGAGGTTGCGAAGGAAGGGATCGAGCGCCCGCAGCAGGACCGGGAAGTCGTCGCGGAGGAAGCGGCGCGCCGCCGGGAAGCCGGTGTCGGCGCGACGGATGACCGGGCCGAACCCTTCGAAGAAGCCCTTCGCTTCGGGCGCGAAGCGCGAGAGCGAGACGAGGGTCGGCGAGAGCTCTTCGGCGGCCGGAACCAACTGGCGCATCAGCGGGTCGGTGTTGACCGCGAACTCGCGCAGGCGATCGAAGGTGAGCCGCGACTCGTCGAGGAAGGTGGGGAAGGCGCGGAACAGCGCTTCGATATCGCGGTCGCGCGCCGCCGCGGTCCGGAAGACGGCATTGGAGCTCTGGATCAGGTCGGCGAGCTGGCCCTCGCGGCCACGCAGGGCGCGGAAGGTGACGGCGCCGTTGCTGAACAGCTGCCTGACCGCGAGGCGCTGCGTGTCGAGGACGCGGAAGAGGCGGTCGAATTCGCGGAAGGTCGGTTCCAGTTCGGCCAGCGCCATCGAGAAGCTCTGTCCCTGGCCCTCGATCGCGATCGCCGCCTGGCGCTGCCATTCCTGGAAGGCGGCGCGGGTGCGCGCGTCGAAGGTGCGGAAGATCTCGTCGAGCTGGACCGATTCGGCGATCTGGCCGGCCGGCAGCGTCGCCCCGTCCGGCAGCTCGGGACCGTCGGAGTCGCCCGGGGTCAGCTCGACGTAGGTCTCGCCGAGCAGGGTCTTGGTGCGCAGGATCGCGCGCGTGCCGCGCGGGATCGGCCCGTACTTGTCGTCGAGGTAGATCGTCGCCAGGGCGTCTTCGCCATTGGAGGCGAGGTCGATCGCCTGGACCTTGCCGACCGAGACGCCGGAGATCCGCACGTCGGACTGCTCGGCGAGCTGCGTCGCCTCTTTGAACGGGACCCTGATCTCGTAGGGCTTCGCCTTGAACGGGGTCGGCCCGCCGAAGGTGATCCAGAGGAAGAGCAGGATGCCGAAGCACGAAAGCGCGAATCCGACGATGACGAGCAACTGTCCGGTGCTGGGGGCTTGCTTGCTCATCCGGTGGCTTCCCCCCCGCAGCCGCCAACTTCGCGCAGTCCCGGATCTGGTGGAATGGTCGGAATCTGGGGAGGCGTTGGGATTCTTGCGCCTCTGACGATGGTCTTCAGATAAGGATTCACTTCGACGGCGCCTCGTGCCAACGCTGCGCCGTTACAGGAGATCAGCAAGACGGTCCGCTGAATCGGTCCTCCGGCATCGACCGTGTTGAAGCTGGCATTGACATTGTGGCTGAGCCACGGCAGGTAGAAGAGGTAGCTCTGGCGCGAGCCCTTCGGCTTGAAGGCGAGCTCGTTGAGAAAGCTGTTGAGGCCGCCGAGGGCGTTGCCGAAGCCGCTCACCGAGGTCTCGAGGTCGGCCGAGCCCTGCTTCGCGTGGCGCACCACCGGCAGGATTTCCCGCGTGAAGGGCCTGATCTGGTCGCGGACGGGACCCAGCGTCTGCGTGAAGAGGCGCTTTTGCGCGTCTAACGCCGGGCCCAGGGCCTGCGCCTGCGGGATCAACCCGATCAGCGCCGGGCGGGCCGCCTCCGAGAAGCGGGTCGAGCTGGCCAGCCCGGACTGGAGCGCGGCAAGGGTCGCCGGGAACTCGATCAACGATTCCTGGATCGAGGCCTGCTGGTTGGCGAAGTTGCCGAGCACGTCTTTGGAGGAGGTGACGAAGCGTTCGAGCTGGGCGTCGCGGCGGCCGAGCTCGTTGGTCAGCGCGCCGAAGTCGTGGATCACCTGGGCCAGGGCGCGGCGGCGGCCCGCGACGGCGCCGTTGAGATCGGCGACGATCTTCGAGAAGGAGCCGAGCCGGCGGAAGGCGCCGGAGAGCTTCATGCCCTGGCCCTCGAGGCCCTGGGCGCCGCCGGCGACCAGCAGCTGGATGTAGCGGCGGGTGTCTTCGTCGAGCACGGAGAGCAGCGCTTCGAAGTTGACGTTCGGTTCGCTCCGCGAGAGCGGGAAGTGGTGGCCCTCCTCGACGTGGCCGGGGGCGGTGCCGGGATCGATCTCGACCACCATGTCGTTGAGGTTGGTTTTCGGCCGCAGCAGCAGCGACGCGTCGGGGTGGATCAGCTCCAGGTACTGCGGCTCGACGTCCATGCCGACCTCGGCGTGCCCTTCCTCGACGTCGACGGAGGAGACTTTTCCGATCCGGACCCCGGCGATCACCACCGCCTGGCCCTGGCCCGGCGTCACCGCCTGGGCGCTGGTGAAGTCGGCGCTCAGCTCGACGAAGTCTTCGCCGACCAGCGGCGCCCACGACGGCAGCGAGGCTTTCTGCTGCGTGAAGATCCACAGCGTCATCACCACCGCGAGCGCCGCGAGGACGACGATCGCGATCGAGTCGCGGCCGCGGCCGCGCGTCTGCCGCCCCAGCCAGGCCCGGAAGTGCCGCACGCGGCTCACCTGTCCGCCTCCATCGCTCATGGTCCCCCCGGGACGAGGCTAGGCGCGCCGGGCTGACCGAGGCCCGCGTTGAGGTCGGGGACGGGGTTGGTGTGGCAGCGCACGTCAGGCTTCTTCGGGGGCCTGCCTCCAATCTGCGGCTGAAGGCCGAGCGGCGCTTCGATCGTGTTCGTCCAATCGACTTTGTCGGTCGAGAGGTTGCCCTTAGGGTTGGGCAGGCCGACGAGATCGTCGCCGCCGCCCGGCTGCACCCGGGCGTAGAAGCCGTTGCCGTCGAAGTTCTGGCCCCAGCCGGCGAAGTTCACGAGCCCGTAGAGAAACTCGCGGTAGGCCGGCCCGCCGGTCGAGAAGCGGTCCTGGATGACCTGCTCGTTGGTCGGCACGAGCACCTGCGTGGTGCAGAGGCCGATCCGGTTGATCTCCGGGATGGTCTTCGCCTTGCCGGCCTGCGCGGCGCCGGCCAGGCCCGGGGTGGCTTCGCTCAGCAGCCGCGCCACCCCGCCCAGCTCGCCGCGGGAGAGCAGCGGGTTCGCCTGCCGCAGCCAGGGCCGGCCGGCCGCGATCAGGCCGGGCAGCTCGGCGACCGCGGGGCGCAGCTCGATCGCGAAGGCACGCAGCGGCGGCAGGGTGCGGTTGAGGCTGACCAGCGAGGTCCGCGCGGTCCGCAGCGCCGGCGCGAAGCGCTGGAAGGTCGCCGCCAGGTTGGCGTTCTGGGCCGCGAGGGCGCCGGTGAAGACGTCGAAGTTGACGATCAGGCCCTGCAGGTCCTCCTCGCGGTTGGCGAGGGCACCGAAGGTGCGGCTGGCCCCGCCGACGAAGCGCGAGAGGTCGCCGGGCTCGGTGCCGAGGAAGGCGTTGGCGACCTGGGCGCTGTAGCGGCCCGCGTTGGCGCCGTTGCGGAAGGCGTAGTTGAGCCCCTCGGCGCCACTCTTGCCCTGGGCGTCGGGAAGCTGGGTCGCGTCTTCGGCGGCGCTCGGCTTGCGCGTCAGCGCTTCGCCGAAGCTTTCGAGCAGGCGGCTGAGATCGGCGCGCACCGGCGATTGCAGCGCGGTCAGCACCTCGTCGAGCTGGACCGAGATCGAGGTGCGGCTGACCGGGATCGTGTCGCCGCTGTCCATCTCGGGAGCGCTTGGGCTGCCGGGGTCGAGATCGACGAAAAAGTTGCCCTCGAGGAAGATCCGGGGGCGGATCTGCGCGTAGGCGTCGGCGTGGATCGGCCGCCCCTTCTCTTCGACCGTGAAGGTCACGGTCGAGGTGCCTCCCTCGCTGCTCGAGTCGATCACTTTGCCGACGTCGACGCCGGCGATGCGAACCGGCGAGTTGACCGAGATGTTGGCTGAGTTGGCGAAGGTCGCCTTGATCTCGTAGCCGTAACCGGTGAAGGGGATGTGTTTGGTGAAGGCCAGGTAGGGGCCGAGCGTGAAGACGAGCAGGAAGATCAGCGCGATCGCCGCGTTGCTCGGCCGCCAGCCGAACAGGCCGCGCTTTCTGTTGCTGTCCCGCGTGTCTCTCTCCGGCAGGCGTCCCATCGCTATTCCTCGTTCACCGTCGTCGTGCCCCACAGCTCCGCGGGACGGCCGATCACGGTCTCGCCGGCCGCGTAGCGCTCGTTACCGGCTTCGCAGACGCCTCCCTGGCCGGGGCCGGCGGTCCGGGGGTAGGGGTTGTAATGAAGATGGTTGTTCCTCTCAGGGCCATTCGCGGGTGCGGAGGAGGGTCGTGACTCAGCGTTCGATCCGTCCGGAGCCTCGAAGCCGATCAGGTTGAGCCAGTTCCCGTCGCCGTTCCCCTCGCTGGCGACGCTGGCGAAGTTGCGGAAAGCGAGGGACAGGTAGTTGCACTCGGTCTGGGCCGGAGCGATGAAGCGAAGCGGCGGTCCGAGCAGCTTGTTGGTGTCGATCAGCAGGTCGAGCCCGTCCATGACGCCGGGCGCTTCCTGGAAGTCGAGCAGCGCTTCCGCGGTCGGCGCCAGCTGGGCGTTGAAGGCGGGAGACGCGTTGAGGACGGGGATGCCGGCCCGCAGCGCCGCGTCGATGGTCGGCGCGGTGCGGCCGATCGCGCGGGCGCCCGGCTGCAGCGCCGTGAAGAAGCGTGCCGAGCTGGCCAGGAAGGGGCGGATCCGCGGCAGGTCGGCCGTGACCGCGTCGAGGGTCTCGGGGCTCTTTTCGATCGTTTCCTGGATGTAGGGGCGGGAGACGCGGGCGAAGGCGGCGAAGGTGCGGTCGAGGGCTACGAACATGCTCGCCTGCGTCTCGGCGACCGGGGCGACCGTCGCCGAGAGGTCCTCCAGCGCCCGCCAGAAGCCGCCGAAGTTGGTGCTCGGCGCGACCAGCGTGCGCAGGGGGCCCTGGCTGCTTTCTGCCAGTTCGCGCAGCGAGCCGAAGGCGTTGTTGATCTGCGGGCCGCGCCCGGCGAAGGTGTTGCCGAAGCCGGTCAGGCTGCGCTGGATGTTCTTGCGCGTCTCCTCGTCGAACATGTTGAAGAACTGGTCGATGTCGACCGGTTCCGGGCGGGCGGCGGAGACCGGGATCGTGTCGCCGGCCTCGAAGCCCTCTTCGGAGGTGCCCGGGACGATCTGCAGGTACTTGAGGCCAAGCGGCGATTTCGGCCGGATGATCATCGTCGAGTCGACCGGGACCGGTTCGGCGGTCTGGTCGAGGCGGATGTCGAGGTCGGCGACGACCTCGCCGTTCTCGAGCTGGACCGGGTCGACGCCGCGTACGACGCCGACCCGGGCGCCGCCGATCCGCACCTCGTTGCCTATGACGATGGCGTTCGCGTTCGGGACCCGCGCGGTCAGGTTGTAGGTCGAGACGAAGGGCAGCCCGTTGTTGGCGTTGTAGGCGAGGAAGACGGCGACGATGATCACCAGCACCGTCACCGCCCCGACGATCGCCGGGCTGCTCGCCACTCCCTGTATGCCGCCGCGGCTCTTCATGGCGCCAGCAGGTAGTCGAGGAGGGCAAGGTTCTCGTTGGCTTCGGCGGGCTCTTCGTTCAGCCCTTCGCCTTCACCGAGGCCGGGCGCGGGAAGCTCGGGTACGGGAGTTGCGGGCGCGAGCGGATCGGGTTTCGCGGCACCCTCGGGAGCGGCAACGGCGCCCGACTCGGTGGCTCCCCCTTCTCGTTCTTCCTGTTCTTCCAGTTCTTCCTGGAACCGCCTGTACAGCGCCCCCGGGTCGAACACCGAGGATGCGCTCGCGCCCGGTCCGTTGAAGTTGGCCACGCATTCGCCGCCCTGTTCGGCTCGCCCGATTTCGTAGTCGACGCAGTTGCTGAGCCTGATCAACCCCCGCCCGAAGTGGCCGTACTGGTCGAATTCGTTGAACGAGGCGGTCGTGTTGTAGATCAGGTCGACCAGCCCGTCCCAGCCGCCGGTCTTCTGCGTGCTGACCAGGAACTTGGCCAGGTTCGTGGTCGGCACGGCGCCGCTGCGGGCGAGGTTGCGCGCCTTGACGACGACCGGATCGGCGGCGCGGAGCAGCGGCCCCGCCTCTTCGCCGGTGGCGCCGAGCGAGCGCAGCGCCACCGTCGAGGCGGCCGCGAAGGGGGCCAGCGCCTTGGTCGCCCGCGTAAACGCCGGCGCCGAGCGGCCGAGGTCGGTGAAGACGGGCGCTGCGGCGTTCGAGAAGCCTTCGAGGCCTCGCATCGTCGCCCGGAACTCGCGCAGGAAGGCGGGCAGCTTGCGGAGCGAGGCTTCCAGATCAGGGCCGCGTTCGGCGCTCGCTTCGGCCGCCGCGCCCGCGTTGGAGAAGAAGCCGGCGACGCTCTGGCGCTCGCGGGCCAGAGCACTGAGGATCTCCTGCGAGTCGGTCGAGAGCTGGGCGAGCTGGTCGCGCTGCTGGGCGAGCGTGCCGAGCAGCGTGTTGACGTCGCGCAGGACCGGGTTGGCGCGTTCGACCGCCGCCTCGAGGTCCTCGCCTCGCCCCGCGAGACCGGCGCCGAGTTCGTTGAGGATGAGCCGGAAGCGCTGCGCGTAGGGCAGGCGGTTGATGTTGTTGATCAGGTCGGGGTCGACGGTCGAGCTGTTGTTCTCGAGCGGCAGCAGGTGCTGGCCCTCGCCACGCTCGCCGTCGGGGATCTCCTTCAGCGGCGGCGCCTGCCTCGACCCGGGCGCCCGCGGCAGGGTCGGCCGGCAGTCGATGAATTTCTCGCCGATCAGCGATTGCGGCCGGATCATGCAGCTGGCGTCGCGGCGAAAGTCCTGGAAGCCCGGGTCTTCGATCTTCATCACCAGCACCGCCTTGCCGGGAATCGCCCGCGCCCGGCCGTTCTCGAAGGAGGCGGTCTCCTTTGGCCGGGTCACGTCGACCGCCTCGATCGTGCCGACGGTGGCGCCGGCGACGCGCACTTCCTCACCCTCGACCAGGAAGTTGCTGTTGTCGAAGATCGCCCGGACCAGGTAGGCGTCGTCGTCGTCCCCGCCGGTCGCGACGAGCACGACGGCGACGACGAGCGCGATCAGGGCGAGTGGCAGGAGCAGCTTTCTCATGGTCCTGGCGGCACGTCGTCGCGGTCGCATTCGGCGGGGGTCACGTCAGCGCCCTCGAAGGGTGGCTCGGTGAAGGGGTTGGAGCCATCCGGCGCTTGCTGGGTCGCCCCGCCCGGACATCGGCGCTTGACCTCGGTCGCGCCCTGGTAGGCGTCGTACTGCTGGCTCGGCGGAATCGGGTCGAGGACGCCGGTTTCTTCGTTGTGGTCGAAGACGTTGAGCAGCAGCTGGGCGCGAGCGTAGTGGCCGTTGCCGTCGTAGTAGCCGGCGAGCTGGCCGAGCTTGCCGAAGCCGGCGAAGATGTCGGGGGTGTAGGCGCGGATGAAGTTGAGGTTGGGCTGGAATGCCTCGATCGCCTCTTCGGAGTGAGGGAACGCTTTCGAGGCGCGCGCCTCGACCGAGGGCAGGGTGGCGAGCAGTTCGCCGGTGTCGTTGGCGAAGCCCGGCCGTTTCACCGTCAGCCGCAGGTTGCGGAAGACCGGCACGGCATTTGCGAAGAAGGGTCGCAGTTCGCGCAGGAAGGGAGCGAGGTCCTTCGTCGCCGGCTTCGCCGTTTCGACCAGCGGGTCGAGGTCGTCGAGGGCGGCGCGGAGGTTGACGAAGGTCGTGTTGCTCTGGCGGAAGACCGGCGGCAGCAGGCGCAGCGTCTGGCCGAAGCGCCGGTTCTGGCTGGCGATCGCGTCGAAGGCCGTGTTGGCGTTGGCGATGGCGCTCGAGAGATTTTCCCCCCGCGCGGCGATCGCGGTGGCGAGCTTGCCGGAGCTGAGCACGAAGCGCTCCAGCAGGCGCTGGTCGGAGGTCAGCTCGCCGACGAAGGCGTTGGTCCGGTTCAGGGCCGGCCCGAAGTACTTGTAGGTCTCGTTCGCGTCGCGGCCGCGGCCGGCGTAGATTGCCGCGTTGCCGCGGAAGAACTCGCCGAGCCCGCGCCGCACCGAGCGCGGGAAGGCGTTGAGGAACTGGTCCAGGTCGATCGGCGTCGTCGTCCGGTCGAGCCCCAGCACCGCGCCGTCCTCGAGCTCCGGGTTGCTGTTCGGCCCGGGGCTTATCGAGACGTAGTGGTTGGCGACGCCGGCCAGCGAGGTGGCGCGGATGATCGCGGTCGTTCCCTCGTGCAGCTCCTGGTCGACGCTGACCTCGACCCGGGCGAGGTTGTCGTCGGTCAGCTCGATGCTGTCGACAGAGCCGACCGGACGACCGCCGATCAGGACCTGGTTGTCGGGAACGAGCTGGGCGGCGTTCTGGAAGACCAGCGCGTACTTATGGCTGCCGTTGGCGCTCAGCAGGACGACCGCGAGGGCGATGACGACGATCGCCAGGGCCGCGATCGCCGCCGCCCGGGCAGGGGTGACCCCCCGGCCGGAGCGCGGGCTTTTCTCCTCGCCTAACGGTTTGGCAGCCACGTGTTTTGCCTGCTGTTCCCTGCCTCCGACTTAGACGGAACAGCGACGACGAATCGTATCCGAGCCGTCAGTTGACCCGCGTTGGACGCTCCAATTCCTTAATGCCAAGTCAACGGCTCTTCTGGCCGCGGGTCTCCTAGACGTTGACGCGGGGCAGAACCCGGTCGAGCGCCCGCGGGAACCACCAGACCCGCTCGCCCATCATCAGCATCAGCGCCGGCAGCAGGACGATGCGAACGACCGTCGCGTCGAGCAGGACGGCAACGGTGAGGCCGACGCCGAGCTGGCTCACCGTGGCGATCGGGGCGCCGGCGAAGGCGATGAAGACCGCCATCATGATCGCCGCGGCGCCGGTGATCACGCGCGCCGTCTTCGCCAGCCCGTACTCGATCGCGGTCGCGTGGGCGTAGCCGCGGTCGTAGCGCTCCTTCATCCGGACCAGCAGGAAGACCGCGTAGTCGATCGAGAGCCCGAAGACGACGCCGAAGATCGCCGTCGCCCCGACCGCGTCGACGTATTCGTGGCCGCCGAGCGGCCAGTCCTCGGGCACCTCGAAGAGCAGGGTCAGGACGCCGAAGGCGACGGCGACGGTCGCCAGGTTGAGGCCGACGGCGATCGCCGCCAGCGGGATCGCGCGCAGGACGAGCACCAGGACCAGGAAGGTGGCGAGGGTAATCGCCGCGATCACCCAGGGGATCCGTGCCCGGGTCACGGTGCTGTAGTCGTTGAGCTGGGCGGCGCCGCCGGCGACGCCGGTCTCCAGGTTCGCCTCGCGGCCGAGGTCGGCGGCGGCGTCCTGGAGGCGGTCGTCGAGCTCCCTCGACCCCGGCGTGTTGAAGGTGTAGTCGGAGATGACCAGCATCGCCGCGGCCTGGCCGCCGCGGTCGAGGTCGACGGCGGCGCCGGCGCGCTCGCGCAGCGCCGGCCGGGCGCCGTCGAGCGCCGAGAGGACGAAATAGCCCGAGTCGAAGATGCCGGGGGTGGTGCGGCGCAGCTGCCGCGACTGGCCGCGCAGCCTCACCTCGTTGGTGAGGACCTGGACGGCGGCGTTCTGGAGGCCGTTCTGCAGCGCGTAGGAGCGGCTGAAGCCGCTCGCCAGGTTTTCTTCCAGCGCCGTGGCCCCGCCACCCAGCCGCGTGATGCCAGCCGCCAGGGCGCTGGCTCCCGTGCCGAGCCGCTCGAGGCCGTCGTCGAGCTTCGAGGCGGCGCGAGCCAGGCGCGCGGAGCCCCGGGCGACCCGTTTGCCGGCCCCTTCGATGCGCCGCAGGCCGTCGGAGAGCTGCTTGGCGCCGCTGCCGAGCCGCTTGATGATGAGCACGCCGGAGACCAGCCAGGCCGTCACCTGCTCGGCTTCCTCGGCGTCGGCGAGCAGCCTTTCCTGGAGCGCGGTCAGTTCCTCGGGCAAGGCGCCGATCGCCGCGGCCGCGGCCCGGGCGGCTTCCAGCGCTGCCGGGAACTCGGGGTCGGTCCGTCCGACCGTCATCGCTTCCAGCCGTTCGAGGGCCGTCCCGATCTGCTCCTCCGCCTCGCTTGCCGGGGCGATCAGCTCCGGCAGCTTCACGTGCGCCTCCTGGTTGAGGTCCTTCTGGAGGCGGCGGGAGCGGACGAGCGCGTTGCGCTTCAGGTTCGGGGCGAGGCTCTGAATGCCGAACTTGAGCTGCAGCGCCGCCAGCGCGGCGCGGTGCTGGGCGCCGGCCAGCCGGCGGGTGCCGGACGCGAAGGTGTCCAGCGCCGAGACTGCTCGCTCGCTGCCGGAGGTCGCGCGGGCGAGGCCGGCGGCGACCGCTGCGGCTCCGTCCTGCGCCGCGCCGGCGCCCTGGGCGATCAGCCCGGCGCCGTAGGTCGCCTGGCTGATGCCTTCGCGCAGCTGGCTGACCCCGAGCGCGGCGCGGCCGAGGTTGCGGCCCAGTTTCCGCAATTCGACGAGGGGCGCCGCGCGACCGCCGGCCCGCAGCAGTCGCGAGCCCCGTTCGCGCAGCGGCGTGACGCGCCGCGACACCTGGGCGGGCCCGACCACGGTCTTGACGCCGTCCAGCTCTGCGATCTGGCGCTGCCAGCGGCTCAGCGTCGCCAGGCGAGCAGGATCGGTGATCGTGCCTTCCTCGGCGGCGGCGACGACCACGAACGGCGCGTCGTAGCCCGGGCCGATCGCCCGCACGATCCGCTCGAAGTCTTCGCGGGCCGGGTCGTCGTGAGAAAGCTGCGTCTGGCTCGGCGGACCCGTTTTCAGCGCGAGGGCGGGCGCCGAGAGGACGAGCAGGACGAGGCCGATCGCCGCCGCCACCGGAACCGGCCGCCGCAGCGCCGCCCCGACCAGCGCCATCAGCCGCGAGTCGCCCTCGGCGGGGGCGGGGCCGATCCGCCAGCGGTCGACGTTCTGCCCGAGCAGGGCGAGCACCGCCGGCCCGGGAACGATCGCGACCAGGACGCTGAGGC
>JGI24746J21847_1000024_pt1 | contig 14812 bp, 15 predicted proteins | sample KBSMiscanthusM5_FD_21847 | JGI IMG/M metagenome (IMG submission 21847) | reverse complement strand
GGTTGAGCCCGAGCCGCTCGGCGACGGCGAGCGAGAGCTCGACGACCCCGCGGCTGTGGCTGCCGGTGTAGGCGTCGTCTGCCTCGACGACGTCGCCGAGCAGCAGCGCGGTGCCCTGGTAGGCGGCGCTCAGCTCGAGCGCCTGTTCGATGCGGGCCTCGCGCTCGCGCGAGAGGAAGGCGAGGACGCCGGCGAGCGGAATGACCAACAGGCAGACCGGGGGACCGAGCTCGATCGCCGCGAACGCGACGACGAGCCCGATCGGAGCCAGCGCCGCGTCGAGCCCGTACGCCGGGGCGATCAGGCGCAGCTCGGCCCACGACGATGGGCCCTCGATCAGCCGCATGCGCAGCGTGATCGAGAGGAAGTCGAAGGCGAACTGGGCGAGCAGGGCGACGACGTATACGGGCCAGTGGTCCCAGGAGAAGACCTGGGCGCCGGCGACGATCAGCACGAGGGCCGGCCCGACGGCGTGCCAGCAGTCGGCGAAGACGTGGAAGGCGCGGTAGACGCTGGTGCGGCCCGTCGCGTAGTCGAAGACCCGTCCCAGCGCCCAGCTGAGGCTGACGATCAACGGCACCGCGGGGGCCGGCAACAGGAAGAGCATCGGCACCAGGACCAGCTCGGTCGGCACCGTGTAGCCGTCGGCCACGTCGAACTGGGCCTGGCAGACGACCACGTAGGCGAGAACGAGGACCGCCAGGGTCGCCAGGTCGAGACCCGTCGCGGCCGGGATCAGGAACGCCGTCGCCGTCGCGGTCGCGAGGAAGGCGAGCGCGGTTCCGACCTCCACCACCCGCTCCCTTCCATAGGCAGGCAGCAAGCTGCGCTCCCGCCCGCGGGCGAAGAGGTGCTCGAGTTCGGGCGTGTCCGTGGTGGTTGCCATCCGGCGGGCCGAATCGAAGGCCTTGCTTCCTTATCGGCGCTGCCCGCGAGGTAATGAAGAACGCCACCTCGCGCCCGAAAACCGCCCTCCCTACCCAAAATCTCTGTTGAACAACCGGACGTTCGTTTGAACCTGCTTTAGCCAGCGGCGTTGTTGGACGATCCTGGGCCGCGACATAAGTGCGCTGTAAAGGGCAAACCTGTCGCGAGGCGGGGACGCAAAGTCAGAGGTCTCGTCGCTCTTGACGAGATGGCTCAACTGCCAGCTTGGCCATCGTGGCCGAGCTGTTTGGCATGCGACAAGGGAGGTCCGAATGAAGATCAGCTCAGTCCATTTCCTACGAGGCACCCGCGGCAAGCTGGCCGCCACCACCGCCGCATTGGCGCTGGTCCTGGCGATCGGCCCGGCCACCGCGAGCGCCTGCGACTACAGCGGCGCCGAGCAGGTCTTCGCGCCCTGGGGCGACAGGCACGCCTACGTGCTCGCTCCCGACGGCGGCTTCGAGGCCGGCGGCAGCGGCTGGTCGCTCAGCGGTGGCGCCAAGACGGTTGCCGGCAACGAGACCTACTACCTGAACGACGTCGCCGACAGCCGCTCGCTGGCGCTTCCCGCCGGCAGCTCCGCGGGCAGCCCGCCGGTCTGCATGGCGCTCGACACGCCGGTCTTCCGGATGGTCGCGCGCAACAGCGGCGACCCGAGCTCGCGGCTGCGGGTCGAGGCCGTCTACAAGCTGCTCGGCCTCGTCCGGACCAAGGACGTCAGCACGGTGAGCGCCGGGGCGGACTGGGCGCCGACCCAGCAGATGTCGACGGTGCTCAGTCTCTCGACGATCGTCGGCACCCTGATCCCCAGCTACGTGCAGATCCGGATCACGCCGCTGGACAGCAAGGGCCAGTGGCAGGTCGACGACCTGTACATCGACCCCTATGCGCGGCGCTAGCGCGGCACGAGCCTGAAGACCGGGCCCTCCAGGGACGCGACGTACACTCGGCCCCGAGCATCCTCGCCGAAGGAGCTCGGGGTCGAGACCGTCAGGCCCAGCGGGCGGTCGTCGCTGGCATGGCGCAGGTGCGGGACGAGGCTGCGCAGCTGCCCTTCGCAGAGGTCGGCGTAGAGGTAGCGGCCCCGTAGCGCGGGCAGTCGCCGGTCGCCGACCACGTAACCGCCGATGATCGTGCAGCCGCGGTCGCGGCCGTAGGCGAAGATCGGCTTCACGGTGCCGCCCGGATCGGGGGTGCCGCTGTTGGCGCCGCGGTAGGGGGAGAAGCCCTCGAAGGCGTCCCAGCCGAAGTTGGCGCCCGCTGCCGCGCGGACACCCAGGTAGTCGAGCTCCTCGAAGCGATCCTGGCCGACATCGGCGATCGCCAGGCGCGGCTTCGCCGCCGTGACGCGGTCGAAGGAGAAGCGGAAGGGGTTGCGCAGGCCGAGGCTGTAGATCTCGTCGCGGCCCGGCCGGCCGACGAAGGGGTTATCGGCGGGGATCGTGTAGGGACGGTTATGAGCTGGACGCGGATAGATGCGGAGCAACTTGCCGAGCAGGCTGTTGCGGTCCTGGGCGTTGTTGGGCGGGTCGCCGCCGGAGCCGCCGTCGCCGGTGGCGAAGTAGAGGAGCTTGCCGAGGAACTGGAGCTGCCCGCCGTTGTGATTCGCGTTGAAGGGATGTTCAGCGACGAAGATCATTCGCCGTGAGCCCCGTGCCGCCCGCGTGGGAGAACGGCGTTTGAACTCGTCCACCCTGATGTTGCCGTTGACGTCGGTGTAGTAGACGTAGAAGCGCCGGGACTCCCGGTAGTCGGGCGGGAAGGCGATCGAGAGCAGGCCGCGCTCGCCACCGAAGGAGACGAGACCCCTGATGTCCAGGAAGGGCCGTGAGAGGCGCCGGCCGCCGCTGAGGACGCGGACCGTTCCGCCCTGCTCGACGACGAACAGGAGGCGGGGGAAGCCCGGGGCGCCGGTGACGTAGACCGGGCTCGCAAAGGTGCCGATCCGCTTCAGCGCGACGCCCTTGGCGGAAGCGACGGCTTCGCCCTCTGGCTCGTCGGCCTGGCCGCAGGCGGGAAGGGCGACGAGCGCCAGGGCGGCGGCTGCGACGCACGAGGCGGCACGGCGTCCCATGTCTCGAACGCTAGCGGTTGGCCTGCGTCTGCTCGCCGCGCTGGATCTCTTCGACCTCGCCGCTGTCGCTGACGACCACTTCGGGCGTCGCCTCGAGGATCCGCACCCTGAACGAGCCACCGGGCTCGACCCCAGACGCGGTCTCGGCCTTGGTCTCGCCGCTCAGTCCGGCGCCGACGCCATAGAGGACCCGGTAGCTGCCGGACCGCGAGGCGGTCAGCTTCCAGATCGCCCTCACGGTCTCGCCGGCCTTAAGCGGGCCGAAGTCGAAGGTCTTGCGACTGGCGTTTTCGGCGCCGGCCGTCTCGGTCGCGCCGGAGAGGCGCGGGTACTTCTCGGAGAGCACCCAGACGGGACGGTCGGGCTGGGCGAGGCCCGGTTCGCCGCTACGGATCGCGAACGGGAGCGAGGAGCCTTCCCCTTCCTCGCCGGCGATCGAGACGGTCATGGTCAGGGCCGGGACGGTCTCGTCGCCCGTGTTGCGGACGCCGAGCCGCAGCAGGACGGTCTCGCCGAGCCGCTGCCGGGTCGGGAAGTCGGCTTCGACGACCTTGACCTCGAACGGCCCCTTCGCCTCAGCGGAGTCCGCGTCCGAGGAGGACGAGTCGTCACCGCAGGCGGCGAGCGCGACGGTGGCGAGGCCAGCGGCGAGGATCGCGCCGAGGCGGGAACGACGTCGGTGTCTGCGCTGCCCTCCCAAGGCGGCGGAACATACCAATCGCATCTCAACACTCGGCTAACCGAGACGCGTTGCGCATCCCATAGACTCGGGTAACCGAGTGGCCGCCGGGGCGGACCCGCTTGCCGGAGGAGCAATGAACAGAGCCGCAACCATAGGCCGGAGCTTCGCGCCCGCCAAGTCGTTCTTCGAACAGGTGGGGGACATGATGATCCTCACCGGCAGGACGCTGGTCTCGGCGATCAAGCCGCCCTATCCCTACGGCGAGGAGTTCATCGGCCAGTTTCTCTTCGCCCTGCAGCTCTGCTGGTTCCCGCTGCTGATCTCCACTGTCGCCTTCGGCTTCGGCGCCCCCGGCCTGCAGGCGGCCAACATCCTCAACCTCTTCGGCGCGCTCGACCGGCTCGGCGGCTTCTTCGTGCTCGCCTCGATCCGCGAGTTCGCCCCCTTCGTGACCGCCGTGGTCGTCGCCGGCGTCGCCGGCACCGCGATCACCGCCGACCTAGGCGCCCGCAAGATCCGCGAGGAGCTCGACGCCCTCCAGGTGCTGGGCGTCGACCCGATCAAGAACCTGGTCGTGCCGCGCTTCCTGGCGCTGATGCTGATCACCGGCCTGCTCGACATCTACGCGCTGGTCTTCGGCATCACCGGCGGCGTCCTCACCGAGTTCGTCTACAGCCAGCCGCTCGGCGGCTTCTTCGCGACGCTCTTCTCCAACGCTTCGATCACCGACCTCTGGGGCTCGGTGATCAAGTGCACCCTGTTCGGGGCGATCATCGCCGTCGTCTGCTGCTACAAGGGGATGACGGCGTCCGGAGGCGCGGCCGGGGTGGGCCGTGCCGTCAACCAGGCGGTTGTCATCTCCTTCATGGGCGTCTTCGCCTTCAACTACGTCTTCACGCAGACGCTGCTCGCCACCAACCCGGAGCTGCAGACGATCCGATGAGTGCCCGGGGCGGAGCGACGCGATGAACGCCTGGCTCGCCGTGCCGCGCGGCTGGCTGGACTCCTTCGGGGAGATCGCCCGCTTCGGCTCGCGCGTCGCCGGGCTCGTCTACTCGGGCCGCGTCCTGCGCTTCTTCGGCGAGAGCCTGCGCCAGGCCGGCATCCTGATCCTCGGCTCGGCGCTGATCATCTGGGGCCTGGTCTTCATCCTCGGCCTCCAGTGCGGGATCGAGGGCGCCTACCTGCTGCGCGCCCAGGGCGCGCCCGCCTTCGCCGGCCTCTTCTCGGCCTGGTGCGACCTGCGCGAGATCATGCCCTACGCCTTCGGCTACATGCTCTCGGCCAAGGTCGGGACCGGGATCGTCGCCGAGCTCGGCGCGATGCGGATCTCCGACGAGATCGACGCGCTCGAGGTGATGGGCGTGCCGCCGGTCACCTTCCTCGCCGCGACCCGCCTGCTCGCCGCCTGGATGGCCTTCCCGTTCATGTACCTGGTCGGGATCGGGATCATGTTCTTCGCCAGCTACCTGGCGGTGGTCGAACAGATCGGCGACGTCTCCTCGGGCGGCTACCTCCTGATCTTCTGGATGTTCCAGAACCCGCCCGACCTGATCTTCAGCTTGATCAAGGGCATGGTGATGGCGACCGCGATCGTGCTGGTCGGCTGCTACTACGGCTACACCGCCTCGGGCGGGCCGGTAGGGGTGGGCACGGCGACCGCGAAGTCGATGGTCCTCAACATCGTCCTGGTGCACATCATCGGGATGCTGGGCACCCTGGTCTTCTGGGGAGCGAACCCGAGAGCGCCGATAGGAGGCTGAACGAAAGATGTCCGTAGACGACGAGCGGCGCCAGGACGAAGTCGAAGCCGAGGCCGGCGCCGACACCGCCGACACGGCGCGCAACGCCGACCCGGCGCCGCCGGTCGAAGAGACCCCCGCGCCGCGCGGGCGTTCCGACGGCCCCTACGAAAGCGACGACGGCGCGATCATGGGCCGCGACTTCGTCATCCCCGGCGTCGATCCGGCCGAGAGCGACCCCTACCGCTTCCACACCGGCCGCAAGCGCGACCACGGCAGCGAGGACGCGATCGAGATCATCGACCTGGTCAAGCAGTTCGGCCGCGCTCGCATCCTCAACGGGCTGAACCTGGGGCTGCCGGAAGACCAGGTCTCGATGGTGCTCGGGCCCTCGGGGACGGGCAAGAGCGTGCTGATCAAGCACATCGTCGGCCTGCTCTACCCCGACCACGGCGACGTCCTCGTCCACGGCGAATCGATCCCGAACATGAGCGACGACGAACTCTTCGACGTCCGTAAAAAGTTCGGCCTGCTCTTCCAGGACGGGGCGCTGTTCGGCTCGATGAACATCTACGACAACACCGCCTTCCCGCTGCGCCAGCACACCGACAAAGGCGAGGAGGAGATCGGCGAGATCGTCAACCGCCGCCTCAAGGAGGTGGGGCTCTCCGAGGCGATCTACAAGATGCCGAACGAGCTCTCGGGCGGGATGCGCAAGCGCGCCGGCTTCGCCCGCGCCCTGGTGCTGGAACCGGCGATCGTGATGTTCGACGAGCCCGACTCCGGCCTCGACCCGGTGCGGACGGCGCTGCTCTGCGAGCTGATCCGCGAGGTCCACGCCGAGAACGGCGGCTGCTACCTGGTGATCAGCCACGACCTGAATACGGCGCGGCGGATCTCCGACTTCATCGCCGTCCTCTGGAACGGCAAAATCGTCGAGTCCGGGCCCAAAGAGGAACTGTTCGACTCCGAAAACCAGTTCGTGCACCAGTTCCTCAACGCTGACGTGAGCGGCCCGCTCTCAATGGATTGAGCGCAACCGCCGCCTGGGCGACCAGGCACGCGAAGGCCGTCCTGGTCGTCTCGCTGCTGCTCGTCGCGGCGGCGATATTCGCGGCGACCCGGCTGCCGACGGACGCCGGCACCGACACGCTGGTCGACCGCGACACGGCGAGCTATCGGGCGACGCAGGAGGTGCGCGAGGCGTTTGGGGAGGAACCGGTCGTCGTGGTCGCCGAGGGCGACCTTCAGCAGCTCGTCCTCACCGCGAACCTGGGGCGCCTGCTGCGCCTGGAGGGCTGTCTGGCGGCCAAGGTGCCGGAGGGAGCGAAGCCGCTGCCGGGGCCGTGCGCGGAGCTGGCGCGGCTCGAACCGGTCGAGTCGGTGGTCGGCCCCGCCACCTTCCTCAACGAGGCGACGATCCAGGTCGGCCGGCAGCTGCGCCGGCTGGTCGAGCGCGTGCCGCCGGAGAAACTGAGGGAGCTGCTGCTCTCCTTCGCCGCCCGCTACGGCATCACCAGCGCCCCCAGCCTCGGCAACCCCGACTTCCTTGCCGCGGTCGTCTTCGACCTGCGCCGCCAGCGGGCGACGCCGAAGGCCCGCCTCGCCTACCTCTTCCCGAACCGGCGCACGACCCAGATCGTCGTGCGGCTGAAGCCGGACCTGAGCGACGGTGAGAGACGGCGCGCGACCGAGCTGATCCGCGCCGCGGTCTTCGATTCGACGCCGCGGCCTGAGTGCAGGTTCCAAGGCAAGTCCGAGCCCTGCTTCGCGCTGCGCGGAGGGCGCTACGTCGTCTCCGGCGTGCCGGTGGTGATCGACGGCGTCGCCGACGCGCTCGAGGACGCTTTGCTCGTCCTCCTGATCGTCGCCGTGCTGGTGATGGCGCTCGCGCTGCGGTTCGTCTTCCGCTCGCGGTTCCAGCTGCTGCCGCTGGGTTTGGCGCTGGCGGCAACGGCGCTCACGTTTGGTCTCCTGAAGCTCCTTGGGGGCGACCTGACGCTGGCGTCGATCGCGGTGCTGCCGATCCTGATCGGCCTCGCCGTCGACTACGCGATCCAATTCCAAGCGCGCTACGACGAGGCGGTTCAGGCCGGTGCCTCGGGAGCCGACGCAGCTCGGGAGGCGGCAGCTCGCGGCGGCCCGACCATCGCTACCGCCTGTGTGGCGACTGGGGCAGGATTTCTCGCTCTCCAACTCTCCCCGACCCCCATGGTCCGCGAGTTCGGCTGGCTTCTCATTCTTGGCATCGCGATCGCCTTCGCACTCGCCCTCACCGCCGGCTTCGCCGCTCTCGCATTCCGCCGTAACGCTCCCTCGGGCGGGTGGCATGGAGATCTGGGGTCCTCGCCCGCAGCTTGCGAGGACGAGGATCCCCATCTCCATGACAGGACCCGCCCGCCAGGACGCATCGTCCTGCTTGCGGTGGCGCTCGCGATCCTGGGGTGGGGCGTCGGAACGCAGATCGAGACCGTGTCCGACATACGCGAGCTGGCGCCGCAGGACGTAAGGGCGGTGGAGGATTTGAACGAGGTGCAGGAGGCGACCGGCGTGTCGGGCGAGCTGGACGTGAGCGTGAAAGCCGACGACTTGACCGACCCTGCGACGCTCGAATGGATGGCGGACTTCAAAGAGCGGGCGCTGGAGGCCGGCGGGTACGCCGGGAAAAACCCGAGCTGCCTGGATGCCGAGCTGTGTCCGGGCCCGGCGATATCGGATCTCGTCGGGGCGGGAGATGGCGGGCTGACGCGGAGCGGGGTTCGCGGGACCCTGCGGCTGGTTCCCGATTACGACCTGGAGAAGCTGGCCACGCTCGATCCGGAGACCGGCTTGCCGAGCGGAATCGCACTCCTGAGCTTTGGGATCAGGGCGCAGGACCTCGACGCGCAGCAGGAGCTGATCGGCCGGGTGAGGGACGAGATCGGGGAGACGGGGGAGGCCGGGGGGCCGCCTGAGGGAGTCGAGGTCGAGCTGGCCGGGGTGCCCGTGATCGCGGCGCAGGCCGCGTCGGATCTGTCGGGGAGTCGCTACTGGTTGACGCTGGCCGGGCTGCTGGCCGTGGGGCTGGTGCTGCTCGTGGCGTATCGGTCGCCGTGGCGGGCACTGGTGCCGCTGGCCCCTATCGTCTTGGCGACGGGGTGGGGCGCCCTGGTGGTCTGGCTGCTTGGCGTGCCGCTCAACCCGATGTCGGCGGCGCTCGGGGCGCTGACGATCGCGATCGCGACCGAGTTCAGCGTCCTGCTCTCGGCCCGCTTCCACGAGGAGCGAGCCGGCGGCGCCTCGCCCGAGGCGGCGGTCGGCGCGGCCTACGAGCGGACCGGCGCGGCCGTCCTCGCCTCCGGCGTCACCGCGATCGTCGGCTTCGCCGTCCTCGTCGTCAGCGACGTGCGGATGCTGCGCGACTTCGGCATCGTCACCGTGATCGACCTCACCGCCGCCCTGGCGGCGGTGATGGTCGCCCTGCCGGCCCTCCTGCTCTGGGCCGAGGAGAGGCGATGAGGGACCGCTACACGGCGATCGTGGGCCTGCTGCTGGGGGCCGTGATCGTCGTTGCCCTGCTGAGTCAGGTCGGCGACCAGGACAGCGGCACTCTCGGCCTCGACGAGCTGCCGCCGCGCTGGCCGCTGCCGGAGTTCGCCGTCCCCGTCGCGACCGGGACGCTGGAAGGCGACGCCAACGTCGCCCAGGACGATTGCGAGACCTCCCAGGTGCCGTGCCCGGAGGACGCCCGTCGCACCCCTGCCTGCCGGGTCGAGGGCGACGACGCGATCCGCGTCTGCGACTTCTTCGACCGCCCCCTCGTGCTCAGCTTCTGGTTCAGCAAAGGCGGCGGCGAGTGCGTCGATCAGCAGGACGTCCTCGACTCGCTCTACGGGCGCTACCGTGACCGCGTGCGCTTCCTCTCGCTGAACGTGCGCGACGATCGCGACACGGTTCGCGAGCTCGTCGAGGAGCGCGGCTGGCGAATGCCGGTCGGCTACGACCGCGACGGCGCCGTCGCCCGCCTCTACCGCCTCGGCCTGTGCCCGACCCTCGCCTACGCGTATCCGGGCGGGACGCTCTACGACGCGAGCATCGGCACGCTCGGTCGGGCCGAGCTGGCCGCCAGGATCGAGCAGCTGCTGCGGGCGACGCGGAGGGCGACGGCCTCGTGACCCAGGGCTGGGTGGCGCCGCACCTGGCCGCCGAGTTCCCCGGCCTCGGCATCGCCTGGATAGAGGTGGAGGGGTCGCCGGGACGCAGCCCCGAGCCGGTGCGCCAGCGCCTGCGCGAGCTCTCCGACCGCTTCTACGGGTCGCACGCGATCCACCTGCGCGAACGGCCGATCCCGTGGGCCTACCGCGTCTTCTTCCGCCAGATCGGGCTCGACCCCGACCGCACCCGCACCCCGGTCGAGCAGCTCGCCCTCGACCGCCTCCGCGACGGCGGCTTCGTCACCAATGGCCTGCCAGCCGACGCGCTGGCAATCGCCACTGTCGAGACCGGGGTCGCGCTGCGCGCCTTCGACGCCGACCGGCTCGAGGGCGCCCTCAGCATCCGCGACTCAGCGCCGGGCGAGTCGCTGCCGGGCCGGCCTGGCGAGCTGCCGCGCGGCACCCTGACGATCGCCGACGAGCGAGCCCCGGTCGGCCTCCTCTTCGGCGCGACCGGCGAGGGCTACGGGGTGGAGAAGGCGACGCGGCGGATCGCGATAGCGGCGGTCCAGGTCGGCGCTGTGCCGCAGATCGCCGTCGAGGAGGCGTTGTGGATGGTCGAAACGACCCTTGAATCCGGGGGCGCCTAACCGGCGCATATCGGCCGTCCTCGGTCGCTCGCGTGCAGAGCACGCCACGCTCCCTGCGTCCTTGATTTGCTTGGTCAGGCACCCCCGGACGCTTACACTTGTGTACGTGGCCCTGCTCCAGCATCAGCCGGTCATCGTCGGTGGCGACGAGCGGCTCGCCCGCGCCGAGCTGCGGCGCCAGATCGGCCGGCTTGAGCACCACCTGGCGGCGCTTGCCGCCGAGGGGTTCCCGCGTGTGGAGATCGCGTCCGGCGTGCCGGCGGTCTCGCGCGAGGGCCGGGCGCTCGACCTCGGCGAGCTGGAGGCGCTGCGCGACGCCCTGGCCGCCCGGGTCGAGGACGGTCGCGCCGCGCTGCGAGAGCGGGTCGACGAGGACGCCCGCAATCGCGAGCTGCTCGACCGCATGCTCGCGGCCCCCGCCGAGCACAAGTGGCTGCGGATCTCGCGCGACGCGGTCGGCGAGCCCGGCTGCGGCCACTGGCACTCCCGTCCCCGCTTCGGCCTGCTCGGCATGCTGATGGGCTGGTGGCGGGTGCGGATCTCGTCCGGATGCCCGTTACCCGGGCGGCTTGCGGCCGTTGAGCGCTAGACCGAAGGCCGACGAGCGGCCACCGGCGCCCTGGGGCTCCTTCCCGCTCGCCGAGCTGACCATCCTCGCCGGCATCGTCGTGCTCGCGATCGGCTTCGCCGGCCAGAGCCCGACCGCGATCGCGGTTGGGGCGGTGCTCGGCGCGCTGGGCGGGCTGGAGGTCTCGGTGCGCGAGCACCTCGCCGGCTACCGTTCGCACACCACGCTCCTCGCCGGCGTCGCCTTCGTCCTCGTCACCGGCCTGCTCTTCTATGCGGCCGACACCATCCTCGCCATCGCCCTGGCCGGGGGCGTCGTCGTTTTCGTGGCCGCGTTCATCGCCCTCCGCCGAGCGTTTCAAAGAGCTTCAGGCGGCCTCTCCTTCAAAGCGGGCCGCCTCCCCCGCTAGTTAGGCCAGTCTCAGTAGGGGTGGAACGTCTTGTACTTTTTCCGAAGCGCGGCCCGCGGACAGCCGCAGCGGGTCTTCGGAAAAAGTTAAGTGGAACCCCTGCTGGGACTGGCCTACCTACCGGGACAGTCCCTTAAGCGAAGACCACTTCGCCCGTCTTCGCGTTCAGCGCGCTCGAGAGCAGGGCGCGCTGGCGCGGCGTCAGGGTCCCGAGTTTCTTGTTCTCGCTGAGGCCGAGGCTCTGCAGCAGCTTGCGGGCGCGGGTGCGGCCCCAGCGGCGCTGACTCGTCAGCAGCTCGGCCAGGGTCATGCTCTCGGTTTCCCAGGGGCAATCGCGGATCACGTCGGCGACGTCGACGTCGCCGCGGCCGATCGAGCGCTTCAGCTCGGCCCTGGCCAGCCGCACGCGATTGGCGCGGGCGAGCGCCTGCATGTGCTGCGGAATCTGGACGGCCGAGGCGGTCGTCGAGGCAGGGGCGATTGAAGCTGCTTCCACGGAGGATCCTCCCTTGAGGCTTGGGGTTTGACTGACTGGGTCGCACCGCCCCGCACTCCTGTTCCCGGTGGCGGTCGGCGCGGAGGCAAGCTATGCGCTCGGCCCCGACCGCGTCAACCCGAGAACGTCAATCGGCCGCGGGCCCGGTCGCTAAGAGCATCTTTTTCTCGGCGCTCGCGGCTTGTTCGATTTTGGACAAGCCCGAAAGTACCCCGACTGGGGTACATCGGCGCGCCCGTCGATTCGGCGGCTCAGCCGCGCGGAAGGTCAGGGAAGTTCTGGATGGTCTGGGCGATCGTGTCCAACGCCCGGTCCAGGTGGCCGCGCTCGTGGGTCGCCATCAGGCTGGTCCGCAGCAGCGCCCCGCCCGGCGGCACCGCCGGATGGATCGCGACGTTGGTGTAGACGCCGGCCTCGAAGAGCGCCTTCCAGAGCAGCACCGCCTGCCAGTCGTCGCCGACGATCACCGGCACGACCGGGCTCGTCGCGGAGCTGCCGTCCGGCAGGGTCCCCGGCTCGATCACCTTCAGCCCCAGCTCGCGCAGCCCCTCGCGCAGGTACTCGGCGTTGCCGAGCAGGGCCTCGAAGAGAGCCGGCCCGTCGGAGCGGATCGTGCGCAGCGCCGCCAGCGCCGCCCCGACCGCCGCCGGCACCGCCGAGGCGCTGAAGACGAAGGAGCGCGAGGAGATCCGCAGGTACTCGATCACGTCGGCCGGGCCGGCGATGAAGCCGCCGCAGGAGGCCAGGCTCTTGGAGAAGGTGCCCATGCGCAGGTCGACCCGGTCCTCGAGGCCGAACAGCTCGCAGGCGCCGGCGCCGCGCGCGCCCAGGACGCCGGCGCCGTGGGCCTCGTCCACCATCAGGCGCGCCCCGTGGGCCTGGCAGAGCTCGACGATGCGGGGCAGGTCGCAGAGGTCGCCCTCCATCGAGAAGACGCCGTCGACCACGACCAGGACGCCGCCCCCGTCCTCGCCGGCACGGACGAGCATCTTCTCCAGCTTCTCCATCCGGTTGTGGCGGAAGGGCCGCAGCTTGGCGCCCGAGAGACGGCAGCCGTCGAGGATCGAGGCGTGGTTGCCTGAGTCGCAGATCACCGTGTCGCCGGGCGCCAGGATCGTCCCGATGCAGCCGACGTTCGCCTGGTAGCCGGTCGTGTAGACGATCGCGTCCTCAGTCCCCATCCACTCAGCCAGCTCGCGCTCCAGCTCGACGTGGAGGGGCGTCGTGCCGTTCAGCAGCCGCGAGCCGGTGACGCCGGTGCCGTAGGTCTCCAGTGCCTCGCGCGCCGCGCCCTTGACCCGCTCGTCGCCGGTCAGGCCGAGGTAGTTGTTGGAGCCGAGCATGATCGTCTCGCGCCCTTCCATCTCGACCACCGGCCCGGCCTGCGAGGTGAGCAGGCGGAAGTAGGGGAGGAGGTCGTGCTCGCGGGCGGCTTCCAGCTGCTCGAGCCGGTCGTGCTCGCGGGCCTTGGCGAAGACGTCGACGGCCGCCTTCGGCGAGTCGCTCATGCGCAGAGTGTAGGTTCCGGCTCCCTTGGCAAGCGTGACGATCCGGCCCGTTCGCAGCAGGCGCGAGCTGAAGCGCTTCGTCAAGGTCCCCTTCCGGCTGCACCGCGACCACCCGCAGTGGGTGCCGCCGCTGATCTTCGACCGCATGCAGTTCCTCGACCGCGGCCGCAATCCCTACTTCGAGCACGCCGAGGCGGAGTACTTCGTGGCCGAACGCGACGGCGAGCCGGTCGGGCGCGTCACCGCCCAGATCGACCAGCGCTGGGACGAGCACCAGGGCGGCAACGACGGCATGTTCGGCTTCTTCGAGACGGTGGACGATCCCGAGGTCGCCACGGCGCTGCTGGAGGCGGCCGAGGGCTGGCTGCGCGAGCGCGGCCGCGAGCGGGTCCTGGGGCCGATGGACTTCACCACCAACGACGAGCTCGGGATCCTGATCGAGGGCTTCGAGCGGCGGCCGATGATCCTCCAGCCCTGGCACCCGCCCTTCTACAGGGAGCTCCTCGAAGGACTTGGCTACGGCAAGGCCATGGACCTGCTGATGTGGTACCTGGAGCTGGGCAAGCTCAAGGAAGGCGACCAGTTCACCCCGGAGATCCACGCCGCGGCCGAAAAGGCGCTGCGCGAGGAAGGGGTCGCGATCCGCAAGATCGTCAAGCGCGACCTGCCGGCGGAGATGCGGCGCTTCACCGAGGTCTACAACGAGGCCTGGTCCGACAACTGGGGGTTCGTGCCGGCGACCGACGCCGAGGTCGAGTTCCACGCCAAGCTGCTCAAGCAGGTGATCCACGAGGACTGGGGCTTCATCGCCGAAAAGGAGGGCGAGACGGTGGGGGTGGCCTTCACCCTGCCCGACATAAACCAGGCGCTCGAGAAGGTCGGCGGGCGTCTCCTGCCCTTCGGCTGGCTGCGCTTCCTGCTGGCGAAGCGCAAGATCGACCGGGTGCGCGTCTTCGCGCTCGGCGTCAAGCGCGACTACCGCCACACCGGCGTCGCCGCCGGCCTCTACCTCAAGCACCTCGAGAGCGCCAGCCCCGACGGCGTGCCCGGTGGCGAGACCGGCTGGATCCTCGAGACCAACAAGCCGATGAACCGGGCGATGGAAGGGATGGGCGGCAAGGTCGTCAAGCGCTACCGGATCTACGAAAAGCCGCTCGGGCCGGCGCCCTCGCTACAGTCGGCCGGGTGAGCGAGATGGAGCTGGAGCCGGTTGCGGTCCGCGTCCTGCCGCGCGAGGAAGCGCCCCTGCCCGCTCTGCGGGGCGAGGCGCGCAACGTCGCCATCGCCGCCGCGGGCGGCGTCCTCGCCGGCGCGGCGACGGTCGCCGCCGTCCGCGCCGTCGGCGCCGCCGCGGCGCGCCGGGCACGGTCGCCGCGCCGCTTCGGCCGTCGCCAGCGCCCGGCCAAGGTCGTCGCCAGCCGCTCCTTCCTGGTCGACGTGCACCTGCTCGGCAACCGGTGAGCGCCGCCCCGGTCGAGGTCGAGGTCCGGCCGCCCTCGCCCTTTCGCCTGCCCTCCTACGGCGGCGAGGACGGCGTCATGCGGGTACGGGGCGGGGTCGCCTCGCGGCTGCTGCACGTCGATGACAGCCCGATCCTGGTCCGTGCCTGGGAACCGGCTCGCC
>JGI24746J21847_1000021_pt1 | contig 15686 bp, 15 predicted proteins | sample KBSMiscanthusM5_FD_21847 | JGI IMG/M metagenome (IMG submission 21847) | reverse complement strand
TCGCGCCCCACTCGCCAGCCGCCGCGGCGATCAGCTCGCCAGCCGCTCGAAACCCCGCCGGTCGAAGGAGCGCTCGCCTCGCGTCCACGTAGTACCGGGCCTTCGCCCCGCTCGCCAGGGTCACCTCGCCGAGGATCAGCGAGTGCTCGCGCAGCTCCGCCAGCAGGGTCGCCCGGGCGGCGTCCAGGTTGGTGTCGGTCGTCACCCAAGAGCCTCGCGGAAGCCCTGGCGCCAGCTCGCGTAGCGAGGCGTCCAGCCGAGCTCCCGCTTCGCCTTCGCGTTGGAGGCCCCGCGCATCTGCAAGGCGTTGGCGGCGACCGGCTTGCCGGCGACCAGGCGAGCGAGCCAGGCTGGGACGCGGCGGGGCGGCTTTGCGCCCATCGCCTCGGCGTAGACGGGCAGCCACTCGCGCATAGGCGCCGGCTCGTCGTCGACCACGTTGTAGACGCCGGGCGCGCCTCGCTCGAGCGCCGCGACGGTCGCCCCCGCCGCGTCCTCCACGTGGATGAACGAGAAGGTGCCGGTGCCCGCGCCGACGACCGGGAAGCGACGGCTGCGCGTCTCACCGCCAAGGTGACCGTCCGGCGCGAAGTAGGTGTCCGGTCCGTAGAACTGGCCGTAGCGCAGGACCAGGCCCTCGAAGTCGGGGCACTCGACGACCTCGCGCTCGTGCTCGGCGAGGATGCGAACCGAGGGGCCGAAATGGCCGGGGGCGTCATCGAAGACGCGCGCGTCCTCGCTCTTGACCCAATCCCCTTCGGGGGCGTAGAGGAAGGAGATGCTCTGGGTGACGAAGCGCCGGGCCCCCGCCGCTCGCGCCGCCTCGACGAGGTTGTGGCCGCCCACGTCGCGCACCCGGTTGGTCTCCTCGTAGAAGGACGCCTTGCGCGGTTCGTAGCGCTGCGGCAGGCTGGTCAGCTGATTCACAACCGTCTCGGGCCGCCCCGCGGCCACCGCCGCCGCCAGCGCCTCGCGGTCGAAGACGTCACAGACGACCGCCTCCGCCCCGGCCGCGCGGATCTCCTCGGCGCGCTCCGGCCGGCGCGTCGTCCCGGTCACCTCGTGGCCCGCCGCGATCAGCTGGCGGACCAGGGGCCGGCCGATCGCACCGCTGGCGCCCGCGACGAAGACCCTCACCGCGGACTCCCTGCCGACGGGCCGGAAACGTCCGTATGCCGGACGTCCGAGTCCCGTCGGCCCAGCCGTTCGGAGACCCGCGCCAGCCAGCCCGCGGCGACGGCGCCGACGGCGATCAGCAGCGTGTCGGCCCAGCCGCGCCCCTCGCTGCGCGCCTCGTCCGTGTCGAAGGCGTGGTTGAGCGCGTGGAAGCCGTACCAGAGGGCGCCGAGCCAGAGCAGCGGCGCCCGCCACGACGGCCTCGCCACCGCGATCCCGACCGCGACGCCGAAGGCAAGGAAGAAGGCGCCGACGTCGCCGATGTAGTGCGAGTTCTCGACGCCGTAGGCGCCGATCTCGTCGAAGAACGTGTCGGGCGCGAAGAGCGCCAGGGCGCCCATGGCGACGTGGTAGGCCGCGATCACCGCCAGAACCGCTCGCAACGCCCGCTCGCTCATTGGACGAGAAGCCTAGTCCGGAATCGCCGCCGGAGCGGCCTGCTCAAAAAATAAAAATGCTTTCGCCGAACTGAATCCGGTTGTAGATCTCGGGCTGGTCGGCGATGAAGGTGCGGATGCAGCCATGGCTGGCGGGATAGTCCGGCACCGATTCGTAGCCGTGCACGGCGTAGCCGCCGTAGAAGTAGAACGAGTAGTACATGCCGTGCGAGTTGTAGCCCGGCTCGGTCCTGATGAAGTGGAAGTGACCGGTGACGGTCGGGGTCGAGGACTTACCCGAGGAGACCGGGTAGATCGCGTAGGGCTTGTCGTCCTTGGCGAAGACGAGCACCTGCTTGGAGAGCGGCGCCTCGACGTGGCGACCGGCGCCGGGGTGGCGGACGCGATAGCCGCCGCGGCCGGCGAAGACGCTCTTGACCAAGCCCTTGCCGGCGCGCATGCTGCGCGCCATCCCGTTGACTTTGCGGTAGGCGAGCACGCCGCGCGCCGTCTTGTCGCCGAAGCAACTGCCGTCGTTGGCGATGTAGCCCATCCCCCGCATCGCCTTCTTGAAGGCGACGACGACCGGGCCGCACTTGCCCTGCCGCAGGGCCGGGAAGCTGACCCGCCAGCTCTTGCGGACGGTGCTGTCGCCGCCGAGCAGAGCGGTCGGGGCGTGGCGGGCGCTGACCGCGTACTTACCGGCCTCCCTGACCCTGATCCGGGCGTCGAACGAACCGGCGCCGTTCCTGCCCTTGCCGACCCTGACGCTGGCCCGCTTGACCGGCTTGCCGTCGAGGTAGAAGGTGACGGCGACCTTCTGGTTCGGCGCGTAGGGGCTGAGCGTGCCCGCCACGCGCACGGTGCTGAGGATGCGCGCCTTGCCGCCGTCGAGACCGAGCGGCTTGATCTTCACAGTCGCCTCCGGCGCCCCCTGCTCCTGCGCCGGCGGGGCCTTGGCGGGCGCCGCGGCCGCGGCCGCCGGCGCCGTCAACGCCGCCGCGAGGGCGAGAGCTGGGAACAGGCGCCGACTCACCCGGCGGATGCTACTGAGCAGCCAGGGCGACAGAGTTGTTCAGCGCGTGCAGCAGTATCCCCGGCACGATCGAGCCGGTCTTCTCGTAGAGCAGCGCGAGGATGAAGCCGAAGGTGATCAGCGGCGGCACGGCGCTGATCCCGGTGAAGGCGTGCAGGCCGCCGAAGACGAGGGCGCTGATCAGCGCAGCCAGGAACATCGGCAGGCGCCGCCGCAGGCCGCCGAAGAGCATGCCGCGGAAGAAGATCTCCTCGCTGACCGGGGCCGCGATCGCGATCAGGAGGATCTGGAAGGGCAGGCTGCCGAACGCCTCCGCGATGTCTTCCTGCTTGGGTTCGCCGACCAGCGCCACGTACGCGGCGGCGAAGGCGAGGTAGGCGGCGATCGAGACGCCCATCCACGCCACGGCCGAGGAGTCGAAGCGCCGCAGGCCGAGGCGGGCCACGGCCTCCCGCCAGGGCACCCGCCCCATCGAGGCGATCACCAGCGGGATGACGACGAAGGCGAGGGCGCCGAACGCCTGCAGGACGACGCTGGCGGTCGAGCTCAGGTCCTCGCCCCCGACCGGCCTCTCGATCGCGACGGCGACCCCGGCGAAGAGCGACTGGGCGCTGAGCGCCAGGAAGAGTCCGATCGTCGCCGCCCCCGGTCCCCAGCTTGCGTAGGGGAAGCAAGCCGGGCCGGGCGCGGGCCCGCGAGCTAGGTTGCCCTCCATGACGCCGGCAGTCTCACAGGTCTCGCGCTCCACCCGGACCCGGCTGCGTTTCCTGCGCCGCCTCGTCGTCCTGGTCGTCTTCCTGGTCCTCGGGGCGATGGCGCTCGCCCAGTTCACCGAGCTGCACCGGCTGGCCACCGGCATCCTCGCCTCGACCGCGGTGCTGGCGGCGATCGTCGGCTTCGCCGCCCAGAAAACGATCGGCAACATGCTCGCCGGCATCCAGATCGCCGTCTCGCAGCCGATCCGGATCGGCGACCGGATCTCCTTCGAAGAGATCGAGGGCCGCGTCCTCGACATCAGCCTCTCCTACACCTATGTCGACCCGGGCGACGCGACCACGTTCGTGATCCCGAACCAGAAGCTGGTGGACGGGATCGTGCACAACCACTCGACCGGCGACACGCAGGCCTGAGCGCGGTTCGCGGCGAAGTACGCTTTCTCCGATGACGCAGCGCAATCGACGCCGCCACCGGCGCCGCGGCGGCGCCCGCAGCAAGCTGGGCTTCGTCCTCGCCGGAGTGCTCGCCGCCATCGCGGTCGGCGCGATCGCCGCCGCCTCGTGGGTGATAGACGTCGCCGCCGAGGCGCCGCCGCTCTCCGACTGCCGCCCGATCGAGAGGGGCGGCAACTCGATCCTGATCGACGGCGACGGTGGCAAGCTCGGCTACATCGCCTCCGAAGAGGCCCGCACGCCGGTCTCGATCGAGCGCATCCCCAAAGGCCTCCAGTTCGCCACGGTCGCGATCGAGGACGAGCGCTTCTACGACCACGACGGGATCGACTACGAGGGCGGCCTGCGCGCCCTGATCGAGAACATCGAGGCGGGCGAGGTCGTCCAGGGAGGATCGACGATCACGATGCAGCTGATGCGCAACCTCTGCATCACCGACCCCAAACGCAACCTCGAGCGCAAGATCCAGGAGGCGACGCTGGCGGTCGAGTACGAGAAGAAGTTCTCCAAGCGCGACATCCTCGGCAAGTACCTCAACGGCGCCTCCTACGGGACGATCAACGGCACCACCGCCGTCGGCGTCCAGGCCGCCTCTCGCATCTACTTCTCCAAGCCGGTCTGGAAGCTGACCCTCGAGCAGTCGGCGCTGCTCGCCGGCCTCCCCCAGGCCCCCTCCGACTACAACCCGATCCTCAACCCCGAGGGCGCTCGCGAGCGCCGCAACGACGTTCTCGCCAGCATGGCCAAGCTCGGCTACATCTCGCGCGAGCGAGCCCTGGAGGGCCAGCAGCGCGGCCTCGGGATCAAGCTCTCCGACACGTACTTCGTCCAGCGCCAGCCCTACTTCTTCGACTACGTCGAGGACAAGCTGATCGAGAAGTACGGCGTCAATACCGTGCGCAAGGGCGGCCTGCGCGTCTACACGACGGTCGACCCCGACCTCCAGGACATCGGTCTGGAAGCGATGCGCTCGGCGCTGCCCTACTCCGAAGACCCGTCCGCGGCGCTGGTCTCGATCGACCCCAGCAACGGCCACATCGAGGCGATGGTCTCCAGCTCCAGCTACGAGGACAGTCAGTTCAACCTCGCCGCCCAGGGGCACCGGCAGCCCGGCTCGACCTTCAAGACCTTCGTCTTGACGGAGGCGATCAAGCAGGGCATCGACCCCTACTCGACCTACTACACCTCGATGCCGCTCAATCTCGACCTGCCCGAGTGGGGCCACTGGGAGGTGGCGACCGCCGACGAGGGCTACCAAGGGACGATCAATCTGCAGCAGGCGACGGTCGCCTCCGACAACACGGTCTTCGCCCAGCTCGACCTCGACGTCGGCCCCGAGAACGTCGCCGAGACGGCGAAGTCGATGGGGATCACGACCGAACTCGACGGGATCCCGGCCGAGGGGATCGGCGGCCTGCGGATCGGCGTCTCGCCGCTCGAGATGGCCTCCGCCTACGCGACGCTGGCGTCGGGGGGGATCCGCCGCGAGCCGATCGCGATCACGCGGGTCGTCTTCCCGAGTGGGCGCGTCGACCGGCCCGAGCAGGAGGAGCCCAAGCGGGTCCTCCCCGAAGGGGTCGCCTACGAGGTGACGCGGCTGCTGCACGACAACATCACCGGCGGCACCGGCACCGCCGCCTACACCGGCTGCCCCGGCCAGGCCGGCAAGACCGGGACGACCGACAACTACACCGACGCCTGGTTCGCGGGCTACCAGCCGAACCTCTCGACCGTGGTCTGGGTCGGCTACCCGCAGTCGAACGACATCGAAATGGTCAGCGTCCACGGCACGACGGTCTTCGGCGGCACCTTCCCGGCGATGATCTGGAACTCGCTCTACGTCAACGGGGAAATCCCCTGCGAGGAATTCGAGGAACCGGAGACGCCGGTCAGCTGGGCGCCCTACTACGGCGAGTACACGCAGTCGGGCGCGAGCAGCGACGACTACTACGAAACCGAAGAAGAACCGGGCGAAGAAGAAAGCGAAGCCGAGCGCAAGGGCAAGGAAGCGACGGGCGGGTACGACCCCGACGCCTACGCGCCCGGCGCCGGGCAGGAACCGACGCCGGCTCCTGAAGCGGCGCCGCCGCCCGGAGGCGGCAATGCCGGCGTCGGCGGGGGCGCCGAAACCGGCGGCGTCGGCGCGGGCTGACCCGCCGGTCATTGAGCACCCATAGCGACCTCGACAACCGGCGGGTCGGGGAAGGAGGGCCGCGGTGAGCCCCGGGTGGGCATACGCGCTCATGTGGGTCGGCTTCGCCGCCTACCTCGGCACGCTCAGCGCCGCGCCGCGCCTCGGCGGTCGCTTTGTCTGGGTCGCGATCCTCGCGCTCGTCACCGGCTTCGCCCTCGCCCCGGTCCTGCTCTCGCACGACGTCTACAGCTACCTCGACTACGCCCGGCTCGGGATCGTCCACGGCCTCGATCCCTACGTCCATCCCCCAGCCGCGGCTCCACTCGACCCGGTCTACCCCCAGGTCGAGTGGACCGAAGCGACCAGCGCCTACGGGCCGCTCTTCACCCTGCTCACCTATCCGCTGGCCTGGCTGCCGGTCGCCGTGGCGGTCGCGGCGCTGAAGGCCGTGGCCGCCGGCTCGGTCCTCGCGCTCGCCCTGCTCGTCGCCCGTCTCGCCCCGGCGCGAGGCGTCGATCCGCTCCGCGCGGCCGCCTTCGTCGCCCTCAACCCGCTGGTCCTGGTCCACGTCGCCGGCGGCGCCCACAACGACGGCCTCGCGATGCTGGCGGCGATGCTCGGCGTCGCCGCGATCTTGGCCGTACGCGAGGCGGCGGCCGGCGCCGCCCTCGTCAGCGCGGTCGCGATCAAGGCCTCGACCGCCGTCGTCGCCCCGTTTGTCCTCGCCGCCGCCACTCGCCCCGACCGCTCTGGGCCGACGGGACGAAAACCGCTCCATATCAGCGGAAATCGGCCCGTCGGCCGGCTTGCCCTCGGCAGCTGCATCGCCGCCGTGGCGATCGCCCTCGCCGCCTGGCTCGCCTTCGGCTGGGACTGGCTCAGCGCCTTCGGGCTGGCGGGCGAGAACCAGGACCGGACGAGCCACATGAGCATCCCGATCACGCTCGCCCGCCTCGCGGGCCTCGACGCCGATCCGGTCCGCGCCACGGCCTGGACGCTCTACGGCGTCGCGGTATCGGCGCTCCTGATCTGGACCTGGCGCGGCGGCGACTGGCTCCGCGCCGCGGGGTGGGCAACCCTCGGCCTCCTCCTAGCCACCTCCTGGCTCCTCCCCTGGTACCTGATCTGGCTCCTCCCCCTCGCCGCCCTTTCAAGAGACACCCCCCTCCAGCTCCTAACCCTCGCTCTCACCGCGTACCAACTAGGCGCCCGAATCCCCCTGTAGCTGTCGAAGAGGGGATCGGGTGCCCCTCTAAGCGGCTTGTACTTTTTGCGCGGCGCGGGCCGGGCGCCAGCCCATCGACGGTCTTCGCAAAAGTTGAGCGTGAGGGGCACCCGATCCCCTCCCCACCCCTACAAGATGTCGGGCTGGTGGTGCGGGGGCGGCTGCTCCGCCGCTTCCTCCTCCGGCGAGGGATGCAGCACCCCGGTCGGGATCGACCACCCCTCGCGTTTCCCCAGCGCCGTCACCACCCCCACGTAGACGAGCTCGACCACGGTCATCACCCCACGGACGACGATCGCGATCAGGGAGGCCAGCGCGAAGCTCTGACCCGGCACCGCCACCTTGACCGCCCAGGCGAAGGCGGCGTCGCGAATGCCGAGGCCGGCCGGCGCGACGAGGGTGACGAGAGCGGCCACGTAACCGACCGCCTGCGCCGAGCCGACCGTGAGGATCTCGCTGTAGGGGATCTTGCTCACCGACCTGGCCACGCAGTAGAGGCCGATCGCGACCACGCCCCAGTTGAAGGCGTAGAAGGCGAGCAGCGCGACGATGCCGCGCAGCGAGATCACGGCCGGCAGCGGGTCGCGACCGAAGGCCGCCAGGACGCGGTCGACGAGGGGGCGGAAGACCCGCGGGCTGAGCAGGAAGACCAGCGCCGGGACCAGGAGCAGGACCATCCAGCGCAGCGGCTCGCCCTCCAGGTCCGGATGGCTGATGATGAAGTAGGCGGCGACGCCGATCGCCGACGTGGCCGAGATCGCCTGTTCGTAGACGATGCTGGCCAGGGTGATCCGCCGCGATACTCCCGCCCGCTCGGAGAGGAGCAGGCGACCGAGCACGTAGAGGACGCTGCCGGGCACGTAGCGGGCCAGCAGCGGCTGGCCCCAGGCGACCTGCGCCCGCCCCATCCCGATCCGGTGGCCCAGCGAGCGCAGGATCAGGTCCCAGCCCAGTGCGCTCAGTGCGTAGAAGAGGGCCAGGAAGAGAAAGCCCGGAATCAGCCAGAGGACGTGGAAGTGGACGCCCTGATCGCGGATCTCGGCCCACTGATTGACGACGGTGAGCACCAGGAAGCCGAAGACGAGGACCGCGATCCCGAGCTGAATCGCGAGGCGGAGACCCTTGCTGCGCGGCGGCTTCGATCCGACCCGGGCGGCCGCCGCTCCGACTCGGTGGAGGAATGGTTGCCGGTCGTCCACGTCGGGCCGCACATTAGTCGTCGTACGGGTCGCTCACGCAGCGGTGGAGAATGGGGCCATGGGCGAGTTCGAGCTGCTGGAGAAGATCCGCGAACGGCTGGGGACGGCCGGGCCGCGCGTCGTCCTCGGCAGCGGCGACGACGCCGCCGTCACGGTCCCGGGCGGCGCCACGGCGACCTCCGTCGACGCCGTCGTCGAGGACGTGCACTTCCAGCGCGACCGCGCGACGCTCGCCCAGATCGGCCACAAGGCCCTCGCCACCGCCCTCTCCGACCTCGCCGCGATGGGGGCCGAGCCCGGCGAGGCCTACGTCGTCCTCGGCGTCCCACCCGACCTGGACGAGGCCGGCTGCCTCGAGCTTCTCGACGGGATGCTCGAGCTGGCGAGGGAGACGGGTACGACCCTGGCGGGCGGCGACGTCTCCCGCGCGCCGGTCCTGAGTGTGGCCACCACCGTCGTCGGTCATGCCCCGACGCCGGAGGACTTCGTCACCCGCGCGGGGGCTCGGCCGGGCGACGTCCTCGCCGTCACCGGCGAGCTCGGCGGCGCCGCGGCCGGTCTGCTCCTGCTCGAGCAGAGCCGCGAGTGGTCGCTTGACGCCCCCATAGGGGCGCAAAGCGACCAAGCGGCGGCCGACGCCCTGACCGCCCGTCAGCTCGAGCCGCTTCCGCGTATCGCCGCTGGCCGAGCGCTCGCCGGCGCCGGCGCCACCGCGATGATCGACCTCAGCGACGGCCTCGGCGGCGACGCGCGTCACCTGGCCACGGCCAGCGGCGTCTCGCTCCGCATCGACGCGGCGGCGCTGCCGCTCGCCGTGGGCGTCGCCGCGGTGGCGGAGGCGGCAGGACTCGATCCGCTCGCGCTGGCGGCCTCCGGCGGCGAGGACTACGAGCTGCTCGTCGCCCTGCCGCCGGCGCGCGTCGAGCGGGCCGTGGCCGCCGTCGGGAAAGTGGGGAGCGCCCTCACTCCGATCGGCGAGGTTCTCGACGGCGAGGGCGTCGAGATCAGGCGGCCTGGCGGGGAACCGCTGAGGGCGACTGGATTCGATCAGCTGGGTTGAGCGACAGCTTGCCGTTGCCGTTGCCATTGGAGGCGGCGGGCATTCCGATCAGCAGGTCCCGCACGGCGCGGCGGCGCAGCATCGCCTGGGCGACCTCGGCCGGCTGGGGCCGGTAGTGCCCGCTGGCGATCAGAGTCTTCAGCTCGTGCTTTTCCATCCTGCGCCCCATATCGGCTCCTTGCCCGGGACCCTTAGTTCTTGGTACTAGCACATACGTCCACGACACTCGCGGTGAACGACGGGTACCACCCGATTACCCTTCCTCCATGCAGAACGGATCCACGCGAATCCTGCTCATCGACGACGAGCAGTCCGTTCAGACCCTCCTCAGCTATCCGCTGCGCAAAGACGGCTATCAGGTGGTCTCGGCGCTCGACGGCCGTGAAGCGCTGCAGCGCTTCGGTGAGAGCCGCTTCGACCTCGTCATCCTCGACCTGATGCTGCCCAAGCTCGACGGCGTCGAGGTCTGCCGGCAGCTGCGCCGGCGCAGCCAGGTGCCGATCATCATGCTGACCGCCAAGGGCAGCGAGACAGACAAGGTCGCCGGCCTCGAGGTGGGCGCCGACGACTACATCACCAAGCCCTTCTCGATGCGCGAGTTCCGCAGCCGTGTCAAGGCAGCGCTGCGCCGCTCGCGGATGGTGACGGGCCCGCGCGAAGAGGAACCGATCGAGCTGGGGGACCTCCGGGTCGACCCGGCCCGCCGCACCGTCACCCTGAGCGGCGAGGAGATCGGCCTCACCTACGTCGAGTTCGAGATCCTCGCCGCTCTCGCGGGCGCCCCCGGTCGCGTGCTCAGCCGCGAGGTGCTGCTGGAGCGGGTCTGGGGCGACTCCGAGTACCGCGACCCGCGCACGATCGACGTCCACATCCGCCACCTGCGCGAGAAGCTGGAGCGCAATCCCAAACAGCCCGAGTACCTGTTCACGGTGCGGGGCGTCGGCTACCGCTTCCGCGAATGAGGAACCTCCGCCTAACCCCGCTGGGCAACCGGATCACTTCGATCTCGCTGGCGATCGGGATAGGCACCTCTGTGATCGTCTACGTCTGGGTCGTCGCGATCGGCGGGCACACCGAGGCGTCGAGGCCGATCCTGATCGGCGCCACGATCTCGCTGCTGCTCTCGGGCGGCTTCGGCTTCTACTTCGCATACCTGGCGACCGCGCGGATCAGGCGGATCGACGAGGCCGCCCGCGAGGTCGCCGAAGGGAACTTCGCCACGCGGATCCCCGTCGACCACTCCGGCCAGCTCGGCCAGCTCGCCCGCACCTTCAACGAGATGCAGGGCCGCCTCGCCGAGCTCGACAGCGCCCGCAAGCAGTTCATCGCCAACGCCTCGCACGAGCTGCGCACGCCGATCTTCAGCCTTGGCGGCTTCCTCGAGCTGCTCGAGGAGGAGGACCCGAGCCCTGAGGAGCGCGCCGAGTTCATGCGCACGATGCGGCAGCAGATCGAGCGGCTCACCAAGCTCAGCTCCGACCTGCTCAACCTCTCCCAGCTGGACGCCGGCGGCGTCGAGCTCGACCTCCACGACGTAGACCTCAGCGCCCTCGCCCGGGAAGTCGTCCAGGAGTTCGGTCCCCGCGCCGATCGGCATCGTTCGCGGCTGGAGCTGCGTACACCGGACCGGCCGGTGATCGCGCTCGCGGACCCCGATCGGGTGCGCCAGATCATCCGTATCCTGCTCGACAACGCCCTCACCCACACCCCGGAGGGCGTCAGCGTCACCGTGACCACCTACTCAGCCAACCGCCGCGCCGAGCTGACCGTCTCCGACGACGGCCCTGGAATCCCCCAGCGCATGCAGAAGCGACTCTTCGACCGCTTCTACACCGCCAACCCGTCGGGCGGGTCGGGCCTCGGCCTGGCGATAGCGCGGGAGGTGGCGCAGCGGATGGAGGGCGGCATGGCCGTCTCCTCGAGCCGGCGCTTCACCGCCTTCACCATCGATCTGCCCCAGGGCCGTCCCCGCACCGCATTGCCGGTCTCGGCGCCGGCAGAGGCCGCCACGTGAGGCGGGGACTCGCCGTCGGGCTCGCCCTGGCGGTCCTCCTCGCCGGCTGTGGCGCGGACGGGGAGGAGAGCGGTGGCGCGGCCCGCGGCGCGCCGGCGGCGCCGCCCACGCCCGAGGTGATCGTCCAGGCCGCCGACGAGGGGTTCGACGCCGCGGCGGTCTTTCGCGAGGCCTCCCCGGGAGTGGTCACGATCAGGTCGATCTTCGGCGGCGGCGGCGCGGAAGGGTCGGGCTTCGTGCTCGACCGCGAGGGCAGGATCGTCACCAACGCGCACGTCGTCACCGACGGCGACGGCGGCGATCGCGAGGAGGCCGAGGCGGTCTTCGTCGAGTTCCCGGACCGCAACGTGCTGGCGGCCGAGATCGTCGGCTTCGACCCGTTCGCCGACGTCGCCCTGCTCGATGTCGATCCAAACGGATACGACCTGCACCCGCTGGAGCTGGGCGACGACAGGGAGCTGGTGGTCGGCCAGCCGGTGGCCGCGATCGGCAGCCCCTTCGGCGAGCAGCAGTCGCTGTCGGTCGGCATCGTCTCGGCCACCGACCGCTCGGTTCGCTCGCTGACCCAGTTCCAGATCGAGGGGGCGATCCAGACCGACGCCTCGATCAACCCCGGCAACTCGGGCGGGCCGCTGCTCGACGCGGGCGCCAGGGTGCTCGGGATCAACCAGCAGATCCAGACCAGCTCGGGTGCCAACGACGGCGTCGGCTTCGCCGTCCCGATCTCGACCATCAGGCGCTCGGTCGCCCAGCTGAAGCGGGACGGCAGCGTCGAGTACGCATACATCGGCGTCTCCAGCCAGGCCCTCTATCCGCAGCTGGCCGGCAAGCTCGGGCTCGACTCCGACTACGGCGGGCTGATCGCCGAAGTCGTCGAGGGCGGTCCGGCCGACGAGGCCGGGCTCGAGGGCGGCGACGACCGGCTGCGCTTCCAGGGCGTTCCCTACCGGGTCGGCGGCGACACGATCCTCTCCGTCGACGGGAACGAGGTCGTCCGGCCAGAGGATCTGGCCAGGTACATCGCCGGGCGCCATCCGGGCGACAGCGTGACCCTCGAGGTGCTCCATGAGGACGGCGAGCGGGAGACGGTCGCCGTCGAGCTCGGCGAGCGGCCGGCGAGCGGCCGGTAAGCGGCTGGCCCCGCCGCGCGTCTAACCGCCGCTGTCTGTAGAAATCCGGCGGTGCTTCAGGAAGTCGCCCTCGGCCAGAAGTCCCTTTCGGACTACACGCACATCGCCGGCAAGCAGCTGAGCGAGGAGATCCGCGCGCTCGCCGAGCCGCTCCAGGGACACCGCGTGCTCCACGTCAGCGCCACGGCGTTCGGCGGCGGCGTCTCGGAGATCCTCTACACGATCGTGCCGCTGATGCGCGACGCCGGCCTGGACGCGCACTGGCACGTGATCTTCGGCAAAGAGGAGTTCTTCAACGCGACCAAGCTCCTCCACAACTCGCTGCAGGGCGCCGAGGAGACGCTCAGCGACGAGCAGTGGGAGCTGTTCGACGAGATCAACGCGCTCAACGCGCGCGACCTGCAGGGCGAATGGGACACGATCATCGTCCACGACCCGCAGCCGATCGGGCTGCGCCGCGGGGCGGCCGAGAAGGCGAGCAACTGGATCTGGCGCTGCCACATCGACCTCTCCGAACCGAACCCGGCGCCGATCGCCCGCCTGGCGCCGCTGATCCAGGAGTACGACGCGACCGTCTGGCACCTGCCCGCCTACGTCCCCGACGGAATCAATGGGCACGACGGGGTCAACATCATCCCGCCGGCGATCGATCCGCTGTCGCCGAAGAACATGGCCTTCTCGCCCGACGACGCCGCCTTCGTCTGCAACCAGTTCGGGATCGACGTCGACCGGCCGCTGATCACCCAGGTCTCGCGCTTCGACCCGTGGAAGGACCCGATGGGCGTGATCGACGCGTACCGCGCGGTGACGAAGGAGATGCCGGAGGTGCAGCTGGCGCTGGTCGGCTCGATGGCTACCGACGACCCCGAGGGCTGGGACTTCTTCCAGCGCACCTTCGAGTACGCCGAGGGCGACCCCGACATCAAGATCCTCAACAACCTCAACAACGTCGGCGCGATCGAGGTCAACGCCTTCCAGTCGCAATCCGACGTCTGCCTGCAGAAGTCGATCCGCGAGGGCTTCGGCCTGACCGTGACCGAGGCGCTCTGGAAGGGCCGCCCGACGATCGGCGGCAACGTCGGCGGGATCCCGCTTCAGATCGAGGACGGCGTCAGCGGCTTCCTGGTCGACTCGCCCGACGAGTGCGCGCGGCGCTGTCGCGAGATCCTGGCCGATCCGGAGCTGGGCAAGCGGCTCGGCCGCAGCGGCAAGGAACACGCCCGCCATGAGTTCCTCTCGCCGCGCCTGCTGCGCGACTGGTTCAGGCTGATCGGCGAGCTCGACGCCCGCTAGCGGGCCGCGGCGACCGTCCTGGTGGGCCGCCCGAGCACTGCGGGTAGGGTGAGAGCGTGGCCCAAGATGGCGATCCGCTGATCATCGTCTCCAACCGGGGGCCCGCCCAGTTCGAACGCGACGAGGCGGGCGAGCGGACCGTGCGCCGCGGCGGCGGCGGGCTCGTCACCGCCCTCTCGGGCCTGGTCTCCCACCGCGAGGCGCTCTGGATCGCCTCGGCGATGACCGACGAGGACGTCGCCGTCTCCGAAGAGCGCGGCGGGCCGGTCGAGCTGGAGATCGACGGGATCGAGTACCGGGTGCTGCTGGTTGGCAGCGACCCGATCGCCTACGAGCGCTTCTACAACGTGATCGCCAACCCGATCCTCTGGTTCATCCAGCACTACCTCTGGGACCTCTCCAACGCGCCGGACGTCCGCCAGGAGGAGCTCGACGCCTGGGACCACGGCTACCAGGCGGTCAACCGCGACATCGCCCGGGCGGTGCTGAGCCAGATCTCCGAGCGCGAGCGGCCGCTGGTGATGCTGCACGACTACCACCTCTATACGGCGCCGGGAATGATCCGCGCCGAGCGGCCCGACGCCTTCCTCCACCACTTCGTCCACATCCCCTGGTCGCAGCCGGACAGCTGGCGCATCCTGCCGGGGCGCATCCGCGAGGCGATCTTCCGCGGCATGCTCGCCAACGACATCATCGGCTTCCACACGCACGCCTACTGCATCAACTTCCTGCGCTGCTGCGACGAACTGCTCGAGGTCGAGGTCGACTACGAGCGCACGCTGGTTCGGCACGCCGGGGGCGAGACGCTCTGCCGGGCCTACCCGCTCTCGATCGACGCCGAGCGGCTGCGGCGGGCGGCCGAGTCGCCGGAGGTGGCCGAGGCCGAGCGCGAGGTGAAGGCGCGCCGCCGCGAGTACCTGATCATCCGCGTCGACCGGGCCGACCTCTCCAAGAACGTTCTGCGCGGCTTCACCGCCTTCGACGTCTTTCTCACCCAGCACCCCGAGTTCCGCGAGAAGGTCACCTTCATCGCCCACCTGCAGCCGTCGCGCCAGGACGTGCCCGAGTACGCCGAGTACCTGGAACGGATCGAGGCGCTGGTCGCGGTCGTCAACCACCGCCACGGGACGACCGACTGGATGCCGATCGACCTGAAGATCTACGAGAACTTCCATGACGCGGTCGCCCGCTACAAGCACTTCGACCTCCTGATGGTCAACTCGCTCTTCGACGGGATGAACCTGGTAGCCAAGGAGGCGCCGGCGGTCAACACCCGCGACGGCGTCCTGATGCTCTCCGAGAACACCGGCTCCCATGAGGAGCTGGCCGACTGCGTGCTCTCGGTCAACCCCTTCGACATCCAGGAGCAGGCCGACGCGATCTACCGGGCGCTCACCATGGAACCCGAGGAGCGCCGCCTGCGCGCGCAGCGCCTCAAGGAGATCATCTTCTCCCGCAACCCGGGCGACTGGGTGGACGAGCAACTGCGCGACATCGCCGAGCTGCGCGACGAGGCAGTGGCGTAGGGGGGAGAGCCTCGCCGTCCCCGCACTTATAGGGGGATGGGACTGCGAATTCGCTGGCAGGCCGCGGGAAAGCTCGCCGCGGGGGTCGTCGGCGTCGTGCTGCTCCTCCAGGTCTCCCCGGAGCTGCTGAAGCCACCCGAGCCACCGCCCCTTCCGGCGGACGTGGGTTTACCGCGCCCCGCTTCCAGTGCGCCTTTTGCTCATCAGGACAGCAAAAAGCGCACCGGGAGCGGTGAGGTCGACCGGGTGCGACGCCGTGGACGAGCGCGCGGACTGGCGAGGCGAGATCTCGGGCGGGTGGCGCGACAGGACCCGCCCGCCCCGGCGTCCGCGCCTCCCCCTCCACC
>JGI24746J21847_1000019_pt1 | contig 15887 bp, 12 predicted proteins | sample KBSMiscanthusM5_FD_21847 | JGI IMG/M metagenome (IMG submission 21847) | reverse complement strand
GGCGGGCGCCGCCGAGAGCAGCCGCCCCGCATCGAGACCGGCGGCGGCGGTGAACATGTGGCCGGCCAGTGGGTAGGCCGGATGCTGGGCGTGCCGCGCCCGGTCGAGGTTGTCCAGCCGCGTCGTCTGCAGCTCCTCGAATCCCGTGTCGGAGAGGTAGGCGACCTCGTCGTCGTAGCCGGCGAGAACCACCGCGTGGCCGGGGAAGTGAGCGGAGCTGCCGTAGTGGTCGAGGTGGTAGATGTCGGTCAGCAACAGCGCCGGGTTGCCGGCGTCGATCTCGGCCCGGGCGGCGGTCCAGGCATCGCCATCGCCCGGCTCGAAGGTGCGCAGGGTCAGCGCCCCTCCGGTCAGCTCGTCGAAGCTCTCCTCGAGGCGCGCCGTCCGCCCGTTGAACCAGCGGCTCGGCGAGGCGTCCTCGATCGTCACGTAGTAGAAGCAGGCGCCGGCGCCGAGGCCGAAGGCGAGCTCCTCGCTGATCTCTACCCCGTGGAAGGCGAGCAGGTTGCGCAGCGCGGTCGAGCCGCAGTGGTTGCCGGGGCGGTGGGTGTAGCGGGATAGCAGCGGCATTCGCCTATTCTGCCCCGCCGATGCGGGACCTCGACCTGAAGCTCCTCCACGCGATGCGCACGACCGGCCATTCGCCCGGGGTGGAGAGCGCCGCGAAGGCGCTGGGCAAAGCCGGCAACCACGGCGCGATCTGGCTGGCGCTCGGCCTCCTGCTTGCGGTCCTCGACGGCTCCAACCGCGAGGCGTGGGTCGTCTGCGCGGCGCTGGGACCGGTCGCGATCGCGCTCAACTACCTGGTCAAGCTGGCCGTGCGGAGGCCGCGGCCGGTGCTCGAAGGCCTGCCGCCGCTCGGCGGCGCGCCCAGCTCGCTCAGCTTCCCCTCCGCCCACGCGACCTCCTCGTTCGCGGTCGCCACGGCGATGACGCGGGTCGAGCCGCTCGGCGCCCTCGCCTTCCTGCTCGCCATCGCGATCGCCCTCGGCCGTCCCTACCTCGGCATGCACTACCCCTCCGACGTCGCGGTGGGCGCCGCGCTCGGCATCGCCCTCGGCCTTCTCGTCCCCCTCTCGATATGAGCAGAGGAGGTGGCGTCTTGTGAAGGTCGGGATCGTCGGGCTGCCGAACGCCGGCAAGTCGACCCTCTTCAACGCCCTGACCAAGGGCGGCGCCCAGACCGGCGACTATCCGTTCACGACGATCGAGCCCAACGTGGCGATCGCCCAGGTCCCGGACGAGCGGCTGCGGCAGGTGGCGGAGACGGTCGGCAGCTCCGAGCTGGTGCCGGCGACGATCGCCTTCCACGACATCGCCGGCCTCGTCAAGGGCGCCTCCGAGGGCGAGGGCCTCGGCAACAGGTTTCTCGCCTCGATTCGCGAAACCGACGCGATCTGCCACGTCGTCCGCTGCCACGTCGAGAGCGACGTGCCACACCCCGACGGGCGCGTCGACCCGCTCGCCGACATCGAGACGATCGAGACCGAGCTGATCCTCGCCGACTACGAGCAGGTCGAGCGCCGGCTGCAACGGGTCGGCAAGCAGGCCAAGTCGGGCGACGCCGAGGCGATCGCCGAGCGCGACTGGCTGGCGGCCGTCCACGAGGCGCTCGCCGCCGGACGGCCGGCGCGCACGGTGCCGGTCCCGGAGGCTGCTCCGGCGGCGGCGTTCAACCTGCAGGCGCTGACCACGAAGCCGATCCTCTACGTCGCCAACGTCGACGAGGGCGACGCCGAGGCGCCCGCCGCGGTGCGCGACCACGCGGCGGCGATCGGCGCCGGCGTGGTCGCGGTCAGCGCCCGCATCGAGGGCGAGCTGGCCGAGCTCGACCCAGAGGAAGCGGCCGAGATGCGCGAGTCCTACGGCGTCGAGGGCTCCGGTCTCGACCGCCTCGTCCGCGCCGCCTACGAGCTGCTCGACCTGATCGTCTTCTTCACCGCCGGCGAGGGCAAGGAGGCGGTCGCCCGGCCGCTGCCGCGCACCGCCACCGCCTGGGAGGCGGCGGGGACGATCCACACCGAGATCCAGGAAGCGTTCGTCAAAGCCGAGGCGATCGGCTGGGACCAGCTGGTCGAGTGCGGCGGCTACGCGGCCGCCCGAGACCGCGGCCTGCTTCGCATCGAGGGTCGCGATTACGTCGTCCAGGACGGCGACGTCATCACCATCAAGGTGTAGAGCCCGCAAGCCGGCGCATCTCGTCGTCGGGGCTCTAGGGTTGGAGCATGGACGAAGGCGCGCGCTTCCCGGGGGTCGCGGCCAGGGCCGGCCACTACGAGAGCTTCTACGTTAAGGCGTGCCGGCCGGGCGGCGGACAGGGGATCTGGATCCGCCACACCGTCCACAAGCGGCCCGGGGCGCAGCCGAGCGCCTCGATCTGGTTCACCTTCTTCGACCGCGAAGCCGAGGGACCGCGGGCGACCAAGGTGACGGTGCCGGCGACCGAGCTGTCGGCGCCGCAGGGCGGCTGGATCAGGGTGGGTGGTGCCGAGATCGGGCCCGGCTTCGCGCGTTGTTCCGGTGCGCCTTTTGCTCCCCAGAGCAGCAAAAGGCGCACCGGAGCGGAGGAGGCGCCGCCCGAAGTGTCGTGGGACCTGACCTTCTCCGGCGACGCCGCGCCCTGCAAGTACCTGCCGGCCGACTGGCTCTACGAGGCGCCGCTTCCGCGGACCAAGTTCGTCGCCCCCTACCCGATGGCGCGCTTCCAGGGCCAGCTCCGCCTCGGCGGCGAGACGATCGAGCTCGACGGCTGGCCCGGGATGATCGGCCACAACTGGGGCAGCGAGCACGCCGAGCGCTGGGTCTGGCTGGAGGGGACCGGCTTCGAGGACGCGCCCGACGCCTACTTCGACGCCGGCGCCGCCCGCGTCCGCGTCGGCCGCTGGACGACCCCCTGGCTGCCTGCCGGGATGCTCGTCCTCGACGGCAAGCAGCACCGCCTCGGAGGCTTCGGCCAGATCGGCGCCGCTTCGATCGACGAGTCGGCCGGCGCCTGCTCCTTCGTCCTCCCCGGCAAGGACGTCGTCGTCCGCGGCCGCGTCGCGGCCCCGCGCAAGGACTTCGTCGGCTGGGTCTACGCCGACCCCCAGGGTCCCGAGCACAACACGATCAACTGCTCGGTGTCCGACCTGGAGCTGACGGTCGAACGCCCCGCGAAGCCCCCCCGCACCCTCACCCTCTCCGCCGGCGGCGCTTACGAGCTCGGGATGAAAGAGACAGATCACGGAGTCCCGATTCAGCCTTACCCGGACGGCTGAGGACGATAGGAGGTCGGGAGTCACCTCGCCGGTGCCTCCCCTCGGCACCGCGGAGTGATGTCTGCCCCGAAGGGGCTCCAAATCAATCCCGCCGAAGGCGGGATTTGGGCACTGGCGAGGTGACTCCCGACCTCCTACCTCGCCACACCGCCCACAGGGCCGGAAGGCTCGTCGCCGCTGACCGGTTTGCCGTCGACGAGCTTGACGAAATGCATCCACCGGTCGTACCCCCCAAGCGCCGCGGCCAGTTGGTCGCCGCGGATCGCCGTCACCCCACCGGTCCCGTAGAGGCGGGCCGAGACGATGCGCGGCGAGACGCCGCGACGGGTGACGACGATGCGTTTGAGCCGTCCCGCCAGGTAGGCGTCGAGCTTGGCGCTGATCTCCGGACCCGAGAAGCGAAGCGTCCAGGTGTGGAGGGGGCAGAGGCGGTCGTAGGGATCGGGGACGCCGACCAGATAGGGGACCGGCGGTCCGTAGAAGACGTTCTGGACGCTCTCGGTGTGGCCGCCCGAGCAGGCCGAGAAGAAGGTCTGGGCTATGGCGCCGCCATAGCGGACGACGACCCCGCGCGTTTCGTCCGCGGCGCGGTTCGTCCGCGGGTCCTCGCTCGCGGTCCCCTCGTAGACCTGGCTGCGGGTGTCCTCGTAGAGGTCGAAGCCGTTGCCGTCGACCTTGCCGGTCAGGGCGTAGGAGCGGGCGGCGATCGCCTGGGCCCGGAGCGCCGCCATCGGCCACGAGGCTGGCGACTCGTTGGGGATCACGCCCTTCACGTACTGGTCGATCGCGACCGCGTTGATCGCGTTGAGCGCGCCCGGGTCGCTGCTCGTCGGCACCACCTCCAGCGCCCCCCGGTAGACGGCGCCCTCGATCCGGATCGTGCCCGCCCCCGCCGCGCGCAGACCCCCGCCGCAGTTGGCCAGCTGCCGCCCGCCGGCGCCCCGCAGGCGGACCCCGTTCCCGACCCGGTGGGCGCCGTACCAGCGGGCTGGATCGAGCCGGACGCCGCAGGCGCTGCTGGCGCCGCTGAAGCCGACGTCGCCGCCCGATATGTCCACCAGCACCCTGACGACCTGCGGGGCGGAGAGCGTGCCGAGGGTGGTGCCCCGGTAGTAGTGGCGCAGGATGAAGCGGTGGCCCTTGCCGTGCAGGGCGAAGCCGTAGGCCCCGTACTGGCTCATGCCGACGCCGTGCCCGAAGCCCCGCCCGTGGACGATCCAGGCGACGCGGGCCTCGGCGGCGCTCGCCCCCAGGAGGCAGAGGCAGAGGGCGAGGATGGGGAGCCGGAATCGCATCTCTGGAATCCAACAGATTCGCGCTGACCGAGTCGCGGCCTGCTCTAGGCTGAAACGACTCAACCGAGAGGAGACGGCGACATGGCGACGCAGACGGTCCAGGCGATCGATCACAAGCTCCTCGCCGCCGGCGAGTGGGCGGAGACGGGGGAGTGGGACGAGGTCCTCAGCCCCTACGACGGCAGCGTCGTCGGTCGGGTGCCACGCGGCGACGCGGCGCTGGTCGACCGCGCCGTGCGCGCCGCCCACGACGCGTTCGAGCGCGGCTTCGCCCAGCACGAGCGAGCGAGCGTCCTCGACCGGGCGGCCGAGCTGGTCGGCGAGCGACTCGACGAGCTGGCGCTGACGATCGCCGCCGAGGCGGGCAAGCCGATGAAGACGGCCGAGCTGGAGGCGTCGCGCTGCGCCGACACCCTCGCCTTCTCGGCGATCGAGGCTCGCAAGCTGACCGGCGCCACGGTGCCGATGGAGGGCTCGGCGGCGGGGGCCGGCAAGCTCGGTGTCGTCCTCCGCGTCCCCTATGGCGTGGTCGGCGCGATCAGCCCCTTCAACTTCCCGCTCAACCTGGTCGCCCACAAGCTCGGCCCGGCGATCGCCGCCGGCAACGCCGTCGTCCTGAAGCCGGCCGGGCAGACGCCGATCTCGGCGCTGAAGCTGGCCGGGATCCTCGACGAGGCTGGCCTGCCGAAGGGGTGGCTGAGCGTGATCCCGGGGCCGGGCTCGGAGGTCGGCAACGCGATCGTCGAGCACGAGCTGACCCGGGCGCTCACCTTCACCGGCTCCTCGGGGGTCGGCTGGGGGATCCGGGGCCGCGTTCCCCACAAGAAGGTCAATCTGGAGCTCGGCTCCAACGCGCCGCTGATCGTCCACGCCGACGGCGACTGGGAGGCGGCCGCCGACAAGGCGAAGCTGCACGCCTTCTCGCATGCCGGCCAGAGCTGCATCTCGATCCAGCGCGTCCTCGTCCACGAGGACGTCGCCGACGCCTTCGCCGAGCGCTTCGTCGCCAACGCCAGGGCGCTGCGCGTCGGCGATCCACTCGACCCGGAGACCGACGTCGGCCCCCTGATCTCCCCCGGCGACCGGGACCGGGTCAAGGAGTGGGTCGACGAGGCGGTCGCGGCGGGGGCCGAGCTGCTGACCGGCGGCGAGCTGGTGGACGAGGGGCGCTGCCTCGCCCCGACGATCCTCGCGAACCCGCCCCGCCAGGCCAGGGTCTGGTGCGAGGAGGTCTTCGGGCCGGTCGCCACGGTCGACCGCTACGGCGACTTCGGCGAGGCGCTGCGCCTGGCCAACGACTCGAAGTTCGGCCTACAGGCCGGCGTCTTCACGCGCGACGTCGGCCGCGCCCTGGAGGCGGCGAGGACGCTCGAGTTCGGCGGCGTGCTGGTCAACGAGGTGCCGACCTTCCGCGCCGACCAGATGCCCTACGGCGGCGTCAAGGACTCCGGCAACACCCGCGAGGGGCCGGCTTACGCCGTCCTGGAGCTGACCGAGGAGCGGCTCGTCAGCCTGCAGGGCTGAACGTCGTCCAGGCGGCGTATCGATCCGTGTTCAGCCCCTGATCCTGCGAAAGGCACGATTTTGCGTTGTTTTGGTGCTTAAGACATACCTAGTACTTGACGAATTAGTATCCATGTGTTCTTATTGGGAGGCGGCTTACCTAGCCGCCGGTCCCGGAATTCCCTACCGACGACCGACGGTCTTCCCGTCTTGTTCCCGCGGGGAGGCCACGGACTTCCCCCGGGTCCGCTTCGGCGGCCCGGGGAACGTCCGTGGTGAGGCGTCTCAGATCCCGCGCCCGTCGCCGTTGGCGACCTCGGCCGCCTCGTCGGCGCCGATGAAGGGCGCGAGCGCCATGTAGGTCGCGAGCGGCGCGACCTCGGGGAGGGCGCGCGGGCCGTCGTTGCAGATCGTGTGGTAGACGAGTCCCCAGACCGCGCCGATCACCGCGTCGACGACGAGCGGCTTGGTCTGCGGAGCGAGGTCGCGGCCCGGCTTCATCAAATCCCTGATGGCTTCGAGAGTGCGGTCGCGGTCGTTGACGACCAGCGGCCCGGCGGCGAAGCTCTCGACCGCCGCGAGGCAGGCGAGCTCCGGTTCGGCGGCGCCGAAGGCGCAGACAGCTCCGATCGCCGCGCGGATGCTGTTCGGCCAGTCGGGCGCGCGGCGCGAGGCCGGCATCACGACGCCGAGCATCTGCGCGGCGGCCGAGTCGAGGGCCGCCGTCAGGGCGTGGTCCTTGTCGTCGAAGTGGGAGTAGAAGGTGGCCTGCGAGATCGAAGCGCGGGCCGCGATCTCGGCGATCGTCACCGCCGGGTAGCCGCGCTCCTTGGCGCAGGCGGCGAGCGCCCGGATGATTCGCTCCGCCTGGCTGTAGGCGACGAAGGGAGGCGGGTGGCCGTCGTTGTCCGGCCGCGGCCGCCGACCGGCCAGCCGCAGCTTCACCGGCGCCGGCCGATAGTCGAGCGCCCACTCGAGCAGGTCGTCGCCGAGCGCCGGCAGCTCGTCGAGGTCGCGGCGCAACTGGACCTGGATCACCATCTGAGCCCCGCCGAGCAGACCCTGGACCATCGGCTTCGGCAGCTTCTCGCCGTGGCAGTTGGCCACTGTCTCGCCGACGACGGCCTCGAACTCCTCGAGCACTCGTTCGAGCGCCTTGCGCCCCGGTTCGCCGGCGGTGTAGATGCCGTCGAAGCAGAGACGAGCGGCGGCTTCCTCGTTGACGATTGTCTCGAGGGCACGCGTCAGCGCCTGGCGGGCACGACCTTCCCATGAGCCGTTGTCCTCGCCATCGCCGTTGGCGAGCTCGTCCTTGACCAGGGTCATGCCCTGCTCGGCGATCCCCTCGAAGGTGGCGAGGAAGCACTCCTCCTTGTCGCGGAAGTGCTCGTAGAAGGCGCTGCGCGAGACACCGGAGAGCTCCAGGACATCGGCCACGGTGGTGTCCTCGTAGCCCTTGGTCGCGACTGCGGCGACCATCGCCCCGAAGAGCCGCTCACGCTGGTTCTTGGCGACCTCCTCGCGCGGCATTCCCGGTCCGGGGCGAAGCATCCGCTCCCGCAACTGATCCGCATTTCCCCATGGCGTCCGCACGTTCCCGGGCGGACCATAACCAGCCATCGTGGCCTCTCGACGCGGCCTTGCAGGGGACTAGAAACGTCTGTACGTGAGCGTCCCCCGAACGCCGCTTATTGCGTGGCAGTAACGCTCAGTACATAAGCCCATCTTACTGGGAACTTTTTGATCGAATGTTTTTCCTGTGGGAAATTGTTGTACCGCACAAAATTGTGTGACGTTTTTATTTATGCGTGGGGATTCGCCATCCGCCGGTGGTCGAGCGCCTCCTCGAGCACCGCGGGCTCGACCCCCTGCTCGATCGCGACCTCGCGCAGCGAGCGGCCCGACTCGGCCGCGGTCTTGACGATGTCGGCGGCGCGGTCGTAGCCGATGTGGGGGTTGAGCGCCGTCGCCGTCGCCAGCGTCGCCTCAGCGTGGCGCTCGGTCATCTCCTCGTTGGCCTCGACCCCGGCGACGCATTTCTCGTCGAGCAGTCGTGAGGCGGAGGCGAGCAGCTTGATCGAGTCGAGCAGGCAGCGTGCCATCAGCGGGACCCGGACGTTGAGCTCGAACTGGCCTTGGCTGCCGGCCATGGCGATCGCGGCGTCGTTGCCGACCACCTGCGCGGCGACCTGGATCGTCACCTCGGGAATGACCGGGTTGACCTTGCCGGGCATGATCGAGGAGCCCTTCTGCAGCTCCGGGAGGCGCAGCTCGGCGAGGCCGGCCCGCGGGCCCGAGCCCATCAGCGCCAGGTCGTTGGCGATCTTGTTGAGCGAGACCGCGTAGACCTTGAGCATGCCGGAGAGCTCGACAAGGGCGTCGCGGTTGCCCTGAGCCTCGAAGCGGTCGAGCGGCTCGGAGATCGCCAGGCCGCTCGACTCGGCCAGCTTCTCGCGGACCTTGGCCGCGAACTCAGGGTGGGTGTTGAGGCCGGTGCCGGTGGCGGTGCCGCCGAGCGGGATCTGGCCGACGCGGCGCAGCGTCGCTTCGACTCGCTGGATGCCGAGGCGGACCTGGGCCGCATAGCCGCCGAACTCCTGGCCGAGCGTCACCGGGACCGCGTCCATCAGGTGGGTGCGGCCGGCCTTGACGACGTCGGCGAAGAGGTCGGCCTTCTCGGCCAGCGACGTCCGCAGCGCGTTCATCGCCGGGAGCAGGTCGTGGGTGACCTCGTCGAGCGCCGCGAGGTGGACGGCCGAGGGGAAGACGTCGTTGGACGACTGGCCCATGTTGACGTGGTCGTTGGGGTGGGCGGCGTCGCCGGCGAGGTTGGCGATCACCTCGTTGGCGTTCATGTTCGAGGAGGTGCCGGAGCCGGTCTGGAAGACGTCGACCGGAAACTGGTCGTCGTGTTCGCCGGCCGCCACCGCGTCGCCCGCGTCGGCGATCGCCGAGGCCAGCCCCTCGTCGAGCAGTCCCAGCTCGCCGTTCGCCCGCGCCGCCGCCGCCTTGATCTGGCCCAGCCAGTGGATTACCGGCGCCGGGACCCGCTCGCCCGATACGGGGAAGTTCTCTACGGCTTTGGTGGTCTCGCCACCCCAGAGCTGCTTAGACATGTGTCTCCTTGAGGGCGGCCGCCGCAAACCTGCGCATCTCGGCGTCCTCGGTCCACCGACCCGCATGGTTTTCGCGGCCGTTCGTAATTCATCCGAGATCTTGACCGGCAGCGTATCCCGTCCTAAAAGGCCTGGACGGCGGTAATTCATAACGGGCGGCCGCGTCGAGCCGCCGCATCAGGTCGGCGTGGATGCCGCCCGTCTCCTCGGCTCCGCGGGCGGCGGCGCCGAGCAGGAAGCCGAGCTGGAGGATCGCTTCGTCGCCGCGCTCGCCGCGCGCTTCGGCGTTGAGCCGCGTCGCCGCCTCGACCAGCGAGCGCCCTACCGTCGCCAGGTCGCCACCCTGCTGGTTCTCCGCCAGGCAGTCGGAGATCGGCACCACGCCGTTCAGCTTCACCTCGCCCGGCGCGTCGCCGAGGGCGCCGAGGTAGGCGCCTGGCCCGTCGAGGCAGGCGACCGGCGTCGCGTCGTCGGTCGAGCCGCAGCCGGTGAGGACGAGCGCAGCCGCGGCGCCGACGATCGCGGTGGGGCGGGCGATCTGGAGGCGGCGCATCGGCCGCATGCTACGGCGGACCCGCCGTACCTACGGTGCCCATATGGGCACCGTTCGGACGGCGCCCCCCCAGCGAGCGGGTCTAGTCGCCGGCGCCGATGCCGCCGGCGCGGACCGAGGAGATGCCGCCGGGGGGCGACGGGGGCGGCTCGGGCGCGGGCGGTTTGCTGTCGGGCCGCGGTTTCGGCCGCGACGCGACGCCCTGGAAGCTGACCGCGAAGACCTGGACCCATTCCGCCAGCTGCCACTGCCTCACGGTCGAGTGTTCCCAGGAGAGGTGGAGGTGGTTGCCGCAGCCGTGGCCCGCATCGCCGTCGTAGCCGACCCAGCGGAAGGGGGGCAGCGGTTTGTTCTGCACCGGCTCGGCCCACTTGGCAAGCCGCGTAATCCCGCGCCATGCGGCGTCGCAGCCGTCGCTCGGGCGCAGCGGCACGATGTCGACGGCAAGCCCGCTGTGGTGGTCGGAGCCGGCCACGTGACAGCCATGGCAGCCGACGTGTTCGCCGCCGCCCGGCAGCCGTCCCGAGTAGCCGTCGGTGACATAGATCGGGAAGCGCTGGGCGAGCCAGCGCAGGTTGGGGACGATCCGCCGGTCGACCATGTCGCCTTCTTCGTGCGGGACCGATGCCGGGATCGGGACTATTTCGGCGGGCGCGTAGGCGAAGCGGCTCAGGGGCGGCGCGGCGGGAGCGGCCGGGGCGGTCCAGAGAGCCAGCAGCAGCAGGGCGCCCAGGAGCAGGCTCGCGCCCTTGCCCACCGAGCGCTCGTAGTTCCGTCCGGTGCGGGGAAGGAGATTCGACCCGTTGCGCGACGCCGCGATCATCCCCATGGCTATCGACAACACCCCCGGCGTGCCTTGAATGCGGCACGGCGCTGAGCTGGCTGCCTGGCCAGTAGGGTTGCGCGGCGATGCCGACCGTCCGCGACGCCAGCTTCGACCTCTTCCGTGCCCATGGAATGACGACGATGTTCGGCAACCCGGGCTCGACCGAGCTGCCGATGCTCGCCGACTTCCCCGGCGACTTCCGCTACGTGCTCGGCCTGCAGGAGGCGGTCGTAGTCGGCATGGCCGACGGCTACGCGCAGGCGTCGGGCAACGTCACCGTGGCGAACCTGCACACGGCGCCGGGGGTCGGCAACGCGATGGGGGCGATCTTCAACGCCCAGGCCAACCACTCGCCGGTGCTGGTCACCGCGGGCCAGCAGGTGCGGGCGCAGATGACCCTGCAGGCGAACCTCACCAACCGCGACGCGACCCGGATGCCGCATCCCCTCGTCAAGTGGTCCTACGAGCCGTCCCGGGCCGAGGACGTGCCCCTCGCCCTCGCCCACGGGATCCACGCCGCCTCGCTGCCGCCGCGCGGCCCCGCCTTCGTCTCGATCCCGATGGACGACTGGTACGCGGAGGTCGACGAGGCCGACGCGCGCGAGGCGGTCGCGCGGCGGGTCAACGGCCGCGCCGTCGCCGATCCCGACGGGGTGCGACGGCTCGCCGGGCACCTCGACTCGGCCAGCAACCCGGTGCTGGTGGTGGGCCCCGACGTCGACGCGAGCGGCGGCTGGGACGCCTGCGTCGGACTGGCCGAGCGCCAGCGTCTGCCGGTCTGGGCGACGCCGGCCCCCGGCGGCGGCCGGATCGGCTTTCCCGAGAGCCACCCCAACTTCCGCGGCGTCCTGCCACCGGCGATCGGGCCGGTCGCGCAGACCCTGGAGGGGCACGACCTGATCCTGGTCGTCGGTAGTTCGGTCTTCCCCTACTACCCCCACATCGCCGGGCCGCTGCTGCCCGAGGGCGCGATGCTGGTCGCGATCACCAGCGACCCCGACGAGGCGGCGCGGGCGCCGATGGGCTACGCGATCGTCGCCGACGTCGGGCTCACCCTGGAGGCGCTGCTCGAGGCCGCGCCCGAGTCGTCGCGCCCGGTGCCCGAGCCGAACCCGGGCCCGACCGAGATCCCGGCCGAGGACCCGCTCAACGCCTCGACCGTCCACACGGCGCTGGGGGAGGTCTTCCCCGACGACGGCATCGTCGTGCTCGAGTCGCCCGCCAGCACGCTCGCCCTGCGCAACCAGCTGCGGCTCTCGCGTCCGGGCAGCTACTACTTCAGCTCCGGCGGGGGCCTCGGCTTCGGCCTCGCCGCCTCGGTCGGCGTCCAGCTCGCCCAGCCCGACCGCCCGGTCGTCTGCGTCCTCGGCGAGGGCTCGGCGCAGTACGCGATCACCGCCTTCTGGAGCGCCGTCGCCTACGACGTCCCCGTCACCTTCCTGGTCCTCAACAACGCCGAGTACGCGATCCTCAAGTGGTTCGCCGACGTCGAGGGCGTCGCCGGGGCGCCGGGGCTCGACCTGCCGAAGCTCGACGTCGCCGCGGTTGCCGCCGGCTACGGGGTCAACGCCCGCAAGGCCAGCGGCCGCGACGAGGTGCGCGGGGCGCTCGAGGCGGCGCTCGCCTCCTCACGCCCCGAGCTGGTCGAAGTGCCCGTCGCCCCGGGCATGTCACTTTTCTGAGATGACCGTCGCAGCTCCCGACCGCGCGCCCGAGTCGCTGGCGAGCGGGACGCCGCAGCCGCTGCGCGGCGAGCTGGAGGCGCTGCTCGGCCCCGACCGCGTGCTCGCCCGAGCCAGCGACGTCGTCCGCTACGCCTCCGACGCCAGCCCCTACCGGCTGCTGCCGAAGGCGGTGGTGATGGCGAAGGAGGCTGGCGACGTCGCCAAGGTCTTCGATTACGGCCGCGCCCACGGCGTCCCGGTCGTCTTCCGCGCCGGCGGCACCAGCCTCAACGGCCAGGGCCAGACCGACGGAATCCTGGTCGACGTGCGCCGTCACTTCGGCGGGGTCGCGGTCGAGGAGGAGGGCGGGCGGGCGCGGGTCAAGCCGGGGACGGTGCTCGGCCACGCCAACCGGGTGCTCGCCCCCTACGGCCGCAAGCTCGGCCCCGACCCCGCCAGCACCGACGTCGCCACGGTCGGCGGCGTCGTCGCCAACAACTCGGGCGGGATGCGCTGCGGCGTCGTCCACGACTCCTACTCGACCGTGCGCTCGCTGACCTTCGTCCTGCCTTCGGGGACGACGATCGACACGGCGGCGCCGGGCGCCGCTGAGCGCTTCGCCGCCGAGGAGCCGGAGCTGGCGGCGGGCCTGGCGGCGATCCGCGACGAGATCCGCGCCGACGCCGAGCTGAGCGAGCGCATACGGCGCAAGTTCGCGATCAAGAACACGACCGGCTACCGGCTCTGCGCCTTCCTCGACGCGGACGAGCCACTGGAGATCTTCCGCCGGCTGCTGGTCGGCTCCGAGGGGACGCTCGGCTTCGTCGCCGAGGCGGTCTTCGAGACCGTGCCGCTGCCTGCCCGCACGACCACCGCCTGGGTTCACTTCCCGGGCATCGATGAGGCGATCGCGCCGGTCCGCGACCTGGTCGGCGCCGGAGCCACCGCGGTCGAGCTGATGGTCGCCCCGGCGCTGATCACCGCCGCCTGGAACATGGTCGGCGCGCCGCAGGAGTGGAAGGAGCTGCCGCCCGAGTCGGCGGTGCTGCTGGTCGAGTTCGGCGCCGCGAGCGAGGAGGAGCTGAACACCTACCTGGCGCGGGCGGACGAGATCCTCGCCGGCCACGAGACGATCCGGCCGCTCGCCTTCACCCGCGACGCCGAGGAGATCGAGCTGGCCTGGCGGGTGCGCGAGGGCCTGCATGGCCTGATCGGGCGGCTGCGGCTGCCCGGCACGGCGCTGATCGTCGAGGACGTTTGCGTGCCCCCCGAGCGGATCGCCGAGGGCGCCCGGGACCTGCAGGCGCTGCTCGGAGAGCACGGCTTCCTGCCCGGCGTCGCCGGCCACGCCTCGGCCGGCAACCTCCACTTCATGCTGACGCCGGACTTCGCCAAGCAGGAGGACCTCGATCGCTACGAGGCTTTCATGGGGCGCCTGGTCGAGCTGATCGTCGGCAAGTACGACGGCTCGCTCAAGGCCGAGCACGGCACCGGGATCAACATGGCGCCCTACGTCGAACGCGAGTGGGGAGCGAAGGCGACCGAGCTGATGTGGCGGGTGAAGCGGCTCGCCGACCCCGACGGGGTGCTGGCGCCGGGCGTCGTCCTCAACCGCGACCGCGGCGCCCACCTGCGCAATTTGAAGACGACGCCGCCGATCGAGGAGTCGGCGACGACGTGCGTCGAGTGCGGATTCTGCGAGCCGGTCTGCCCGAGCCGCGACCTGACGACGACGCCGCGGCAGCGGATCGTGCTGCGGCGAGAGATGGCGCGCCAGCCGGAGGGCTCGGCGCTGCGGCGGGCGCTGGAGGAGGAGTACGAGTACGACGCGCTCGAGACCTGCGCGGTGGACGGCTCCTGCCAGCTCGCCTGCCCGGTTGGGATCAACACGGGGACGCTGGTCAGGGAACTGCGCGCCGCCGAGCACGGAGAGCGAGCCGAAGCGCTGGCCCTGGCGGCGGCGAAGCGCTGGGGCGCGGTCGAAGCGGTCTCACGCGCGGCGCTCCGGGTCGGCGGCCCGCTGGCGCGGCGGACGAAGCGGGGTAAGGCGCTGCCGGCGCCGGCCCCGACGCGGATGCCCCAGACGCGCCGCGAGGACGCGTCCGCCGTCTACTTCCCGTCCTGCACCAACCGCATCTTCGGCTCTCCCGGGGCCGACGGGCCGATTTCCGCTGACATAGAGCGGTTTTCGTCCCGTCGGCGGGGGAGCCTGGCGGAGGCGCTGGTCGCGGTCTCGGAGCGGGCGGGGCTGCCGCTGTGGATTCCGGACGACCTCGCCGGCAGCTGCTGCGGGCTGCCTTGGAGCTCGAAAGGGTTCGCCGCCGCCCACGCCCACAAGGCGGCTGAGATGGCCGAACGGCTCTGGGAGTGGACCGACGAAGGACGGCTGCCATTAGTGATCGACGCCGCATCCTGCACGCAGGCGGTCGCCGGCATCGAGGACGAGCGGTTGGCCGAAGTCCAAGTCCTCGACTCGGTCGCCTGGGCGCACGACCGGCTGCTGCCAAAGCTGAAGGTGACGCGGCGGGTTGGCTCGGCGGCCCTCCACCCGACCTGCGCGACGCGGCACATGGGGCTGGCGCCGCGGCTGCGCTCGCTTGCGTCCCAGCTCGCCGACGATGTCTACGTCCCGCCGTCGGCCACCTGCTGCGGCTTCGCTGGCGACAAGGGCATCGCCCACCCGGAGCTGACCGCCGCGGCCACCCGGCCGCAGGCCGAGGAGCTGGCCGGCCGCCGCTTCGACGCTCACCTCTCCAGCAATCGCACCTGCGAGATCGGCCTCAGCCGCGCCACCGGCGAGAGCTACGAGTCGTTCGTCTTCCTGCTGGAGGAGCTGACCCGCTGACGGTCGGTCGATCCACCCCAGCGGGGTGTGGTCAATCGACCAATCGCGGGGCGGACCGCTAGCGAGACGCCGACTGGACCGCCGCGGCGCCCTGCTCGTCGGCCTCGGCCTCGATCTCGCGCACCGTCTCGACCATGCGGCGGTCGCGTTCGAAGCGGCGGTCGAGCAGCGGGTTGACGATGCCGCGCAACGCCGAGACGTAGCGCCACCACCTCGGCGCGAAGATCCGCGGCGCCCGTTCCTCGATTCCACGGACGACGGCGGCCCCCGCCTCCTCCGGCGTGATCCGCTTGCGCAGGAAGTTGGGCAGGTTCTGCTCCATCCGGCCTTCGTTGGCGGCGAAGGCGTCCTGGACCAGCTTGGTGTCCACCCAGCCGTAGTAGGCGACGCCGGCGCTCGCCCCGAGCGGCGTCAGCTCCGCCCGCAGCGCTCGGCCCAGCGCCTCGACTCCCGCCTTCGCGACCGCGTACGGGCTGTTCATGACGCCGTTGGCGAACGAGTAGACCGAGCCGGTGACGAGCACGTAGCCCTTGCGCTCGACGATCTGCGGCAGCACCGCTCGCACGGTGCGCCAGACGCCGAGCATGTCGACCTCGAAGACGCGCTCCCACTCCTCCGCGCCGATCCCCCGGACGGTCGCCAGCCTGGCCTGGGCGATGCCGGCGTTGGCGACGGCGACGTCGAGGCCGCCGAAACGCTCGACCGTCTCGGCGACGGCGGCCAGCATCGCGCCCGTGTCGGTGACGTCGGCGCCGATCCCGATCGCCCGCGGGCCGATCCGCTCGGCGGCCTCGCGCGCCTCGGCGGCGTCGATGTCGAGGACCGCGA
>JGI24746J21847_1000016_pt1 | contig 16017 bp, 18 predicted proteins | sample KBSMiscanthusM5_FD_21847 | JGI IMG/M metagenome (IMG submission 21847) | reverse complement strand
GTCGTGAACCGGGTCGCCGCCTCGGCGGCCAGTCGCTTCAGGGCCTCGTTGAGCAGCGGATCGCGCACGCCCATGCCTTCCGCCCCAGGCACGGCGCTCCTGCGCCTGCACGGCGGCTTGCAGGACCCGCCGTACATTAGGTGCCCAATAGGGCACTCGAGGTCCGGCGGGTCGGCTAAGCGGCGGCGGGGGTGCGAGCGGAGCGACGGGAGGAGGCGGCCGGCGCGGTCTCGTCCCCGCAGCAGTCCTCGTCGCCGTCCATCAGCCAGCGGCGCCCGTAGCGGCGCATGTCCTCGATCAGCGGCACCAGCGCCTCGCCCTTCTCGGTCAGGGCGTACTCGACCCGCGGCGGCACCTCGGGGAAGGTGTGGCGGGCGACGATCCCCTCTTCTTCCAGCGCGCGCAGACGCAGCGACAGCGTCCGCGGGCTGATCCCCTCCAGGGAGCGCTCCAGCTCGCAGAAGCGGCTATGGCCCTCGGCGAGGTCGCGGATGACCAGGAGGGTCCACTTGCCGCAAACCACCTCGGCGGTCCGGCAGACGGGACATCGGGAGTTGCTCTCAGCGCTCATCGCATGGGCGAGGCGGCCAGTTGGAATAGCCTCGCTTCAGCGAGTGTAGCGCTATGGCTTCACTTACTGAAGTTTTGGGAAAACCCGGCAGTGGGTCAGTTTCAGAAGTAGCCCAAACGCAGCGAATTCCGCGCTAGCGTCGCCTCCCACATAGACCGGAAAGCGCCCCCCGCGCAGCGCTAACTGCCGGGGGGCTGGCACCAGGAGGTGGAAGCTCCCGATGCAGCCAGATCGTAAGCGTGGCGAGACGCGCAGGCACTTCGCAGTCCAGCGGGCGATCCTCGCCTTGGTTCTGGCGGGCGATCCCGTGGCGCGCACGCGCCCGGAACTCGCTCGCGAGTTTGGGGACTCAGAGGCGGTGAGGCGGGCGGTCGCGTCCCTTCAGAAGTGCGGCCTGCTCGAAGTCAGGGGCGGCGAGTCGCAGTCGTTGTGGCCGACCAATGCCGCTCGTCAGGCCCACCGGTTGGAGGCATGGTGAGCGTCGCCGAGCGGTTCGGGGCCAACCTGCGGCGCTGTCGCGAGTTGGCCGATCTGACTCAGGCAGAGGTCGCCCAGCGCGCCTCGATGAACCGGACGCAGATCGGCGTCTTGGAGCGCGGCGAGCGGCTTCCTCGCATCGACACGCTGGTGAAGCTGGCAGGGGCGCTGGAAGTCTCGCCCGACGAGCTGCTGGCCGGTCTGAAGTGGAAGCCCGGCGAAGCGCGGGCCGGCCGCTTCGAGGAGAGCTAGGCTTTGACCATGGCCAAGCGGTCTAAGAAGCCAGCGGACCTCAACCGCCTCGCCGCCGCCATCGTTGACGAGGCGACCGATGAGACGCCGCAGGAACCGGAGAGTCCGCAGGCGCACGCTGGGCGTCTCGGCGGAGCCAAGGGCGGAAAGGCGAGGGCGTCGAAGCTGAGCGCTGAGGAGCGCAGCGCAGCCGCTAAGAAGGCTGCTCAGGCGCGGTGGTCGCGGTAGGCAGCATTTCGTCAAGCTGCCCCTGCATCAAAACGTAGGGTTGCAGCAGGGGATCACGGAATCGGTATCGATACCGATAGCTCGTTCCGAGCCTGTCCAAGATTCCGCCGCGAGGTCCCTCCCCTGAGAAGTGGTCCAGGTGCTGGGCGAAGGCGGGAAGATCTCTGTAGGTGCCCGTGATCTTCTGTAGCTCATCGCGAACATCGGTCCCCCCAAAGGTGCCTTTCTCGTCGCGGCGCGCAAGGGCACAAGCCAGGAGGACATGCTTGTAAAGCGTCTCGCGATTGCTGCTGGTGGCCCGGTGGTAGGTGTCGAGGATCGACTGCTGGACGCTTGCGATTGACTCCTCTACCGCAGGGTCGAGATCGCCGGCCCGAATATGGGTGCGGTTGCCGTCAACGGCTACCCGGCAGGCATTCTGCGTTATGAGGTGCACGTAATTCGGGAGACCCTGCGCAAGGCTCACGACTCGTTTTTTGAAGTCGGCGTCGACCGTCATCTCGGCCGCTTCGACTCCCTTCTCGATGATCTCCCCCAGCTCCTCGGTCGACATGTTCGGCATGAAAATCTGGCCGAGGGATCGACGAACCGACTGATGGGCTTCAACGAGCCCGTCAATGTCGTCAGCAACGCCGATGAGGACAATCGTCGCGGGCGTGAGCTGATCCGAGAGCACCTTCGTGGTGTCTGCGAACCCATACTTCTCCTTCTCCGGGAGGCGGTCGAACTCATCGATGAAGATGGCGAGGGGAGTGTCTCGCGATAGGGCCATGAGCCCCCGCCTAATCGAGTCGGCGCTGACCGGCTGGCTGTCGAGATCGATAACCGCCGTCGACGGTATCGGCGTCGAAGTCGGCTGGGGGGAAAACCCGAATCCGGGTGATTGAAGGGTGACGAAGAGGTCCCCGAAAACCGATTTCCAGATCGAATCGAAGGTATCGCTCGCCGTGCAGGTGTAGTGCAGCGAGACGATGGGGTCGGCCTGGTTCCCCAGGACTTTGACCATGACCTTGGCCAAGGAGGTCTTTCCGACCCCCCGCCCGCCGTAGATGGCGGCGTGCTGGCCAGGCTGTTCCACCAGATCTAAGAGCGTGACCATCTGCTTGACACGCCCGGCAAATAGCGCCTGGTCGTCAACCGGCGCCGCAGGCCGAAACGCCTTGCTGATGAGTTGGTGCCGCCGCATCCGCTCTGCTTGGTCCATGCCTTAATTATAGACCTTCTTCGGACACGAACGCGAGTATTTAGGAGAAGCCGGGGCCTAGAAGCCCGTTAAAGGGGTTTATATTGCTTTTCCGTCCGATTGCTTACGCATAATGGTCAGATCAATCGCCTGAGCACCCAGAAGCGCGCCCAGATCATCGGCTGCCTGGTCGAGGGCAACAGCATCCGAGCGACCGTCCGGATGACGGGCGCGGCCAAGAACACCATCGTGAAGCTCCTAGTCGACCTCGGGGAAGCCTGCGCCGAGTACCAGGACGGCGTCTTCCAAGACCTCCCCTGCGAGGTCGTAGAGGCCGACGAGGTGTGGAGCTTCTGCTACGCCAAGCAGAAGAACGTGCCGGAGCAGTTCAAAGGGACGCCCGGCTACGGAGACGTCTGGACGTTCACGGCGATCTGCGCCGATACGAAGCTGGTCCCGTCCTGGCTCGTGGGAGAGCGGACGATGGACGACGCCGAAGTCTTCCTCACCGACCTGGCGAGCCGGGTGAGCGGGCGCATCCAGCTCAGCACCGACGGGCATCGGATCTACGAAGGGACCGTGGGGCCGTCGTTTGCCAACAACGTGGACTGGGCGCAGATCCAGAAGCACTACGCGGGTGGCGAACAGGGCAAATACAGCCCGCCGGTCTGCACCGGGACCAAGCGCCGGACGATGAAGGGCGCCCCGGACCCCGACCGCATCTCAACCAGCTACGTGGAGCGCCAGAACCTGACGATGCGTATGGGGATGCGGCGCTTCACGCGGTTGACGAACGGATTCAGCCGCAAGGTTGAGAACCTCGCCCATGCGGTCTCGCTCCATTTCTGCCACTACAACTTCGCGCGCCCGCATACGGCGCTGAGGGAGCGGTATCCCCGGACGCCGGCGATGGCGGCTGGAGTCGCGGATCACGTCTGGACGCTGGAGGAGATCGCCGGGCTGCTGGACTAAGCGGCGAAGCAGCGCAGCTAAGCGCTCGTGGCGAGAAAGTGATGCCGATCCGCGAGGGGCACCCGGTAGAAGACATCCGTCGCCCGAACCCGCGGATTGGTCTTCAGCAAGTGATAGGTCTCGGCCGATGCAGCGACGCGGGTTCCTCGAAGGGCGACCCACCTGCCGGAATGACGCTTCGCAGCCCTCGCCGAAATCGGCGCTCTAGAGACGATCGTGTCTGGCTCTCGGCTCATCTTGGTTGCTCTGGTAAGGCTGACTGGACCAATAGTATGGCACCAGCAGGGACCTCTATGGGAACTCCGTAGGACAGTCTCGTCTTGCCTACCCTAATCATTGGCCACGACACCGGCACCGTGCCGCAAGTTTCGATCCAGCTGGAGACGGCTGGCGGCTCTAAGCGCGCCGTGGGGGAGATCGACAGCGGCTCGGTCAAAAGCTTATGCCCTCTGCTGTACCTGGAGGAGCTTGGCCTCTCCATGGACGACCTCGTGCTGAACGAGCGCAAAGGTGCCCCGGCGGTCGGGCCTGAGTTCGACACCTGGTCGGCAAAGGTCGGGATTTGCGGCCAGATCATGATTCCGTCCTTGGAGGAGAACGATCTGGTGCCGTGGGACAAGCTGTTCAACATGGATCTTGTTTTTGCGGACACGGAGACCTTGCTTCTGGGGCAGTCGGACTTCTTCTCGGCATTCGACGTGCAGTTCGTCAACGGCGCCGAGCACGACGAGGGATCTGAAATTCGCATCTGCCGCTGTCCGCGTGGACAGCATGCGCGCCTCGGCTGACGGCGCTCAGCGACCCGGCTCAAACTGACCCACTGCCGAAAACCCAGGTAGTTGCGGCTCTCTGACCGCCGAGGAGCCGGCGGGCTTGGGGCGCTCGACCGGGACGAAGTCGATCGAGTCGACGGCGAGCTGGAAGGTGCGCCCGGTGCTTTCGGTCAGCACGGTGACCGCTTCCCCTTGGCGGAGGAAGAGGAGGCCGCACGACTGCCGGCCGCCGACGCATTTGCCGCCGCCCTTGACCATGACGACCTCGGAGGAGACGTCGAAGACGACCCGGTCGCCGGTTTCGGTGGCGCCGATGAAGAAGAGGACGGGATTTTCTTTCGGCAGCAGGCTGGCGAGCGGCAGATCGGTGTATTTCCTCAGCTCGCCGGAGCCGGCCAGGCCGAAGCGAACGTCGGGCCGGTAGGCGTAGAACTGGTCCGGGTGGGGTCCGCCATCGGCGCCGCCCCCCTGCCCGCCACCGGAGCCGCTGCCAGGCGAGGCACCGCCTCCGGGCTCGCCGGTGGGCTCGTCGATTTCGACGGTGACGTCGTCCCCTTCGTCGGTGACCGTGACTTCGCTCGAGTCTTCGGCGGAGGCGGTCGGCGAGGTCTCGACCGTGCTTTCGAGCTGCGCGCCGGCGGGCAGGCCGGTGTATCTCTGAATGAAGGGATCCGTCGGCGTGCGGCCTCGCAGCCGCTTTTTGTAGTCGCGCAGGCCGGGCTTGGCCTGGACGACGGTCAGCGTCTCGCCGCCGATGACTTCGAGCTCCGCTTCCTCAGCCGCGCTTTCCGTCGCGGCCGGCAGCGGAGCGGTCTCCTCGGAGCCCCCCAGCAGGAACGGCACGGCGAGGATGGCGACGACGACGAGTGCCACCACCGGCAGCAGCCGGCGGTCGCGCAGGTCGTAATAGACGTCGGCGAGGAACGGCGGCGCCTTGAGGCTGGACGAGCCGAAGGCGGGCCTCTTCAGCTTCGGGATCTTCAGCTCGGGACCGATCTTGGGGCGTTTCATGGCGCTCCTCCGGTGGTTGCCGAGGCCGGGGTGACGGTCGTGGTCTCTGACGGAGTGGCTGGGGTCGCGCCGCTGGTGACTCCTTCGCTCGGCGGCGTCAGGTACGTGGTCAGGGCGAACTTGGCCTGGAGATGGGGGAAGCCCTTCTCGCCGTCGCCTTCGAGCGAGAAGCCATCGATCGTCACCAATCGGCCGTCGACCGCGACGCCGTCCTCCTTGGTGTTGACGAGCACGTCGAGACCTTTGATGAAGTCGGCGACGTTGAAGAAGCTTCCGCTGAAGGTGACCTCGTAAGGCATCACCGCCAGGCCGGCGGGTCCGATCGTCGCCCCCAGCGGCATCAACGAGGCGGCGACCTCGGTGGGGGACACAGTGCTGCCTTCGGCACTGGCGGACGGCGCGGGGGCGGCGGTCGCTTCGCTGCCTCCCGAACCGGCCGTCAGCTGCATTTCGCGGAACGAGCCGTCGGCCCGGTCCGCGATCCGGTTCAGCTGGACGAGCAGCGAGGCCACGTCGTCATCGCCGGGTACCGCCTTTCCCAGCACGACGAGCCGCTGGTACTGGGCCGGGAACTCGTCCCGCGCCGCTTCCGCTTCGGTGACTTCGCCCTGGTGGAGGGCGAGCGACGCCTCGAGCTGCTCCACCTCGGCGCCGAGTTTGCTGGCTTCCTCGCGCTTTGGGCTCAGGAGCATCATCCAGAAGGCAACGGCAAGCGCGACGACGACGAGCATTGCGGCTATCAGGCGGTTGGTCGAGCTCATCTCCAGCTTCATCTCACTCGCCTTCCTCGGCGCCCGCTTCGGAGGTCTCGTCCGAAGTGGTCGTGGTCGTAGCTACCGGCGCCGCTTCGCCGCTCGCGGTAACCGGAACCGGCGCGGCGTCGAAGGCGACGACGATCTCGAACTTGGCGATGAAGTCGCGCGTCCTGCACTCGTCGCCGCCCGAATTCGAGCCAGAGCTGCTCTCCTCTCCGCTCTTCCCCTCGGGCAGTTCCGACGATTCGACCCCGACGCGGGTGACCCCATCGATGTCCTTGAGAGCCGCGACGAAGCCGGCGACCGCCTGCTGGCCGACCGCACATCCACTCAGTTCCAGCGCCGGCCCGGGCGTCGCGGCGCGCAGGTTGCCGCCACCACCGCCGCCTCCCTCGACCTGCACCCCGGGGGCCGCGGTTGCGGTGAGGTTGACCAGCCAGGTATCGCTCGGCAGAATCAGCGCCAGTTCGCGCATCACCCGCTCCCAGTCGAAGCGGCTGTCGGCGAGGCTCGACACCGTGGCCACCCGCTGTTCGCTCAGATCGCGGAACTGGACGTAGGCCGCCAGGCGCTCGGCCTTCTCCGCTTCGCGAGCGTCTTCGATCTCCAGTCGCGCGACCTCGCTTTCCCGTTCCTCGATCTGGTTGTTCACCAGGACCAGTGAGGTGACGCCGGCGAGAATCGCGACCAGGGCGCCGACGAGGACATAGGCGAGCGGGCCGCTGCGCAGCGGCGCCTGGCCTCCGCGGCGGTCCTCGAGCGGAATCAGGTTGATCGGCCGCATCGCTCAGCTCTCCAGCGCCAGGCCGTAGGGAAGGGTGAGACGAGCCGCCTCGGCGTCCTCCATGGCCGCGAGCGCCGGTGGACGCGCCACCGAGATCGGCAGGCCGAGGCTCTCCATCCGCTCGGTCATTCCGGCAATCGAGCTGCCGGCCCCGCAGAGGACTATGCGTCCCACCCCCACAGAGCCCTCCTGGGCGCCGTAGTAGTCGAGCGAGAGGCGAATCTCGTCGCTCAGCGCCGCGACGCCCTCCTCGAGGGCGCGACGCGACTCGGCGACCACCTCGGGGTCCCCGTCGATCTCCTCGACCGGCGCCTTCAGGCCGACATGCTCCAGCCACTGGGTCGCCGTCTCCGGCGAGAGCTCGCGAGCGCTCGCGAGGCGTCCGGCGATCGCCTCGAGGCCGACGTGCGAGACACGGGTAAAGAGGCAGGCGCGCTCGCGCGCGACCGCCAGGTTCGTGACGTCGCCGATGTTGCAGTAGAGGACGGCCTCGTCGAGGAGACGGGTCAGCTCCTCGCCGTCGGCGCCCGCGGCGCCCTCCCCCTCCCAGCTGCCGGCGAGGGCGCGGATCATCGCGAAGGCAGAGAGGTCGACGCCGACCGGTTCGAGGCCGGCGCTGCGCAGCGGCGCCAGGAAGGTGGAGATCATGTCGCGGCGGGCGGCGACGACCACGACGTCGAGCTGCGGCGAAGCGCCGTCCTCGCCCGACACCCCTCCGACCACCTGGTGCTCGAGCACCGCCTGGTCGAGCGGCATCGGCATCTGCTCCTGCGCCTGGAAGCGGATCGCGGCCTCCAGTTCCTTCGGGTCCTCGATCGCCGGCAGGCGCAGGGTGCGCACGACGACGCGCTGGTTGCCGATGCCGAGGCGGACCTGCTTGGAGAGCTTGTGCTTGGCGAACAGCGCCCTGAGCCCCTCGGCGAGGCTGTCGCCGTCGAGGACCTCGCCCTCGTGGAAGGCGCCGGGCGCCAGCGGCCCGATCGCGGAAGCGGCAAGCTGCGCGGAGCCGTTGTCCTTGACTTCGGTCGCGGCGATGCTGCCCGCCTCGATGTCGAGGCCGACGATGGAGCCGGTCGTCTTCTGCCTGGTCAGTCGCATGGAAGCTCGTTAGCGACGGGGGTCCCCCGCTCGCCCCCTTCCAATCGACAGAAAGCCGCCAAACCTTTTGGCCTGCAACTACTCATTTATGGGAGAACCTGGACGTCTCTACTAGAAGCCCGGAGCGCGCTCAAAACGCGCCCAGGTACCAGTCGATCAGCTGCTCTCCGGCGAACAGGGCGACGACTCCGCCGAGCGCCAGGAACGGACCGAACGGGATCGCCTGCTTGCGGGCCGCGGCGCCGTGCCGGGCGATCATCGCCAGGCCGACGAGCGAGCCGGCCAGCAGCGCGATCAGCATCGCCGGGCCGACATCGCGACCGAGGAAGAGGCCCATCGTGGCCGCCAGCTTGACGTCGCCGAGCCCCATTCCACGCGGGTAGGCGAGCGCGGCCGCGAAGAGAAGGCCGCCCGCGGCGAGGGCCGCGACCGCGCGCTCGGGCAGGCTCGCCGGGTCCGTCGCGGCGGCGATCGCCAGCCCGGCGACGGATCCGACCAGCAGCACCCTGTTGGGGATGATCCGCCGCTCGAGGTCGGTGACCGTGATCGCCACCAGCACGGTCACGAAGACCAGCCCCATGGCCAGCTCGGCTGGGTCGTCGTGGAAGGCGAGCGCGACCGCCGCGAAGAGCAGCGCCGTGCCCAGCTCGGTGAGCGGATAGCGGGCCGAGATCGGCTCCCCGCAGCAACGCGCGCGCCCCCGCAGGACGATCCAGGAGAAGACGGGGACGTTGTCGTAGGCGGCGATCTGGACGCCGCAGGAGGCGCAGCGCGAGCGGCCGACGACGACCGACTCGCCGAGCGGCACCCGGTGGGCGACCACGGTCAGGAAGCTGCCGATCAGCAGCCCGGCAAAGAAGAGGAAGACGACGGCGCCCACGGTCGGTTCCTCATCGACAGGAGGCGCTCGCGACTGAGCGGCGCAGGACCGCTCTCAGACGCCCGGCGGCGTGGCGCCGGTGGTCTCGAGCTGAAGCCGGCTTTCGAAGCTCGGCTCGTCGTAGAGGATCTGCAGCCCGCTGGGGGTGTCGTTGCCGACGCTGAGGGCCAGCCCGAGCCGGGCCCCCGGCGGGATCGGCAGGGCGCCGCCCTCCTCGGCGTAGCCGAAGCCCAATGGGATCGAGACCTCCGTCCAGCCGGAGCTCGGCCAGGCGGTCGCGAAGTGCTCGAAGTGCAAGTTGAGCGGCGGGCCGAGGTTGACCGCCAGCGTGTCGGTGATCGTGTCTTTGCCGTAAGCGCGGACGAAGAGCCAGGCGCAGAGCCGGCCCTGATAGACGGCGCCGCCGATCGTCCGCGTCCACAGGTTCAGGTTGCCGTCGCCCGTCAGCAGCACGTCGCCGGCGCCTTCCCCGCTCGGCATCGGCGGCGAGAGCCAGCGGTGGACCTTCTGGAAGGTGGTCGGCGTGGCGTCGGCGGCGGTCGCGACCCCGCGGGCCAGGTCCGTCATTTCCGTGGATCCGCAGCTGCCGCCGGAGAGCATCTGCAGGCCCTCGTCTCCAACCGGCTGCGGCTCGACGTCCTGCGCGTAGTCGTATTTGAAGTCGGTTCCGTCGGGCGGGGCTTCGGTCCACAGCAGGTCGGGGGCGCCCGGCACGTTGCCCGTTTTCAGGCCGGCGGCGCAATCGCCGCGGGTGTTGTGGGTTGCGTGAGAGCCGTTCGTGGCCGGGTGGGCCAGCCGTTCGGACTGGTTGCAAGGCGTGTCGGTCAGCCATAGGGTCCAGGTGAGCGCGTCGTCGCCACCGGGCTCCTGGCTCGGGAAGGTCGCCGGTTCGGCGTCGGGGTCCACGAACTGGCCCTGCACTTCCTGGTAGCGGCGGGTGCCACCAGACGCCGTGGTGTCGAGCCTCACCGCTACCACCGCCCGCTTCAGCAGCTGGCGCTCGGCGCATAGCGCCGACGGGCAGGTGTCCCAGACGACGTAGCGGTAGATCTGGCCCTTTACGTCACCGACCGTGAAGGGAGTCGGGCCAGGGTCGACGACGCCCCCCGCGACGGGATCGCCTTTGTTGGAGCTGCCGTTGTAGACCAGCGGCTTAAGGCCGGTGTTGTTGCGGCCGGTGTAGAAGAAGGTGCCGCTGGAGACGCGCGAGTTGGGATCCGCGGGGTCGCCCGAGTCGGGCGGAGTCTCGGTCAGCGCCAGCTCCTCGTAGGGAAGCTGGCGCAGCTCCTCCATCTCGGACTGGAGCACGTTGGAGACGACCTGGCTCTGCTCGGCCCGGAAGGTGTTGCGGGTGGCCGCGTCCACCACGCCGAGCACGCCGACCGCGCCGAGCACGAGGATCAGCCCGGCGACGACCACCTCGACGATCGTCATCCCGTCCTCCCGCGTCATGCCTCCCCCCGCCTCATGCTTCCTCCTCCGGAAGATTGCGCAGGGCGACGCCGTCCCCCAGCGATACGGGGTCGTCGTCCCCCGACAGGAGCACGAAGTCGACGCCGATGTAGGTCGGATCGACAGCCGGCTGTGGGTCGAAGACCTCGGCGCTGACCAGGCCGTCGACCACCTCGGTCGGAGTGCCGGGGGCGCTGCCGTCGGGCTGAGCCACCGTGCGCATACAGACGTCCCCATCGCAGCTGTAGGTCACCTTGCAGGGAATCGACGTGCCGCCCGCCACCCCGTTGCAGCTGGTCGCCTTGACGTAGGTGACGATCTCCAGCTCCGTCGGAGAGGCTTCCTCGACGTCGAGCGCTTGCCGCAGCTCGCGGGTGATCCGGTCCAGCGTCACGCGGGCGTCCTGGATCGCCGCGACCTTGGTCGCCGTCTTCGGCTCGCTGCGGACGCCGCCGATGAACATCGCCAGCGCCGCGCCGACAACCACCAAGCCTATGCTGGTCGCGATCAGCAGCTCGACCAGGGTGAAACCACGCTCGTCGCGGCGCAGCGCGGCCGGCGCTCTACGCACCGAGGTCACGGCTCAGCACCCGTCGTCGGGCGCGGTCGCGGCGGCGCTGGCGCATTCGACGAAGCGGTACGGCGCGTAGTGATCGGGCGTCTCCGGGATGTCGACGCCCGGCAGGTTGAATTCCTCCGAGCCGCTCGCCGACCAGACTTCCGCGTTGGAGTCCATGTGCACGGTTTTGCCGGCGATCGCGCCGCAGAAGCGAGCGTTGCTGTTCAGCCTCACGTCCGTCAGCGGCGCGTAGATGACGAAGTTCTGGTCGCAGGGGCCGTTGACTGAGGTGTTGCTGTTGAGGAGGACTTTGGTCTGGCGCGTTTCGGAGCCGACGAAGAGCATCGCGACGCTGACCGGATCGCCGGTGGCCGAGGTGATCCGCGTTTTGGAGTCCATTTCCAGCTGGGTCACCCCGGACGAGTAGCCGCACGCCTCCGGCGAGTCGAAGTAGATCGTCACCGTCTGGTTCGGCGCGATGTAGAGGTTGCCGTTGCTGCGCAGCCTCAGCTTGCAGAAGCTGTAGACGGACCCGCCGAGGGTTACCGACGTGTTGCCGTCGACGTAGAGCTCCCGCGCGCCGCAGAGGGTCGAGGTTTTGCCGTTCGGCTGACGGCCGTTCCAGCAGGCGTCGATGTTTTTGCTCTGGCTGACGGCGACGTCTTGGAGGAAGAAGCGGCCGTTGTCGTTGTTGGTCGCCGCGTCGCCCTGGTTGACCGGCGGCAGCGTCAGTTCTTTCTGCCCGTAGCTGCTGGCCGGCGAGGTGCAGAGCGCGTCGGCGTTGTACTGGGCGTTGGCGCTTTTCGCGATCCCTTTGCCCACGCCGACGCTGGCGGGGCCGCACAATTTGGCGTTCGATTTGAGTTCGATTTCGCCGTTGCTCGCGGTGCCGGTGTGAATCACGGCATTGGAGTCGAGGACCATGTTTTCTTTCGAGAGCACGCTCGCGGTCGCGAAGGGCCCGCCGCCGCTCGACTCCTCCGTCTGCAGGGTCGAGGCCATCACGTCCACGCGCCGGGTGACGCCGTCGACGGTCCCCTGCGAGACGATCTCGACGCACTCGACTTCGTTGCTGACCTCGCAGTCCTCGCCGCTCGAGACGCGGGCCCAGTAGGCGACCTGGCCGCCGTTGACCGACATCCCGGTGACCGGGCCGCACCATTCGCCTTCCACCGCGGCGGCGCAGGGTGGCACGCCCCGGTTGTAGTGGAGCAGCGCCTGGCTGACGCCGGACTCGGCGACCGCGAGGGCGGCCTTCGTGCCCTGGTCGCGCACGGTGCCGCTCTGGCCCTGGACCGAGGTCATCACTGCGACGCTCGCCATGCCGAGCGCGGCGACGGTCATCAGCATCACCGTGGGGATGGCGAAGCCGCCCTCCGAGGAGAGGCGGCCGAAGAAACGGCGAGTTCGAGCGCGCAGAGCCATACGTCCACGTCTAAATCGGCGGAACGGGCCCTTCCTTGAGGAATTCCCCGAAAAGGCCACACTCGCACGCGTGCCCTTGGACGTATCGGCCATTCGTCCAGCCGAAAAATCGGTAAAAAAAGGCGGGCCCGAAGGCCCGCCTTTTTCCCATCCCAGCGAAGAGTCGCCGGCTGGATTACGCGAAGCGGCTACTTGCTCCAGTCTTTGCCCGGAGGACAACCGCCACCTTCCGGATCACAGCTGAAGGTCACCGTTCCACCATTGCGTTCGATGGAGAACTCGGTTCCGGTGTCCGATTCGACGATGACTTCGTAGGCGCTTTCGCCCAGTTTTGCCGGTTCCAACAGTTCCGCATCTTCCAGCGTCGGCTCGATGGTTTCGAGATCTTCCGCGGAAGCACCGACGTAGGTGCCGCCGGCGTCGGTCGCGTAGGTCTCCATCGCGGTCTGGGCGGTCCGGACGGCGGCCTTGGCCTGGGCGTCCGTGCCCTTGTCCCGCTGGTTGAAGAACGCGGGGATCGCGATCGCGGCGAGGATGCCGAGGATCAGCATGACGACGAGAAGCTCGATGAGCGTGAAGCCCGCCTCCCGATCGCCACTGAGCCGGGCACTCATTCGCGCCCGGAGATTCTGGAGAAACATTTAGAGACCTCCTATGGTCCTAATCGTTTGCGCCAGAGCCCCGTCGCGAGAAGCCACGTGGTGTCTGTCGACCCCGGTGGTAGCCCGGCCGACTCCCAGAAGGAGCCCCGTTGGCTTTGCGCCCCCGCCTCGCGACGGGTTTGCCTTTGAGCACCAAGGCACTGGCAGATCGTTCACAGCCGTCTAATCGACCGCCTGCCCACTTCCTAAATCCCTGAAATTTGGGCTTCTTCGGCCCAAAAGTCAGGCTCTCGTTCGATCGTTCGACTGTCTAGCCGCAGTTCGCAAGCGAGCTGTGCCCTGGAGCTCGCTAAAGACGAGCCGCGGACGCGCGGTGGCCGAGCCGTGCTTGTGCCGCCTGTCGGCCCACTCGCCAGCATCGCATGGATGAGCCTCGGCCTTCCCGTTGGTGCCGGTAAGGCTGGGTGAAGGGTGGCCGGCTACGCCGTGCCGAGGATCCGGCCGATCAAGGCGCGGTCACCCGCACGCAAGCGGCTCGAGTGCTCGCGCAGTTCGAACGCGGCGTTCATCGCTGCCACCAGGTCCGCTGCTTCGGCGTCGACCTCGACCCCCAGCTGGCGATGGTCGTTCACCCAGTGGGCGACGTCGGGCCAATGCCAGAGGCGGGTTCGATCATCGACGTAAGCGACGGGGGGCGGGAATCCGCCCGGACCACGGGCTTCGTTTGCCAAGAGCCTGATCGACTCCCGGGTCCGGCCGCAACGCCTTGCGATCGTGGCCATGGTGACCAGATCGTCAGGCTCGATGCGAGTGATCCGCGCGTCGGGCAGAGCGCACAGGACATCCGCCATCGCGCTGCGCAACGCGTCGCTGAAGCGCTTCGCCTCTCGATCGAAGATCGCGTGCCCCACACCGTCACGGGAACCGAAGGTCGCGTCGTCGCACCCGGCCTCGTGAAGGGCATCGAGCTGAGAATCCGAGGTCACGTCCAAGCCTTCGATGAAGAGAGTGAAGGAGTGGACCGCGGGCTCGGAAGGGGCATTCATCTCTCGTGCGGGCATCTGTCTATCGCTTCGTGAACTCGTTTCGCGTGGGTTGTGGGGTTTCGGGGCGTGCTGCTGACGACCACCGTGCATCCAGATCCACAGTGGAGAGTGCCGAAGCGGTGCCCCCTCCCGGGGTCCATCCTCCAGCCGTGTCGGCGAGCGCGTCGAAGAACCTCGCGCACGTCCTTGCTGCGATGTCGTCGCGGCCTGCTCAGCTTATCGAACTGTTTGAGGTTGTCAACACGAGCGCTGGGCTCTCCGATCCGCGGAGGCGGATCGGGCCACATGCTTAAGTCGACGCCGAGGACTTTTCTCCCCCCTCGGCTCCGCTAGCGCTTGGACTGAGCTACTTAGGACCGGCGTGAGCCGGTTTGCCGGGCGGTTCGCGGCGGCGGGACGTTTCTTGGGTCGGTTCCGTCGGCGAGGGTTCGGTGGTTGGCTCGGAGACCGGGGCGGGCGCTGGGGCCGGGGCCGCCGACGGGGTCGGCGAGCTGGTGGCGGTCGGTGCCGGCTTCGGCTTGGGTGCGGTCGTCCGCTGCGGGGGATCGACTGCGGTGTCGCCGGAGGGCCGGCTCGCCGATCCTCCCCCACCCGTTGGCGGGTCCGCGCCGGGCACGGCTACGGGGACTTCGCTCGTAGTCGGCGCGGCCGGCGACGCGGGTGGGACGGCAGCGCCGGTCGCGTCGCTCGACGCCCCCTTCTTGCCAGCCGCCTTCGAGGCCGCCTCTCTCGACCTGGCCTTCTTGCCGTCCGTCCCCTTCGACGCCGCGCCGGGGGTCGCCGACCTCGAGCGATCGGCAACCTCGGCGGCCGGCTCGGCAGGCCCCGGAGAGTCGTTGCGCACGAACGCGGCCGCCACGCCGGCGAAGAGGAGAAGGGCGGCGGCGGCCAGCGCGAGGGCGAGGCGACGCCGCGGCGCGGGCGCCGGCGGGTCGCCGGGGGCGGCCGCGGTCGCCCCCGAGCCGCGGTAGGCGGCGCTGGCTGCCCGCATCTCCTCCACCCCGCGCTCGCAGCGCTGGCACTCGGCGAGGTGGGCGTCGAGCCAAGCGGCCTCGGCGGAGTCGGGATCCAGCTCGCCGTCCTGGCGAGCCGCGATCAGGCAGGGGGCGCGCTCGCAATCCGACGACGGCGCCATCGAGGCGAGGATCGTCCCGCGCAGCTCGTCGTAGAAGTTGATCCGCGCGTGAGCGACGAGCTGCGCGACCGAGCTCCAGCTCGTCTCCAGCCTCGCCGCGATCTCGTCATAGGAGAGACCCTCTCGCTCGTGCAGCTCGAGCGCCTCGCGCTGGCGCTCAGGCAGGCGAGCGCTCGCTTCTTGGACCGTCTCGATCATCGATCGACGGTACCCGCCGCAGGGGGGTGGACTGGACGAATATCTAGGGGTCCTAGCTAGTAGGGCCTACCAGAAGCTGCGCACGCGCCGGCCGGGACGGCAGCCGCGAGGCGCCAACACTCGGGTGTCCTCGCCGAGAATGAAGACTTCCACCCGGCGGTTGCGACGCTGTCGTCCGCCGTCACTGTCCTTCGAGCACGTCTCGCCGAAGCCCCGGGTGACGATCGGCACCGGCCGAAGCGCCCCGGCGCTCGCCGAGGTCGACGCCGGGCCCCCGAGCAGCAAATCGCGCACGTTGACCGCCCGCCTGAACGACAGCGCCAGGTTGTCGTCCGGTGCTCCCACTTCGTCGGCGTAGCCGTTTATCTCGATCGACGCCGGCGGTTCCTCTTCGGCCAGGCCGCTCAACGTCTCGCGCAGCAGCCTGACCACGTCGGGGCGTTCGGGATCGTCGCGTCCGAACTCGAAGAAGGCCCGCGGCAACCGCAGCAGCCGCACTTCGGCCGTGTCGGTCTCGCCGTCGTCGTCGGTGACCGTGAGGCGGACACGGTAGGGCCGCAGCCGAGGCGGGAGGCGCTTGACGATCTGCTGATCGCCCCCCGCCGGCAGACCACCC
>JGI24746J21847_1000015_pt1 | contig 16109 bp, 14 predicted proteins | sample KBSMiscanthusM5_FD_21847 | JGI IMG/M metagenome (IMG submission 21847) | reverse complement strand
GCTCTCCACGGCTCGCGATCCTCTCGAGATGGCTGGTGAGGCTCGGGGTGAGCGTCGGCACGACAGGCAGCTCCTGCCACTCGGCCGCGCGCGACTCAGGGCTGAAGACAGAGCCGAGCGCGAACAAGGCAACGGCTAGGGGGACGACTCTCACCGCGAGCATTGTGCAGGAGGCATGCGGCGCGTTCTGAGCGGACCTGATGAGACGGTATTGGAACCCTGAGGTCAGAGCGCAGTTTGACCGACTCAATCTCGGCTAACACATGACCAGCTGGATACTCCGCGGCGAATCGCGCGTCTGGCCTTCTCAAAATTCCCCCTAAAATCAGAGTGTCGCCGAAGAAACCCCAGACCCCTTTTTGAAACTTTGGCGCATCTCGGCTGTCATCTTTGCCCCTGTCGCCTTTGAGCCAGCGCCGGACGGGGGGCTTCCGGAGCAGCTGACATTCCAAAGCAGGCTGCCTGATCAAAGCCGGATGTACGGCGATATACCGGTCGCCATCCGGTCAGTCCCCGAGGCTTTCGCTAAACAGTTCGAGGGTAATCCCCAAGTAAAGCCCAAGTTCCTGTCGCTAGACATTGCCGCTTTCGACGAGCAGCTCGCAATCGAGCGAGCAGCCCCGATGGTCGAGGGGATCGTGGACCTCATGAGCTTCGAAATGGGCGCCCCGCTCGTCGTGGGTCAAGTTGATTTCACTGACGTCACCCCGCCCGTTGCGGTCGGCGACGAGCGGGAGACTGGATTCTTCGCGGCTGCGCCCTTCAGCCCCTTTGAGAGGGGAGCGGAAATGGAGGCTATACAGGGGAGATTGCTCGGGCAGCTCCCAGAGTCGATCGAGATCGCAGATTCTAAGGTCGCTGCGGCCCTGCGGTGGTTTGTAAAGGCCCTCCGTACGGACCTACGGCACGATCAATTCATCTTTTTGTGGATAGCGCTCGAGATTCTCGCCGACCTCTCTGACGTCAAAGTCTTGGCACCGTATGTGGGACCCTGCCAACACGAGATCGCCAAGTGTCCCGAGTGCGACCGGGAAACGAGTCGCCTGGTTCGCGGCGCGACGATGAGGGCCTTCCTCAAAAGCTTTGGAGTCCAAGATGAGGAGGCCAAAAAACTGTGGGCGATGCGTCAACTGATGCATGGAGCGATTCCATTTGACTCCAAAAAACTGGAGGAGCTAGCGCGCCTCGTCCAAGCTCTGAGGGCGGTTGTGAACAGCGCCCTGAAGGAAAGACTCGGCATGATGGCTGACGCCCCCCCACTTGTCGCCTCAAGTGGCCTGTCGATCCACCCCGGTCTGGGGGGCAGTGGAACGGGGCCGGTTACCGAGGAGGACGTGTGCCCGCTTACGACTCCGCCTTAGCGCGCGGAAGCGCTCTGTTGGTGCGTTGCATAGGCGGAGCCGCCGAATGTAAAAGCGGAGGGGGTGGGATTCGAACCCACGAGCCGCCTTACGACGGCCAACGGTTTTCGAGACCGCCCCGTTCAACCACTCCGGCACCCCTCCGGGACTCGGTCCGAGGGCGATTCTAGGGAGCCATCACTCTGGCACGACTCAAGACCATGGGGACGGGCTCCGATCTATCCTCGTGCAAGCCGGCGAGCAGACCAGAATCGGTCGTTACTTCGACCGCCATCCGCTCCCGCTCCGTGTGCTCGCCGTCCTGGCGCTGCTCTGGGGCGTCGGCTACCTCACGTGGCGAATCGGCTGGAGCGCCGACGGGACCAGCCCGTTTCTCTTCACCATGCTGCTGGTCACCGAGGTCTACGGGTTGTGGGCGCTGGGAACGCTGACGTGGTACTCATGGTCGCGCCCACCGGCGGTCCGACCGCCGGCGACGCCGGGCCGCGGGGTCGACGTCTACGTCTGCACCTATGACGAGCCGATCGAGGTGGTCGCGGCGACCCTCGCCGGCTGCCGTGCGCTGGCTTACCCGCACACGACCTACCTGCTCGACGACGGTCGCCGCCCCGAGATGGCGGAGCTGGCCGAGGTCGCCGGCGCCCACTACCTGACCCGCCCCGACAACTCGCACGCCAAGGCGGGCAACATCAACGCCGCCCTCTCGCGCACCGACGGCGAGCTGGTGCTGATGCTCGACGCCGACCACGTGCCGATGCCCGACGCCCTCGACGCGATGGTCGGCTACTTCGACGACGAGCGGGTCGCGCTGGTCCAGAGCCCGCACGACTTCTTCAACCACGACTCGGTCCAGCACTACGTGGTCGGCCGCCACGAGCAGTCGCTCTTCTACCGCGTCGTCTGCCCCGGCAAGGACCGCCATGGCGCCGCCTACTGGTGCGGCTCGGCGGCCGTGCTGCGGCGCGAGGCGCTGCTGGAGATCGGCGGCGTCGCCACCGAGACGATCGCCGAGGACTTCCACACGACGATCCGCCTGCTTCGCCACGGCTGGACCAGCCGCTACCACGACGAGGTGCTGGTGCAGGGCCTGGCGCCGCACGACCTCGACGGCTACCTGCTCCAGCGCGACCGCTGGGCGCGCGGCAACCTCGCCGTCTTCACCCTGTCCGAGTCGCCCCTCCGCGCCGGCGAGCTGAGGCCGCTGCAGCGCCTCTCCTACTTCGCCAGCCTCGCCGCCTACCTGGCGCCGCCGATGCGGTTGCTGCTGCTGACCACGCTCGGGCTGGTGCTGTGGACCGGCCAGCTGCCGATGAAGGTGAGCGTTGCGGCGCTCGCCGCCCTCTGGCTGCCCTCTGTCAGCCTCAACCTCCTGGCCGGGTCGGCGCTGGCGCGCGGCTACATGCGGATCGGCGAGACCGCGCACTACGAGCTGCTGACGATGGAGATCTACACGCGGGCGCTGCGCTGCATCTTCCGGCCGGGCAGGACCGCGTTCAAGGTGACGCCGAAGCAGGGGGCCGACGTCGGTGGCCTGGACGCGGCGCGGAAGCTTCACCTCGTGATCGCCGCGGCGGTGGTGCTGGCCGGCGGCACCCTGATGCGGCTGCTCGACCTGGTCGGGGTCGGCCCGCTCCCGGACATGCCGGGGATCGCGACGGCGGTGATCGTCGTGCTCGGCCTGATCGAGCTGCGCCGCGTGCTTCGCACGCTGCTTGCCGTCGGCCGCCGGCAACAGCGCCGCCAGGTCTACCGCTTCGAGGGCGACGCGCCGGCGCACTGCTTCGACGGCGGCTCGCACGTCGGCGGGCGCCTGGTCGACGCCAGCGCCGCCGGGGTCGGGCTGGTGCTCGACGCGCCGCTGCCGGTCGGCGCCCGCCCCTCGCTCCTGCTCGAACTGCACGACGCGACCGGCGTGGTCCACGAGGTCGCGGCGGAGGTTGAGATCCGCTCCTGCCGCGAGGCCGACGGGCGCCACCTGGTCGGAGCCACGATCGAGCGCATCGACCGCGGCTCGCGGATGTGGCTGATGGAGTGGTGCTACGTCGTCTGCTCCCATGAGCGGCTGCGCGGCCGCCGCCCCGCCGTCGTCCCCGCCGACGCCGAGCCGATCGTCATGCCGCTCGGGAAGCCGTCGCCGCGGACGGTCCGCGAGCTTCACGCTGTGCGCTCTGGCTGAATCTCCTGCCCCGACGCTCTCAGCCCAGGGCGAGAACCAGCGAGAGCGCCTCGTCCACTTCTCGCATCTCGCTCGCGCTCAGGCGCATCTCGAAGTCACTCAGCCGTCGCACGTCGAGAGCGCGCATCTGCTCCACCATCACGCGTGTTCGCTCCCCGGCGATGTCGACCTCAGGCCGGAAGCTCGCCGCCCGTGCGCTTCGTGAGGTAGGCGCGACGAGCACGGTCGATAGCCCCAGGAGCTCGTCCGCCTGAATGAGCACGGCGTATCGAGGCCCGTGCTGCTCATGGCCGCGACGCCGAGGCAGGCGCACGCGGAAGACATCGCCGCGCGTCACTCAGGCCATTCGGCGGCTATCGAGTCCATATCGGACATCAGACGCTCGCGCGCCGCGCGATCGGAGGGATCCTCCGCAAGCCGGGCAACCTCCGCCATAAGCCCCGACCGTCTCCGCTCGCGCTCAGCCGTCTCGGCGATCGCCTGGCGAGCGGCCTCGGCGCGGGTGAGTCCCCGCTTGCGGGCGATGTCCTCCAACGCACGCCAGCCGTCCGTGCCAAGGCGAAGCGAGAGCGGATGGGAAGCCACAAGGCGCAGTGTAGCGCGAAGTGCGCTACGTACCACTCAGCGGAGAGGGTGGGATTCGAACCCACGAGGCGGGTTAACCCCGCCCACGCGATTTCCAGTCGCGCTCCTTAAGCCACTCGGACACCTCTCCAGGTGCCCTCAAAGGGTATTGGCTCAGGAGGTTGGCGGCGGCACGCGGCGGGCCGCGAAGAACTCGCGCAGCACGGCCGCGCACTCCTCCTCCATCACGCCGGCGACTACATCGGGGCGGTGGTTGAGGGCGGGCTCGGCGAGGACGTCGAGGACGCTGCCGGCGGCGCCGGCCTTCGGGTCGAAGGCGCCGAAGACGACGGCCGGGACGCGGGCGAGGACGATCGCGCCCGCGCACATCGCGCAGGGCTCGAGCGTCACGTAGAGCGTCGTGCCGGGCAGGCGCCAGCCCCCTAGCGCCTCGGCGGCGGCGCGGATCGCGAGGATCTCGGCGTGGGCGGTGGGGTCGCGGCGCAGCTCGCGCTCGTTGCCGGCGGTGGCGAGCGGCTCGCCGTCGCGGGCGACGACGGCGCCGATCGGCACGTCGCCGTGCGACTCGGCCTCGCGCGCCCGGTCGAGCGCGATCGCCATGAGGCGTTGGTGGATCGCGTCGAGCGACTCGTCCGACATCGATCGGAGAGTATGTGCAGCCACGACTTCGCCGGTTCGCCGGTGTTTTCCCAGACAGCTGCTGCCATGCCGGCCGGCCGCACCGAGATGAACCGACGCCTCACCGCCACCGCCGCCCTTGCCCTGCTCGGGCTCGCCGCCGCGTCCCCGCCCGTTGTGGCGGCGCCGGGCGTCTCCCCGGCCCGCGCCTTCGTGCCGCGTGAGGTGATCGTCAAGTTCGAGGGGGAGCGCTTGGCCCGAACCGTCTCGGTGCCGGCCGGCGTCGGCGTGCGGCGTGCGGCCGCGAGCCTGCGGCGCAGCCCGGCCGTCGCCTATGCGGCGCCCAACCACCTTGCCCGCGCGTCGGCGGCGACGCCATCCCTGACCTCGAACGGACTCCCGAACGACCCCGGCCCGATCGACGGTCCGCCGGGGCCACCGACCGGCTGGGTCTCATTGCAGTGGAACTTCCTCCCCTGGGCGGGTGGCACCGGCGCGGCACTGCCGACCTCGCCGGGCGGGATCGACGCGGTCGGCGCCTGGCGCAACCTACGCGACGCCGGGCGATCGGGCGGTCGCGGCGTCGTCGTCGCCGTCCTCGACACGGGCGTGGCCTACCGCTCCTTCGGCGGACGCTTCCTGCGCAGCCCGGACTTCGCCACCGGTCAGTTCGTGCCGGGCTTCGACTTCGTCGCCGGCGACCGGCTGCCGCTCGACCAGAACGGCCACGGCACGCATGTCGCAGGGACGATCGCCGAGAAGACCGACAACGGCATCGGGCTGGTCGGGCTCGCCCACGGCGCCAAGCTGATGCCGGTCAGGGTCCTCGACCGGCACGGCTCCGGCGAGGCCGACGACATCGCCCGCGGCATCCGCTTCGCCGTCGCCCACGGCGCCGACGTCATCAACATGAGCTTCAACTTCGGCTGCAACAAGGCGGTCCCCTCGATCGACGAGGAGCTGCGCCATGCCTACCGCGCCGGCGTCGTCACGGTCGCATCGATCGGCAACCTCGGCGCTGAGACCTGCGTCTCGCCGCCCGCCACCGGTCCCCGCGTGATCGGCGTCGGTGGCACCACCGAGGGCGGTTGCCTCGGCAGCTACTCGCTGACCGGCGAGGGAATCGACGTCGTCGCGCCGGGCGGCGGCGTCCCGGCGATTGGCTGCCCGTCGGTGTCCGCACGGCCGATCTACCAGGTCACGCTGAAGAGCGGCGACGGCCGCCGCTTCGGCGAGCCGGGCACCTACGTAGGCACCTCGATGGCGGCAGCCCACGTCTCCGGCCTCGCCGCCCTGGTCCTGGCCAGCGGCGTGCTCGAGCCGCAGGGATCCCCACAACGCGCCGTCAACCGCGTAGCCCGCCGCATCCGAAGCACCGCCCGCGACCTGGGGCTGCCGCCCATCCGCCAAGGCGCCGGCCTAATCGACGCCGCGGCGGCTACGAACCCAGCGCCGTAAACCATCCATCGGGCGGGTGGCGCGGTGGCAGGGGGTCCCCCATAGCGCAGGACGCCGAAGGCGTCCGAGCACATGGGGGAAAGCCACCGCGACAGGACCCGCCCGCGGAGCGCTTAAGTCGAAAGCGCTCAGGTCGTCTGAACGATCATCACCGAGCAAGACGCATGATGCGAGATGTTGTTCGGCACGCTGCCGAGGATGAAGCGGCGGGCGCCGGTCATCCCCTTGTTGCCGACCACGACCAGGTCCGCCTTGGTCTCCTCGGCGACCGCGAGGATCGCCTCGGCCGGGTTCCCCTCGACCGGGTGGGTCTGGACCTCCAGCCCCTCCTTGCGGGCGACGGCCGCGGCGGCGTCGAGGGTGAAGTTGACGTCCTCGCGCGGGCCGATCGCGTGCTGGACGTCGGCCGGCACCCCCTGCTGCTCCTCCTGCAGGCGGCGGCCCGAGACAGGCTCGAAGGCGCTGACGATGCTGAGCTGCGCCCCCGAGAGCTTGGCGAGGTCGACGGCCTGGCGCACGGCTTCCGCGGCGGTCTCCGATCCGTCGGTTCCAACCACGATGCGAGTGAACACGCCGCCTCCTGTCGTCGTCTTCCGGGCGGGCCGATACTAACGCGCGTTCTGGCGGGCGGGTGGACCGCGGAAATCGTCGCCGAGGATCTCGGTCGGCGTCGTCGCCAGCCGCACGATCGCGATCGCCATCGAGGCGAGCAGGCAGGCGATCAGGACGGCCATCCCCACTTTCCAGCTGGTCGGCACGGCCGGAAGCCTAGACGGCGCGGTCTAGACTCGAGCCGGGATGCGCGAGGAGAAGATCGCCGACGGCGTCTGGCTGCTGCGGGGCGAAGTGCGCCGCAGCATGAACGTCTACTTCCTCGAGGACGGCGACGGCGTCGTCCAGTTCGACGGCGGCACCAGGGCGATGTCGCGCTCGGCGCGCCGTGCGGCCGAGCGGCTCGGCGGCCTGAAGCGGATCGTGCTCGGCCACGCCCACGCCGACCACCGCGGCACGGCGCCCTCGCTGGGCGCCCCGGTCTACTGCCACCCCGAGGAGGTCGCCGACGCCGAGAGCGACGCCTCGATCGCCCCCTACATGGACCTCTCCCAGCTGCCGGTCGCGCCGGTCCGGTGGATCTACCCGCTGCTGCTGCGCTGGTGGGACGGCGGTGCGGTGAAGATCGCCGGGACCGTCGAGGAGGGCGACGAGGTCGCGGCCGGCTTTCGCGTCCTGCACTTCCCGGGACACGCGCCCGGCCTGATCGGCCTCTGGCGCGAGAGCGACCGGGTCGCCCTGGTCAGCGACGTCGTCTACTGCGTCGACTCGGCCCGGTTGCGGCCGCTGCCGCACGGCGAGGCGAGCGTCCCGCATCCGGCCTGGGCCTGGGACCACGCCAAGGCCAAGGAATCGGTGCGGAGGCTGGCGGCCCTCGAACCGCGCCTCGTCGGCCTCGGTCATGCCGAGCCGCTGCGCGGGCCGAACCTGCGCGAGGTCCTAGAGCGGGCCGCCGAGAAGCACTAGGAAGCTAGGCCCTCCTGGTCTCGCCGCGTCGCGCCCCACGGCTGTCATAGGTTGCCCTCTCTGATGATCGGGACCTACGTCTCGGCGGCCTTGATCTGCGCCGCCTCGCTTCTGGTCGGGCGCGCGCTGCTGATCGTCGCGGGACGGGAGGCGTGGTCGTGGCTCGCGCCCGCGGCCGGCTTCGGCGCGATCGTCACCGTCACGGGCCTGTTCGCCCGCGCCCCCGGCCACGGCACCTCGGCGACGCTGGGGCTCGCGGCGCTGATCCTGGTCGCGGCGGCAATCGTCCTCCTCGCGGCCGACGGGCCGAAAAGTCAACTCCGGCTTGACAAATCGGCCCGTCGCCCATGGGGGGCGCTGCGGGAGGGGCCGCCGGTGGCGCTCGTGATCGCGCTTGTGCTCTCGATTCCCTTTGCGATCACCGCCCGCTGGGGGCTGCTCGGGGTCGGCTTCAACAACGACCTCGGCCTGCACCTGGCCTGGGCCGAGTGGCTGCGCAGCGGGGCCGGTCCGACGCCCGAGGCCGGCTATCCGCTCGGGCCGCATGGACTCGCCGTCGCGGTGGCCGCGGTGCCCGGCATCGGCCTTGGGCAGGCCTTCGTCGGCGAGATCTTCGCGATCGGGGTGCTGACCGGCCTGACGGCACTCGGCGCCCTTGGCGACCTACAGCCGGCGCGCCGCCTGCTTGCCGCCGTCCTGGTTGCGGTCTGCTACCTCGGCGCCTCCTACTTCGCCCAGGGCGCCTTCAAGGAGACCGCGCAGGCGCTCTTCGTCCTCGCCCTGGCGGTCGGGCTCTTCAGCCTCGACCGCGCGCACAGCGGCCGACGGGACGAAAACCGCGCTATGTCAGCGGAAATCGTCCCGTCGACGGGCGGGATCCTCGGCTGGGTCCGTTTCGCCCTCCCTTACCTCGCCCTCGTCGGCGGCATCGTCTTCGCCTACAGCTTCGCGGGCCTCGCCTGGCCGCTTGCCGTCGTGGCTCTCTGGAGCCTCACCCTGCCCGAGGTGCGACGGGCGCTGGCGCCGCGGCGCCTGCTCCGCCTGCTGACGCGTCCCGCGACGCTGGTCGCGATCGCCCTGCTCGCCGGTCTCGGCATCCTCGTCACCCTGGTCGGCCCCTTCGGCTTCGTCCACGGCTTCAACAAGGTCGCCGGCGCCAATACGTACGGTGCGGTCTCCCCTGTCGAGGCGCTCGGCGTCTGGCCAACCTCCAACTACCGCCTCGACGCGCCCGGCGGCGTCCCGCTGGCAGGCCTGGCGGGCGCCCTCGGAGCGCTTGCCGTCGCACTCGGCGCGGCCTGGTGGGCGCGCCGGCGCGAGCTCGCGGTGCCGCTGGCGCTGGCCGCCTGCGCGCTCCTCTACCTCGCCTCGCTGCCCTTCAGCGGCGACTACTCGCAGGCCAAGGCGCTGATGATCGGCGCGCCATTGGCGATGCTGGTCGCGATCCGGCCGCTGCTCGCCGAGGCCGGTCGGCGTCTCGGCTGGACCGCGCTCGCCGTCGTCTTCGCCGGCGCCGCCGCCTACTCGAGCGTGCTGGCGCTGCGCGAGGCGCCGGTTGGTCCGGCTGGCCACGGCGCCGAGCTGCGCGCCTTCCTGCCGATCGTCCGAGGCGAGCCCGTCGTCTACGCGGGGCAGGACCGCTACGCCGCCTACGACCTGATGGGCGCCGACACGCACGTGCCGATCGTCGAGTTCCCCGACCCCGAGGTCTCCGAGAACCCCGAGAAGCCGTTCGACACGGGCGACGCCTACGGCCCGATCGACTTCGACTCGTTCTCGCGCGGCACCCTCGACCGCGTCCCCTACGTGGTCACCGGCCGCGCCGCCTGGAACAGCGAGCCGCCGCCGAACTTCCGGCGAGTCGCGGAGACGCCCTCCTACCTGCTCTGGGAACGGACGGGCGAGACGCCGGAGGACCGGCACGTGCTGCTCGAGGGCACCGACGCCGGCGCCCGGGCGGGCTGCGCCTCGCCCGAGATCCGCGTCCTGCTCGGCAACGACGGCCGCGCCTCGCTCTTCCCGACGCCGGCGATTGGGCGCAAAGAAGATTGGGAGGAGAGTCACGTGCTGGGAGCCGGGGAGACGGCGGAGCAGGAGATCCCGCTGCCCCCCGGCCGCTGGCGACTCTCCATGCAGTACTTCTCACCCTTCGAGCTGACCCTCCGCGCTCCCGGCTTCCATCGCGAGCTCGAGGCCGCCCTCGACGGCCAGCGGCCGAACACGATCAGCCTCGCCAACGACGGCCAGTTCTGGCCGGCCGGGGAGATCGTCAGCGACGGCGGCCGCGTGCGCTTCGAGGTCGCCGCGGCCGAGCCGACGACGTTGCAGCGGCTGACCGGCTACGCCGGCAAGGCCCAGGTCGGCAGCCTCGTCGCCGTGCCGGCCGAGCCGCGCCGCACCGTGCCGCTGGCCGAGGCCTGCGACCAGTGGATCGACTGGTACGAATCGTCCAAGGCCCCCTGACCAAGCAGATCAAGGAACTCGCGCTTCGCGCTCGCACCGCTCCCGTGGGTCGCTCGAGCGTGGTGTGCTCTGCACACGAGCGACCGAGGACGCCGAGATGCTCCGGTCAGGCGGCCTTGGCGGCCATGCGGTCCGGCGTCGGGCGTTTGACGTCCCAGACCAGGCCGGCCTTCTCCAGCGCCCCGATCACCATCGCCGAGACGTCCACCTGCCAGCGGCCGAGCCCGTGCACCGCCGAGGTCGGGAAGGCGTGGTGGTTGTTGTGCCACGCCTCGCCGAGGGTCGGCAGCGCGATCAGCGCCAGGTTGCGCGACTCGTCGGTGGTCTCGTAGTCGCGCCGGCCGAAGGTGTGGCAGAGCGAGTTGATGCTGTAGGTGAAGTGGTGGAGGACGAAGACCCGGACGAGGCCCCCCCAGAGGATGCCGGTCGCCGCCGCGAAGAGGGTTCCCCCGATCGCGTAGCCGATCGCACCGGGCAGCAACAGGCCGAGGATCGCCCAGTAGATGAAGGTGCGGTCGACCCAGCTGATCACCGGGTCCTCGAGCAGGTCCGGCGCGAAGCGTTCCTTGCTGCCGCGCTGGGTGTGGATGAAGAGCCAGCCCATGTGGGCGTGGTAGAGGCCCTTGAGCGCGCCGCGAAGGCCGCCGCCATGGTCGACGTGGGGGCTGTGCGGGTCGCCGTGTTCGTCGGAGAAGGTGTGGTGCTTGCGGTGGTCCGCCACCCAGGAGATCACCGGGCCCTCGATCGCCGCCGAGCCGAGGATGCCGAGCAGGCCGTGCAGCCAGGGACGCGTCTTGAAGCTGCGGTGCGTCAGGTGGCGGTGGAAGCCGACCGTGATGCCCAGCCCCGTCAGCAGGTACATGCCGGCGAAGAGGAAGACGTCGCTCCAGTGCAGGGCGCTGCCCCAGACCTGCCAGGCGGCGAAGCCGAGCGCCAGGAACGGCACCAGCGTCACCAGGCCGGTGATGATCCGGTCGCGCGTCTCGTTCTCGACCGGCTGTATGTCGGTAGGGAGAAGTCCGCTGCCTGCCATCGCGTCGATGATACGTCGCTTCCCCCTGGCCCCGCGGCCAAAACGCCCGCAACGAGCGGGACGGCCTGAGTGGCGGACCCGGACCGGGTACGGATAAGGTCCGCACGGATGCCCTTCGCGACGACCGAGCCCCTGCGCCGGGAGATCGAGGCGAGCTTCCCCGAGCGACCGTTCACGGTCGAGTTCTGGGACGGGACGCGGCTGCCCTCGACCGGCGGCGGCGGGCCGACCTTCTCGGTGCGCTCCCCGGGCGCCGCCGCGCACGCACTGCGCGCTCCCGGCCAGCTTGGGCTCGGCCGCGCCTACGTCAGCGGCGACCTCGAGGTCGACGACATCGACGCCGTGATCGAGGTGCTCGACGGCTGGCAGCCGCCGCCGCTCGACGGCGCCGCCAAGCGCCGCCTGCTGCTCGCCGCGGTGCGCGCCGCGGGCCTGACCCGGCCGCCGCGCCGGCCGGCCTCGGAGCTGCGGCCGAGCGGGCGCCGTCACAGCAAGGAGCGCGACGCGCGTGCCGTCCGCCACCACTACGACGTCTCCAACGACTTCTTCTCGCTCTTCCTCGACGAGTCCAAGACCTACAGCTGCGCGATCTTCTCGCGCGGGGCGCGGACGCTGGAGGAGGCGCAGTTCGAGAAGCGCGAGACGGTCTGCCGCAAGCTGGCGCTGCGGGAGGGCGAGCGCGTGCTCGACGTCGGCTGCGGCTGGGGGAGCTTCCCGATCCACGCCGCCTCCGAGCACGGCGCGCGGGTGGTCGGCATCACCCTCTCGCCGGCGCAGGCCGAGGAGGCACGCCGCCGGGTCGAGGCGGCGGGTGTCGCCGACCGGGTCGAGATCAGGCTGATGGACTACCGCGACCTGGCCGGCGAGCGCTTCGACGCGATCGCCTCGATCGGCATGGTCGAGCACGTCGGCGCGGCGCAGATCGACGTCTACGCCCGCACCCTCGCCGGGCTGCTGGAGCCGGGCGGGCGCCTGCTCAACCACGGCATCGCGCGGCTGCGCCACAGCGACCCCGAGGCCGGGCCGTTCTCGGAGCGCTACGTCTTCCCCGACGCCGAGCCGCTCCACCTCTCCCGAATGCTGCTGGCGCTGGAGCGGGCCGGCTTCGTCACCCGTCACGTCGAGGACTTCGGCGACGACTACGCCGAGACCCTGCGCCACTGGGCGCGCCGGCTCGACGAGAACCTCGACGAGGCGCTGCGCCTCGCCGGCCCGGAACGGCTGCGCGTCTGGCGCCTCTACCTGCGGATGGCGCGCAACGGCTTCGAGTCCGGCTTCCTCTCGATCTACCAGGCCCGCTGCACGCGGGCTTAGCCCGGCCTAGAGCTTCCCGCAGTCCTCGAAGCCGAACTGCCGCGCCAGCCGTTCGGCTTCCGGGAAGGGCGGCTCGGCTTCCACGAAGGCGACGGGGTCGCGCTTGGCGCGGTCGACCTCGTCGCGCCAGACGTCGAGGAAGTGCAGGACCGCTTCGACGTCGCGGTTGGGCAACACGATGGAGCGGACCCGGCGCATCGCGAATTCCTCGCGGGGGGCCATGACCTCGACCAGCTTCGCGCTCGCCTCCGGGTCAGGAGGGTTGCCGACACGGCGTTCGTAAGGCGCGAGTTCGTCGTGAATCCGTCGGCTCATCCGCCGGCAGAAGCCGTCGGTTTCCTCGATGTAGGCCGCGCGTTCCTCTTCATATGCGGCCTGCTGCCTCTCCCGCTTGGAGGGCGGCTCGTCCCCGCCGGCGTCGCCGCAGCCGGCGAAGGCGGCAAGGAGAAGAAGGGCGCAGAGCGCCGCGACCGGTAGCCGTCCCATAGCGGCAAAGGAGCTTACTAATCGACGACTTAAAGCGGAAAGCCGTGCTCGACGGTCTCGACCGTCCACTCGGCGCCGGCCTCGCGCAGTTGCGCGACCGAGTACTTCCCCGTGGCGACGCCGACGACGCGGACGCCGGAGCCGTGACCGGCGCGGACGTCTCGCGGCGTGTCGCCGACGGCGATGCAGGCAGCGCGCTCGAGCTTGCCGCCGGAGACCAGCTCGGCGCGGCGCAGGGCGGCCTTCGTCACCTCGGTGCGGTCGGCGGAGTCCGAGCCGTAGCCGCCGAAGCTGAAGAAGCGGTTGAGGCCGGCGCGAGAGAGCTTGACGTGGGCGGCCGCCTCGACGTTGCCGGTGACGAGCCCGAGCAGCAGTCCGGCGTCGATCAGCCGCTCGAGCAGCTCGTCCACTCCCGGCATCAGCCGGTAGCCGCTCGACTCGCGGACGGTGTCGGGCAGGTGCTTGAGGTAGGCGCCGATCGCCCGCGCCCGCTCTGCGGGGCCGCCCTCCCGCCCGACCGCCTCGGCGAAGACGATCGCGGCGATTTCGGGGTCGGTCATGCCGGCGTCCGTCCGTTCGGCGACGTTCGCCTCCACCCCGTAGAGCTCGGCGAAGGCGCGCTGCCAGGCGGCGGCGCCGGCTCCACCGGTGACCAGAATCGTGCTGTCGATGTCGAACAGCACGGCGCGGATGTCGCCGGCCTCACTCACCGACGAGGTCCTTCTGGCTGAGCCAGTAGAGCAGCCCCAGAGACGGCAGCACGACGAGGGCCGCGGCGCCGAACACGACCAGCACCGCGGTCAGCGTCGGATCGGGCGCGGCCGACTCGCCGATCGTCAGCGAGGTCGGCAGAAGGTACGGGAACTGGGCGACGGCCCAGCCCCAGACGATGGCGACCACGGCGCCGACCGCGAGCGGGCGCAGGCCCCGCCGGGCGCCGCCCGCCAGCAGGACGAGCACGGCCAGGCCGCACAGAGCCGAGGCGATAACCAGCGGCAGCCCCTCGCCGACGAGCCGGTCGTAAAGGTAGGGCGCCTCGTCGGTGAGGACGAAGGCGGCGGCCAGCGCGACGAGCCCGGAGACGATCCCGGCAAGCAGGGCGCGGTGCTCGAAGTAGCCCTCCAGCTCATCGTCGCCGGCCCGCCGGGCGTCGGCGACCAGGAAGACCGCGGCCAGGTATGCGCCCGTGGCGACGAAGAGCGCCCCGATCACGAGCGGCAGCGGGTCGAGCCAGCTCGCGAACGGCTCGCCGTTGCCCTCGGCGGGGACGTTGCCGGCAGCGACGGCGCCGACGACGGTCCCCATGAAGAACGGCGTCAGCAGCGATGAGAGGGCGAAGGTGGCGCCCATCGCCCGCCGGTACTCCAACCGGCGGACCGAGCCGCGGAAGGCGAAGCCGGCGCCGCGCAGGACGATCCCGAGCGCCGCCAGCGCCAACGGCACGTAGAGGGTCGAGGTGAGCGCCCCGAACGCCTCCGGGAAGGCGGTCCAGAGGACGACGATGATGAAGATCAGCCAGACGTGGTTGGCCTCCCAGACGGGGGTCAGCGAGCGCTGGATCAGCGCCCGCGGCCGCTCGCCGCGCTCGGCGTCGCCGGCGATCAGGTCCCAGAAGCCGCCGCCGAAGTCGGCGCCGCCGAAGAGCGTGTAGAGCGTGGCGCCGGTCCAGAGGATCGCCGCCGCGACGTCGGCCTTGCTCATGCCACTCCCCCGCCGACGGGCCGAAAAGTCAAGCCGGGGTTGACAAATCGGCCCGTCGGCATCAGGCGGAGGCCTCCGACGGCCCGTAGGGGGCTTCCGCGAGGTCGGCGTCGCCCTCCTCGCGCCAGCGTCGCGACATCGCGCGGAGCACCAGCACCAACCCCGTGCCGAGACCGGCGTAGAGCACGACGACACCGGCGAAGGCGAACCAGATCCCCTCCGCCTCGGTCACGGCCTCGGAGGTGCGCATGTGGCCCTGGACGATCCAGGGCTGGCGGCCGACCTCCGTGACGATCCAGCCGCACCAGAGGGCGACCACGGCGGCGGCGCCCGACGCCGCCACTGCACGCGGGAACCACGGCGACGCGGGCAGCTCGCGCCTTCGCCACCAGGCGACCCCGAGCCAGGCGGCGAGGCCGAGCAGGCCGAAGCCGATGCCGACCATCGCGTCGAAGGCGAGGTGGAGCAGCGTGTTGGCGGGCGGCCGCTCGTCCGGTGGTATGTCCTCCAGCCCGGTCACCACCGTGCCGGTGCTGAAGCCGACCAGCCACGAGTCGAGGCCAGGGATGCCGATCCCGCCCTTCACCCCCTGGTCGGTGCAGATGCCGCCGAGGTACTCGCTCTGGTCCGGGCCCGTCTCCCGGATGCACTCGAAGCCGGCGAACTTCGCCGGCTGGTCCTCGGCGACCGAGCGCGCCGCGACGTCGCCGGCGTAGATCTGGGCCGGAGTCGCGATCGCCGCGACGGTGAGCGGGATCAGCAGGCCGAGCCGGTGCAGGCGGTCGCGCCGCCCTCGCAGCATCCCGACCGCGTAGACCGAGGCGACCAGGAAGCCGGTGACCATGTAGGCGGCGAGGATCATGTGCGGCACCTCGTAGTGCCAGGCGCCGTTGAAGATGACCTCGAGCGGATCGGTTTCGATCACCCCGCCGGCGGCGTCGAGCGTGAAGCCGCCCGGCTGGTTCATCCAGGCGTTGGCGCTGACCACCGAGAAGGCGCCGCCGATGCCGGTCACGACCATCGGCACGCCGGACCAGAAGTGCGGCCACGGGCGCAGCCGCTTCCACCCGTAGATGTAGACGGCGAGGAAGATCGCCTCGAGGAAGAAGAAGATCCCCTCGATCGCGAAGGCGATGCCGAAGGCGTCGCCGAAGCGCTCCATGAAGCGCGGCCAGAGCAGCCCGAACTCGAAGCTGAGCACGGTCCCGGTGACCGCGCCGACCGCGAAGGTGACCGCCATCGCCTTCGACCAGCGCCGAGCCAGGCGCAGGGCGTCGGCGTCGCCGCGCCGCAGGCCGAGCCAGTTGGCGGCGAGGACGATCGCCGGGAATGCGACGCCGACGCAGGCCAGCACGATGTGGAAGGCGAGCGTGAACGCCATCAGCTCGCGCGCGGC
>JGI24746J21847_1000014_pt1 | contig 16789 bp, 15 predicted proteins | sample KBSMiscanthusM5_FD_21847 | JGI IMG/M metagenome (IMG submission 21847) | reverse complement strand
GGAGGCTCGGCAGCATCACGAGCAGGAAGACGGCGCCGCCGATCGCGACGTTGCCGGTGATCTGCTCGCCCCAGCGCGAGCGGAAGAGGCCCGCCGAGCGCTTGATCGTCGCGAACGGGCCCGTGCCCTCGAAGGCGATCGCCGGCGCCGCCAGGAAGGTGATCAGCGACCAGCCGACGGCGAGCAGGCGGCCGACGATCTGGCCGGCCCAGCCCTGGTTCTCGAGCGCGCTCAGGACCAACCCCACCACCGTCGAGACCGCGGCCCAGCCGGCGATCTGCGAGAAGCGGCTGCGCGCCACGGCCAGCCCCTCGGCGACGCTCGCCTCGCGGCCGTGGAAGATCATGTCGGCGCAGGCGGCGAGCGCGACGCTGAAGTACATGCCGACCAGCGCCAGCAGGTAGAAGCCGATGACGGCCAGCGGCCCGCCCAGCGCCACCTTGCCGTCGTCGATCAGGTAGAGGCCAGGCCCGACCACGATCACGGCGCAGAGGATGGTCGCCGCCGCCCCGTAGAGCGGGAAGCGCAGCAGCGCGCGATGCTCGCGCAGCAGCGCCCAGCTCTTCTTGGTCAGCTCCCAACCGCTTTTCATCCGGCGCATCGCAGCTCTCCAATCAGGCGGTGCTCGCCAGTCCGGGGGTTCTCTCCAGCCCTCTTCCCTCGAAGTACTCCCACTCCTGCTCGCCGAGCTCGGTCGAGGGCGGGTCGCCGTAGACCCACTCGCGCATGATCCGGTGCCAGTTGCGCTTGGCGCCCAGCTGCCCCAGCACGGCGACGACGCCGATTTCCATCCGCCGTCCCATCAGCTCGTCGGCCGGGATCGACTCTCGCCGCATCAGGTCGTAGTACTCCGAGCGCGGGTCGTTGGTCGACTCGATGATCTTCATCACCCGCCGCGAGGTGATCTCGATCTCGCGGTCCTCGACGTACCAGCCGCCGACCGCGCGCATGTGCTCCATCAGCCGCTCGGCGTCGAGCTTGGACGGGTGCTTGATGAAGCCGAGGTCGTGCAGCGCCGTCCGGAACGCCTCGGGGTCGTCCCGCGAAGCGGCGTCGAAGGCGCGCTGCTCGAGCACGATCTGCTCGCGGTCGAGCTTCTTGGTCATGCCGAAGTCGAGGAAGGCGACCCGGCCGTCGTCGAGCAGCAGGTAGTTACCGGGATGCGGGTCGGCGTTGAAGTGCTGGAGGTTGAAGATCGAGCCGAGGCTGCCGCGGAAGACGATCTCGCCGAAGCGGCTGCGCTCCTCGTGCGGCAGCTCCTTGATCTGCTCGAAGTCGAGCCCGTGGACCAGCTCGGTGACCAGCACGCGGCGCCGCGAGAGCCGCGTGATCACTTCCGGCACGTAGATGAAGGGGTGGCCGCGGTAGGCGCGCGAGAAGGTGCGCTGGTTCTGGGCCTCGTACTCGTAGTCGAGCTCCTCCATCACGCGCTCGCGGATCTCGTGGGCGATCGCCTTGGCGTCGAGGCCCGGGGCGAGGACGCGGGCGAGCCGGACGATCGTGCCCGCGTTGCGCAGGTCGGCGTCGAGGGCCTCGGCGATGCCCGGGTACTGGACCTTGACCGCGACCTGGCGGCCGTCGATCAGCTCGGCGCGGTGGACCTGCCCGATCGAGGCGGCGGCGAACGCCTCCTGCTCGAACTCGGCGAACAGCTCGGAGACCGGCTCGCCGTCGTACTCGTCGAGCAGCACCTTCTCGACCTTCTCCCACGGCATCGGCGGCGCCGAGGTGCGCAGCTTCGAGAGCTGCTCCTGGTAGATCTCGCGGTACTCCTCGGGCAGGAAGTCGGTGTCGATGAAGGAGGCGAACTGGCCGAGCTTCATCGCCGCGCCCTTCATCTGGCCGAGCGCGCCGACCATCTTCATCGCCGTCTCCAGGTGGCGCGCCTCGAGCTTCTCGCGGCTCGCCTCGTCGGAGCGGCCGACGTTGGTCGCTTTGGTGCCGGCGTAGCGGGCGCCCTGCACGCCGACGATCGAGCCGAGCTTTGCGGAGCGGCGGATCCGCCCCTTGGGGATCTTGGCGTCGTCGGAGGCCATGCCTGAAGGGTCGCACAGGCTCCTGGGCGCTCCCTCCTCGCTCTTTCTCTATCCTCTCCCGTCCGAATGGCCCGCACCCGCGAAAAGCTCAAGGCTGCTCCTCGCGCCGAGTTCGGCTCGCGCGGCTCGCGCCGCCTGCGCCGCGAGGGGCAGGTGCCCGGCGTCGTCTACGGCGGCGGCAAGGACGCCCGCCCCTTCCAGGTCGCCGAACGCGAGGTGCGCGCCGTGCTGGCCGGCGGCCAGGCGCTCTTCGACCTCGAGCTCGAGGGCTCCAAAGCGGTGCCGGTCGTTGTCAAGGACCAGCAGCGCCATCCGACCCGCGGCAGCCTCCAGCACATCGACCTGCAGGAAGTGAAGCTCAACGTGGCGATCCAGGCCGAGGTCGCGGTCGAGCTGGAGGGCGCCGACACCGCCCCCGGCGTCAAGGCCGGCGGCGTGCTCGAGCACGTCACGCGCGAGATCACCGTGGAAGCGCTGCCGACCGAGATCCCCGAGCGGATCGTCGCCGACGTCTCGGCGATGGAGATCAACGACACCTTCCAGCTCTCGGCGCTGACCCCGCCCGAGGGGGTCACCTTCGTCGCCGACGACCTCGACGAGGTCCTGATCGCCAGCCTCTCGCCGCCCCGCGTCGAAGAAGAGCCCGAGACCACCGTCGAGGAGGAGACCGAGCTCGTCGGCGAGGAGGGCGAGGCCCCGGCCGCCGAGGAGGGCGGCGAGGGCGAGGGCGGCGACTCGGGCGACTCCGGCGGCGAGTAGCCGCCGGGCAGCGCCATGTCGATCTTCCGCCGCCGTGCCGATGGCGGCGAGCGGGACGAGCCCGCGGGCGGCGACCGCATCCTCATCGTCGGCCTCGGCAACCCCGGCGCCGAGCACGCCGCGACCCGGCACAACGTCGGCTTCGAGATCGGCGCCGAGCTCTCGCGCCGCTGGGACCTGCCACGGGCCAGGAAGAAGTTCGGCGGGCTGCTGGCGGAAGGGCGCACCCGCCCGGGCGGCCCCCGCGTCGCGATCCTGCTGCCGCAGACCTACATGAACGCCTCGGGCGACTCGGCCGGGCCGGCGCGCGGCTCGCTCAAGGCGCCGCTCGACCGCGTCGTCGTCCTCCATGACGAGATCGACCTGCCGTTCGGCGAGGTGCAGGCGCGGCTCGGCGGCGGCCTCGCCGGCCACAACGGCCTCAAGAGCCTCGAGCGGGGGCTCGGCTCGCGTGAGTTCTGGCGGGTGCGGGCGGGGGTGGGGCGACCCGACTCGACCGACCCGGAGGTCGTCTCCGCCTATGTGCTGGGTCGCTTCCGCGAACCCCGCGAGGCGGTCGCGGCGCTGATCGAGCGCGCCGCCGACGAGGCCGAGCGCTTGGTCGAACGGCTAGGTTCCGCGACCGATGAGTGACGACACTCCCAGCCCACGCACCTCCTACGAGGTCGGCGAAGCCGGCGTCGCCGTTCTGCGCCTCCAGCGCGCCAAGGCGCGCAACGCGATCGACACCCGGATGCTGGACGAGATGCTCAAGCACCTGGCCGCCGCGCGCGGCGACGAGGCGGTCCGCGTCCTCGTGATCAGCTCGGCCGACCACATGGGCCTCTCGGCCGGCGCCGACGTCAAGGAGGAGCTCGACGACGAGGGCAAGGTGCGGCGCATGCAGCTCTTCGCCGACCTCTACGACGCGATAGTCGCCTTCCCGAAACCGACGATCGCCGTATGCCACGGCGACGTGGTCGGCGGCGGCGCCGAGATCGCGATCGGCTGCGACATGCGCGTCGCCGGCTCGAACCTGCGGCTGCGCTTCCCCGGCGCGGCGCTCGGCGTCCCGGTCGGCCCGGCCCGCCTCGTCACCCTCTGCGGCCTCGCCGCCGCCAAGTACCTGCTGCTCACGTCCAGCACGATCGGCGCCGACGAGGCGCTGCGGCTCGGTCTCGTCAACCGGGTCGCGCCGGCGGCCGCCACCGAGGACGCCGCCCGCGACCTCGCCGCCAAGGTCGCCGCCCACCCGCCCGAGGCGGTCGCCCGCCTCAAGGCGATGCTGCACGAGTGGGACGACATCGAGGGCCGCTCCCGCGCCGAGGGCGTGGGTCAGGTCGAGTGGCAGCGCTCGGGGCCGGGACTGCCGTACCGCGCCTCGTAGAATCGAGGCTCGTCCCGGACCGCGCGGTCCGGGCGCTCCGCGTGCCATGAGCCTCCGCCCGCTACTAGAGATCGCCGCCGAGAACGAGCGGCTGCATGCGCTCGCCGGCCAGGTCCGGGAGGCGGCCGAGGGTGGCGAGGCGGCGAGCCTACGCGCCTCGGCGACGCTGCGGCCGCTGCTGCTGGCGACGCTGCTCGAGGACGACCGCGCGCTGGCGGAGCGGCCGGCGCTCGTGGTCAGCGCCGACGACCGCTCGGCCCGCGACCTCGCCGCCGACCTGCGCGCCTACCTGGCGCCTCGCCGGGTCCGCTTCTACCCCTCGCGCGGCACCGGCTACGCCTCGCACGTGACGCCGCCGCCGCACCTGGTCGGGCTGCGGATCGACGCCCTCGACGCCCTGCGCGGCGGTGAGGACGCGGTCGTCGTCGCCAGCGCGACCGCGCTCGCCGAGGCGGTGCCGGACGCCGAGCTGCGGCCGGCCGGTTTCGCGATCTCGCGGGGCGAGGAGATCGACCTCGGCCAGGTCGCCCGCGACCTCGCCGCCGCCGGCTACGAACGGGTCGAGCAGGTGGAGGAACGGGGCCAGTTCGCCGTGCGAGGCGGCATCCTCGACGTCTTCCCCTCGACCGAGGAGCGCGCCGTCCGGATCGAGCTGTTCGGCGACGAGGTCGAGTCGATGCGCTGGTTCTCGACCTTCACGCAGCGCTCGCTCGGCGACGCCGAGCGGGTCGAGCTGGCCCCCGCCGCCGAGCTCGACCTCGAGCACCGCGAACAGGCCGAGCTCGCCGCGATGGAGGCCGCCGAGGAGGGCAAGGAGGCGCCGAACCCGGCCGAGGCGCTGCCGCTGGAGCACTTCGGCGCGCCGCTCGACCTCGTCCCCGACTCAGCCGCGGTGATCCTCGCCGGCGCCGAGGAGATCGAGCCGGCCCTGCGCGACCACTGGGAGGACGCGACGACGGCGATGCACGCCGACGACGCCAAGCACCTCTATGTAGACGTAGCCGGGCCGCTAGCCGAGCGCGCCGCGCTCGCGGTCACCGGCACCGCCGACGGCGAGGAGGACGCCTTCCGCGCCTCGCGCGCCGAGTCGCCGGCCCGCAACCTCAAGGAGGCCGAGTCCGAGCTGCAGAAACTGGTCCGCTCCGGCTACCGCGCCGTCGTCGCCTTCGACAGCAAGGGGGAGGGCGAGCGCGCCCGCTACGGCTTCGACCGGCTCGACGCGGCCCTGCTCGACGGCGGCCGGCTCTCGCCCGACCCCGGCCTCACCTTCGCCGAGGCGCGCCTGCGCGAGGGCTTCGTCAGCCCCGAGCTGAAGCTCGCGGTCTATCCCTTCCGCCGCCTCGTCCACCGCCGCAAACGCGCCGAGCCCGCGCCAGGCGGCGGCCGCGGGCGGCTCGCCTTCAGCGACCTCCGGGTCGGCGACCATGTCGTCCACGAGGACCACGGCGTCGCCCGCTTCGCCGGCTTCGAGACCCGCGAGGTCGGCGGCGTCACCCGCGACTACCTCTACCTCGAATACAAGGGCGAGGACCGGGTCTACGTCCCCACCGACCAGCTCGCCAAGCTCAGCCGCTACGTCGGCGCCGGGGGCGAACCGGCGCTCTCGGCGCTCGGCGGCAAGCGCTGGCAGAACCTCAAGGCGCGCGCCCGCAAGGCGGCCGGGGCGATCGCCGGCGAGCTGCTCAACCTCTACGCGGAGCGGAGGACCCGCAAGGGCCACGCCTTCGCCGCCGACGGCGAGTGGCAGATGACGATGGAGGCGGCCTTCCCCTACCGCGAGACCGCCGACCAGATCGAGGCGATCGAGGCGGTCAAGGCCGACATGGAGTCCGAGCAGCCGATGGACCGCCTGGTCTGCGGCGACGTCGGCTTCGGCAAGACCGAGGTGGCGCTGCGCGCCGCCGTCAAGGCCGCCTCCGACGGCAAGCAGGTGATGATGCTGGCGCCGACCACGATCCTCGCCCAGCAGCACTTCGGCACCTTCCGCGAGCGGCTCGCAGAGCTGCCCTTCGAGCTCGACTGGGTCTCGCGGCTGCGCAAGCCGGCCGAGGTGAAAGCGGTGCTGAAGCGCTTCGAAGCGGGGGAGATCGACGTCCTGATCGGCACCCACCGGCTGCTCTCGCGCGACGTGCGCGCCAAGGACCTCGGCCTCCTGATCGTCGACGAGGAGCAGCGCTTCGGCGTCAAGCAGAAGGAGCTGCTGCGCCAGCTGAAGCTGAAGGTCGACGTGCTGGCGCTCTCGGCGACGCCGATCCCGCGCACGCTGCAGATGAGCCTTGCCGGCCTTCGCGACATCTCGGTGATCGAGACGCCGCCCGAGGGCCGCCGCCCGGTCCGCACCTACGTCGGCCCCTACGACGAGGACCTGGTCCGCAAGGCGATCGAGCGCGAGCTGGAGCGGGGCGGCCAGGCCTTCTTCCTCCACAACCGGATCGACAGCCTGCCCGAAGTCGCCGAACAGCTGCGCGGCATGGTGCCGAGGGCGAAGGTCGCCGAAGCGCACGGCCAGATGGACGAGACCCAGCTGGAGGCGACGATGCTCTCCTTCCTGCGCGGCGAGGCCGACGTGCTGGCGACGACGACGATCATCGAGTCGGGGCTCGACATCCCGACCGCCAACACGCTGATCGTCGAGCGCGCCGACCGGCTCGGGCTGGCGCAGGCCTACCAGATCCGCGGCCGGGTCGGGCGCTCTCGGGAGCGCGCCTTCGCCTACCTGCTCTACCCCTCGGCTGAGGCGCTGACCGAGGACGCGGCGGCCCGGCTCTCGACCCTCGCCGACCACACCGAGCTGGGCTCGGGCTTCAAGATCGCGATGCGCGACCTCGACATCCGCGGCGCCGGCGACCTGCTCGGAGAGGAGCAGTCGGGCCACGTCGCCGCGGTCGGCTTCGAGCTCTACTGCCAGATGATCGACGAGGCGGTCGCGGCGGCGCGCGAGAGCGCCGGCGACGGCGAGGGCGAGGAGGCGCCCGAGCCGCTGCGCTTCGACGTGCCGGTCGACGCCTACCTGCCGGCCTCGTTCATCCCCTTCGAGGCGGCCAAGATCGACGTCCACAGGCGGATCGTCGCGGCGCGCGCGCCCGGCGAGCTGCGGGCGATCCGCGACGAGCTCAGCGACCGCTTCGGGCCGCTGCCGCCCGAGGCCGAGAACCTCCTGGCGCTGCAGCGGGCTCGGATCGAGCTGCGCCTGGCCGGCGCCGAGAGCGTCGAGCTGCGCGGCGGCCGGCTCAGCGTGCGCGGCGTCGAGCTCGACTCCGAGGGTGGGGCTGCGCTGAGCGAGAAGGTCGAGGGGGCGCTCTACGAGTGGCGCGAGAAAACCGCCTCGGTCCGGGTGTCGGACGACCCGGAGGCCCGGCTCGCGGCGGTCCTGGCGATGGCCGACGCCCTGCGCGAGGCGGGAAGCTCGGCGGCCGCGCGAGCGACTGGCCGACCGGATATGCTCCCGGCCTCGTGAGTCCTCAGCGGGGTGGGAGAAAGGCGTCTGAAAAGGGCCGGGGGCGCGCCGCCGAGCCCGCCGGTTCGGTCGGCGCCCATCGCCGCGCGTTGGTGATCTTCGGCGTCCTCTTCGTCGCGCTCTTCGCGATCGTCGCCGTCTCCCAGGGCCTGGGGGATCCCGACATCCCGGAGGGCGACGTGCTGCTGGTCGAGGACGCGCCCGAGGGCAGGGGCAACGTCAGCCAGGAGGACTTCGACCACGCGCTCGAAATCGCCGCCGCCGGCGAACAGAAAGAAGTCCCCAAGCCTGGGACCAAACAGTACGAAGAAGTGAAGGAAACGGCGCTGACCGGTCTGGTCGAAGAAATCTGGCTCGAAGGTCAGGCCGAGGAAATGGGCATCGAGGTCAGCAAGGAAAAAGTCGAAAGCCAGTTCGAGAAAATCAAAAAAGAAAACTTCCCCACCAAAGCCCAGTTCCAGAAATTCCTCGAGGAATCCAAATTCACGCAGGAGGACATCGACCAGCGCGTGAAGCTCCAGATCCTCGCCGAAGAGGTGCAGCAGGCGGTCAACTCGGAACCGCCGACGCCCAGCGACAAGGAAGTCGAAAACTATTACGAGGCCGCGAAGGCGACCCAGTTCACGAAACCTCCGAGCCGCGACATCCGCCTGATCGTCAACAAAGAAGAGGAGAAGGCCGAAAAAGCGCTGGCCAGCCTGGAAGAAGGCAACACGGCCGGCGACTGGAGCCGGATCGCCAAAGAATTCTCCGAGGACCCGGCGACGAAAGACAAAGGCGGCCTGCAGAAAGCGATCGCCGAAGGCTCGCTCGAAGAACCGCTCGGCGCGGAAGTCTTCGACGCGCCGGAAGGGCAGCTGGTCGGGCCGCTGAAAGCCCCGCGGGGCTTCGTCGTCTTCGAAGTGCAGTCCGCCACCGAGGAAACCGTGGAACCGCTGAGCGAAAAAGTCTCCGAACAGATCAGCGGCCAGCTCGGCCAGCAGCTCGAACAGGAAGCCTTCACCGGCTTCGTCGAAGACTTCAACGCGCGTTGGGTGGCGCGCACCTTCTGCGCCGAGGACTACCTGTCGCCTCGTTGCGCCAACTACGAGACCGACGGTCACCCCGCCACCGCGCCGCCCTCCTGCTACGAAGAGGATCCGAAAGGCGGCCGGCCGGAAGCCTGCCCGGCGCCGGTCTTCCAAATGGTCCCGGCGATGCCGGGTTCGGTGACGCCGCTGGCGCCGCAGGGCGAACCGAAGGCCCAGCGGCCGCACCCGGCCGGCGAGGAAAAAGCGCCCGAAGCGCCGCCGACGGGCCTCCCCGGCGGGGGCGCCGTGCCGCCGCCGACCGGCGAATAGCGGCGCGCGAACGCCCTCGCGCCGCGACGTGCCGAACGGTCCCCTCGCCGCAATAGACTGCCGCGCCTCGGCATGAGCGCCATCGCCTCCATTCACGCGCGCCAGATCCTCGACTCGCGCGGCAACCCCACCGTCGAGGTGGAAGTCGTGCTCGATTCGGGCGCGCGCGGCCTGGCGGCCGTGCCGTCGGGAGCCTCGACCGGCGAGTTCGAGGCGGTCGAGCTGCGAGACGGCGGCGAGGCCTGGGCCGGCAAGGGCGTCTCGCGCGCGGTGGAGAACGTCAACGGCGAGATCGCCAAGGCGCTGGCGGGCGCCCGCGCCGCCGAGCAGCGGGCGCTCGACCAGACGATGATCGAGCTCGACGGCACGCCGAACAAGGGCCGGCTCGGCGCCAACGCGATCCTCGGCGTCTCTCTCGCCGCGGCGCGCGCCGCCGCGGCCGACGCGGGGCTGCCGCTCTACGGCTACCTGGCCGACCTCTACGGCGGCGGCGAGCCGACCGTGCTGCCCGTGCCGATGATGAACGTGCTCAACGGCGGCGCCCACGCCGACAACTCGGTCGACTTCCAGGAGTTCATGGTCGTGCCGGCCGGCGCATCCAGCTTCTCGGAGTGCCTGCGGATCGGCACCGAGGTCTTCCACGCCCTCAAGAAGAGCCTGGGGTCCAAGGGCCTCTCGACCGCGGTCGGCGACGAGGGCGGCTTCGCGCCGGACCTCGACTCCAACGAGGCGGCGCTCCGGGCCGTGCTGGCAGGGGTCGAGGCGGCCGGCTACGAGCCCGGCGCCGACGTCTTCATCGCGCTCGATCCGGCGACCAGCGAGGTCTACGAGGGCGGCGCCTACGTGCTCGAGCACGAGGGCCGCTCGCTCTCGGCCGAGGAGATGGCGGACTACTGGGCCGACGCCTGCTCGCGCTACCCGATCGTCTCGATCGAGGACGGCATGAACGAGGAGGACTGGGACGGCTGGAAGCTGCTGACCGAGCGGATCGGCGAGCGGGTGCAGCTGGTCGGCGACGACCTCTTCGTCACCAACCCCGAGCGGCTGCGGCGGGGGATAGAGCTGGGCGTTGGTAACTCGATCCTGGTCAAGGTCAACCAGATCGGCACCCTGACCGAGACGCTCGAGGCGATCCGCGTCGCTCGCGACGCCGGCTACAGCGCCGTGATCTCGCACCGCTCAGGCGAGACCGAGGACACGACGATCGCCGATCTCGCCGTTGCCACGGGCGCCGGGCAGATCAAGACCGGGGCGCCGTCGCGCTCCGATCGCGTCGCCAAGTACAACCGCCTCCTGCGGATCGAGGAGGAGCTGGGGGCTGCTGCTGAATTTCCCGGTCTGCAGGCCTTCGCCCAGCGCAGCTCCTAGATGCAGGAATGCGGCGCTCCGCCGCGTAGGACCGGGTATGGCAGCGTCCGCCCGGCCCCGGAAGACGAGCACCCGGAGCCGGACCGCGAGCGCCTCGAAACCCAAGCGCCGGCCCGCCGCGCGCCGCAGGCCGGCGGCGAGGCAGGGCGGCAGCCGCGTCCGCTGGGATCGCGTCGGCCGGGTCGCCCTCACGTTCGTCCTCGTCGCCGTCCTCTACTCCTACCTGCATCCGGCGATCGACCTGGTCAAGACCTACAGCGCGACGACGGCCGCCAAAGCCGAATTCCACGAGCTGCTGCACGAGAACAAGCGCCTGCACCGGCGCATCCAGGGCGCCGGCGACCCGATCGAGATCGCCCGCAGGGCACGCGTCCAGGGCATGGTCGCCGAAGGCGAGACTCCGATCGTCGTCCGCGGCCTCGGCGGCTAGCGACCCTCGACGGCGGCTCGGCGTGGGCCGGGTGATCCACCATGGTTAGCGTCGGCTCCTACGTCCTCAGTGTGGTGCTCTTGGCGGTGCTGGTCGGCTCGCTGGGGTTCGCGGCGGTGCGGCTGCGCAGAAGGCTGCTGCCCCTGTGGGATGGGGCGCCGGCGTATCTCGTCGACGCTGTTGTCGGCGTCGCGTTGCTGATCTGGATCGCCGAGCTGCTGGGCGTGGTCGGGCTGCTCTACGCGGGTGCGCTCGTCGGCGTCGCGGTGGGGCTGGCGGTAGCCCTGGCGTTTCTCCCGGCGGGTCCTGTCGCCGCAGGGGACCCACCGCCCCTTCCGGTCGCTAAAGCGTCCTCAGGGGCGGTCCCCCCTACGACGCCACCCGCCGGCCGAAGCGGAGGGGTTCCAGCTGGGTGGTCCGTCGGCGTGGCGGTGGCTGTCGTTGCCGTGGTGTTTGCCGATTGGGGACTGACGGCGGTGGATGCGCTCAATCGAGGCATCTTCAACTTCGATTCGCTTTGGTACCACCAGCCGTTCGCTGTGGAGATGGCGAAGAGCCACTCGGTGACGGGGCTGCACTACACGGAGACGGTTTTCACGAACTGGTTCTATCCGCAGAACTCCGAGCTGGTGCATGCAGTGGGGGTCCTGCTGACGGAGCGGGACACGCTCTCGCTGTTCGTCAACTTCGGCTGGTTGGGTATGGCTTTCCTGGCGGCCTGGTGCATCGGCAGGCCGTGGGGTAGAGGGGACCTCAGCGTCGTCGCGGTCGCGATCCTGCTTTCGAGCCATACGCTGGTCGTCAGGGAGCCTGGGGCAGCGAAGAACGACGTCATGGCAGCGGCGCTCCTGCTTGCCGCCATCGCGATCCTGGTCACGGCGTGGGACAGGCGAGGGCGCTTGCTGCCCGTTGGCTGGCCGCTCGCGGTTGCGGGGCTGGCTGCGGGGCTTGCGGTCGGGACCAAGGTGACCGTGTTGGCGATGGCGGCGGCCTTGACCGTTGCGGTCGTGGCGCTTGCGCCTGCCGGCCGCCGCCGCGCGGCGGCGCTGTGGTGGTTCCTGCCTGCGCTCGCCGCCGGCGGCTACTGGTACCTGCGAAACCTGGTGGCGGCGGGGAACCCGCTGCCGCAGGTCGAGAGCATCGGGCCGATCTCGCTGCCGCATCCAGAGCAGCTTCAGAGCGGCCGCCCCGACTTCAGCATCGTCCGCTACGCGACCGACACGGGCATCTGGAGCGAGTACTTCGGCCCGGGCCTGCACGATGCCTTTGGCGTCCTCTGGCCGCTGGTGGTCGGCGGCGCGGTGCTCGGAGCGGTTGTCGCCCTCGCCGAGAACCGGGACCGGATGCTGCGCGCGATGGGGGCCGTCGTCCTTGTCGGGTTCCTCGCCTACCTCTTCACGCCCCTCTCCGCCGCGGGCGCCGAGGGCGCACCCGAGGGCTTCCGGATCAACCTTCGCTTCGTCGTCCCGGCTCTGCTCGCCGGCCTCGCCCTCTTACCGGTCGCGGTTGGACGCGTGCTCCGTTTCCGGTCCTATAGACGCATAACGGAGCACGCATTGGCGCTCGGGGCGCTGCTCGCCGTCTTTCTACTCACCGACCGCCTCGACGCCGTCGTCCGCGACCCGGACCGCCTCGGCGCCTGGGCGATCGCGCTGGCCTTCGTCCTGATCCCCGTCGCCATCCTCCTCGTCCGCCGCCGCGGCGCTCCGCGAGCCGTCGTCGCCGGCAGCTTCGCCGTCCTGGCGCTTGCCCTCGCCGCGATCGGCTACCCCGTCCAGCGGTCCTACCTCGAGGACCGCTTTCGCAATGCCGACCCCGAAACCGCCATCCCCGGCATGAATCTCGACTCCGCCTACCGCTGGGCGCGCGGCGTCGAGGACGCCCGCATCGGCCTCGTCGGGACCACGGCCGGGTTCCTCGGCTACGGGTTCTACGGCTCCGACCTCTCCAACGAGGTCGCCTACCTGGGGGAGAAGGGCCCGCATGGCGCCTTCAGCGCCATTCCCAGCTGTCGCGCCTTCCGCGCCGCCGTCAACGAGGCCGGTCTCGACTACCTCGTCACCGCTCCCTTCCTCAACTTCATCGAGACCGGCCAGCCGATCCGCTCGCCGGAGGCGGGCTGGCTGCGGGATGAGCGAGCGGTGCGGCCGCTCCAGCGCAGCGGCCAGGTGACCGTCTGGCGGGTGCGCGGCCGCCTCTCTTCAGCCGCCTGCGGCCCGCGCAACGCCCCGCTCCGTTACGTGCCCCAGCAGCCCGGGTAGCCTCGCACGCATGCCCTACCCGCTCGAGAACGCGCTCTTCCAGTGGGAGGAGGGCTGGCGCGCCCTCCAGGGCATCGACGACGCCCGCGAGCGCCGCCGCGCCGAGCGCGTGATCGGCGCCGTCCAGGACGAGCTGCGCCGCCGCATCGGCCCCACGTTCCAGGCCGCCGAACTGGCCGAGCTCTACGGGCGCGGCACCGACTGGTGCCTGCAGGTCGCGCTCGACGCCGCGCAGGGTCTCGAAAGCGATCCGCAGTCGCTCGCCGACGCCGCCTTCTGGCTCTACCTGCGTGGGGCCACCGACTTCGCCGGCGGCAAGCAGCTAGTCGTCTGAGTCGTCGCCGGGGTCGCCGCTCTCGGCGGCCTCCGCCGCGCCGGCGCGGCGGATGACGATGCGGTCGGCTTCGATCGCGACCGTCACCTCGCGTTTGCCGGCCCAGTGCTCGGCGTACACCGGGTTGTCCTTGACCGCCGGGTCGAGCCAGAGGCCGTAGCCGTCGGTCTCGCCGTGGTCGAAGGTCGCCTCGAGGTCTTTGCGCCTGCCGCGGCCGCCGCGCCTGCCGCGTCGCCGCCGCCTGCGCGGTTTCGCCCCAGCCTCGTCGCCGGACTCGCCGGACTCGTCGTCGTCCTCGTCGTCCTTGGCCTCCTCCGCGACGCTCTCCTGCTCTTCGGCTTCCTTCGCGGTGGCCGCCTCGACCTCGGCCTCGATCTCGTCGCGCAGGTCGACCTCCTGGCCGTTGCCGTTCTCGTCGTCCGCGGTCAGGTCGTGCTGCTTGCGGAACTCGCGCAGTTCGGAGGCCGAGACTTCGAGCTGGTGCGCGATCCAGGCGTCGGTGCGGCCCTGGCGGACCCAGGCGCGGATCTGGTTCAGCTGTGGCTTCAGTGAGCGACGTGCCATCGGCGCGCGAGTCTATTCAACGAACGGACAGCTTCGCCGCGTCGCCTAGGCCATCAGGAAGGACAGGGCCTCGAACATCGCGACCACGACGACGATCACGGTCGCGGTCAGGCAGACGGCGAGGACGCTGAAGCGCACCTTGCCGTGGTGTTCCTTGCGGGTGATGCGGCGCTCGCGCGACCGGTTGGCGGCACGGCGACGCAGCTGCTCGCGCCGGCGGCGCTCCAAGGTGGTCTCCTGCTCGAAGGCAACCTCGAACTGGGAGATGCTCTGTCGCATTCTCATAACGAGTGAACGGCCCGGGTGACGTTCCGCGAGTGGCGGAGCCGACTTCCCGGCCGACGCGGACCGTAGCAAAGCGACACGAGACCTTGCAACGGAGACCGTCAGGGCGAGCAGGCGCCCCAGAGGCCGCGCCCGGCCCGGGCGGCGCGCAGCTCCAGGCGCCGCAGCAGCGGCGCGAAGCGGTCGTTCGGCGGGATCGTCAGCGTTCGCGCCAGGCCGAGGCGGACCAGCGCCGCGTTGACGAAGCGGGGCCGGTCGGGCGCGTGGGCCTCCAGGGCCGGATCGAGGTAGGCGTAGGCGAGCAGGCGGTCGTAGGGGTCGCGTCGCTCCTCGCCGAAAACGAGCCGCAGCCGCCGCCCCTCCAGCAGCCGGTGGGCGAAGCCCGACGCCTGCGGGCCGAAGCATTCGACCGGCGTGTCCGGCTTTACCGTCTCGGGCGTGTCGACGCCGATCAGCCGCACGTCCTCCTCCTCGCCCTCGATCCGCGCCTCGAAGGTGTCGCCGTCGACGACGCGGGTGACCAAGGCGACGGCCTCCGCGGGCCCGCCTTCGTCACCACCTTCTCCTTCCCAGGGACGCAAAATCAGCAGCGCGACAATTGCGAGGAGCAAGCAGCTTCCGATCGCCCCTCGACTCATCGGCGTCTGCCGAGTCGTAACGGGCCGGTCCCGGTGGGAACGTCTTGTACTTTTTTTGCGGCGAGGCTCTCGGACGGCCATCGCCGAGCTTCAAAAAAAGTTAAGTGGAACCCCTACCGGGACCGGCCTATCACGGACAGACCTACGGGATCCTGCGGACGTTCGAAACGAGGGTCTCTTTGATCTGAGAGATGATCTCGAGCGCGTCGTTCCACTCGCGCTGCCAGACGTTGCGGCCGAAGATGACGCCGCTGCCGCCCGCCTGCATCACGTCGCGGGTGTTGGTGAGGACGACGTCGTCGTCGACCTTGGAGCCGCCGGAGAGGACGACCAGCGCCCGCCCGGCCGACTCGACGCACTGGCGGATCGCCTCGGCCTGGTCGACCTCCATCTCGTTGTAGGGGGCGGGGGCGTCCTTGTCCTTGCCGGGATCGATCTTCGGCATGTTGAGCTTGACCACGTCGGCGCCCATCTCCATCGCCATCCGCGCCGCGTAGTCGATCGCGTAGAAGGAGTTGGCGCCGCCCTTGGCGTCGACCGCTTCGCCGCGCGGGTAGGACCAGACGACCAGCGGCATGCCGAAGCGGTCGCATTCTTCGCGCACCCGGCGTAGCTGGGCGAGGTCCTCGTCCTGGCGCGGCGAGCCGACGTAGAGCGTGTAGCCGATCGCATCGGCGCCGAGCCGCACGCCGTCCTCGACGCTGGCGTTGCAGGTCGAGAAGGCCTTGGCGGAGGAGGGGATGTCGGTCTTGCCGTTGACCTTGAGGATCAGCGGCACCTGGCCGGCGTAGTCGGGGTAGTACTTGCTGGCCATGCCGATCTGGCAGGCGAGCGCCGAGTAGCCGCCCTCGACCGCGAGCCGGAACTGGTAGTCGGGATCCTTGGAGGCGGGGTTGGGGAAGAAGTCGCGGGGACCGTGCTCGATGCCCTGGTCGATCGGCAGCAGCATCATCGTCCCGTTGCCGGGGCCGAACTCGAACAGCAGCCTGCGCAGGCGGGCTCGTTTTCCCGGGGCCAGCTCGCTGAGAAGCGATTTCTGCTCGGTCAGGCTCTTCAACTCCACGCTGATTTCCTCCTAGAAGACGGGGTGTGAGCGCAGTATGCCACCGGCCGCGGGCCAGGAGCGGCCGTGACGCGGGGTTTATCCTCGGACGACCATGAGCGAGACTGAGCTCAGCGTCATCTGCAAGAACTGCGGCTCGGAGGTCAGTCCCTACGTCACCGAGTGCCCCTACTGCGGGGCGCGCCTGCGCAAGCGGGCGCCGAAGCTGGAGCGGCGCGGCGACGGGCTCGAGGCGAAGCCGAAGCGGGGGGCGAGAGGTGGCCTGTTCCGGGCGGCGCGGCGGCAGCGGCGCGACGCGGCGGGACCGCGGCCAGACCGGCCCTACGCGACGCTCGCCGCCATCCTCGGCTCCGCGGCACTGCTGCTGCTCCAGGTCGCGAGCGGCGAGCCGCTGACCTTCTTCGGCGGCCTCTTCGTGCCCGTGGGGGACGAGTGGTGGCGCGTCTTCAGCGCCCCCTTCGCCTACGACGACGTCGGCTACCTCTTCGTCGTCTCCGTCGCCCTGGCGATCTTCGGGACCGGCGTCGAGCGGCGGCTCGGCACGGCCCTGACCGCCGTCCTGCTGCTCGCCTCCGGGGCGCTCGGCATGCTGGCCGCGGCGGGGATCGCCGACGCGCGCGGCGACTTCGACGTGGTCGCCGGCGGCAACGGGCTGGCGCTGGGCGCGCTCGCGGCCTGGCTGGCGCTGCGCCGGGCCGAAGCGCGCAACGTCGTCGACCGCGACTTCGACGCGATCGGGGTCGCGGTCTGCGCCGCGGTCCTGCTGGCGCTGCCGATCTTCGAGTCCACCGCCGACGTCTTCGCCGGTCTGGTCGGCGGCGCGGTCGGCGGCCTGGCGGGCCTGGCCGCGGGATCGCGGCAGTCCGCCTACTGAGGCGCCACAGACCC
>JGI24746J21847_1000013_pt1 | contig 16828 bp, 15 predicted proteins | sample KBSMiscanthusM5_FD_21847 | JGI IMG/M metagenome (IMG submission 21847) | reverse complement strand
GGCTGGGGGTGCGGATCGAGGTCGAGCGGCCGCGGCGGCCCGAGGGCCCCGGCAACCTCCAGGCCTGGGCCCGGGACACGCGCTACGCGGCGGCGGCCCGCCTCGCCGAGGAGGACGAGACGCTGATCGCCGCCGGGCACACCGCCGACGACCAGGTCGAGACGATCCTCTACCGCCTTGCCTCCTCGCCGAGCCGCCGCGCCCTGCTCGGCATGAAGCCGCGCGACGGCAAGCTGGTGCGGCCGTTGTTGCCCTTCACCCGCGAGCAGACCACCGCCTACTGTGAGGAGCGCGCTCTGCCATGGCGGGACGATCCGAGCAACGCGGAGTCGTCTTACGCTCGCAACCGGGTGCGGCACGGGCTGGCCAAGGCGATCGCCGACGTTCACCCGGCGGCGATCCGCAACGTCCTGCGCCTCGCCGAGCTGCTGCGCGACGAGGCCGAGGTGCTCGACGAGCTGGTCGCCGCCGAGCTGGACGGCTCCGACGGCTCGCCGCGCGGCACGATCGAGCTCGACCGCCTCGCCGCGCTGCCGTCGTCACTCCGTCGCCTCGTCGTGCAGCGGCTGGCCGACCGCGCCGCCGGTCGGCCCGTCGCCGGCGCCGCCAACCACGCCGACGAGGTGGCGGGCCTGCGGCGCACCGGCACCGCGATGCTCGACCTCGGCGGCGGCGTGCGGGCCGTCGCCGAGCGAGGTGTGCTGCGGGCCGAGCGTTGAATACGCTGGCGGCGATGACGGAGTCGCCCATAGGCGAGACGCTCGTCTCCGGCGAGGAGCTGCAGCGGCGCGTCGCCGAGCTCGGCAGGGAGATCAGCGCCGACTACGAGGGCCGGGACCTCTTCATGGTCGGCGTCCTCAAGGGTGCGGTGATCTTCCTCGCCGACCTGATGCGGCACCTGACCGTGCCCTGCGAGATCGACTTCATGGCGGTCTCCAGCTACGGCTCGCAGACCGACTCCTCCGGCGTCGTCCGCATCCTCAAGGACCTCGACGCGCCGATCGAGGGGCGCGACGTGCTGATCGTCGAGGACATCATCGACTCCGGCCTCACCCTCCAGTATCTGATGCGCAACCTGCGGGCGCGGCAGCCGGCCTCGCTCGAGGTCTGCGCGCTGCTGACCAAGCCCGAGCGCCTGCGCGTCGACCTGGAGCCCCGCTACGTCGGCTTCCGCATCCCCAACCGCTTCGCGATCGGCTACGGGCTGGACCACGCCCAGCGTCACCGCAACCTCGACTACGTCGCCGCGCTCGACGAGTAGCGCCCGCGGACGCACGGACCCCGGCGCGCCGGATAAACAGGCCAGGCGCCGAAATCCCCCTGGTACGCTGATTTTTCTCGTGAGGCGTTTCTTCAAGAGCGCGGCCTTCCCGATCCTGCTGGTGGTGATCCTTGCCTTCGTCGCCTCGCGGGTGATCAGCCCTGGCTCGGACACCGAGCCGCCCTCCTACAACGAATTGATCGCCCCTAAGACCGGCCTGATCGCCAAAGGCGAAATCGAAAAGGTCACGGTCAACACGAAGGACAACACCCTCGACGTGACCGAGGTGGGCAAGAACGGCGAGGACGGCGACAGCTACTCGACCGGCTACCCGCCCAACACCGAGCAGAGCCTGATCACCCAGCTCGAGCGCAACGAAGTCAAGATCGACGTCAAGGGAACCGGCGGCTCCAGCCTGCTCTCGCTGCTCACCTACATCCTGCCCTTCGTCCTCTTCTTTGGCTTCTGGATCTTCCTGATGAACCAGATGCAGGGTGGGGGAAGCCGGGTGATGAACTTCGGCAAATCGAAAGCCAAGCGGATGTCGGTCGACGCGCCCAAAATCACCTTCCGCGACGTGGCGGGCGTCGACGAGGCCGTGCAGGAGCTGCACGAGATCAAGGAGTTCCTCGAGAACCCGAAGAAATTCCAGGCGCTCGGCGCCCGCATCCCCAAGGGCGTTCTCCTCTACGGGCCGCCCGGAACCGGCAAGACGCTGCTCGCCCGCGCCGTCGCTGGCGAGGCCGGCGTTCCCTTCTTCTCGATCTCCGGCTCGGACTTCGTCGAGATGTTCGTCGGCGTCGGCGCCAGCCGCGTCCGCGATCTCTTCGAGCAGGCCAAACAGAACTCGCCCTGCATCATCTTCATGGACGAGATCGACGCCGTCGGCCGCCACCGCGGCGCCGGCATGGGCGGCGGCCACGACGAGCGCGAGCAGACGCTCAACCAGCTGCTCGTCGAGATGGACGGCTTCGAGATGAAAGACAACATCATCCTGATCGCCGCCACCAACCGGCCCGACATCCTCGACCCGGCGCTGCTGCGGCCGGGTCGCTTCGACCGCCAGGTGGTCGTCGACCGCCCGGATCGCAAGGGCCGCAAGAAGATCCTCGAAGTCCACACGCGCGGCAAGCCGCTCGGCAAGCAGATCGACCTCGACGCCCTGGCCGGCCAGACGCCCGGCTTCACCGGCGCCGACCTCGCCAACCTGATCAACGAGGCGGCGCTGCTGACCGCGCGCCAGGGCAAACGCGAGATCTCGATGCACGAGCTCGAGGAGGGGATCATGCGCGTGATCGCCGGCCCCGAGAAGAAGACCCGGGTGATGAGCGAGAAGGAGCGCCTGATTACGGCCTTCCACGAGCTCGGCCACGCGATCGTCGGCCACCTGCTGCCCAACTGCGACCCGGTCCACAAGATCTCGATCATCAGCCGCGGCCAGGCGCTCGGCTACACGATCAGCCTGCCGACCGAGGACAAGTTCCTGACCAGCCGCGCCGAGCTGACCGACACGATGGCGATGACGCTGGGCGGCCGTGCCGCCGAGGAGATCGTCTTCGGCGAGATCACCACCGGCGCCTCCAACGACCTCGAAAAGGTGACGGAGACCGCGAAGCGGATGGTGATGCGCTTCGGCATGTCCGAGCGGCTCGGGCCCCGCGTCTTCGGGCACGACCGGGGGCAGCCGTTCCTCGGCCGCGAGTTCTCCGCCGAGCCCGACTACTCCGACGAGATCGCGCGAGAGATCGACGACGAGATCCGCCGCATCGTCGAGTCTGCCCACCAGACCGCGAAGGACATCCTCAACGAAAAGCGCGAGGAGCTGGACCGAATCTCGAACATCCTGCTCGAGCGCGAGACGATCGACGCCGAGCAGTTCGTGGCGCTGCTCGACGGGAAGGCTGAGGAGGATGTCTTTGCCGACGACGAGGAGTCCGAGCCGCTGGAGCCGCCGGCCGAGCCGGCTCGGCCCGAGCGTGGCAAGGCTCCGCGGCCGTCGCCTCGGCCTCGGCCTGGGTTCGCTGGGTCTGAACCTGCGTAGGGCCGGTCGGACCTCTCTCGGCGGCGCCTAAGTCCCGCCTGTGGCGGGACTGATGAAGTGCCCTTCGGGCAAGAATCACTCCGCGGTGCCGGTGGGAGGCGCCGGCGAGAGAGGCCCGACCGGCCCTCCATCCGCATGGATAACCCGGCGATACTGCGTTCATGAAGCCGAAGCTGATGGGCGTCGTCAACGTCACCCCGGACTCGTTTTCCGACGGGGGGCTTTTTCTCGATGCGGAGGCGGCTGTCGCTCATGGGGAAGAGCTGGCGCGGGATGGGGCCGAGATTCTTGACGTGGGGGGGGAATCGACTCGGCCTGGGGCGGAGGAGGTTGGCGTTGAGGAGGAGATGGCGCGGACTGAGCCGGTGGTTCGGGCGTTGGCTGGGGCTGGGCGTGAGGTTTCAATCGATACCTCGAAGCTGGCGGTTGCCGAGGCGGCGCTCGATGCTGGGGCGGCGATCGTCAATGACGTGACGGCGCTGCGGGGCGATCCTGAGATCGCCGGACTCGTTGCCGCGCGCGGCGTCGGGCTCGTGCTCATGCACATGCGGGGCGACCCGCGGACCATGCAGGTCGAACCCGTCTATGACGACGTGGTCGACGACGTCAAGGCGTTCCTCGTCGAGCGGATCGAGGTCGCGACGGCGGCCGGCGTGCCTGAGAAGCGGATCTGGCTCGACCCCGGCATCGGCTTCGGCAAGACGCTCGACCACAACCTGGAGCTGCTGCGCCGGCTCGGCGAGCTGCGCGAGCTCGGTCGGCCCCTCGTCGTCGGCACCTCGCGCAAGAGCTTCATCGGCAAGATCGACGGTTCCGAGGTCGGCGACCGGCTCGGCGGCACGATCGCCTCCTCCGTTCTCGCCGCCGAGCGCGGCGCCGAGGTGCTGCGGGTGCACGACGTCTCCGCCTGCCGCCAGGCGCTGGTCGTGGCGGCGGCGATCCTCGGATAGGTTCCGCGGCGAAACGGGAACACCAACGCCATGGACGAGCCAAACGGGAACGGAATCGAATCGCGGGTCGAGATCGACCTGCGGGCGCTGTCCATCTACACCCACCACGGCGTCAGCGACGCCGAGCAGGAGGTCGGGCAGCGGCTTGAGTTCGACCTCTCCTTCGACGTTCCCGACTGCGACGCGGTGCTCACCGACCGCGTCGAGGACACGATCGACTACGGCGAGGTCGCCGACCTCGTCGCCCTCGCCGCGACCGAGCGCAGCTACCGCACGCTCGAGCGGCTCGCCCAGGTCGTCGGCGAGCGGCTGATGGAGCGCTATGGCTGCGAGTCGGTGCGGGTGCGGGCGGCGAAGCCGGAGCCGCCGCTGCCGCTGGCGATCCAGGAGGTCGCCGTCGAGGTGACGCAGGAGCGCCTCGCCGAGGAAGAGAACGGGGACGAGTGAGGACCGGCTACCTGGGGCTCGGCTCCAACGTCGGCGACCGCGAGGCGCACCTGCGGGCGGCGATCGCGGCGCTGCCGGAGCACGGCGTCGAGGTCGAGGCGGTCTCCTCCGCCTACGAGACCGAGCCGGTCGGCGAGATCCTCGACCAGCCCGACTTCCTCAACGCCGCGATCCGCGTCCGCACCGACCTCGAGCCGCAGCCGCTGCTCGAAGTCTGCAAGGCGATCGAGGTGGAGCAGGGCCGGATGATGGAGGCCTCGCGCCACAGCCCGCGCCCCCTCGACATAGACCTGCTGCTGCTCGGCGACCTAGAGCTGGAGGGCGAGCGCCTCGCCTTGCCGCATCCCGAGGTCACCTCGCGCCGCTTCGTGCTGGCGCCGCTGCTCGAGCTCGACCCCGACCTGGCGCTGCCCGACGGCACCCGGCTCGCCGCCGCGCTCGAACGACTCGGCCCGGGGCAGCGGGTCGAGCGCCGCGAGGGACTCGATCTGGCAGGCTGAGCGACGTGGGACGGATCAACCTCACCCGCATCTACACCCGCCTCGGCGACGGCGGCGAGACGCACCTCGGCGACATGAGCCGGGTGCCGAAGACCGACCCGCGGATCGAGGCCTACGGCACCGTCGACGAGCTCAATGCCCAGATCGGGATGGCGCTCGCCCTGGCGACCGAGACGCCCGAGCGCTTCCAGGGGTGGCTGCGCCGCGTCCAGAACGACCTCTTCGACCTCGGCGCCGACCTCTGCCTGCCCCCCGGGAGCCGGGAGGGGAAGCTGTCGGTCAGCGCCGAGCAGACCAGGTGGCTGGAGGAGCGCTGCGACGAGGTCAACGAGGAGCTGCCGCCGCTCACTTCCTTCGTCCTGCCCGGCGGCAAGCCCGCAGCCGCCCTGCTGCACACCTGCCGTACGGTCTGCCGCCGCGCCGAGCGCCGCGTCCTCGCGGTCGACGAGGTCAACCCTGAGGTGGTCGGCTATCTCAACCGGCTCTCAGACCTGCTCTTCATCCTCGCCCGCGCGGCAAGCGACGGCGAGGAAGTTCTCTGGCAGCCGGGCGAGTCGCAGTCGGGCAACTCGTAGAGCCGGTCCGCGCGCTTACGCGGTCGCCGGCGCGCTGCGCAGCGGTTGCAGCCAGGCGGGCGGCAGGACGGGCGGGAAGTCGCCGGCGATCTGTGGCTGCACCCGAACGGCGAGCCGGCCGGCCGGCCGGCTCTCGATCAGCGGGCGCAGGTCCTGCATCGTCATCGCGAGGCGCAGGCTGGGGCCGATCTGGAAGTCGGCGGCGTTGAGCTGCTCGCCGTCGAGCACCCCCTCGGCGATCAGGTCGTCGACGCGCTGGACCAGGCCGCCCAGCTTCGCGAGGTCGGCGCGGACGTTCTCGTCGGTGGCCTCGTTGATGCGCTTCTCGAGCGCGATGATGGGCGCGGCGGTGCGGACGGCGATCCCGATCGGGATGCCGAGCCGCGCGCCCTCCGAGTAGCTGCGCAGCGGCGACGAATCGCGCTGGAACGCCCACCAGATGATTTGGCGGATCGGGTGCTGCAGTTCCTCGTCGCCGAAGCGCTCGGCCTCCTCGACCTTGGCCCGCAGGGCGGGGTCCGCGGGGTAGAGGGCCGGCTCCGGGCGGACCCGCTCCAGCTCGCGGGCGATCTCCCGCGACCCCTGGACCCGCCGGCCGTCGATCTTGGCGGCCGGCACGGTGACGCCCGGAAACCCGAGGGCGCGCACGACCAGGCGAGAGACGACCGGGAAGAGGTCGGTGCGCTTGAACGGGATGCCCTTGTGGTCGAGCATCAGCTGCACGGCGGTTCCCGGATGGGAGCCCGGGATCGTGTAGACGCGCGCCGTCACAGGCCGATCCTACGCACAATCGCACCCATTTGGCTGCCTGGCCAGTCGCCGCCCGCGATAATCGCACCGTGCTCCTCGCGGCCGACGTCGGCAACACGCAGACCCACCTCGGCGTCTTCGACGGCGAGGACCTGGTCCAGCACTGGCGCTTCCAGACCCGCTCGGGGGCGACCGGCGACGAGCTGGCCGAGCGGATCGCCGGGTTCTTCGACCTCTGCGGGATGGACTTCCACGAGATCGACTCGGTCTGCGTCTCCTCCGTCGTGCCGCCGCTTGGCTCGCAGTTCGAGCAGCTGGCCGGCCGCTACCTGAAGACCGACTGCCTGACCATCGGCCCGGGCGTCAGGACCGGGATGCCGATCAGGATCGACAATCCGCTCGAGGCCGGCGCCGACCGCCTCGTCAACTCGATCGCCGCCTACGACCGCTTCGGCGAGGCCTGCATCGTCGTCGACTTCGGCACCGGCATCAACGTCGACGTGGTCTCCGCCGAGGGCGAATACCTGGGCGGCGCGATCGGACCGGGCCTGGAGATCTCGCTCTCGGCCCTGATCGACCGCGCGGCGCGGATCACGCGAATCGACCTCGAAGCCCCCGAAGCGGCGATCGGCCGCTCCAGCCGCGCCGCGATCCAGTCGGGCTTCGTCTTCGGCTTCGCCGGCATGATCGACGGCATCGTGCGCCGCATCGAGGAGGAGCTGGGGGATGCGCGCCTGCTCGCCACCGGCGGCCTCGCCTCCGTCGTCGTCCCCTACACCGAGACGATCGAGGAAGTCGACGACATGCTTACCCTCAAGGGGCTGCGACTGATCCACGAGCGCAACTCCGATGAGCGCACCGCCACGCCCCCAGCTGACTGACCCCTTCCGGATCGGCGACGTCGAGATCGCCAACCGGGTGCTGCTCGCGCCGCTGGCGGGGTTCGGCAACTGGTTCGTCCGGCTGCAGGCCAAACGCCACGGGGCGGGACTCGCCGTCTCGGAGATGATCTCCAGCTTCGGCCTGCACCACCGCAACGAGCGCACCCTGCGCGAGCTGATGCGGATCCACCCCGACGAGCACCCGGTCTCGGTCCAGCTCTTCGGCCACGACCCCGAGGTGATGCGCTCCGGCGCTGAGATCGTGGTCGAGGCGGGCGCCGACCTGATCGACATCAACATGGGCTGCCCGGTGCGCAAGGTCCGCAGGACCGGCGCCGGCGCCGAGCTGCTGGCCGAGCCGGAGCTGGCGCTCTCCCTCGCCCGCGGGGCGATCGAGGGAGCGGACGGCCGTCCCGTCACCGTCAAGATCCGCTCCGGCCTGCGGGCGGGCGACCACTCCGGCTACGAGCTGGCGGTGCGCCTGGTCGAGGAGGCGGGGGTCGCGGCGATCGGCTTTCACCCGCGCGCCGCCGCCGTCGGTCACAAGGGCCAGCCCGACTACGCGCTGACCCGCGAGCTGGCCGAGCGGATCGACGCGCCGGTGATCGTCTCCGGCGGGCTCAGCAGCGCCGCCGCGGCCCGGCGCGCCTACGAGGAGTCGGGCGCCGCCGCGGTGATGATCGCGCGCGGCTCGCTCGGCAACCCGTGGGTCTTCGAGGAGCTGACCGGCCGCCGGGTCGAGCCGCCCTCGCGCGAGGAGGTCGCCGCCGAGCTGCTCTGGACGATCGACCGCGCCGAGGAGCACCTCGGCCCCGAGCGGGCGAGCCGCTACCTGCGCAAGTTCTACCCCTGGTACGCCGAGGCCCTGGGCGCGCCCAGGGAGGTCGCCGAGGAGCTCCAGCGCAGCGCCGACCTGCCCCGCGCAAGGGAACTGATCCAGGCTCGAATTCCCCTGAGTGCGGGCGTCGGCCCCTCGCTATAATCCCGCGCCTTCCGGCCCTGGCACGCGTGGCAGTTGCCCGTCGTGTCCGGGCGTTTTTTCGATCTGGGGGCAACCCCTTTCCAGCAACCGAAGCGAGGGCAGCGACGTGACTCGGCAAGCCGTAATCACCCCGGAAGGGCTCGAGAAGCTCAAAGAGGAAATCGAGTTCCTATCGACCACGAAACGGCGCGAGGTCGCTGAGCGGATCAAGGAGGCGCGCGAGTTCGGCGACATCTCCGAGAACGCCGAGTACGACGACGCCAAGAACGAGCAGGCGCTGCTCGAGCAGCGGATCGCCCAGCTCGAAGAGCGGCTGCGCCGCGCCACGGTGATCGACGAGAAGGAAGTCGGCACCGACGAGGTCACCTTCGGCTCCGTCGTCCACGTCAAGGACCAGAAGACCGGCGACTCGCAGAAATTCCAGATCGTCGGCTCGACCGAGGCCAACCCGCTCGAGCACAAGCTCTCCAACGAGTCGCCGATCGGCAAAGCCCTGATCGGCCACAAGCGCAACGACGTGGTCACCGTCGAGGTGCCGCGCGGCCCGAAGAAGAAACTCAAAATCACCAAGATCGAGTCGGCTTAGGGCGCGCGCGGTTAAGGGCGGGCGGGGGAGGAGCCCAGTCGCCCGCTGGGCGAATCGATGTCGCTGCCCGCGGCAGCGACGGAGATGGTGCGCGGCTACGCCGCGCAGGGGGCAGATTGCATGTCGCGGCCTTCGGCCACATTCGCCCAGCGGGCGACTGGGCTCCTCGACGTCAGCTGTAGCCGCGTCGCTGGCTGGAACTGCCGTTGCTCGCCAGCTCGAGCGAGCTCCGGATGCGCATGGGGAGCGGTGGCGATCTGTCCCTCGCGGGAATGTGCCCGAAGGCCGCGATATGCAATCTGAGGATCGCGCGGCCGAAGGCCGCGACATCAATTCCCGCGAGGGGATAGATCGCCACCGCCCTTTCGCCTGCATTAGTCGCGAGTGCCGATAGGCTCGCGCCGCGATGAGCGAGCCCGAGCAACCCGAGCAACAGCCGGAGCTTTCCGACGTACTTCGCGACCGGCGCGAGAAGCTGGAGCGGATCAGGGACGCGGGCATCGATCCCTTCCCGCACGAGTTCTCCGAACGCGAGGAGATCGCCGAGGTGCTGGCGGCCCACCAGGGTCTCGAAGCCGGGATGGAGACCGATTCGCGGCACCGGGTCGCGGGGCGGATCGTCGCCCGGCGCGGCCACGGCAAGGCCGCCTTTCTCGACCTGCGCGACGGCAGCGGCCAGATCCAGCTCCACGCCCGCGCGGACCTGCTCGGAGCCGAGGCCTTCGAGCTGCTGGTCGACCTCGACCTCGGCGACCTCGTCGGGGTCGAGGGGACGGCGCTGGCGACGCGCCGGGGCGGCGAGCTGTCGCTGGCGATCGACCACTGGCGGCTCCTGGCCAAGAGCCTGCGCCCGCCGCCCGACAAGTTCCACGGCCTCGAGGACGTCGAGGTGCGCCACCGCCAGCGCGAGCTCGACCTGCTCGCCAACGAGGAGAGCCGCCGCCGCTTCGGCCTGCGCGCTCGCACGGTCTCGGAGGTGCGGCGCTGGCTCGACGACCACGGCTTCGTCGAGGTCGAGACGCCCGTCCTGCAGCCCCTCTACGGCGGCGCCCTGGCGCGCCCCTTCGTCACCCACCACAACGCGCTCGACCGCGACTTCTATCTGCGGATCGCGACCGAGCTCTACCTGAAGCGCCTGGTGGTCGGCGGGATCGACCGGGTCTACGAGCTCGGCAAGGACTTCCGCAACGAGGGCGTCTCGCACAAGCACAACCCTGAGTTCACGATGCTCGAGTGGTACGAGGCCTACGCCGACTACGAGAAGACGGCGCGCGATCTGGAGCTGCTGGTCGCCGAGGTCGCCGAGCGGGTTCTGGGGACGACCAAGGTCGAGCGCGACGGCGTCGAGATCGACCTGGCGCCGCCCTGGCGGCGGTTGACCCTGCGGGACGCGATACGCGAACGCACCGGCATCGACATCGCCGAGCACCCGATCCGCGAGGCGCTGGCCGAGGCGATGGGCGTCGAGCCCGACCCGGCGGAGGGGTGGGGCAAGCTGGTTGACGGCCTGGTCTCGAAGTCGGTCGAGCCGGAGCTGGTCCAACCGACCTTCCTGCTCGACTATCCGGTCGAGTTGTCGCCGTTCGCCAAGCGCCACCGCTCCGAAGAGGGCGTGGTCGAGCGCTGGGAGGCGTTCGTCGGCGGCATGGAGATCGCCAACTCGTTCACCGAGCTCAACGACCCCGACGAGCAGCGGCGCCGCTTCGAGCAGCAGGCCGAGGAGCTGGCGAGGGGCGACGAGGAGGCGCAGCCCTACGACGAGCTTTTCGTCGAGGCGCTCGAACACGGCATGCCGCCCACGGGGGGTGTCGGGCTCGGGATCGACCGGCTGGCGATGATCGTCTGCGGCGCCCGCAGCCTGCGCGAAGTCGTGCTGTTCCCGGCGATGCGCTCCTGAATCGCCGTTCAGAAGCACGCTACGAGCGGCAATCCGGGGCCCAAGGCCGAGGTGAGCCGCCCGGTATCCTGTGAAACAGACATGGGCGCCTCCCGCAAGGCGACGGGCGTCCCCGGTACTTCCGACCACCACCCGGTTTGACTATTTGAGAGGTTGAGGAAGAGGAAGCCTTTTGTTCGAGAGATTCACTGAGCGCGCCCGACAGGTAGTCGTCCTGGCCCAGGAAGAGGCCCGGACGCTCAAGCACAACTACATCGGCACCGAGCACATCCTGTTGGGGCTGCTGCGCGAGGAGGAGGGGCTCGCCGCCCGCGTCCTCGAGTCTCTCGACATCACCACCGAGCGCGTCCGTTCGCAGGTGGTGCGAATCGTCGGCTCCGGCGAGGAGGTCACCTCCGGCCAGATCCCGTTCACGCCGCGCGCCAAGAAGGTGCTCGAGCTGGCGCTGCGCGAGGCGCTCTCGCTCGGCCACAACTACATCGGCACCGAGCACATCCTGCTCGGCCTGGTGCGGGAGAACGAGGGCGTCGCCGCCCGCATCCTGCTCGACTTCGACGCCGACTCGGACAAGATCCGCAACGAGGTGATCCGCATGCTGTCGGGGCCGGGCGGCCGCCGTCAGGGCGGCGGCTCGGGCGGGCAGGGCGAGGGCGGCAAGAAGTCCTCGAAACTGCTCGACCAGTTCGGCCGCAACCTGACCAAGCTCGCCGAGGACGGCAAGCTCGACCCCGTCATCGGGCGCGAAACCGAGATCGAGCGGATCATGCAGATCCTCTCGCGGCGCACCAAGAACAACCCGGTGCTGCTCGGCGAGCCCGGGGTCGGCAAGACCGCCGTGGTCGAGGGCCTCGCCGCCCGCATCAACAAAGGCGAGGTGCCGGAACTGCTCAAGAACAAGCAGATCTACACGCTTGACCTGGCCGCGCTGGTCGCCGGCTCCAAGTACCGCGGCGAGTTCGAGGAGCGCCTCAAGAAGGTGATGAAAGAGATCACCCAGCGCGGCGACATCATCCTCTTCATCGACGAGCTCCACAACCTGGTCGGCGCCGGCGCCGCCGAGGGCGCGATCGACGCCGCCTCAATTTTGAAGCCGGCGCTCGCCCGCGGTGAGCTGCAGACGATCGGCGCCACCACGCTCGACGAGTACCGCAAATACCTGGAGCGCGACTCGGCGCTGGAGCGCCGCTTCGCCCAGATCAAAGTCGACCAGCCCTCGGTCGAGGACACGGTCAAGATCCTCGAAGGGCTGCGCGAGCGCTACGAGCAGCACCATCGCGTCAACATCACCGGCGACGCGCTGGAGGCCGCCGCCGAGCTGGCCGACCGCTACATCTCCGACCGCTTCCTGCCCGACAAGGCGATCGACCTGATCGACGAGGCCGCCTCGCGGATGCGCATCAAGTCGATGAGCGCGCCGCCGGTCTACCGCGACCTCGAGGAGGAAGTGGAAAAGGTGCGGCGCGAAAAGGAGGCCGCGATCGAGGCGCAGGAGTTCGAGAAAGCAGCGAACCTGCGCGACAACGAGCGCCAGCTGACGACGCGCAAGCGCCAGCTCGAAGACGAGTGGTCCGAGGGCGACGGCGCCGACCGCCCCGACGTGGGCGAAGAGGAGATCGCCGACATCGTCTCGATGTGGACCGGCATCCCGGTCTTCAAACTCACCGAGGCCGAGACCAAGAAACTGATCCGGATGGAGGAGGAGCTCCACAAGCGGGTGATCGGCCAGGAGGTCGCGATCACCGCGGTCTCCAAGGCGATCCGCCGCTCGCGCGCCGGGATCAAGGACCCCAAGCGGCCGGCCGGCTCGTTCATCTTCCTGGGCCCGTCCGGGGTCGGCAAGACCGAGCTGGCGCGCACCCTCGCCGAGTTCCTCTTCGGGGATGAGGAGGCGCTGGTGCGGATCGACATGTCCGAGTACATGGAGAAGCACGCGGTCAGCCGCCTGGTCGGCTCGCCGCCGGGCTACATCGGCTACGACGAGGGCGGCCAGCTGACCGAGGCCGTGCGGCGCAAGCCCTACAGCGTGCTCCTGCTCGACGAGATCGAGAAGGCCCACCCCGACGTCTTCAACATCCTCCTGCAGATCCTCGAGGACGGCCGCCTCACCGACTCGCAGGGGCGCACGGTCGACTTCCGCAACTCGATCGTGATCATGACCTCGAACATCGGCGCCTCAGAGATCGCCAAGAACACCTCGATCGGCTTCACCGTCGCCGACGAGACCGGCATGTCCTACGGCGACATGAAGAACCGGATCATGAGCGACCTCAAAAAAGTCTTCCGGCCGGAGTTCCTCAACCGGATCGACGAGGTGATCGTCTTCCACAAGCTCGCCAAGGAAGAGGTCAAGGAGATCGTCGACCTGATGATCAACCGGGTCCGCGTCCAGGTCGCCGAGCACGAGCTGCAGCTGGAGCTGACCGACGAGTCGAAGGACCTGCTGGTCGACAAGGGCTGGGACCCGTCGATGGGCGCCCGGCCACTGCGCCGCGCGATCCAGCGCTACATCGAGGACCCGCTCGCCGACGAGGTGCTGCGCCAGGGCGAGATGACCCCCGGCTCCACCGTGATGGTCGAGCGCGACGCCTCGGGCGACGAGGACGACCGGCCGCTGAAGCTGCGGATCGTCGCTCCGAAGAAGCCGAAGAAGCGCGAGCCTGAGAAGGTAGGTGTGGGCGCGAAGCGCGGCGAGGTCGAGCAGGGTGACTCCGATGGCGAGTCGCAGCCCGACGAGCAGACGACTGACGGCGACCAGGCGTAGAAGGCGCGCGGGTCCTGTCGCCGCAGGGGACCCACCGCCCCTTCCGGTAGCTAAAGCTTCCTCAGGGGCGGTTCCCCCTACGACGCCACCCGCGCGAGCGAGGCTTATGGTTCAGCCATATGCGTGAACCGGGGCGTCAAGCCATAGGGACCTGGAGCGGCGGGCGATTCCTGCGCTTTGGCGAAGCGATCGGGGAGGAGCGGCTCGAAGGGCTGCTGCGGCCGGGTGAGGGGATCGACACCGTTCTGACTGCCGATACGTATGGGCAGGGGGAGGCGGACCGGGTGCTGGGGCGGGCGCTGGCCGGCGTTCCGCGCGACGAGTACTGCTTGGTCGGTGCGGTCGGGCATGACTTCTACGAGGGGGAGCGGGATGGGCCGCGGGGGTTCCCGCGGTTCACGGATCCGCGCCTGCGCAGCGAGGGGGAGTACGCCGGCTATCTGCGCATGGCGGCCGAGCGCAGCCTCGAGCGGCTCGGCGCCGATCGCTTCGACCTGCTGCTGCTCCACAACCCCGACCGCACCGGCTACTCCAGCGAGGCGGTCTGGGACGGGATGGCGGCGCTGCGCGACGCCGGCCTCGCCGGCGCGATTGGCGTCGCGCCGGGCCCCGCCAACGGCTTCACCCTCGACCTGATCGCCTGCTTCGAGCGCTTCGGCGAGCGCATCGACTGGGCGATGATCATCCTCAACCCGTTCGAGCCCTGGCCCGGCGAGCTCTGCCTCGGCGCCGCCGCCCGGCAAGGGGTAAAGACGATCACCCGGGTGGTCGATTACGGCGGCCTTTTCTGGGGCGACCTGCGCCCCGGCATGGAGCTGGCGCGCGGCGACCACCGCGCCTTCCGCCCGGAGGGGTGGATCGAGGCGGGGCAGGAGAAGCTGGCGCGAATCGAGCCGATCGCCGAGCGGGCCGGCCTGACGACGATGCAGCTCGCCTGCCAGTGGAACCTCGCCCACCCCGCGGTCGAAACCGTCGTGCCGACCCTGATCCAGGAGGCGGGCGATGGAGCGAGGCCAATAGAGGAGAAGCGCGCCGAGCTGGCGGCGCTGCCGGCCGAGCTGCGGCTCAGCGACGAGGAGGTCGCCGAGATCCGCGCCATCGGCGACAACAGCGGCTCCATGGCGCTGAAGGGGGCCAACCCAGACCACGAGGGGGAGGAGCGACCCGACCGCTGGCCGCTCGACGAGGAGCTGGCGGCAGTGGGCAAACGGTGGGGAATCGACCCAAAACGGGACCTCGTCGGTGCCCATACGTGAGCGATCCGCTTGACAACGTCCATCCCGACCTGTCCACTAGGAGTTCCCCCAGACCGCATTCTAGAGCGGAATTTGCCATCCTAGGTGGCGATGTCGTCGCTGCCCGGGGATGAGCTTCACGAGCTAGCCGAACGTCAGGACCCCCGGCTGCTGAGGGCTCTCGACGTGGTCGCGCCTGGCGGCGCGCTGCGCGAGGGGATCGACAACATCGTCCACGCCCGCACCGGCGGCCTGATCGTGGTCGGCGATCCGACCGACATCTCGCACCTGCTCTCCGGCGGGATCCAGCTCGACATCGACTACACGCCGGCGATGCTCTACCAGGTGGCGAAGATGGACGGCGCCATCGTCCTCAACCCCGAGGCGACCAAGATCGTCTGGGCCAACGTGCAGCTGATGCCCGACCCGACGATCCTCTCGGCCGAGACCGGCACCCGGCACCGCACCGCCGAGCGCGTCTCCAAACAGACCGAGGCGCTGGTGATCGCTATCTCCCAGCGCCGCGACGTCGTCTCGCTCTACGTCGAGGGGACCAAGTACATCCTGCAGGAGATCCCAGCCGTGCTCGCCAAGGCCAACCAGGGCCTGGCGACCCTGGAGAAGTACCGGCAGCGGCTCGAACAGGTCTCGACCCGGCTCACCGCGCTCGAGTTCGAGGGCCGCGCCGTCCTCTACGACGCGCTCACCGTGCTGCAGCGGGCCGAGCTGGTCACCCGGATGGCGGTCGAGGTCGAGCGCTACATCGTCGAGCTCGGCACCGAGGGCCGCCTGATCGAGATGCAGCTGGAGGAGACGATGGTCGGTATCGCCGCCGACAAAACGGCGCTGATCCGCGACTACTCGGTCGAGGACTCCGAGGAGAACCTCGCCACCGTCCTGCAGTCGCTCTCGCGCATGCCGCACGAAGACGTGCTCGACTTCGGCCGGCTGGCCGAGCTGCTCGGCTACGACCGCAAGCTGAACACGCTCGACTTCCCGGCCGCGCCGCGTGGCTACCGGATCCTCGGCCACGTGCCGCGCATCCCCAAGCTTGTCGTCCAGAAGATCATCCAGGAGCTGGGCGGCTTGGAGCAGGTCCTGACCGCCTCCGACGACGACCTCGAGGCCGTCGACGGGGTCGGCCCGACCCGGGCCAAGGACATCCGCGAGGGACTGCGGAGGCTCCAAGAGGTCGACTTGGTCGACCGCTATTTGCAGAGCTGACCCAAGACGGCGATCCCGCTGTCGCGAACCGAAAGGAGCTAGAGATTCCCGAGCTAGAGGAGGCAATCGAGACCGTCATCGAAGACGAGGACGTCGAGTACGTCTGCGACTTCGAGGAGGGGGACAAGGTGGTCTACCCCCACCACGGCGCCGGTCTCGTGATGAAGAAAGAGGCGCGTGAGCTGATGGGCGAGGAGCGGGAGTACCTCACCATCAAGATCCTTCACAACGAACTCACCGTCATGGTCCCGTGCGAGAACGCCGGCAAGGCAGGGCTGCGCCGCGTCATCGACGAGGAGGAAATCAAGAAGGTCACACAGGTCCTCACCGACGATGTCTCGGAGATGCCGAAGAACTGGAACCGGCGTTTCAAGTACAACCGCGAGAAGATCAAGACCGGCGACGTCTTCGAGCTCGCCGAGGTGGTCCGCAACCTGGCGATCCGCGAGATGGAAAAGGGCCTCTCGACCGGCGAGAAGCAGATGTACACGCGCGCCAAGAAGATCCTCGCGTCGGAGTTCATGTACGCGCTCGACAAAGACGAGGACGGCGCGGAGGAGTACCTGGACGGGCTGCTGGAGGAGCGCTTCGCCGCAACCGTCGCCGCCTAGCGCAGCGTCCGTCACCGCCGTCGTCGCGGCTGCCGGCTCCGGGGAGAGGCTCGGGGCCGGCGGTCCGAAGGCGTTCGTGCCCGTCGCCGGGCGCCCGATGGTCGAGTGGACGCTCGAGGCCTTCCGT
>JGI24746J21847_1000012_pt1 | contig 17353 bp, 14 predicted proteins | sample KBSMiscanthusM5_FD_21847 | JGI IMG/M metagenome (IMG submission 21847) | reverse complement strand
GCGGCAGGGGCGGACGCTCGACTCCCTGCAGGCGGCCTACCGGGTCGGCGCCCGGGTTGCCTGGCGGCGGCTCTCGCGCGCCGGCCGCGACGCCGGCCTCGACGCCGAGGTGCTCAGCCTGCTCGCCGAGGCGATCTTCGCCTACATCGACGAGCTCTCCGCCGACTCGGTCGAGGGATATGCCGAGGCGCGGGCCGAGCGCGAGGACGAGCGCCGCCGCCGTCGCCGCGCCCTGGTCGAGCTGCTGATCCGCGAGCCACCGGCCGAGGAGGCCGACCTGCGGGCGGCGGCTCAGGCGGCCGCCTGGTCGCTACCGCGCCAGGTCGCCGCGGTCGCCTGCGCGGCTGACGATCTCGGTCCGGTCGCGCGAAGGCTGCCGAGCGATGCGCTGGCAGCCACCCTCGAGGATGTGGGTTGCCTGCTCGTTCCGGATTCCACCGGACCGGGAAGGGCGGCCGGCTTGGAGCGGGCTGCCGCGGAAGCGCCGATCGCGGTCGGACCCGCCGTCAACCCGGCGGAGTTGCGCGTCTCATGGTCGCTGGCATTGACGACGCTGCGCGCGGCGCAGGCAGGCGCGCTGCGGGCGGGCGCGCCTCAGGTCGCCGAGGAGCGGCTGGCCGACCTGCTGCTCTTCGAAGGGAGCGCCCTGGTGCGGCGGATCGCGACGCGGAGGCTGGCGCCGCTCGAGGCGCTAACGCCCAGGTCGAGGCAGCGGATGCGGGAGACGGCGCTGGCCTTCCTCCGCCACCGGGGCAGCCCCACCGCGATGGCGAAGGAGCTGCACATACATCCCCAGACCGCGCGCTACCGCACCGCCCGCCTCCGCGAGCTGCTCGGCGATCAGCTGGACGACCCGGACGCTCGCTTCGAGCTGGAGCTGGCCCTTCGCGGCAGCGTCCCGAAGACCGCGTCCCAGATCGGCGAGGAGACGCCGTAGCCGAAGCGGTGGTCCTGGAAGTGGTGGCGCATGTGCTGCTCGCGCAGCCGCTTGCCCAGCTTCGACCTGGGGACGAAGTGATGGACGTAGTAGTGCGTGTAGTCGTAGACCAGGTAGCCGGCGATCAGCCCGGCGAAGAGCGGGAAGGCGGCGGGCGTCCCGAAGAGGAGGACGAACGCGGCGAGGAAGAGCGCCGCAAGCGGGATCGAGACGGCCGGCGGCATCACCAGGCGCAGCTTGTCATTGGGGTGGTCGTGGTGGATGCCGTGGATGATGAAGTGCATCCGCCGGCCGAAGGCGTTGTCGGGCTGCCAGTGGAAGACGAGGCGGTGCAGCCAGTACTCGGTGAGGGTCCAGACGCCGACTCCGCCGAGGGTCAGCAGGACGAGCTCGCCCGCGCCGAGGCCGCGGTCGGCGCCCAGCCACTCCATCGCGACGATCACCGGCACGAAGATCAGGGCCGGGATGGCGGGGTGCACGCGCGAGAAGAAGTTGAGGAACGCGCTCTCGAAGAGGGGCGGGGAGGCGGCGAGCCGCTCGCTGCGATCCGAAGCTTCCACTTGGCCGAATGGTAGCGCCGGCACTCCCCTAAACCTCGTTTTCGGGTCGCTTCCCCGCAAGACGCGGGAACGATGTGACGAGTCTGTGTCAAGAAGGTTGCGCTTTGCGGAATTGACCCTCACGGAAGCGTCACGGCGCTGCAAGGATGCCCGCCCGATGCCGCGCAAGCCGAAACCCCCCAAGTGCGAGGACTGCTACTTCCGCCAGCAGATGCTGTGCGCCCTCGACGAGCCCGAGCCCTGCGCGACCTTCCGGCCCAACCGCCCAGAGGGCCTGGTCCCCCCGCGCCAGCCCGTGCTGCTGATGCGGCCGCCGCGCTGGGCGACCCAGGGCGCCTGACCCCTCCGCGTCTGTCCGCCCGGTGCGGGTAGTTATGGTTTTCGGCCATGCGTGAACGGGACGTCTTTGCCAATTTCGCGCGGATGCGCAGAGAGGTGGACCAGATGCTCGGCGGAGGCTGGGGCCGCACCACTTATGTGAGCAGGCGCAGCACCGGCTTCTCGCCCAACGTCGACGTCTATTACTGCGGCGAGCCGCAGCGGGCCGTGGTCAAGGTGGACCTCGCCGGCGTCGATCTCGACGAGGTCGGAATCGAGGTCAGTGGGCGGCAGCTGGCGATCGTCGGCGAGCGGCACGTGCAGGAGGCCGAAGGGCGGGTCTACCAGCAGGTGGAGATTCCCTCGGGGCCGTTCCGGCGCGTCGTCGAATTCCAGGTCGAGGTAGACGCCGACCAGGCCACCGCCACCTACGAAGACGGCGTGCTGCGCATCGACCTGCCGCTGCGCGACCCCGGCGAGACGACGCGCCGCGTCCCGATCGGGCGGGACTGACGATGGAGGGCTCGCCGGTCCTCGAGGTGGTCGAGTCGCCGCTCGACGCCGAAGACGCGATCCGGGCCAACCAGCCCCTCCCCGACGCGCTGCCGGTCCTGCCGCTGCGCGACACCGTCACCTTCCCCGAGACGCTGACCCCGCTCGCCGTCGGCCAGCCGCGCTCGATCCAGCTGGTGGACGACGTGCTCGGGGCCAGCCGGATGCTGGCGATGGTCGCCTCGCGCGATCCCGAGCAGGACGAGCCGCGCGCCAGCGACCTGCACGAGGTCGGCGTGGTCGGCGTCGTCGCGCGCATGCTGAAAGTGCCCGACGGCACGCTTCGAGTCCTCGTCCAGGGCACGCAGCGGGTGCGGCTCGGGCCGTACGTCGCCGAAGAGCCCTACCTGGTCGCGCGCATCGCTGAGCTGCCCGACCAGATCCAGGAGGGTCCCGAGCTGGAGGCGCTGACCCGCAACGTGCAGCGCACCTTCTCGGAGATCGTCGAGCACATCCCCTACCTGCCCGAGGAGCTGCAGATGGCGGTCGCCAACATCGACGACCCGGCCGCCCTGGGCCACCTGATCGCCGGTGCGCTCCGCATCTCCACGGAGGAGAAGCAGGAGCTGCTCGAGGAGGTCGACGTCGGGGCGCGGTTGCGCCGCCTCTCCCAGATCCTCGCCCGCGAGCTGGAGGTGGTCCAGCTCGGCTCGCAGATCCAGTCGCAGGTCCAGTCGGAGATGGACAAAGGGCAGCGAGAGTTCTTCCTGCGCCAGCAGCTGAAAGCGATCCAGGACGAGCTGGGGGAGGGCGACGAGCAGCAGGCCGAGGTCAACGAGCTGCGCGAGCGCATCGAGGCGGCCGGGCTGCCCGAGCACGCCCGCAAAGCGGCCGACCGCGAGCTCTCGCGGCTGGAGAAACTGCCGCCCGCAGCCGCCGAGCACGGCGTCATCCGCACCTACCTGGAGTGGCTGGTCGAGCTGCCGTGGTCGAAGCGGACCGAGGACAACCTCGACGTCGCCCATGCCCGCGAGGTGCTCGACGCCGACCACTACGACCTCGAGAAGGTCAAGGACCGCATCCTCGAGTACCTGGCGGTGCGCAAGCTGAAGCCCGACTCGCCCGGCCCGATCCTCTGCTTCGTCGGCCCGCCCGGGGTCGGCAAGACCAGCCTCGGCAAATCGATCGCCAAGGCGCTCGGCCGCGAGTTCGAGCGGATCTCGGTCGGCGGCGTCCGCGACGAGGCCGAGATCCGCGGCCACCGCCGCACCTACATCGGCGCGATGCCGGGGACGATCGTGCGGGCGCTTCGCGACGCCGGCACCAGCAACCCCGTCTTCATGATCGACGAGATCGACAAGATGGGCGCCGACTTTCGCGGCGACCCCGCCTCGGCGATGCTCGAGGTTCTCGACCCCGCCCAGAACGACAGCTTCCGCGACCACTACCTCGACCTCGAGTTCGACCTCTCCGAGGTGATGTTCATCGCCACCGCCAACGTGCTCGACACGATCCCCGGCCCGCTCCAGGACCGGATGGAGACGATCGAGCTGGCCGGCTACACGCTGGAGGAGAAGCGCCACATCGCCCGCCGCTACCTTGTTCCGCGCCAGATCGAGGCCAACGGGCTGAAGCCCTCGCAGATCGAGTTCGCCGACCCGGCGATCGCCGCGATCGTCGAGGAGTACACGCGCGAGGCCGGCGTCCGCAACCTGGAGCGGCAGATCGGCACCGTCTGCCGCAAAGTCGCGCGCGAAGTGGCCGAAGGGGCCACCAACGGCAAGGTCAAGATCTCCGCCAAGCGGGCTCGCGAGCTGCTCGGCCGCCGCCGCTACTTCGCCGAGCAGCGGCGGCGCACCAAGGATCCGGGTGTCGCGACCGGCCTGGCCTGGACCCCGACCGGCGGCGACGTGCTCTTCATCGAGGCGACGGCGATGCCCGGCTCCGGCAAGCTGACGATCACCGGCCAGCTCGGCGACGTGATGAAGGAGTCGGCGCAGGCGGCGCTCTCGTGGGTGCGCGGGCACTGGCGTGAGGTGGCCCCCGACCTCGGCGAGGACTGGTTCTCCGAACGCGACCTCCACATCCACGTGCCCGCCGGCGCCGTGCCGAAGGACGGGCCCTCGGCCGGCGTCGCGATGACCGTCGCGCTCGCCTCGCTGACCAGCGGCCGGCCGGTCCGCAACGACGTCGCGATGACCGGCGAGGTGACCCTCACCGGCCAGGTGCTGCCGATCGGCGGGCTGAAGGAGAAGTCCCTCGCCGCCCAGCGGGCGGGGATCAAGCGGGTGCTCGTCCCCGAGCGCAACGAGGGCGACGTCGCCGAGATCCCGGAGCACGAGCGCAGCGAGCTGGAGTTCGTATACGTCGACGAGGTCTCCAAGGCGATCGAAGCGGCGCTCGCGTAGGCGATGGAGGCGGCCGGGGCGCTAGAGAGAGGTGGTGCCTGGACGTACCTCGACGCGGCGCGCGAGAGGTTGCGCGGCCGCTCCCGCACCTTCTGGATCGTCGCCGGCCTGACCTTCCTGGCGGCGGGCCTGCGCTTCGCGACCCTCGGCCTGCAGGCCTACCACCACGACGAGATCGTCACCGCCAGCCGGGTCCTGCGCTCCGACTTCTGGCACGCGATGGAGGCGGTCGGGTTCAGCGAGTCGGCGCCGCCCCTCTACTACGCGCTCGCCTGGATCTGGACGCAGGTGACGGGCACCGGCGAGTACGGGCTTCGCTCGCTCTCGGCGCTGGCCGGCGTGGCCACCGTCCCGGTCGCCTACTTGGTCGGCGCCGAGCTGCGCGACCGCCGCGCGGGAATCGCGGCGGCGGCGCTGGTCGCGGTCAACCCGATGCTGCTCTGGTACTCGCAGGAGGCGCGCGCCTACGCGCTGCTGTCGCTGCTCACCTCGCTGTCGCTGCTCTTCTTCCTGCGCGCGCTCGACCGACCGTCGCCAGACGTGCCGGACTTGGAGTGCCCATATGGGCACCGCAGGTCCGGCACGTCCAAGGCGACGGTGCTGTGGGGGCTCTTCTCCGGGCTGGCGCTAGCGACGCACTATTTCGCCGTCTTCCCGATCCTCGCTGAGGCCGTCTGGCTGCTGCGCCGCCGCGGCCGGGAGGCGCTGCGGGGACTCGGGGTCCTCGCCGCCTTCGCTGCCCTGCTGGCGCCGCTGGCGATCCACCAGGCTTCGCTCAACCATGCCGAATGGATCGGCAACCACAGCCTCGGGCACCGGCTCTGGGAGGCCGGGGTCGTCTTCACGGTCGGCGAGGTCGGCGACATCGTCGCCAGCGTCGAGCGGCCCCATCTGGCCCTCGTGCCGGTCGCCGCGCTCGTCGCCCTGCTGGCCCTGCTCGCGGCGCGGGGGGCGCCGCCGGAGCGCCGGGCGGGAGGGCGAGTACTCGCGATCGCGGCTGCGACGATCGCGGTCCCCCTCGCCGTCGCGGTCCTGTTGCCGAGCAAGGATTACGTCCTGGCCCGCAACCTGCTGCCGGCGCTGGTGCCGCTGCTGGCGGCGGCCGGTCTCGCCGCCACCCTCAGCTCGAGCCGCCGCGCGGGCGCGGTGCTTGGCGCCGCCCTCTTCCTCTACTCGCTCGGCTTCTGCGTCGCGACGAACTTCGTGCCGAGCCTCCAGCGTCCCGACTGGGACGCGGTCGCGGCGGAGATAGGCGAGCCCGAGGCGCCGCGGGCGATGGTCAGCTGGACGCTAGGCCACGCCTCGCTGCGCTACTACCTCTCGACCGGGTCCTTCCAGGCGCGACCGTCCGAAGGCTTCGCCTGGTACGTCCACGAGGTCGATTTCGTCTCCGACGGGGAGGCGCCCCCGGTCCCGCCCGACCTGCTCGGACCGCGCTTCCGCCAGGTCGGCTACGAGCGCGCGGGCCGGCTCCACGTCCGCCGCTACGCGCAGCCCGGCTCCGACCTCGCGCGCCTGCGGCTGAAGCGGGTGCGCACCGCGGAAACCAACTTCCGCTCGAACGGGGTGCTCCTGGATGGCATCGGAGCGCCCTGACCGCCCATCCACGGCGGCCACGCCGGGCCGGCGTTTAGGACTATGCTCAGCGGGAACCGGACGGACGACCGAGCCCAGCGAGGAGATGGTATGAGCAAGACCAAGGCGACCAAGACCGCTGACCGCGCCACCGATCTCTACTCGACCGCGCGCGCGAACCCCTACGTGCAGCGCCTGATGGAGGACGAAGACCTGCGCGACAATCTGCGCGAAGCGCTGGAAGCGGCCCGTGGCGCCTACTCGCGGGCGACCGGCAACGGCAAGGGCGCCGTCAAGGCGGTGACCAGCGACAAGAAGGTCCAGAAGGACCTGCGGACCGCCGCCGACAGCCTGCGCGAGGCCTCCGATCAGCTGCGCGCGCCGAAGCGGCGCCGCAAGGGCAAGCTCGGTCGCCTGCTCCTGCTCGCGATCGTCGGCGGCATCGTCGCCATGGTCGTCAGCGAGGATGCGCGCAAGAAGGTGCTCGACGCTCTCTTCGGTGCCGAGGAGGAGTTCGAGTACACCTCGACCACCAGCATCAACGGCGCCTGACGGCCTCAGCCGTCGCCATACGGCGTCCTCGGTTGGCCGGCTGCGGGTCACGCACCAACTGTGCGCTCCCCTTGCCAGCCTCCCTGCGTCCTTGTCTGGCAACGCCTGAGCCTCGTCAGCCAGGACTAGACTGATTCTTCATGGAGGCTGCGACCAAAGAGCGGGAGCTGAGCGGGGAAAAGGCTCAGCGGATCATCGACGCGATGCGCGAGAGCGTCGCCAAGCGCGGCGCCGCCGGCTCCACCTTCGAGCACGTCGCCCGCGAGGCGGGGGTCAGCCGCGGGCTCCTGCATTACTACTTCGGCACCAAGGAGCGACTGCTGGTCGAGGTGGTGCGCCGCGACGCCGAGATCCGCGTCGCCCGGCTCGATGAGCCGCTCGCCCGGGCCGAGACCGTCGATGACGTGATCGACGTCCTCGTCGCCAGCCTCACCGACCTGATCGAGAACGAACCGGCCTTCTTCCTGCTCCTCTACGAGCTGTTCAGCGCCGGCCGCCGCAACCCCGACATTCGCCACGAGGTCGGCCAGCTCTTCGACCGCACCCGCTCGCACGTCGCCGACGTCCTCAGGACGAAGGAGCGCGAGGGTGTGCTCAGCCTGCGCTACGACGCCGAGGCGATCGTCGCCTACCTGTTCGCGGTGGGGGACGGCTTCGCGCTGCAGGCGCTCTCCGATCCGGATCGCGACATCAGCACCGCTCTGGCCGCCGGCGCCGCATCGGCCCGGTACCTGCTCGCCAGCGAGTGAGGGAACGGCGGTCACGAGCTGCTGACCCTTTGCCCCGTCTGCAGGGGGATCTATAGTGCTTTTTGGCGACCGTTCGTGAGCCGCCGCTCTCGGCGACTACATCGGCCGCCACCTCTTTTCAAGGGAAGGTCTTCAGGCCCTTGCCGACGTAATTTGGGTGCCCATCGAGCCTTTGCTCGATGCGGCCCCAATACGAAGCCGTCGTAGCACCGCGCAGATACCGGGCTACGTAGTAGGTCGCGACATCGATCATTTGCAGAGGTCGCGACCAGTGGGAAGGCGTGAAAAACGGCGTCTCGATCACATGGTTGATCTTTGCCATGCCCGTTCCGTGGCGGCGGTAGCGGGAATGCGCCTGCCGAGTAGCCATCTCGATCTCCTTTTGCTCGTCGCAGACGACCAAGCCCAGCTCGCCACCGCGCTTGCCGACATAGGTGTCAAACCGCTCCAGCATCAGCTTGTAAGCAATGTTCTCCACCGGATCTGGCTGGGTGTACTTGGTCCGGTGGGCTTTCTTGTTGACCCCTACGAAGATCAGGGTGAGGCCATACGCGTCGATCACGTCGAAGACCGCATCGACCAAGCCGAAGCGGTCGGCGGCAGGCATTCCGGCAAACGGGCCCTTGCGGTGGTAGAGCAGGCTCATGTGCAGCTCCCAGCTGTCGGGCCGCGGTGGAGGGACGATGGCGTCGATACGTTCGTTCAGATCGCGCTCGATCGCTTGCCAATCTGCCTCCGGCACGATTAGGCCGCCCAACACATACCAAGGCTGCACGTAGTCCTGGGGCCCTGATTTGCCGGACTCGTCCAGATAGAGGAGATACACAGCGGCGGAATACTAGGCGGGGTCTCCGGAGGATGTTGCATGCGGTTCCAGAGGAACGACCGTGAGCGGAATCACAGACGGCAGTCGCTAACAGCGAAAGGCTGGCCAACCAGCCAATGCACGACGCGATGCTCAGACTGGCGAGGTTCCTGGCGCGCAGACGCCGCTTCGTCATCGCGGCGTGGGCGGTCGTCGTGCTGGCCTCGCTGCCGCTCGCGGCGAAGCAGACCGAGCACCTGACCGGCGGCGGCTTCGACGTCCCGGGCAGCGAGTCGAAGGGGGTCGCCGAGGCGATGCAGGGTGTCTTCGCGACGGACGCGGGCGGGGTCGCGGTGCTGTTGCGCGGCGACGGCGACGTGACCGCAGCCGAGAGGGCCGTCGCCGTGCGTCGGGTTCGCGACGAGGTCAGCGGCATCGACGGCGTCGCGCTGACGCCGACGGTCGCCCGGCGCGGCGAAGGTCAGCTTCGCCGTGAGGGAGAAGCCCTCCTTACCCTCTCCGCGTCCGTGCCGCCGGACGAGCTGATCGACCCCGCGGTCGAGCTGCGCGAAGGGCTCGAGCCCGGCACCAGCACCGGCGGGGTCACCCCCTACCTCGCCGGCCAGCCGACCGTCTGGGCCGGCATGCAGGAGCTCTCCAAGGAAGACCTCGCCAAGGCCGAGGCCGGCGGCTTCCCGATCGTCGCCCTGATCCTGCTGGTCGTGTTCGGCTCGCTGGCCGCGGCGGCGCTGCCGCTCAGCCTCGGCTTCGCCAGCGTCATCGTCACCGGGGCGCTGATCTGGTTCATCTCCCAGCAGATGACGACCTCGGTCTTCGTCACCAACATGGCCTCGATGATCGGGATCGGGGTTGCGGTCGACTACTCACTCTTCATCCTCGCCCGCTACCGCGAGGAGCGCCGTGCCGGCCGCGACTGCGACGAGGCGCGAGCCGAGGCCCTCGCGACGTCGGGGCTCGCGGTCGCCTTTTCGGGGATAGCCGTGATCGTCTCGCTCGCGGGGCTCTGGATGGTCGACAACCAGGCCCTGCGCTCGATGGCGCTCGGCGCGATGACGGTCGTCGCCGTCTCGATCCTCACCGCGACGACGCTGCTGCCGGCGCTGATCGGGGTGCTGGGCGACCGCGTGATGCCGGGCGGGTTCGTCGCGAGGGTCCTGCGACTCGTGAAGCGCCCATTCCGGCGCGGTACCGCTCCCGCTTCCGCGACGGCGGGCGGGTTTTGGGACCGGTGGGCTCGGCGCGTCATGGCCCGACCGGTGGTTGCCGCGACCGGCTCCGCCGCGGTCCTCCTCCTGCTCGCCTCGCCGATCCTCTCGGTGGAGACCGGCACTACCGCGCTCGAGCAGTTCCCGAAGGACAGCGACGTGCGGGTCGGCAACGAATTGGTCTCTCAGCAGCTCGGCGGCGGCGCCGACCCGATCCAGCTCGTCGCCACCTTCCCCGACCGGGCCGACCGCGGCGCGGTTGCGGAGTTCGCGCGAGACCTGCGGCGCGAGCCCGGCGTCAGCTCCGTCGCGCCGCCACGCTTCGCGGGCGACCAGGCGCTGGTCGAGGCCACCTCGCGGGCGCCAAGCGACTCCGACGCCGCCACCGCGCTGGTCGAGCGCCTGCGCGACTCGTTCGTGCCGGCGAGTGCTCTCGCCGCCGCGGCGAGCGTTGCCGTCGGCGGCGAAACGGCTCGCACCGACGACGTCCGCAACCAGATCTCCGGCTCGCTCTGGAAGATCGTCGGCTTCGTCCTCGCGCTCAGCTTCCTCGTCCTGATGGTGATGCTGCGTTCGCTGCTGCTGCCGCTCAAGGCCGTGCTGATGAACCTGCTCTCGATCGGCGCCGCCTTCGGTGTCCTCGTCGCCGTCTTCCAGTGGGGCTGGTTCGACGGCCCCCTCGGCTTCGAAAGCCTCGGCGCCCTCGACACGATCAACGTGCCGCTGATCTTCGCGATCGTCTTCGGCCTCTCGATGGACTACGAGGTCTTCCTGATGTCGCGCATCCGCGAGCGCTACCTCGAGCACGGCGACAACGAGCGGGCGGTCGCCGAGGGCCTCGCCTCCAGCGCCCGCACCATTTCCTCGGCGGCGCTGATCATGAGCGCGGTCTTCGCCGTCTTCGTCCTCACCGGCGTGCCCTCGATCAAGGAGCTCGGCATGGGCTGCGCGGTCGCGATCGCGCTCGACGCGACCCTCGTCCGCCTCATTCTCGTCCCCGCCGCGATGAAGCTGATGGGCCGCTGGAACTGGTGGATGCCGTCCTGGCTCGACCGCGTCCTACCGCGCCTCAGCTTCGAGGACGGCGGACCGAAGCCGGAGCCGCAACCAGAGCTGACCTGATTAGCTACGCCGCGTGAGCGAGGAGGTCGCATTCGCTGGGGCGGCGGCGCAGGCGCGCATGGTGCGTGACGGCGAGGTCTCACCGACCGAGCTGGTTCAGCTTTCGCTCGACCGGATCGCGCGGATAGACCCCGAGCTCAACTCCTTCCGCAAGGTCTTCGCCGAGAAGGCGCTGCTCGAAGCCAAACAGGCCGAGGCGCGGCGGAGCGCCGGCGACGAGCGACCGCTGCTCGGCGTGCCGGTCGCGATCAAGGACGAAGTCGACGTGGCCGGCGAGGTCAAGACGAAAGGCACCGACGCCTTCACCGAGGTGGCCACCGCCGACTGCGAGATGGTGCGGCGGCTGCGCGAGGCCGGCGCGATCGTCGTCGGCCTCACCCTGCTGCCCGAGATGGCGATCTGCGGCTTCAGCGAGTCGGCCACCTACGGCGTAACCCGCAACCCGTGGAACCCGCAGCGCACGCCGGGCGGGTCGAGCGGCGGCTCCGGCGCCGCCGTCGCGGCGGGTCTGGTGCCGATCGCCTCCGGCGGCGACGGGGCCGGGTCGATCCGCATCCCGGCGTCCTCATGCGGGATCTTCGGTCTGAAGCCCTCCCGGGGTCGCGTCCCGTTCGACCCCTACCTGGAAGGCTGGCGGGGGCTGGCGGTCGAAGGCTGTCTCAGCCGCGGCGTGCGCGATACGGCGCTATGGCTCGACGTCGTCTCCGGCGGCTCGCGCGAGCCGGAGGCGCCGCCGCCGCCGGATCGCCCCTTCGTCGAGGCGGCGCGCACCCCGCCCGGCAAGCTGCGGATCGCCCACTCGACGCTGGCGCCCCGCAACGCGCTGCCGCCGACTGTCTCGGACGCCGCCAAGCGGGCCGTCGCCGACACCGCCGCGCTGCTGGGCGGGCTCGGCCACGATGTCGTCCCGCGCGACCCCGACTGGGGCCGGATCGGCGACAACATCACCGCGCGCTTCCTCGGCGGTGTCGCGGAAACGATCGAGGAAGTCCCACACCCGGAGCGGCTCGAACGGCGCACCCGCGGTTTCGGGCGACTCGGCGCTCTCCTCCCGAATGGCCTCTACGAGCGGGCGCTGGGGCCAGGGCGCGACGCCGACAAGGCGCGGGTCAACGCTATCTTCGAGTCCCACGACGTGCTGATGACGCCGGTGATGGGCGGCACGGCGCTGCCGGTCCGCCGCTGGGAGGGACAGGGCGCCCTGCGCACCGTGCTCGGCATGGGCCGCTTCTATCCCTACTGCGTCCCGTGGAACCACCTCGGCAACCCGGCGATGTCCGTCCCCGCCGGCTTCGCCGACGACGGCATGCCCCTGGCCGTCCAAATCGTCGGCCGCCCCGGCGACGAGGCCACGCTCCTCTCCCTCGCCGCCCAGCTCGAGGCCGAGCGCCCGTGGGCGGATAAAAAGCCGCCAATCAGCTAACGAAAAGCGGAGAGCAGCCTGAGCGGAGCCGAGGGGTCGGTGTCCCTCTCAATGAGGCTCAGGGACCACGCCTCGCACCCCGGCGACGATTCAGCTGCGCGACGGCCTCAGGGAGAGGGACACCCGACCCCTCCCACTCTCCCGCTCTAGTTGAAGACTCGCCGCATCCGCGCCAGCTCGCGGAGCTTGCCGCGCGGGCGGATGCGGCGCTGCAGGACCATCTTCATCGGGCTGGCGTCGGGCTTGCCGGAGGCGATCCAGTCGGTCCAGCTGCTCTCCAGGACGACGCCCGGATCGGGTGCCTCGCCGGGGGCGGCGTGGGTCGAGCCGTTGTCGATGACCAGGTGCCACGGCTCGGCGTCGCTGAAGCGCCACTGGACGACGACCTTCGAGCCGTTGGCGGCGCTCGGGTCCGCGACACGCTCGATCACGTCGAAGTAGAGGCGCTGGATCTCGGGCGTTGGATTGGGCTTCGCAACCTCGGCCGGGCCGAGCACACCCGCTTCCATCAGCTTCACCTGTCGCTCGGCGATCACGTCCTCGGGCTGCTCAGGGTCGAATGGGAAGACGCCGGGCGGCATCTCCTCGGTCGGGTAGCCGATCGTGCGCCAGCGCTGGCGGATCAGTTTGAGGCCGAAGGCGAAGATGTCCTCGAGGCTGAAGCCGTAGCACTCGGTGTATTCGCGGTCGAAGTTGGGCGGGTAGAAGACGGCTGGCCCATACGGCAGCGTTTCGCGCAGCAGCTCGGTCACCGCGGCGCGGTTCTCCTCCCAGCCCGGCCGCCCTTCCGCGAGCAGCTCGGAGAGCACCTTGACGCCGAAGCCGATGTGGCGCTGCTCGTCGCGCGAGACGTTGGTCATTCCCTGACTGAAGCCGGGCAGCGTTTCCTCGGAGGCGAAGAAGTCCTCGATGAAGTGCTGGCCCGGCTGGGCGAGCGAGCCCTCGACGATCAGGTGGTAGAGGGTGATCGCCTGCGCGTACTTGGGGATCGAGCGGTCCTTGCGCAGTTCCTCGGCCATCCGGTCGAGCCGGTCGAAGATGCCGCGGTAGCCCCAGTTGAGCTGCGGCAGGGTCGAGGAGAGGGTCGCCTGAATCGAGTCGCCGCCGACCCCGATCACCTCCTTGAAGAAGCGGTGGAAGAAGACCGCGTGGCGCACCTCGTCGACCTGCTGCGTGGCGAGGAAGTAGGACTGCTCCTCGGTCGGCGCCGCGGTCACGTAGGGGGCGAGGGTGTCGGCGACCCGGTCCTCGCCGTAGAAGAACATCGAGTAGATCCACATCGCCGAGCGCTTCTGGATCTCGCTGAGCGCCTCCCAGCCGGCCTTGTCCTGGGAGAAGTCGATGTCGTAGGCGCTCCAGTTGCCCTGCTCCCAGCGCTGGTAGAGGTCCTCGTAGGTGACGTTGTCCATCAGGCTCTGGGACGCGACGCTCATCGTTCTCCTTCGGGCGAGGTGGGTGGCTGCGCAGCACAGGATACTCCGATCCTGGCTGGGCAGCCAGTTCGCCACTATTTGACGAAATCGCGGACCTGTATGTAGACGTTTATGTCCTGGAGCAGCTTGAGGTGGTTGACGCCGGGAGCCTCGGTGTTGGTCGCCCCAGTCAGTGGCACGGTCGTAGAGGGATTGAGGATTCCATCCTGCCGCGACCACCAGGTGCCGTAGTTGACGGCACCTGGAGTCTCGTCGCCGGCATTCAGTTCGTTGAGGAAGCGCGAGTCGGGCCGCATCTCCGCGCAGGAGGCGATCGAGCGGGGGCACAAGCTGCCAAGCATGCTGCCGTGATTCGGCCCGCCGAGAGACACCCAGTCGTCGACCTTGGATGCTCCACCGAGGAACTTGATGTACCAGCGGGTGTTGATGCTGCCCATCGAGTGGGCGACGATGTCGACCTTCTCTGCGCCGGTCGCCTCCAGCAGGCTTTCGACATGCGATCTGACGTCCTGTGCCGCCGCGGTTTTGTTCGATTGCCGCGTGTCGTAGCTGTAGGCGCTCAAGCGCTGTCTGGGCCAGCCCTCTACTGCGAACCGCCGAATCATCAGGTCCCAATCCGATGCGTTGCGGTTGTAACCGTGGACGAACAGGATCGGCTCGGTTGCGGTGCTGCCCGGACTCGAGCATCCCGCTCCAGCCAGGCAGATGGCACTCGCGAAGGCGAACGTCACCAGGCTCCTCCACACCGGCCACCATCGCATTGCCGAGTAACGCTAGACGAAAGTCTGATTGATCAGTGATCAGACGGCCGTGGGCGTCTCGATCTCGCGCTTGAGGATCTTGCCGGTCGGGCCCTTTGGCAGATCGCCGAGGAACCAGACGACGCGGGGGTACTTGTAGGCGGCGATCCGGTCCTTGACGTAGGCGCTGACCTCCTCAGCGCTCAGCTCCTCGCCGTCGTGGAGGACGACCGCGGCGCCGATCTCCTCGCCCCACTCGTCGTGGGGGATGCCGACCACGGCCGCTTCGCGGATCTTGGGATGCTCGTAGAGGACCTCCTCGACCTCGCGCGGGTAGACGTTGTAGCCGCCGCGGATGATCAGGTCCTTCTTGCGGTCGACGATGAAGAAGTAGCCCTCCTCGTCGGTGCGGGCCATGTCGCCGGTGTGGAACCAGCCGCCCCGCATTGCCTCCTCGGTCGCGTCGGGGCGCTGCCAGTAGCCCTTCATCACGTTGTGGCCGCGGATCACGATCTCGCCGACCTCGCCCCGCGGGACCTCGTTGTCGTCCCCGTCGACGACCCGCATCTCGACCCCTTCCAGCGGCGTGCCGATCGAGCCGGGCTTGCGCTCCCTGTCGGGGTGGTTGGAGGAGGCGACGGGGGAGGTCTCCGAAAGACCATAGCCCTCGAGCACGATGCAGCCGAACGCCTCCTCGAAGCCGCGCAGCACCTCGACCGGCATCGAGGCGCCGCCGGTGATGCAGGTGCGCAGGCTCGAGGTGTCGAAGCGCTCGCGCTCGGGGTGGTGGAGGAGGGCGCCGAACATCGTCGGCACGCCGTAGAAGTGGGTGACCTTGTCGCGCTCGATCGTCTCCAGCGCCTCGCCGGGGTCGAATTTCGGCACCAGGGTGAGGCAGGCGCCGATCTTGAGCGAGGCGTTCATCGCGACGGTCTGGCCGAAGGAGTGGAAGAGCGGCAGGCCGCCGAAGACGACGTCGCCCGCCTGGATCTCACTGGTGGTGCGCATCGAGACGTCCGCGTTGGTGAGGAGGTTGGCGTGGGTCAGCTCGGCGCCCTTCGGCTTGCCGGTCGTGCCCGAGGTGTAGAGGATCACCGCGGTGTCGTCGTCGGCGACCTCGGCGAGGCTCGGCGCCGGCTCGGCGCCTGCCAGCAGCTCGGCGAAGGACGCCGGCTCGACCTCGATCGGCTCAGCGCCGGCGTCCTCGGCGCCGCCGCGCGCCTCCTCGGCGAAGCCCTGCCAGGCGAGCAGCAGCTTCGCGCCCGAGTCCTCGAGGTAGAAGGCGATCTCGCGCCGCTTCAGCAGGACGTTCATCGGGACCACGGTGGCGCCGGCCCGCAGGGCGCCGTAGTAGGCCACGGGGAACTGGGGGACGTTGGGGAGCATGACGCCGACGCGGTCGCCGGGCCCGACCCCGCGCTGGCGCAGCGCGGTCGCGAGGCGGGAGCTGGCGTCGTCGAGCTGGGCGTAGGTCAGCTCGAAGTCGCCGAGCCGGATCGCCGGCGCCTGGGGCGAGCGCGCCGCGCTCTCGGTCAGCAGGGATGCAAGGTTCTCGCCCATCGTCTCCTCCTCGTGCCTTACCCGGACGCCGAGTCTATGCGGCGGCTCATCGCCCAGGCGAAGGTCCCGCCGGTGAAGAGCATGAAGGTCGCGTAGACGGCAGCCGGAATCGTCAGAGTCGCGGCGAGCGTCGCCCCGACGGCGACCGCGAGCGCCGCGTTGTGGATTCCCAGCTCGAGCGAGATCGCCGTCGCCTGGCGGTCGTCGAGCCGGGCCAGCTTGGAAATCGCGAAGCTGAGCGACATCGCGGCGACGTTCAGCGCGAGCGCCGCGCCTCCCACCTCGGTGGCGTTCTCGGCGACGGTGTCGTGCTCGCTGGCGATCGCGCCGAGGACGACCAGCGCGAACAGGACCAGGGCGACGTTGCGGAAGCGCGGGTAGATCGATTCGATTCGCCGCGGGTCGCGCCGCCGCAGCCACATCCCGATCGCGACCGGCACGACAGTGATCGCGAAGACCCGGGCGACGATCCCGGCCATGCTGGCGTCGCCGACGTCCCCCGCGCCGAAGTGGCTGGCCGAGAGGGCGAGGAAGAGCGGCACGGTGACGATCGCGCCGACGCTGCTGATCGCCGTCATCGTGATCGAGAGCGCCGTGTCCCCACGCGCGAGGTGGGTCAGCATGTTGGCCATCATCCCGCCGGGCGAGGCCCCGAGCAGGACGAGCCCGACCGCCAGCTCGGGGGAGAGGCCGAACAGCTCGGCCATGGTCAGCGCCAGCAGCGGCGAGATCAGCGCCAGGTTCAGCATCCCGATCGCCACTCCCCGTGGCGCGACGAGCACGCGCCGGAAGTCGGCCGGCGTCAGCGTCATTCCCAGGCTGCACATGATCACCGCGATCGCCGCCGGCAGCAGGACCGAGGTGAGAACCGGGCTGTCCACCTGACGAACCTACAGCCCGATTGCTCGAATTTCCCCAATCTTTAATACGATCTTCGCTTGTGAGGGAGAGGACGCCGTTCGGATTGGTGGGAGCGCTGCTCGCGATCGTCGTTTGCGCCGCGTTCGTCCTACCCGGATGTGGCGACGAGTCCGCGGGCGACGACGGCGGGACCGCCCTCCGCAGCGCCGAGGCGGAGGAAAGGTCGAAAGGCCCGAAGCCGGAGATACCGCAGGGGCCGTCGAGCGACCACCTGATCGTCAAAGACCCGATCGAGGGCACCGGCGCCGAGATCGAGAAAGGCGACACGGTCGGCGTCCACTACGTCGCCGGCATCTATGAGACTGGCGAGGAAATCGAATCGGCCTGGGTGCCGGGCAATCCGCTCGGCTTCCCCTACGGCGCCGGCTCCTGGTCGTACGGTTGGGATGAAGGCATGGGGGGCGCGCGGGTCGGCGGCCGTCGGGTCCTGATCTTCCCCACCAGGCCTGGCGACGTGCCGCCCGGCAGCAAAAAGGGCGACACGCTGGTCTACGTCGTTGACGTGACCTCGATCGAAAGGCCGCGCGGCAAC
>JGI24746J21847_1000008_pt1 | contig 19234 bp, 16 predicted proteins | sample KBSMiscanthusM5_FD_21847 | JGI IMG/M metagenome (IMG submission 21847) | reverse complement strand
CGACGACCCGGTCGAGCAGGTCGCCGCTGCCGAGCCCGTGGGTGGCGGAGACCGGCAGCGGGTCGCCGAGCCCGAGCGCGTGGAACTCAGCGGCGAGGTGCTCGTCGCCGGGCCGGTCGGCTTTGTTGACGACGACGAGGACAGGCGCCTCAGAGCCGCGCAGCGTCCGCGCCAGCTCGGCGTCGCCGGCCCGCAGGCCGGCGCGGCCGTCGACCACGAGCAGGATCGCCTGCGCCTCGGCCATCCCCACCCGCGCTTGGCGCTGGACGTCCTCGGCCAGCTCGCTGGGGTCGGCGAGGTCGATGCCGCCCGTGTCGAGCAGCTCGAAGGCGACCCCGTTCCACTCGCAGCGCACCCGCTTGCGGTCCCGGGTGACGCCCGGCTCGGCGTGGGTGACCGCCTCGCGCCCGCCGGCGAGGCGGTTGACGAGGGTGCTCTTGCCGACGTTGGGGAAGCCGACGACGGCGACGGTGGGCAGGCGGCTCATGCCAGGCCTCGCTCGCGGGCCAGGGCGACGATGCGGGCAACTACGTCGTCGATAGCGAGCCCGGTGGTGTCGATCTCGACCGCGTTGGCGGCGGCGCGCAGGGCGCTGTGCTCCCGCGTGCGGTCGCGCTCGTCGCGCTCCAGCTGCGCCGCGAGCACCGCCGATTCGTCCTCGCCGGTCTGAAGTGCCCGGCGCCGGGCGCGCTCGCGTGGATCGGCGGTGAGGAAGACCTTCAGCGGCGACTCCGGACTGACCACGGTGCCGATGTCGCGGCCCTCGGCGACGTAGCGGCCGGCGCCGATCAACCGGCGCTGCTCGGCGACCATCGCCTCGCGCACGCCGGGGTGGACGGAGACTCGCGAGGACGCCTCGGTCACCCGTGGAGCGCGGATCGACGCGGAGACATCGCGCCCGTCCAGCTCGACCCGGGTCCCGTCGAGGCCGATCCGCAGCGACCGCGCCAGCGTCGCCATCGCGCCGGCGTCGTCGAGGTCGGCGTCCAGCTCCAGCCCAGCCAGCGCCACGCAGCGATACATCGCCCCTGAATCGAGGTAGGTGAAGCCGAGAGCCGCCGCCACGGCGCGGGCGACGGTCGACTTGCCGGCCCCAGCGGGCCCGTCGATTGCGATGACCATGGGCGGCAGCGTATGCCGCCGGCCGCCGGGTCAACGCGCCACCTCGCTGCCAAGACCCGCCCTACGGGCGCCGGCGGTTCACTGCGCGCCTATTCGTCCGCCACTTCGATGGGGACCTTTTTCGTCGCTTCGCTTGTGCTCTGCCCTGTGACTGTGAAGCCTTCGCCGGCGGTGAGCTGGCCGCCGGATTTTTCGCCGAGGCCGTTGTAAGGACAGAAGAAACCGTCCTGCGTCACCGTATAGGAGAGGCCTTCGAGTGTCGGCCGCACCGTGATGTCTTTCTGCGGGAAGGCGCCTGTGACGTCGCTGAGATCGACGGTTTCGCGTTCGCTCTGCGTTTTGATTTCCGCTTTGCAGGTGCCGGCCGAGAGTTTGATTGATCCGGTCGGGCAGACGTCCGTGGCGGCCTTGTAGTTGTCGGTCGACACCTTTTCGATGACGTGGAAGACGTAGGTGCATCCTTCGGTCGTGACCGTTACGGGGGACCCATACGAGGAGGTGCAGCTTGCGTAGGTCGGTTTGACCGTCAGTGTCGAAGACGGTTCCACGAGCACCGCGTGGTAGGTGCTTTCTTTGCATTCGATCGTGCCCGCTTCGGTGATGAATTTCTGCGGGACGGCCGTGGATCCGTGAATTGTCGTAGGATAGCTGCCCGCTTTGAATTTCCCATGTCGTTTTTCGTTGTTGACCGTGAGCAGTTCGAGATCGAGGCCTTTTTCGTTTTTGAGCTTTTCGAAGGAGGTTTCCAGCGCCTGGAAGACGTAGTTCCCCGTTGCGACTTTTCTCCCGACGGTGGTGCCTTCGACGTAGCCCAGGCTCGGCGTCTGTTTGAAGGCCTGTTCGGCAAACCAGGGACCGCCGCTGTCGCCGAACGTGGCTTTTGAGCCTTTCACTTCGATCAGGTTTTTGATCACCGCGCCTTTCGCGCTCAGGGTCTGGTCGGTTGTGACGATTTCGCCCCCGCAGTTGGTGCCGGACGTCTGCCCCGAATTGCAGGTTTTGTTGCCGACCATCGGTTTCTTTTGTTCCATGACGGGGGATGGGTCCCCTTCGGTTTCTTTCCAAGAGGCGACAGCGGGAGTGACCGGGTTGAGCACTTTCGCTTTAGCCCAGTATTCGGTGGTCACTTCGATTACGCCGATATCGGTTTCCCCGAAGATGTAGGCAACCGCTTCGCCGATCGTATTTTTGCCTTTTTCCAGGCCTTCCTTGTTGTATGCCGTCCATTTACCGCCTTTCACGCCGCCGCCGTTGAATTTCTCGTTGACGCAGTGGCCGGCGGTGAGGATGAAGGTCTTTGTCTCGTCAACCTTTTTGGCGGCGTTCTTCACTATCGCGGCTGGCCCGGCGGTGCATTGCATCTGGACTGTCTCGACTTCGCCTTCTGTTTTTTCGTTGAGTTCGCCTTCCGCTTCGTCTTCTCCTTCGCCGGGTTCTTCTTCCACCCGAGTGACCCAGGGGCCCTTGATCGTGACACCGGCGACGATCGTCGGATCGCAGAATGCTTCGCCTTTTTTGAACGCCGCACACTGCGCGAGCGGAGCTGCCCGGAGGTGCGGTTGCCGCGTGAGGCTGACCGCGACCGCGACGCTGTCCTTCGCTGCTGCGCGTTCCAGCGCTTCGCGCCTGGAGTCGGGCACGGTTGAGCTCAGTTCGATCGAGACCGCGTTGCGATCCGGCAACAGGGCAGTCGCGACTTCCGCCCGCTGCAGGAGGCCGGCGAGGCGGCGGTCCCAGCGCTCCTGAGCCATATCGAGCTGGGCCCAGGTCGAGGCGACGGGGGCCTCGGTCACGAACTCGGAGAGACCGGCCCGAGCCGCGACTGTCTCCACAAGCCGGGCGCTCGCCGACGAGGTAACGCCCACGGTCATTTGGGCGGTGGCGGGCTCGAACCACACCCCGCCGAAGGCATCGCCGAGCACGGCTTCGACCCTGCCGCCGAGATTCGCGCGCGTGATCAGGGCTTCGGCTTCATTCGCGCGCGGGGTCCGCGGCAACGGGGCACCCTGAGTCGGTGCGGCCGTCGCAGGGGCGTCGGCGGGACCGTCGGCGCCGGCGTAGGCCGCCAACCCGACCACCAGGCCGATCGCGACGACCAGGATCCGGGCGACGCTCTTCTCGACGGGCTTCATCTCGTCCTCCTCGCTATTCCACCCAGATGCCGCGGTGGGCTTTTTCGCCGGTCTCCCCGCCAAGCGACACAGCTCCTTTATAGGTCCCGTTGGTCTTCGCGACTGTGCTCGATGCGCACGTCGGGAAGAACACGTTGTGTTCTTCGTATGCGAGCCCGGCGACGTTGAGGTCTATTGTGACCTTGCGTGTGGTGCCAGAACCCACGTTTGTGTATCGGACCGCTTCCAGATCGGTTTGCGTTCCGATTGTGACCCTGCAGCCGAAACCCCCAGCGCTTGTGACTTCGATCTTTTTTTCTTCCGGGCAGCTGATGTTGAGCCCACCCGTGAAACTTCCTTTTTCTGTCGGTGTGAACACATACTGGCAGCCATTCACGTCAACCGTCGCGCTGTTGCCGGCGAAAGTGCATTCCGAGTAGGCCGGCGTCAGAACCGTTTCAGCCGTTGTGCCCCCGGTGAATGCGCCCGTATAGGTCGCTTTTTTGCAAAGAAGCGTGCCGGCGTCGAAGGTGAATGTTTCGGCTTCACCCTCTTTTTCGCCTGTCAGAGTCGCCCCGCCTTCCGACTTGAACTCAAACGGATGCCTTATTTCGGTGCCGACGGTGAGGAGTTCCACTTTGAACGCCAGGGTATTGAACGAGGATTTCAGGGACTGGAACAGGGCGTTCCCGTTTGCTTCCACTTTGCCGACGTGGGTCCCCTCCATCAGACTGGCCGATCCTTTGTTCCACCATGGCCCGCCGCTATCGCCTTTTTCGGTTTCCGTACCGCCCACTTCGAAGAGTTCTTCGACTCCTCCGATCGTTTTCACGTTTTCCTGGATGATTTCGCCGCACTGTGTGGCCGTGGTCTGAGCCGAAAGGCAGGCTTCGGTGCCTTTTGCCGGTTCCCACTGACCGGTCACGCCAAACGGTTCCGGTTCTTCTTGTTCCCAAAGGGCAACGGAGGGATAAACCGGTGCCATGCCTTGGATTGCCCAGTAGCCTCCTGCTTTTTTGTCGAGGACGGGGTTGTTGACCTTGATCACCCCGACGTCCACTTCGGTCACTCGGAATGCGCCTGCGGGGCCGATTTCTTTTCTTTCTTCTTTCTTGTTATAGGCGAACCATTTGGTGCCGCTGGCTTCTTTGATGCAATGTCCGGCCGTCAGGATGTAGGTCTCTGTCGCGACCGTTGGTTTTTTGGGGTTCGCGCGGACGACGGCCGGCCCCGCCGTGCATTTCGCGCTTTTTTTGTCGTCTTCGATGGTGACCCCGGCGACGATCGTCGGGTCGCAATAGGCTTCTGTCTGCTGGAATTTGTTGCACCGCGCCTCGCGCACGAGCCTGAGGTGCGCCGACGGGGCGACCGCGATCGAGACGTCGACATCCCCGGTCGCGGCCTCGCGCTCCAGCGTGGCGCGGCGCGATGCCGGCACCGCGGTGCCGAGCTCGACCCTCACCGCGTTGAGGTCCGGCATGATTCCCGTCTTGACGTCGCCTCGTTCGAAGAGATCGACGAGGCGTTCGTTCCACCGCTGCTGCTCGGCGGCCAGCTGCGCCCAGGTGGAGCGCACCGGGGTTGCCGTCACGATTCCGGCGAGGCCAGCCTCGGCCGCCACCGCTTCGACCGTTTGGCGATCCGCCGGCGAGGTGATGCCGACGTGGAGCCGTGCCGTTTGAGGCTCGAACCATGCTCCCCCGAAGGCGTCGCCGAGAGCGGCTTTGATCCTCCCATTCAGGTTCGTCCGTGCGATCTGACCTTCGACCTCGACTCGCCTGGACTTCTCGAGAAGCGTCTCCTCGCGAGGCCGCGCTGCGTCGGATTGGGCCGCCGAGCCCTGGGCGTCGACGTAAGCGAGCCCGGCGACCATCAGGCCCAGCGCCGCCACCACAACCCGCGCCCCGCGGATATCCACGGCCCTTTTGCTCATTTTTATTTCCCTTCAGCTCGCCCTATTCGACCCAGACGCCGCGGTGGGCTTTGGCTGCCGTCTCGCCTGTGATCAGGGTCGCGCCGCCGAGGAAGCCGCCGAATGTCGGCACTGTGTTGCTGGCGCATTTGAGCCAGGGCGCCTGGTTGTGTTCTTCATAGGCGAGCGGGCCGAGGTTGAAATCGACTGTGATTTCGCGTGTGGCTCCGGCGCCGACGTTTGTGTATGTGGCGGTTTTGAGGCCGGCCTGGGAGCCGATTGTGAATGTGCAGCCGACGCCTGTGATTTCGATCCGTTTCGCTTCCGGGCAGACGACGTCGACGGCGCCCTCGAAGTTCGCTCCTTCTTTGGCGACCGGTGTCAGCTTCAGCTGGCAGCCGTTGACGTCGACGGCTGCCGGCGCGCCGCCGAATTCGCAGCCTGCGAAGGTCGGCGTCAACCCGACTTCGATCGTCCCGGCTTCGGCCATTTCGCCGGCGTAGGTGACGTTGGCGCAGAAGACCGGCCCGGCGTCGAAGAAGAGGACGATCGGGCCGGCGTGCGGTTTGCCTGTGAGGACGGTCGGCGGCGCTTCGGTCGCAAATTTGAACGGATGCCGTTTCTTGTTCGCCTCCGTCAGCAGCTCGAGATCGAGTTCTTTTTCGTTTTTCAGTTTTTCGAAGGAGGTTTTCAGCGACTGGAAGACCGCGTTTTCGCCTTTGAAGCCGACGTGCGTGCCTTCTACGTAGCCTGTCGGCGTTTTTTCTTCGAATTTCGCTTTCGAGAACCAGGGGCCGCCGCTGTCGCCTTTGAAGGTTTCCGCCCCTTCCACCTCGATCAGGTTTTTGGTCACGACTTCTTCGACTTCGATCGTCTGTTCGAGGTTGATGATTTCGCCGCAGCTGATCGCCGCCTTCTGCGCCGAGATGCAGGATTTGGTGTTTTTGACCGGATTCTGCTGCGCGATCACGGCGAAGGGTTCCGGTTCGGCTTTGTTCCAGGGGGCGATCGTCGGCACGACGGGGACGAAGTCTTTGGCTTTTGCCCAGTAGGTCGTTTTGACTTCGACCACGCCGACGTCGGTTTCCGCGTTGAGGAAGGCGACCGCCGGTCCGACTTCTTTTTCGCCTTTTTCTTCGCCTTCTTTGTTGTAGGCAAACCATTTTTTGCCCACCCCTTCGGCTTTGTCGATGCAGTGCCCGGCCGTCAGCACGTAGGTCTTTGTCGCGTTCGTGGCGTTCGTGCGGTCTTTCGGCAGCACGGTCGGTCCCGCGGTGCAGGTCTGGAGCCGCGCGCCTTCTTCGTCTTTTTCGCTGTCGAAGGTGACGCCGGCGACCAGCGTCGGGTCGCAGAAGGCTTCGCCGACGGCGAATCCTTTGCAGCGGGCCTGGGCCTCGAAGCCGAGGTCGCGATCGGGTGCGACGGCGATCGAGACGGCGACGCCCTCGGTTGCCGCCTCGCGCTGGATGGCCGCGCGGCGAGCTGCAGGCACTGCCGAACCGAGCTCGACGTCGACCGAGTTGAAGTCAGGGGCGAGCGAGGTCGATGCTTCACCCCGCTGCAACAGGTCAAGCAGGCGACGGTCCCAGCGCTCCTGGGCGGCCTGCAACTCGTGCCAGCTCGCGTCCACTTCGTTCGCCGTGACCAACCCCGGCGCGCCCGCGCCGGCGGCGACCGACTCGGCGACGCGGCGGGCGCCGGGCGAGGTGACGCCGACGTGGAGCTGCGCCGTCGCCGGCTCGAACCAGACACCCCCGAAGGCGTCCCCGAGCGCCAGCTCCAGTTTGTCTGCGACTTTGGTGGTAGCGATCGCCGCTTCGGCGGCGATCGCCTCGCTGGACCGGTAGGAGCTGGCCTCAGGGGCCGTCGGAGACGCCTGACCCGCCGCGGAGCGCTGGGCGCCGGCGTAGACGAGCGTCACCGTCAGCAGCAGGATCGCAGCGATGGCCGCGCGCGCCTTGAGAGCCCCGACGGCCCTCATCCAGCGCCTCCCCAGGTCGCAGCCATCTTCCCTCTGTAGCGCTTGCCGCCCTATTTGTCAAGAAATTTCTACTAATAGCACCTCACGCCGTCAGCAGCGAGGCGAGGTCCTGCTCGAAACCGGGGTAACTGACTCCGGCGGCCTCCATGCCCCGCACCTCGACGCCTTCGCGGGAGGCGAGGCCGGCGACCGCGCCGAGCATCGCGATGCGGTGGTCGCCGTGGGCGTCGATCGTGCCGCCGCGCAAGCCGCCGCGCCCGGCGATTCGCATGCCGTCGTCGCTCGTCTCGGTCTCGGCGCCGAGCGCCGTCAGCGCCTCGCTTACGGTGGCGATCCGGTCGCTCTCCTTGCGGCGCAGCTCGGCGGCGTCGCGGATCGTCGTCTCGCCCTCGGCAAAGCAGGCGGCAAGAGCGACCAGGGGCAGCTCGTCGATCGCCAGCGGCACGTCGGCGCCGCCGACATCGGTTCCGTGTAGCGAGGAGGGGCGGACGCGGACGATCCCGCTCGGCTCGCCGCCGCGTTCGCCTTCGGGCTCGACCTCCAGCTTCGCGCCCATCCCTTCCAGGATCGTCAGCAGGCCGGTTCGGGTCGGGTTGAGGCCGACCCCGGTCAGCGTGACCTCGCTGCCCCGCACGAGCAGCGCCGCGACGACGAAGAAGGCGGCCGAGGAGAAGTCGGCGGGAACGGCGATCGCGCCAGGCTCCAGGCGAGCGGCGGGCCGCACCGAGACGGCGCCCTCGGCGCGCTGGACCTCGGCCCCGGCCGCGGCCAGCATCCGCTCGCTGTGGTCGCGGCTCGGCAGCGGCTCGATCACCCGCGTCTCGCCGTCGGCCAGCAGGCCGGCGAACAGCAGGCACGACTTGACCTGGGCGCTCGCCACCGGCAGCTCGTAGGAGATGCCGGTGAGCGGCGCCGCCTCGATCGTGACCGGCGTGTACCGGTTCTCTCGACACGTCACATCAGCCCCCATCCGCCGCAGCGGCTCGGCCACACGGTCGACCGGCCTGCGGCGGATCGAGTCGTCACCGTCGAGGGTCCAGCGGCCCGTCTCCTGCCCCGCCAGCCAGCCGGGGAGAAGCCGTAGCAGGGTGCCGGCGTTGCCTACATCTATCTCGTTAGGCCTCGCGCCGCGCAGACCTACCCCGTGGATGACTAGGCTTCGATCGACAACGCTCGGGCCCGCCATTCGAACTTCGGCGCCCAGCTGCCGCACTGCTATTAGGGTCGAGCGCGTGTCGGCCGCGTCGAGGTAGCCCTCGATCGTCGTCTCCCCCTCCGCCATCGCGGCGATCAGCGCCGCGCGGTGGGAGACCGACTTGTCGGGTGGCGGTCGCAGCGAGCCGCGCAGCGGCCCGGACGGCTCGAAGCGGCGGGTCTCCACCGCTACTCGTTCCCGTCGAGCGCCGTCGCCGCGTGGCCGAGCTCGCCGACGAGCGACACCGCCCGCTCCGCCTGCTCGTCTCCCGCCACCCAGACTGAGATCGCGCCGGAGCGCATGTCGGCGGCGGGGTGCAGCGCCATGTCCTCGATGTTGACGCCGGCCTCGCCGAGGGCGAGGGCGAGCTCGGCGACGATCCCCGGCCGGTTGGGGACGACGGCCCTAACCTCGCGCAGCGGGCCGGCGCCGCGCTCGGACTCGAGCAGGCGGCGGCGGTCTGCCCCCGCCTCGGCGTGCCAGGCGGCGATCGCCTCGGGGTCACCGGCGGCGATCCGGTCCCGCGCCTCGCTCAGGCCCGCGACCGCGTCGTCGATCGCCGCGACCACCGCCTCGCGGTTGGCGGCGAAGATGTCGGCCCAGATCGACGGATTGGAGCCGGCGACGCGGGTCGCGTCGCGGAAGCTCGGGCCGGCGTCGGGCAGCAGCTCGGAGTCCCGCACCAGCTCCGCGGCCGCCTGCGAGGCGAGCACGTTGGCGACCACGTGCGGCAGGTGACTGACCGTCGCCATCAGGCGGTCGTGCGCCTCGGGGCTGATCGCCTGCGGCCGCGCGCCTAGCCCGGCGACGGTGCGCTGCAGGCGGTCATAGAGGATGCCGCTGGAGCTGTCTGTCGGGGTGAGGTACCAGCGAGCGCCCTCGAAGAGGTCGGCGCGGGCGTTCTGGACGCCAGCGGTCTCGGCGCCGGCGAGCGGGTGCCCGCCGATGAAGCGCTCGTCCTCGCCCAGGGCCGCGACCAGCTCGCGCTTGGTCGAGCCGGCGTCGGTGACGACGGTGTCGGGACCGCTGGCGGCGAGCGCCTCCCGCACGAGGCCGGGCAGGACGGAGACCGGTGAGGCGCAGAAGACGATGTCCGCCCCGGCGCAGGCCTCCTCCACCGTGGCCGCGGTGCGGTCGACGGCGCCGCGGTCGGCCGCGCGTTCGAGCGTGGCCGCGCGCGGGCCCCAGCCGATCACCTCGGCCCCGAGCTTCTCGCGGGCGGCGAGGCCGATCGAGCCGCCGATCAGCCCGACACCGAGCACGGCTGCCCTCATCTACAGCCCGCGCTCATCTATCGCGCCGCGCCCGCACCGCTGCCGCCAGGCGCTCGAGCACCCCGACCGTGTCGTCCCAGGCGATGCAGGCGTCGGTGATCGACTGCCCGTAGGTGAGGTCCGAAGCGTCGCCGAGCGCCTGGTTGCCCTCGACCAGGAAGGACTCGAGCATGACGCCGACGATCGCCGCGTTTCCCTCCGCCACCTGGTCGCCGATCAGACCCGTCGCCTCGAGCTGCTTCTCGGGGTCCTTTTCGCTGTTGTCGTGGGAGGCGTCGATGACCAGCCGCTCGGCCAGCTTCGCCTTGCTGAGCAGCTCCAGCGCCGCGGCGACGCCCTGGTGGTCGCAGTTGGGGCCGCCCCGCCCGCCGCGCAGGATGACATGGCCGTCGGGGTTGCCGGCGGTGTGGAGGATCGCCGGCCGGCCGGCGTCGTCGATTCCGGCGAAGGCGTGCGAGACCGCCGAGGCCCGCACCGCGTCCACGGCGACCTGGACGTTGCCGTCGGTGCGGTTCTTGAAGCCGATCGGCATCGAGAGGCCGGAGCCGAGCTGGCGATGGATCTGGCTCTCGGTCGTGCGGGCCCCGATCGCCCCCCAGGCGACCGTGTCGGAGATGTACTGCGGCGTGATCGGGTCGAGGAACTCGGTCCCGACCGACAGGCCCAGGTCGAGCACCTGCAGCAGCAGCCTGCGGGCCATGCGCAGGCCGGCGTTGACGTCGAAGGAGCCGTCCAGGTAGGGGTCGTTGATCAGCCCCTTCCAGCCGGTCGTCGTGCGCGGCTTCTCGAAGTAGACGCGCATCGCGACCAGCAGGTCGTCGCGCAGCTCGTCCGCGGTTGCGGCCAGCTTGCCCGCGTACTCGAGCGCCGCCTCGGCGTCGTGGACGCTGCACGGGCCGACCACGACGAGCAAACGGTCGTCTGAGCGGTCGAGCACGTTGCCGACTTCGCCGCGGCCCCTGACCACGGCCGCTTCGCGCTCCTCGCCGAGCGGCAGGTCGTCGAACAGGGCGGCGGGCGCGACCAGCTCGACCGCGCTCTCGATGCGCTGGTCGCGAACCCGCTCCCGCGTCTTGTCCATTTCAGTCGCCATCGTCGCCGCTTCCTCCTCCAAAGACTTTACTTTCCACCTAGACCGCGTACGGACGGTGGACCGTTCAGCCGAGCAGCTCGCCGAGCGCCGCCAGGAAGCGGCCGTTCTCCTCGGCGGTGCCGTAGCTGACGCGGATGTGGCCGGGGCCGCCGAGGGCGGCGCCGGGGCGGACGGCGATCTTGCGCTCGCCGAGGCCGGCGACGATCTGCGCCTCGTCGGCATCGCCGAGGTCGATCCAGGAGAAGTTGGCCTGGGTCTCGGCGGTGGCGAGACCGAGCTCGTGGAGGCCCTCCTCGACGCGAACCCGCTCGACCAGCGTCTGGTCGACGCGGCGGGCGACGTCGTCCTGGTGCAGGATCGCCTCGGCGGCGGCCGCCTGGGCGATCGCGTTGACGCTGAAGGGCTGGCGGACGGCGTCGATCGCGGCGCGGAACCTGGCCGAGCCGATTGCGAGGCCGACCCGCAGGCCGGCCAGGCCGTAGCACTTGCTGAAGGTGCGCAGGACGACCAGGTTGGGGAAGTCGGCGAGCAGGTCGAGCGAGGCGCCGGGGTCGTCGTCGAGCTGGAACTCGGCATAGGCCTCGTCGAGGATTACCGTGACGTGGGCGGGCAACCGCTCGCAGAAGGCGGCGATGCGGGCGACCGGCAGGTGGGTGCCGGTCGGGTTGTTCGGGTTGCAGACGAGGACGAGCTGGGTGGCGGCGGTCACCTCGGCGGCCATCGCGTCGAGGTCGTGGACGTCATCGTCGCCGAGCGGGACGCGGACCTCGCGGGCACCCGAGAGCGCCGCCAGGTATGGGTACATCGAGAAGGACGGCCAGGCGTAGACGATCTCGGCTCCCGGCTCGCAGAGCGCCTCGGCGGCGGCGAGCAGGATCTCGCAGGAGCCGTTGCCCACGGCGACGCGGCCCGGCTCGACCTCGTAGCGGTCGGCGATGCGGCGGCGCAGCAGGGTCGCGTCTGGATCGGGATAGCGGTTCATCGCGCTCGCCGCGCGGGCGATCGCCTCCACAACCTTGGGGTGCGGCGGGAACGGCGACTCGTTGGAGGCGAGCTGAGCGATACCGGCCTCGGCGATCGCCTCCGGTGCCGTGCCGGTGGGCACGCCGGCGTGGTAGCCGGGGATGCGGGCAAGCTTCTCGGCGAAGGTGACAGTCACCGCACCATTGTGGACGACCGCCGGGCGGCAGGCGTTTCAGGCGCGCCGGAGGGTTACTGCGCAGCGTGGAGGTCGGTGCGCAGCTCCTGGGTTGGCCCCAGGTAAACGTGCGACGGCGCATGGCCAGCAGGCGCGTAGTAGTGGACCATGGCGCGGATCACCCGCGCCATCGCGCCCGGGACCGGGATCTCGCGGCAGCAGAGCAGCGGCACCGACTCGAGCCCAACTTCCCGGGCCGCCGCGGCCGGGAACTCGGCGTCGAGGTCGTCGGTGGTCGTGAACAGGCAGCTGACCATGGCCTCGGGCTCGAGCGCGTTGCGCTCGAGCAGCTCGCTCATCAGCTCGGCTGTGGCCTCGGCGATCGCCGCCGGCTCGTTCGCTTCGGCCTGCACGGCGCCGCGCACCGCGAACAGTCGCTGCTCGTCCATCGCACGCATCTTCTCAGAGGGACCCGCCGGTTGTTTTCGGACCCTATGCGTCCTCAATCACCGGCGGGTCATCCTCGGAGGCGGTCGATCTCTCCGGGAGAGAGGCGGCGGCTGGCGCCCTCGGCCAGGTCGCCGAGCTCGATCGGGCCGAAGCTGACGCGCCGCAGCGCCACCACCTCGTTGCCGACCGCTTCGGCCATGCGGCGCACCTGGCGGTTGCGTCCCTCGCGCAGGACGATCTCGACCTCGCGCTCGCCGAGCCGGCGGACCTCGGCCGGCGCGGTCGGCCCGTCCTCCAGCTCGACCCCGCCCGCCAGCCGGCGCAGCTCGGCATCGGAGGACGGCCGCCGCAGCTCGACGCGGTAGGCCTTGGCTACTTCGTAGCGGGGGTGGGTGAGGCGGTTGGCGAGCTCGCCGTCGTTGGTCAGCAGCAGCAGCCCGGTCGAGTCGGCGTCGAGCCGCCCGACCGGATACAGCCGCGCCTCGGAGTCGACCAGCTCGACCACCGCCGTCCTCCCGCCCGGCTCCCGCGCCGTCGACACCACCCCAAGCGGCTTGTTCACGGCCCACACCTCCCGCGCCTCGGCGCTAACCGGCTCGCCGTTGACGCGAACGTCGTCCCCCTCCCCCACATCCCGCGCGGGGTCGGTGACCACCTCGCCGCCCACTGTCACGACCCCCTTGGCAATGATCTCCTCGGCTCTTCTCCTCGAAGCAATCCCCCCATGCGCGAGGAACTTGGCGAGCCGCATCGGTCGCCCGCTACGGCTCGGCGCGCTGTTCGCCCGCCTTCAGCAAGCGCTCGCGCAGCTCCCGCTCGTCCTCCGGACTCGGATCGAACTTCGACGGATCGGGCAGCTGGTCGAGCCCGCTGAGCCCGAAGAGCTTCTCGAACAGCTCCGTGGTCTTGAAGAGCGCGGCGCCGAACTGGGAGCGTCCCGACTCCTCGATCAGGCCGCGCTCGATCAGGGTCTGGGTCGCCGACTCGGAGGCGACGCCGCGAATCCGCGCAACCTCGGGCCGTGAGACCGGCTGCAGGTAGGCGACGATCGCCAGCGTCTCGGCCTGGGCCGGGGTCAGCGGCGGCGTGCGCGGCTTGGCCAGCAGGCGGCGGGCGGCTTCCTCGGCGGCGGGGTCGCTGGCCAGCGAGAAGCCGCCGGCCACCTCGCGCAGGACGACGCCGCGCTTGCCCTCGGCGAGATCCTCGCGCAGCAGCTCGATCGCCTCCTCGACCTGGCCCTCGGTCGCCTCGGTCGCCTCGGCGAGGTCGGCGACCGCGACCGACCGCGGCGAGAGGAAGAGCAGCGCCTCGATCGTGCGCGCCAGGTCGCTCATCCGCTCGCCCTCACGCGCCCACCCGCTGGATCTCGATCGGGCCGAGCGGCTCGTCCTGCTTCCAGGTGACCTCGCCCTTGCGGTAGAGCTCGAGCAGGGCGAAGAGGGTGACGGCCTGGGTCAGCCGGTCCTCGCCGCCGAATTGCTCGTCGAAGTCGATGCGACTGTGGCCGCGAAGCGCGTCGCGCAGGGCTCGCAGCCGCCGCTCAAGCGAGACGGTCGGGCGGATGTGGCCGATCTCCAGCGGTGGCGGCACCTCGAGCAGGTCGCCGAGAGCCGCCGCGAGCCGGTCGGGGTCGTAGGCGGCCGTCGCCGCCTCCAGCGCCACCCGCCGCAGCCGCGAGGGCAGCGGCGCCGACCGGTACAGGTAGCCGCGCGCCGCCTCGAAGCGCTCGCTCAGCATCGCCGCCGCGTCGCGGTAGCGCCGGTACTCGAGCAGCCGCGCCAGCAGCTCCTCGACCGCCTCCTCGGGCCCCAGCTCCTCGACGTCGCCCTCGGCGCTCGGCAGCATCAGCCGCGACTTCAGCTCCAGCAGGGCGGCAATCAGAACGAGGAACTCAGTCGCCACCTCCAACTCCAGCTCGCCCTCGCGCTCCAGGTGCTCGACGTAGGAGACGACGACCTCGCCCAGTTGCACATCGAGCAGATCGACCTCCTCGCGCAGCAGCACGGCGAGCAGCAGGTCGAACGGGCCCGCGAAGACGTCGAGCTCGAGGTCGAGGTCGGCGACCGGCATCGACAAAGGCTAGTTCTTCTCTGGAGGGTTGAAGCCGACGGGGTGCCTACGCTTGGGCGGCGGGGTGGCCATCAGCTGACGAAGGGCTTTGAAGATCGCCGCGAGGTGGGCATCATGCTCGCCAAGCTTGCCAACCGTCGTTTTCTCGAGCTCGTCCATTCGCATCGCCAGCTTTGCGTAGCTGGATGCGGTCCGCCGCATCTCGACAAATGCCCGCATGATCTCGATGTTGACCGCAACCGCTCTCTCACTACGGAGCACGCTCGAAAGCATGGCGACACCTTGCTCTGTGAACGCGTAAGGCCGCGTCCTGCGGCCGCCTCGGCCGCTGTTTGAGATCACAAATTGTGATGTCAAAGCGTCCAGCTCCTCGGCGGAGAGCTGAAACATGAAGTCGCCTGGGAATCGATTGGCATTCCGCTTGACCTGCTGGAGCAACACCCTGGTCTCCACGCCATAGAGCTCGGCCAGATCGGTATCCAGGATCACCTGCAGATCTCGAACGATCGCGATCCTGGCCTTGAGAAGCGGCTTCGCGAGGGGCGTCTTTTTTCCACCGGACTTCGCCACAGCGCAAGAGTGCCAGCCGACCCGGCTGGCTTACGCCGTCTTTTGGCTATTTCCGAGAAGCGCCGATGCCCATGCGGTCGCGGACCGCGGCGACGGTCGGGGCGGCGAGCGCGCGAGCCTTCTCGGCGCCCGCGGCGAGCGCCGCCTCCAGCGCCGCCTCGTCGGGACGCAGCTCGGCGTAGCGCTCGCGGACGGGAGCGAGCAGCTCGACGACCGCCTCCCCCACCGCCTTCTTGAAGTCGCCGTAGCCGGCGCCCTCGAACTCGGCCTCGACCGCGGCGGGATCGACGCCCCGGGCGACGGCGAGGATGTCGATCAGGTTGGCGATTCCCGGCTTGTCGGGCGCGCGGACGACCTCGCGACCGGAGTCGGTGACCGCGCTGCCGAGCTTCTTGCGGATCTTGTCGGGCTCGTCGAGGACGTAGATCGTCCCCTGCTCGCTCGACGCGGTCGTCGACATCTTCCGCTCCGGCTCCTGCAGGTCCATGATCCGCGCCCCCAGCTCGGGGATGCGGTGCTCGGGGACGACCAGGGTCTCGCCGAAGCGCTCGTTGAAGCGGCGGGCGATCTCCCGCATCAGCTCGACGTGCTGGCGCTGGTCGTCCCCGACCGGCACCTCGGTCGCCCGGTAGGCGAGCACGTCGGCGGCCATCAGCACCGGGTAGAAGAAGAGCGCCGCCGAGGCCAGCTCGCGCTGCCGCGCCGACTTGTCCTTGAACTGGTGCATGCGGTTGAGGTCGCCGTGGGCGGTCACCGCCGAGAGCAGCCAGGTCAGCTCGCTGTGCTCGCGCACGTCGGACTGACGGAAGAGGACGCAGCGCTCGGGGTCGAGGCCGGCGGCGAGCAGGATCGCGGTCGTGTCGTAGAGCCGCTCGCGCAGCTCGGCCGGGTCGTAGGCAACCGAGAGCGCGTGCAGATCGACGATGCAGAAGATCGCCGGGTCGCCCCGCTCCTGGCCGTCGACGTACTGGCGGATCGCGCCGATGTAGTTGCCGAGGTGCTTGCGACCGGTCGGCTGGATGCCGGAGAAGATGATCGGGCTCGCCACGGGTCGGCAGCCTATGCGGCGACGGCGGCGCGAGTCGCCTCCGCCCGGCACGGCCGGTTTTCGATGCCGAGCGCGGCGACGATCCCGCCGCCGATCATCAGCAGGCCGGCGATCCCGATGCCCAGGTGGAAGGCGGCGGTCGAGGCCTCCGGCGCGCTCGCCGTCAGCGGGTTGCTGCCGGGGTCGCCCCCGACCGCGGCGCCGAACTTGGCCGAGATCACGGCCCCGAGGACGGCGATCGCCAGCAGGCCGGCGACGCGGGAGACGCCGTTATTGACCCCGGAGGCGATTCCGACGTGGCGCTCCTCGACCGAGTCGAGCACGGTCGCGGTCAACGGCGCCACCGTCGCCGCCAGCCCGAGGCTGAAGACGAGGACGGCGGGCAGCACGTCGGACAGGTAAGCGGCGTCGGCGTCAACCCGCAGCAGGAGAAGCAGGCCGAGGCCGGCGACGACCGGCCCGGCGCTCATCGGCGCCCGCGGGCCCGGCCCCGAGGCGATCCGCCCGAAGCGCGGCGAGAGCAGGAAGAGGACGACGGAGATCGGCGTCGTCGCCAGTCCCGCCTCCAGCGGCGAGTACCCGCCGACCTGCTGGAGGAAGAGGGTGAGGAAGAAGAGACCGCCGATCAGGCCGGCGTAGGCGCTCAGCGTGGTCAGGTTCGCCACCCAGAAGTTGCGGATCCGGAACAGCCCGAGGTCGAGCATCGGCTGGCGGGCGCGCGCCTCGCGGAGGACGAAGAGCGCGAAGCAGGCGATGCCGGCGGCGAGCGGGACCCAGACCAGCGGGTCACCCCAGCCGTGGTCCGGCTGTTCGATCAGGGCGAAGACGGGCCCGCCGAGGCCCGCCGCGGAGAGCAGGATCCCCGGCCAGTCGACGCCGCGGAAGGCCTCCGGGTCGCGGCTCTCCTCCACCGCGCGCAGCGTCAGCGCCACGGTGAAGGCGATCAGCGGGATGTTGACCCAGAAGATCGCCCGCCAGGAGAGCGCCTCGATCAGCGCCCCTCCCCCGGCCGGCCCGATCACGGTGGCGATACCGGTCCAGGCGGTCCAGGTCCCCACCGCCCGGCCCCGCGCCTCGCCCTCGAAGCTGGCGGCGACGATCGCCAGCGAGCCGGGCACGAGCAGCGCCCCGGCGATCCCCTGTAGGGCGCGGGCGACGACCAGGAGCTCGTCGCTCGGCGCCGCCGCGCAGAGCACCGAGGTGAGCCCGAAGCCGACCAGCCCGGCGACGAAGACGCGCCGCCGCCCCAGCCGATCGCCGAGCGAGCCGCCGACCAGGAGCAGCGAGACGAGGGTCAGCATGTAGGCCTCGACCACCCACTGCTGCCCCGCCAGACCCGCGTCGAGGTCGTCCGCGATGGCCGGCAGGGCGACGTTGACCACGGTCGAGTCGAGGAAGACGACCGTCGAGCCGAGGATCGTCGCGACCAGCGTCAGTCGCTGTTGGCGGGTCACCGGGGGCAGTCTCGCATGGACCTCTCACCCCTCCTCATCCGTACTCGTGGTGGATACCCATGCCAGGAGGAACAATGACGAAGAGGGAGATGCTGGTCGCGGCGCTGCTCGCGCTGGTCGCGCTGGTCGCGCTTGCCGGGGCAGCCGACAGGGCCACGGCCAAGGGGGCCGGCTCGCTGGGCTCATTCGACGGGGTGGCGGTGACCGGATCGCCCTATCGCTACATCGCGATGAGGCCGGGCGACTCGCACGCCCTCACGGTCGTCGCCAGGGTCGACCGGGATGGTGGTCGGCTCGATCGGTGGTGGTATTTGAACGGCAGCTTCCAGGTTCCCGCCGTCGCATACGACGGCAGCGCCGGCGGCCTCTCGGCTGACGGCGAGGTGCTTGTGGTGAGCCGGCCATCCGAAGCTTCCTCGACGAGCCGGTTCGCGGTCTTGGACATTCAGCGCACCTTCGGCTGGAGCCGTCCCGGCCATCCGCACCGCGTTCGCCGCTTCTTCGACTACATCGACCTGCGCGGCGACTTCAGCTTCGACGCGATCTCCCCCGATGGCTCGACCGTGTACCTGATCGAGCGCTACCTGCCGCCGAGCAGCGGCCCCGCCTACATCAGCAACTACAAAGTGCGCGCCCTCGACGTGGAGAGCGGCCGCCTGCTGCCGAAGCCGGTCGTCGATCCCGACGAGCCCGACGAGCGGATGGCAGGCTTGCCGATCACGCGGGCGACCAGCCCCGACGGGCGCTGGGCCTACACGCTCTACGACGGCGACGGCGAGGAGCCGTTCGTCCACGCGCTCGACACGGTCGGGCGCCGCGCCGTCTGCATCGACCTGCCGCAGCTCGCCGATCTCCGCGACCTCTTCATGCTGAGGCTGCGAACCGACCCGGAGGGAGAGACGCTCACGGTGATGAGCGGCCCGCCCCCGCCCCGCAGGTTGCCGGCGCTCTCGAAGGGCCGCCCGATCTCGACCCCGACCCCGCGCCCGCTGCTCCACGTGGACACCGCGAGCTTCGAGGTGAGCGCGGCCGGCGGCCAGGAGGGCGGCCCGCCGGAGAAGAGCGACGCCCTCTGGCTGCCGGTCGGAATCGGCCTTCTCGTCCTGGCCTCGGCGCTCGGTTGGGAGCGGCGCTCGCGGCGGCGCCGAGCGCACGCCCCCGGGACCGGCGGCCGATGAGGCGACGCCGTGCACTCGCCGCCGCGCTGGCGGGGATCGCCTGCGGCATCGGCCTGATCGCCGTCGCCCATGCCCTGCCGAACGCCACGGCCACCGGGCCCGCTCCGGTCGGCACGCCCACGGGTCAGGAGCACCTCGAGAAGCCGGGCGGGTTCCTCGGCTTCGCCCTCACCCCCCGCCATCCCGGCAACCTGCTGGGCCGGCGCGGCGTCGCCGGCCGCTCCGCCGAGGGCCGGCCGATCTACCTGCGCCAGTACGGCGACCCGGCGCTCGAGGGGGAGCTGCTCGTCTTCGGCTGCATCCACGGCGACGAGTGCGCGGCAAAGGACCTTCACCCGCTCGCGCCCGCCAGCGGCTGCCCCGACCCGGCGTCGGACATCTACCTGGTTCGCAACCTCAACCCCGACGGCTACGCCGACGGCACCCGGCTCAACGGGCGCGGCGTCGACCTCAACCGCAACTTCCCCGCCGGCTGGAAGCCGATCGGAGAGCCTGGCGATCCCGAACACTCGGGGCCGAGGCCGTTCTCGGAGCCGGAAACGCGGCTCGCCGCGCGGATCGTCAGGCGGCTGCGTCCCGAGGTGACGATCTGGTTCCACCAGCACCGCGCGGCGCGGCCGCTGGTCCGTGCCTGGGGG
>JGI24746J21847_1000007_pt1 | contig 20037 bp, 31 predicted proteins | sample KBSMiscanthusM5_FD_21847 | JGI IMG/M metagenome (IMG submission 21847) | reverse complement strand
GCGGGTGGCGTCGTAGGGGGAACCGCCCCTGAGGACGCTTTAGCGACCGGAAGGGGCGGTGGGTCCCCTGCGGCGACAGGACCCGCCCGCCGCCAACCTCACGTCAGACCAGCTCGAGATAGACCATCTCGGTGCTGTCTGACTTCCGCGGCCCCAGCTTGACGATCCGGGTATAGCCCCCGGGCCGCTCCACGTACCGCGGCGCGACCTCCTCGAACAGCTTGTGGACGACGAACTTGTCGTTGTGCAGGCTGGCCAGCGCCTGGCGCCGGGCGTGCAGGTCGCCGCGCTTGGCGAGGGTGATCAGCTGCTCGACCTCTGGCTTGACCGCCTTCGCCTTGGCCTGGCTGGTTTCGATCCGCTCGTGCTCGATCAGCTGCTTGGAGAGGTTGGCGAGCAGGGACTGGCGGTGGGCGGAGTCGCGGCTCAGCTTGTTGCGCTTCTTGCGGTGCCGCATCGCTCGTCCCTCCCCCTCCGGCCCTCGCTCAGTCCTGCGCCAGGTCCAGGCCGCGGGAGTGGAGGGTCTCGATGACTTCCTCGATCGACTTGGAGCCGAAGTTGGGGATCGCGTTGAGCTCGGTGCGGGTCTTGCGCACCAGGTCGCCGACCGTCTGGACCCCGGCCCGCTTCAGGCAGTTGTAGGAGCGGACGCCGAGCTCGAGCTCCTCGATCAGGATCTCGTCGAGCCCGTTGCTGGCCGCCGCGCCACCGCCGTCGGCGACGGCGCCGCCGAGGCCGTCGGCCGGAAGGGCCGGCGCCGCGTCGCGGGCGGTGAGCTCCTCGACCCGGTCGGGGTCGGTGAAGATCGCCAGGGTCTTGATCAGGATCTCGGAGGCCTCGCGCAGCGCCGCGGTCGGCTCGATCGAGCCGTCGGTCTCCAGCTCCAGGGACAGTTTGTCGAAGTCGGTCCGCTGGCCGACGCGGGCGGTCGCGACGGTGTACGCGCAACGGCGGATCGGCGAGAAGATCGAGTCGATCGGAATCACGCCGATCGGCTGCTCGTCGGACTTGTTCTCTTCGGCCGGCGAGTAGCCGCGGCCGCGGCCGATCGTCAGGTAGATCTCGAGCTTGGTTTTTTTCTCGAGCGTCGCGATCGGCGCGTCGGGATTGAGGATCTCGACCCCCGAGGGCAGGTCGATGTCCTTGGCCTTCACCTCGCCGGGGCCGGTGGCGACCAGCGGCGCCTCGACCTCGTCGGCGTCGGTGTGCATGCGGACGACGAGCTCCTTGAGGTTGAGGACGATGTCGGTGACGTCCTCCTTGACGCCCGGCACGCTGGAGAACTCGTGCGCCACGCCCTCGATGCGGACGCTGGTGACGGCGGCGCCGCCCAGCGAGGAGAGCAGCACACGGCGCAGGCCGTTGCCGAACGTGTAGCCGAAGCCCTTGTCCAGCGGCTCGATCGTGAACGTGCCGTGGCGATCGTCGGACTTGTCTGCGGTGATGCGGGGGACCTGGAAGTCAGTCGTCATGAGTTCCTTGCGTATGTGTTTCCGAAAATGGGACCCGGACTACTTGGAGTACAGCTCGACGATGAGCTGCTCCTGGACCGGTGCCGAGATCTCCGCGCGCTCGGGGTAGCGGAGGATTTTGGCGGTAAGCGAGTCGTGGTCGGCCTGCAGCCAGGCCGGCACGGTCGAGACCAGCTCGGTCGCCTTGCGAATCGTGTCGGTGGCGGCCGAGTCCGGCTTGATCGAGATCACGTCTTCGGGCCGCACCTGGTAGGAGGGCACGTCGACGCGGCGGCCGTTGAGCATCCAGTGGCCGTGGCGGATCAGCTGCCGCGCCTGGCGCCGCGAGGCGGCGAAGCCGAGCCGGACGAGGACGTTGTCGAAGCGCGACTCGAGCAGTCGCAGCAGGTTCTCGCCGGTCACGCCCTCCTGGCGCGAAGCCTTGTCGTAGTAGGCGCGGAACTGGCTCTCGAGCACCTGGTAGTAGCGGCGCGTCTTCTGCTTCTCGCGCAGCTGCACCCGGTACTCGGACTGGCGCATGCGGCCGCGGCCGTGCTCGCCGGGCGGGTAGGAGCGGCGGTCGACGCCGCACTTGTCGGTGAAGCAGCGCTCGCCCTTGAGGAAGAGCTTCTGCCCCTCGCGGCGGCACTGCTTGCACTGGGCGCCGGTGTCGCGGGCCATTAGACGCGCCTCCGCTTCTTGGGACGGCAGCCGTTGTGGGCCTGCGGCGAGACGTCCTTGACGGTGGTCACTTCGAGCCCGGCGGCCTGCAGCGAACGGATCGCGGTCTCGCGGCCCGAGCCGGCGCCCTTGGCGAAGACCTCGACTTTTTCGAGCCCGTGTTCCATGCCTTTTTTGGCCGCCGCGTCGGCGGTGACCTGAGCGGCGAACGGGGTCGACTTGCGCGAGCCTTTGAAGCCGGTCGAGCCCGCCGACTCCCAGGCGATCACGTTGCCCTGGCGGTCGGTGAGGGTGACGATCGTGTTGTTGAAGGAAGTCTTGATGTGCGCCTGGCCGTAGGAGATGTTCTTTTTGACGCGGCGGCGGGTGCGCCCTTTGCCCGGTTTTTTGGCTGCCATCGTCCCGCCCCTAGACCTTGCGCTTGCCGGCGACGCTCATCCGGCGCGGGCCCTTGCGGCCACGCGCGTTGGTCTTCGTGCGCTGGCCCCGGACCGGCAGGCCGCGGCGGTGCCGCAGGCCCCGGTAGGAGCCGATCTCCATCAACCGTTTGACGTCCTGGGAGCGCTCGCGGCGCAGGTCGCCCTCGACCTCGCGGCGCTCGACGGCCTCGCGCAGCTTCATCACCTCGTCCTCGGTGAGGTCCTTGACGCTCGTGTTCGGGTCGATCTTGGCCTCGGCCAGGATCTCGTTGGCCGTAGAGCGACCGATGCCGAAGATGTAGGTGAGCCCGATCTCGATCCGCTTGTTGACCGGGATGTTGATCCCCGCGATGCGCGCCATCTCGTCCCTAGCCCTGCCGCTGCTTGTGACGCGGGTTCTGGCAGATCACCAAGACCGCGCCGTTGCGGCGGATGATCTTGCACTTTTCGCACATCGGCTTTACGGAAGCTCTGACCTTCATCGCTCCGGTCTCGTCTCGAAAACAGGACTCCCGCCCGCCCCAGGAGTCGGGCAAGCAGGCACAACCGGCCCACTGGGCCGAACGGGAAAGATAGCAAGGTGAGACGGGTGGCAGCGGGTCGGGCGCCAAGCTTCCGGTGCGCTTTTTGCTTGTTATACGCGCATAAAGCGCACCGGAACGGCAGCCGGACTGACGGCGCTGCCTACTCCTCCTCGTGCCAGGGCGTCAGCACTCTCGGCCCGTCGGCGGTGACCGCGACCGTGAACTCGAAGTGGGCGGCGAGAGAGCCGTCTTCGGAGTAGACGGCCCAGCCGTCGTCGCCCATGCGCACCAGCGGGCCGCCGGCGTTGACCATTGGCTCGATCGCCAGCACGGTGCCCTCCTCTAGCAGGGGGCCCTTGCCGGGCTCGCCGTAGTTGGGAACCTGCGGCTCCTCGTGCATCTCGCGGCCGATGCCGTGGCCTACCAGGGTGCGGATGATCGAGAGCCCCTCGCCCTCGACGCTGCGCTGGACCGCGGCGGAGACGTCGCCGAGGTGGTTGCCGGGCCGCATCTCCTCCACGGCGGCGAAGAGCGAGGCCTTGGTCACGTCGAGCAGCTTGCTCGCCTCCTCGCTGACCGGCCCGATCGGCACGGTGATCGCCGCGTCGGAGACCCAGCCGTCCTTGATCACGCCGACGTCGATCGAGAGCACGTCGCCGCGCTGCAGCTCGTAGGGGCCCGGGATGCCGTGGACGACCATCGAGTTCGGCGAGGCGCAGATCGACCCGGGGAAGCCGCGATAGCCCTTGAAGGCCGGCACCGCGTCCTGGGAGCGGATGAACCTCTCCGCCGCCGAGTCGAGCTCCTCGGTGGTCACCCCCGCCCTCGCCTTGCCGGCGAGCATCCGCAGGCAGCGGACGAGTACCTGCCCCGAGGCCGCCATCCTGTCGACCTGCTCGGGCGTCTTGCGGACGATCATCCGGTACACGTCGCCAGGGCGCTGCGCAGCTCCTCGCTCACCTGGTCGGGCGCCGCGCAACCGTCGATCCGCCGCAGCAGACCGATGTTCTCGTAGAGCTCGATCAGCGGCTCGGTCTTCTCGTGGTAGGTCTCGAGCCGGTTGGCGATCACCTCGGGCTTGTCGTCGTCGCGCACGATCAGCTCGCTGCCGTCGACGTCGCAGACGCCTTCCTGCGCCGGCGGGTTGAACTCGACGTGATAGACGTGGCCGTTGGCCGCGCAGGTCCGCCGCCCCCCCAACCGCCGCGTCACCTCCTCGTCGCTGGCGTCGATCAGGAGCACCGCGGTCAGCCCGCGGTCCAGCTCCTCGAGCTTGACCGCGAGCGCCTCGGCCTGCGGCACGGTGCGCGGAAAGCCGTCCAGGATGAACCCCTCGGTCGCCTCCGCCGAGCCGATCCGCTCGCCGATCGCCCCGACGATCACGTCGTCGGGGACGAGGTCGCCCCGGTCCATGTAGGTCTTGGCGAGCCGCCCGAGCTCGGTTTCCTCGCGCACGGCCGCGCGCAGGATGTCCCCGGTCGCCCAGTAGGGCAGCTTCAGCTCCTCCTGGAGCCGCTCGCCCTGCGTGCCCTTGCCACTGCCGGGGGGTCCGAGAATTACGAGGTTCAGCTCAGCCATGAGGAAGGAGCGCCGCGGGGCGGCACACCGAGGGTAGACCCTATTTGAGGAAGCCCTCGTAGTTGCGCATCATCAGCTGCGCCTCGAGCTGCTTGACGGTGTCGAGCGCGACGCCGATCGCGATCAGGATCGAGGTTCCCCCGAAGAAGAAGTTGGCCGAGGTCTGGCTGATCAGGATCGTCGGCAGCGCCGCGACCGCGCCGAGGTAGAGGGCGCCCGGGAAGGTCAGACGCGAGAGGATGCGGTCGAGGTATTCGGCGGTCGGCCGGCCCGGCCGCACCCCCGGAATGAAGCCGCCGTACTTCTTCAGGTTGTCCGCCTGGTCCACCGGGTTGAAGGTGACCGCCGTGTAGAAGTAGGTGAAGATGATGATGAAGAACACCTCGCCGAGCACGTAGGCCCAGGTGTTCGGCCCGAAGAAGGCCGCGAAGTCGAGTGCCATCGGCGTGTTCAGCAGCTGCCCGATCGTCGGCGGGAAGGCCATGATCGAGGCGGCGAAGATGACCGGGATGACGCCGGCCATGTTGACCCGCAGCGGCAGGTAGGTCGAGCCGCCCGAGGTCATTTTGCGGCCGACGACCCGTTTCGCGTACTGGACCGGAATCCGCCGCTGTCCCTCCTGGACGAAGACGATCGCGACGATCACCGCCAGCGCGATGAAGGGCATCATCACGACGAAGATCTGATCGGGGTTGGTCCACCAGGCGGTGATGCCCCCCGGCAGCCCCGAGACGATCGAGGCGAAGATCATCAGCGAGATGCCGTTGCCGATGCCCCGCTGGGTGATCAGCTCGCCCAGCCACATCAGCAGGGTGCAGCCGGCGGTCAGCGAGATCACGATCAGCAGCACCTTCGGGCCGCTGAGCGCACCCAGCGCGTTGGTGCCGCCCCCCTGGTTGCCGAAGGATTTGAAGAGGAAGACGAAGCCCCAGGACTGCGCGAACGCGAGGCCGACGGTCAGGTAGCGCGTGTACTGGGTGATCTTCTGCTGGCCGACCTCGCCTTCTTTCTGAAGTTTCTCCAGCGCCGGCACCACGACGGTGAGCAGCTGCAGGATGATCGAGGCGGTGATGTAGGGCATGATCCCCAGCGCGAACAGCGAGAGCCGTTCGAGCGCTCCGCCCGAGAAGAGGCTGAGGAAGCCAAGGATGTTGTCGCCCGCGAAGTTGCTGGAGAGTTCCTTGACGGCGTCCGCGTCCACCCCGGGCGCCGGGATGAAGGAGCCCATCCGGTAAAGCAGCAGCATCGCCGCCGTGAAGGCAAGCTTCTTGCGGATGTCGGCGACGCTGAAAGCGTTCGCAATAGTCCTGAGCATTACGGCTCCAGAGTGTGACAGGAACCGCCAGCGGCCTCGATCTTCTCGCGTGCCGCCGCGCTGAAGGCGTGGGCGTGCACCTCGAGCTTCTTCGAGACGTCGCCGCGAGCCAGCACCTTGACGGGATCGGAGCGCTTCGCCAGGCCCTTCTCCTTGAGCGCCGCGGGCGTCACCTCGGCGCCGCTGTCGAAGCGCTCCTCGAGATCGCCGACGTTGACCGGCTGCGTCGTCGTCCGGAAGCGCTCGAAGGGCATCGACTGCTTTTTGTGCGGGCCGCGCAGCTTTCGCATCCGCATGTGGATCGGGTTCTGGCCGCCCTCGTAGCCGACCTTCTTCTTCGAGCCCGAGCGGGAGCCGTAGCCCTTCTGCCCCCGTCCGGAGGTCTTGCCGAGGCCGCTGCCCTCGCCGCGCCCGAGGCGCTTGCGCGGCCGTTTCGAGCCCGGCTTCGGCCGCAGGTTGTGCAGCCCGATCTCCAGCGTCCGCTCGCTCGGCGCGTCGCCTTTCGAGGCTTTCTCCTTGGAGGCTTTCTCTTTAGCTTTCTCGGCCATCAGTCGACCTCGACCAGATGAGAGACGACCCGAAGCTGCCCCTGCAACTGAGGACTGTCTTTCCGCTCGACCGCCTTGCCGATCCTTCCGAGCCCAAGCGCGGCAAGCGTCGCTTTCTGCGACGGGTTCGTCCCATTGGCGGACTTGACCTGTCGAATCTTGACAGCCACTACTGCTCCTCAGCAACCGGCGGCGCCGGCTCTTCGACTGGCGTGGCGCTCCCCGAAGCCTCTGGCTCAACGGGCTCGGTTGGCGAATCGGGGGTTGGGTCGGCGGCCGGAGCCTCAACCGCATCTCCCGCGGGTGGCGTGGATGAGGGGTCTTCGCCCGCAGCTTGCGAGGACGAAGGCCCCTCGTCCGCGACAGGACCCGCGGCCGCAACGCTCTGTGCCGCCCCGTTCGTCTTCTCGACGCCCAAGACCTGCGCCACCGTAAGCCCCCGCAGCTCCGCAACCTCCTCCGGCCGCCGCAACCGCACCAGGCCGTCCATCGTCGCCTTGACCAGGTTGATCGGGTTCTGCGTGCCGATGCTCTTCGTAAGCACGTCGCGCACCCCGCCGAGCTCGAGCACCGCCCGGACGCCGCCGCCGGCGATGACGCCGGTACCGGGGCTGGCCGGCCGCAGGACGACGTGGCCGGCGCCGTAGCGACCGACGATCTTGTGGGTGAGAGTTTGTCCGTATTTGGGCACGCGGATCAGGCTCTTGCGCGCGTTCTCGACCGCCTTCTGGATCGCCAGCGGCACCTCGCGCGCCTTGCCGTAGCCGATCCCGACGACGCCCTCTTCGTCGCCGACGGCGACCAGCGCCGTGAACGAGAAGCGGCGGCCGCCCTTGACGACCTTGGCGACGCGGTTGATCTCGATAACGCGCTCCTGGAGATCGAGGCCCCGCGGGCTCACCGTCTCCACGTTGGTCATGTCCATGCCCTTCATGCGGCCTCGCAAGGTAGCGGACTGAAAGAGGTGTGACGGGCCATCAGAACTTCAGGCCTCCCTCGCGCGCGCCTTCGGCCAGCGCCTTGACCCGGCCGTGGAACTGGTAGCCGCCGCGATCGAATACGCAGGTCTCGACCCCGGCCGCCTTGGCCCGCTCGGCCAGCAGCTCGCCGGCCCGCTTGGCCTGCTCGGAGGCGCTCAGCTTGCGCAGCTCGGGCTCGATCCAGTTGACCGCCGCCAGGGTGTGGCCCTTCGTGTCGTCGATCAGCTGGGCGAAGACGCCGCGGTTGGACCGGTACACCGAGAGGCGCGGCCGCTCGGCGCTGCCCACGACGCGGGCGCGAACCCGGCGACGCCGGCGCAGCCGGCGCTGTCTCTGCGTGAGAACGGTCATGCGCGCTTGCCCACCTTCCTCAGAACCTGCTCGTCGCGATAGCGGATGCCCTTGCCCTTGTAGGGCTCCGGCGGGCGGCGCTTGCGGATGTCCGCGGCGACCTGGCCGACGAGCTGCTTGTCGATGCCCCGCACGATGATCTCGGTCGGCTGCGGCACCTCGAAGTCGATCCCCTCCGGCGCCTCGATCGCGACCGGATGCGAGTAGCCGAGCGCCAGCTCGAGGCTGCGGCCCTTGAGCGCGGCGCGGTAGCCGACGCCCTGGATCTCCAGGCGCTTCTCGTAGCCGTTGGTGACGCCCTCGACCATGTTCGCGATCAGGCTGCGGGTGAGGCCGTGCAGGGCGCGGTGTTCGGCGCGGTCGGTGGGCCGGGCGACGGTCACGTTGCCGTCGTCCTGCTCGACCGTCATCTCCGGCGAGAGCGTTTGGCTCAGCTCGCCCTTCGGGCCCTTGACGGCGACGCTGCCGGGAGCGACCTCGACCGTGACCGAGTCCGGCACGGGGATGGGTTTTCTTCCGATTCGGCTCATCAGGCGCTCTTCCTCACCAGACGTAGGCGACGACCTCGCCGCCGACCCCTTTCGCCTTCGCTTCGTGTCCGGTCATCACGCCGGTCGAGGTGCTGACGATCGCGGTCCCGGTGCCGCCGTGGACGCGCGGGATGCCGGTGTGGTCGACGTAGCGCCGCCGCCCCGGGCGCGAGACGCGCTCCAGGCCGGCGATCACCGGCCGGCGGTCCTCGGTGTACTTGAGGCGGATCTTGATCGCCTCGCCGACGCGCGCCGACTCGCGATTGAAGTCGGTGATGTAGCCCTGCTCCTTGAGGATCCGCGACATCTCCTCCTTGAGGCGCGAGGCGGGGATGAGCACCTCGTCGTGCCCGGCGCCCAGGGCGTTGCGGATCCGGGTCAGGTAATCGGCTACGGGGTCGTTCAGCATCGTCTCGTCCTACCAGCTCGACTTGGTCATGCCGGGGATGTAGCCCTCGTGGGCCGCCCCCCGCAGGCAGATCCGGCAGAGGCCGAACTTGCGGAAGTAGCCGCGCGGCCGCCCACAGCGCCGGCAGCGGTTGTATTCGCGGCTCTTGAACTTGGCCTTGCGGCTCTGCTTTACCTTCATCGAAGTCTTAGCCATCGGAGCTCTCCTTCTCGTCCTTCGCTTCGGCCTCTCCGGCGGTCTCGTCGCTCTCGCCAGCCTCCGGCTCGGGCTTCTCGTAAGCCTCGGGGTTCTCTTCCTTCAACTGCTCGAGCGCCGCCTGCTCGGCCTCAGCCTTCAGCCTAGCCTCCTCCTTGGCCCGCTCCTCCTCCGCCGCGTCGGCAACCGAATCGGTTTCTCCCGGCCGGCCCTCTTTGGCGAAGGGCATGCCGAGGGCAAGCAGCAGTTCGAAGGCCTCCAGATCGGTCTGGGCGCTGGTCGCGATCGTGATGTCGAGGCCGCGCACCTGGTCGATCGAGTCGTAGTCGATTTCCGGGAAGATCAGCTGCTCCTTGACGCCCATCGAGTAGTTGCCGCGGCCGTCGAAGGAGCGCGGGTTGAGGCCGCGGAAGTCGCGGATGCGCGGCACCGCGATCGAGCAGAGCCGGTCGAGGAACTCCCACATGCGGGCACGGCGCAGGGTCACCGAGATGCCGACCGGCATCCCCTCGCGCACCTTGAAGGAGGCGATCGACTTGCGCGCCCGGCGCACGTTCGGCTGCTGGCCGGCGATGATCGCCAGCTGTTCCTGGGCGGCCTCGAGCATCTTGGCGTTCTGTTTCGCCTCGCCCACGCCCATGTTGAGGACGATCTTCTGCAGGCGCGGCGCCTGCATCGTGGTCGAGTAGCCGAACCTGCCCATCAGCGCCGGCAGGACCTCCTGCTCGTAGCGCTCGCGCAGGCGCGGCGGCGGCGCGGCCTGGGATTGCACGGTCGCGGCCTCCATCAGAACGACGCTCCGGTCCGCTTCGAGAAGCGCTCGCGCTTGCCGCCTTTGTCGCGGCGCACGCCGATCCGCGTCGGCTTGTTGTCTTTGGGGTCGAGCAGCATCACGTTGGAGACGTGGATCGGCCCCTCCTTGTCGATGATCCCGCCCATCGCCTCGCTTTTGCGCTGCGTGTTCTGGACCGGCAGCGGCCGCTGGTGGCGCTTGACCATGTTGATGCCCTCGACGTAGACGAAGCCGCGCTTCGGCTCGGTGCGGATGACGCGGCCGGTCTTGCCGGAGTCCTTGCCGCCGATCACCTTGACCATGTCGTCGGTGCGGATTTTCATCGCCTTGGCCATCAGAGAACCTCAGGCGCCAGCGAGACGATTTTCATGAAGTTGCGATCGCGCAGCTCGCGGGCGACCGGCCCGAAGATGCGGGTGCCGCGCGGGTTGTTGCTCGCCGGGTCGATCAGCACCGCGGCGTTTTCGTCGAAGGCGATGTAGGTGCCGTCGGCGCGGCCGAGCTGCTTGCGGGTGCGGACGACGACCGCCTGCACGACCTCGCCCTTGCGGACGCCGCCCTGCGGGCTCGCCTGTTTCACCGTCGCGGTGATGACGTCGCCGACGCCGGCGTAGCGCCGGTGCGAGCCGCCCTTGACGCGGATGCAGAGGATCTCGCGCGCTCCCGAGTTGTCGGCGACTTTGAGCCTGGACTCCTGCTGGATCATCTCGCCTTCTCCACCACCTCGACCAAGCGCCAGCGCTTGGTCTTCGACAGCGGCCGGGTCTCGACCACGCGGACCACGTCGCCCTCACCGGCCTCGTTGCGCTCGTCGTGGGCGTGCAGGGTCCGCGAGCGGCGGATCACCTTCTCGTAGACGGGGTGGCGGCGGACGATGTCGACGCGCACCGTGATCGATTTCTGCCCCTTGTCGGAGACGACGATCCCCTGCCGCACCTTGGCGGCGTTGGCGTCCTTCTCCGCGGGCGGCGTCCCGGTACCCGGAGCTCTCTCCTTCTTCGCCTCCGCACGCTGCTTGCGCCGCGCCTCAGCCTGCCGCTTCCGCTCGGCCGCACGCTGCTGCGCCCGCTCCTCGACAGAAAGCTGCGGCCCAGCTTTATGGGGTCTGCGGGACCTTTCAAGCCTCCGCTTCTCCTTCCAAGGAAGCTCATCCTCAGGATCAGGCTCCGCCTCTTTCGCGGCCGGGGCGCTCGCCTCTTCGGCCGGAGCCTCCTCAGCTTTCTCCTCCTCGGCCGGAGCCTCCTGCTCCTCGGCCGCCTCTGCCTCCGCGGGTGGCGTGGAGGTGGGCTCCTCGCCCGCAGCTTGCGAGGACGAGGAGTCCTCCTCCGCGACAGGACCCGCGGGCGGTGCGCCCTCGTCCTGAGCCGGAGTCTCCTCGACGTTGTCTTTTTTCTCGTCGTCCGCCATCTATTTCCTCAGCTCTCTATCCACATCGATCCCACGCTCCCTGGCCACGGTCAGCAGCCGCGCGATGTCCTTCTTCGCCCGCCTCAGCCCCGCCGTGTTCTCCAGCTCGCCGGTGGCGTGCCGGAAGCGCAGGTTGAACGCCTCTTTCTTGGCGTCGATCAGCCTGGCGACCAGCTCGCCGTCTTTCAGGTTGTGCGCCTCGGCGGCCTTCACCGGTTCTCGGCCCCCTCGCGCATGACGAAGCGCGTCTTGACCGGAAGCTTGTGCCCGGCGAGGCGCAGCGCCTCGCGCGCCAGCTCCTCGGGGACGCCGGCCAGCTCGAACATCACTTTGCCCGGCTTGACGACGGCGACCCAGCCCTCGGGGTTGCCCTTGCCCGATCCCATCCGCGTCTCGGCGGGCTTCTTGGTGTAGGGCTTGTCGGGGAAGACGTTGATCCAGACCTTGCCGCCACGTTTGATCTTGCGGGTCATCGCGATACGGGCGGCCTCGATCTGGCGGTTGGTGATCCAGCCGCGGTCGAGGGCCTTCAGCCCGTACTCGCCGAAGGCGACGTCGCTGACGCCCTTGGTGTTGCCGCGCATCCGGCCGCGGAACTGCTTGCGGTGCTTGACCCGCTTCGGCATCAGCATCAGCGACCACCTCCGCCACCACGGCCGCGGCCGCCTCCGCCGGGGCCACGCCCGCCGCCGGGACCGCGATCTCCACCGCGCCCACCCGGGCCACGTCCGCCGCCACCGGGACCGCGATCTCCGCGGCCGCCCGGGCCGCGGTCGCCGCGCCCGCCGCCGCCGCCGCGTCCCGCGCGCTGGGGCGGCTCGCCGTCGGTGGGAACCTGGTCTGAGCGGAAGCCTTCCGGCATCACCTCGCCCTTGTTGATCCAGCATTTGACGCCGATCCGCCCCGCGGTCGTCTTCGCCTCGTAGGTGCCGTAGTCGATGTTGGCGCGCAGGGTGTGCAGCGGGACGCGGCCGTCGGAGTAGCTTTCGGTGCGGGCCATCTCGGCGCCGCCGAGCCGTCCCCCGACCTGGATCTTCACTCCCTTGGCGCCGGAGCGCATCGCCGAGGTGAGGGCGCGTTTCATCGCCCGCCGGAAGGCGACCCGGTTCTGCAGCTGCTCGGCGATCGACTGGGCGACCAGCTTGGCGTCGAGCTCGGGGCGCTTCACCTCGCGGATGTTCACTTTCACCGGCTTGCCGGTCAGCTTGTGCAGCTCCTTGCGCAGCGCGTCCACTTCGGAGCCCGACTTGCCGATCACGATGCCGGGCCGGGCGGTGTGGATGTCGACCGCGACTTCGCCGCGACGCTCGATCGTGATGCTCGAGAGGCCCGCGTGGGCGAGTTTGCCCTCGATGTGGGCGCGGATCTTGAGGTCCTCGTCGAGGACGTCGGCGAAGCCCTTGTCGTCGAACCAGTTCGACTTCCAGTCCTGGATGTAGCCGACGCGGAAACCGCCGGGGTGGATCTTCTGTCCCACGGTCTCTCCTATTCCTCTTCCGGGCTCAGCGCCACGGCAATGTGGCTGGTCCGCTTGTTGATCGGGGTGGCGCGGCCGAGGGCTCGCGGCCGGAAGCGGCGCAGGGTCGGCCCTTCGTCGACGGTGATCTCGGCGACGCGCATTTCGTCGGCGACCAGGTCGTGGTTGTTCTCGGCGTTGGACGCCGCCGACTCGATCACCTTGCCGATGTCGCGAGCGGCGCCGCGCGGCGAGAACTGCAGCAGCGCCCGCGCCTTCTCGATGTGCAGGCCGCGCACCTGGTCGGCGACGAGTCGCGCCTTGCGCGGGGCGACGCGCACGTAGCGCGAGCTCGCGCGCACCACGATCGGCGCCGCTTTGACGGCTTTTTTGGCGGCTGGCTCTTTTTTGCCGGTGGCTTTTTTCGAAGTCTCTTTCTTGCCAGCGCCTTTTTTGCCGCCCTCTTTCTTCGCCGGCTCTTTCTTTTTCGCCGCGGCTTTTTTCTTCGCGGGCTCTTTTTTGGCAGCCGCTTTTTTCTTCGCCGGCTCTTTGGCTTTTTTGGCTTTTTTCTGTTTCTCGTCGGCCATCGTCTGCTCCTAGCCGCCCGAGTGCGATCGGAAGGTGCGGGTCGGCGCGAACTCGCCGAGCTTGTGGCCGACCATCGACTCCGAGATGAAGACCGGCACGTGCTTGCGGCCATCGTGGACGGCGATCGTGTGGCCGACCATCTCCGGAAAGACCGTCGAGGCGCGCGACCAGGTTTTGACCATCTGTTTCTGGCCGGCCTCGTTCATCGCGCTGATCCGCTTCATCAGCGCCGCTTCCACCCACGGCCCCTTTTTGGTCGAGCGTCCCATCGCTATCTGCCCTTCTTCTTTCCGCGCTTGCGGCCACGCACGATGTAGCGGTCGGACTGCTTGCCCTTCTTGCGGGTCCGGTAGCCGAGCGTTGGCTTGCCCCACGGGGTAACCGGGTGCCCGCCCGGGGTGTGGTGCGCCTCGCCGCCGCCGTGCGGGTGGTCGACCGGGTTCATCGCGACGCCGCGCGTCTGCGGGCGCTTGCCCTTGTGGCGGCTGCGGCCGGCCTTGCCGATCTTCATGTTCTGGTGCTCGGCGTTGGAGAGCGAGCCGACGGTGGCGCGGCACTCGGCGCGCACCAGGCGCATCTCCGAGGAGGGCAGCCGCAGGGTCACCATCTCGCCCTCCTTGGCGACGAGCTGGATCGCGGTGCCGGCGGCGCGGCCCATCTTGCCGCCCTGGCCGGGGGTCATCTCGACGTTGTGGACGATCGTGCCGGTCGGCATCTGCCCCAGCGCCATCGCGTGGCCGGGCTTGACGTCGGCGCCCTCGCCGGACTGGACCGTGTCGCCGACCGAGAGGTTCGCCGGGGCGAGGATGTAACGCTTCTCGCCGTCGGCGTAGTGGACCAGGGCGATGTAGCAGCTGCGGTTGGGGTCGTACTCGATCGTCGCCACCTTGGCGGGCACCCCGTCCTTGAGTCGCTTGAAGTCGATCTTGCGGTAGCGCCGCTTGGCGCCGCCGCCGCGGTGGCGGGCGGTGACGCGGCCGTTGGAGTTGCGGCCGCCCGACTTGCGCAGGCCTTCGGTCAGCTTCGCCTCGGGCTCGCTCGCGGTCACCTGCTCGCGCAGGGGATAGGTCGCGAAGCGGCGCCCTGGGCTGGTCGGTTTGGTCTTGCGGTTCGGCATCGGTCTCGTCTCTCGTTTACGCGGTCTCTGCGCCCTCGAACAGCTCGATCCGCTCGCCCGGCGCCAGCTGGACGATGGCCTTCTTCCAGGCCCGCGACCTGCCTTTGGTGAGCCCGCGGCGCTTCGGCTTGGCGCGCACCTTCGAGGTGCGGACCGCGGCGACGTCGACGCCGAAGACCTCTTCGACCGCGGTCGCGATCTGGGTCTTGTGGGCACGGTCGTCGACGCGGAAGGTGTACTTGCCCTCGGCGATCAGCGCGTAGCTCTTCTCCGAGACGACGGGGCGGATCAGCACGGTGCGCGCGTCCATCAGCTCAGCCGTCCCTTCAGTGCCTCGAGCGCCGCTTCGGAAAGCACCAGCGAGGCGGCGCCGATCACGTCGGCGACGCCGATCGCGCCCACCTCGGCGACCGTCACCCGGTCGATGTTGCGGAAGCTCTTCATCGCGCCGATCTCCTCGCCCATGAGGACGACGAGGGTCGGCTGCCGGGCGCCCCATTTGGCCAGCGCCTGCGCCGCCGCCTTGGTCGAGGGCGTCTCGTAGGCGCTCGGGTCGAGCACCGCGACGCTGTCGCGCTCGGCGTGGACCGAGAGCGCCGCCCGCATCGCCTTGCGACGGGCCTTGCGGTTGACCTTGACGTTGTAGTGGCGCGGCTTGGGGCCGAAGGCGACGCCGCCGCCGAAGCGGTTCGGCACGCCGAGCGAGCCGACGCGGGCGCGGCCGGTGCCCTTCTGGCGCCAGGCCTTCGCCGTGGTGAAGGAGACCTCGCCGCGGGTCAGGGTCGAGGCGGTGCCGCGCCGGCGCGAGGCGAGGTCGGCGCGCGCCGTCTCGTGCACCAGCGACTGGTGGAACGGCTCGGCGAAGATCTCCTGGGGCAGGTCGGCTTTGCCCGATTTGCCGAGCACGGCGGCTTTGCCGGCGCTAGCCATCGGTCCTCACCTCGACCACCGCGTTGCGCGATCCGGGCACCGAGCCCTTGATCAGCAGCAGGTTGCGCTCGGCGTCCACCTCGGCGACCTCGAGCCCCTTCTGGGTGATCCGCTTGTTGCCCATCTGGCCCGGCATCCGCATGCCTTTGAAGACGCGGGCGGGGAAGGCGCTGGCGCCGATCGAGCCCGGGGCGCGCACGTTGTGCGAGCCGTGGGTGACCGGGCCGCGACTGAAGTTGTGGCGCTTGATGCCGCCCTGGAAGCCCTTGCCGATCGAGATGCCGGAGACCTTGACCTTCTGGCCGGGCTCGAAGGCGGCGACGGTCACCTCGTCGCCGATCTTGGGGGCCTCGCCCTCCTCGTCGCCGGCGCCGACGTCGGCGTCGCGGAACTCGACCAGGTGCCGCATCGCGGGGGCGCCGGCCTTCTTCAGGTGGCCGAGCTCGGGCTTGCTGAGCTTGCGCTCGGCGACCTCGCCGAAGGCGAGCTGCACGGCGGCGTAGCCGTCGCGCTCGGGCTCGCGGATCGCGGTCACCGTGCAGGGGCCGGCCTCGATCACGGTCACGGGGACGACGGTGCCGTCCTCGCGGAAGACCTGCGTCATGCCGAGCTTCTTGCCGAGGATCGCAGCCACTCCAAGCTCCTAGAGGCGGATCTCGATGTCGACGCCGGCCGGCAGCGAGTCGAGCCGCTGCAGCGAGTCGACGGTTTTCGGCGACGGCTGGAGGATGTCGATCAGCCGCTTGTGGGTGCGGATCTCGAAGTGCTCGCGCGAGTCCTTGTCCTTGAAGGGGGAGCGGATCACGCAGTAGACGTTTTTCTCGGTCGGCAGCGGCACCGGGCCCGAGACGGTCGCGCCGGTGCGCTCCGCGGTCTCGACGATCTCGCGGGCAGCCCGATCTATGGCGTCGTGGTCGTACGCCTTCAGTCGGATTCGGATTTTCTGGGCCGCGATCGTCGCCACGGTTTTCGCTCTCTCTTGGTCCTTCCCCGCGCGGCCTTTACCGCGCGGAAGGGGCGCCGCCCCATTCAGGTGGGGCGCCGCCCCGGTCGTATGTCCTTTGAAGTTGTCCGCCGCTGGGGGCGGAGGGCGGCCCAGCCGGCCGCCCTGTCCTGCTTACTCGATGACCTCGGAGACGACCCCCGAGCCCACCGTCCGGCCGCCCTCGCGAATCGCGAAGCGCAGGCCCTGGTCCATGGCGATCGGCTGGATCAGCTCGATCGTCATCTGGACGTTGTCGCCCGGCATCACCATCTCGGTCCCCTCGGGGAGGTTGGCGATCCCGGTCACGTCCGTCGTGCGGAAGTAGAACTGAGGCCGGTAGCCCGAGAAGAACGGGGTGTGACGGCCGCCCTCCTCCTTTTTCAGGCAGTAGACCTCGGCTTTGAACTTGGTGTGTGGGGTGATCGAGCCCGGTTTGCAGAGCACCTGCCCGCGCTCGATCTCCTCGCGCTTCGTGCCTCGCAGCAGGGCGCCGATGTTGTCGCCGGCCTGACCCTCGTCGAGGATCTTGCGGAACATCTCGACCCCGGTGACGGTCGTTTTCGTCGTGTCCTTCATGCCGACGATCTCGACCTCGTCGCCGGTGTTGACGATGCCCTGCTCGACGCGGCCGGTCGCGACGGTGCCGCGGCCGGTGATCGAGAAGATGTCCTCGATCGGCATCAGGAACGGCTTGTCGAGGTCGCGCTGCGGCTCCGGGATGTAGGAGTCGAGCGCGTCGGCGAGGTCGAAGATCGCTTTCTGCGCGTCGGCGTCGCCCTCGAGCGCTTTCAGCGCCGAGCCTTTGATGATCGGCGTGTCGTCGCCCGGGAAGTCGTACTCGTTGAGCAGGTCCTTGACCTCCTCCTCCACGAGCTCGACCAGCTCCTCGTCGTCGACCTGGTCGATCTTGTTGAGGAAGACGACCACGTGCGGGACGTTGACCTGGCGGGCGAGCAGGATGTGCTCGCGGGTCTGCGGCATGACGCCGTCAGCGGCCGAGACGACCAGGATCGCGCCGTCCATCTGGGCGGCGCCGGTGATCATGTTCTTGACGTAGTCGGCGTGCCCGGGGCAGTCGACGTGGGCGTAGTGACGGTTGTCGGTCTGGTACTCGACGTGGGAGGTCGCGATCGTGATGCCGCGCTCTTTCTCCTCAGGGGCGTTGTCGATCTCGGCGAAGCTCTTCGCCTCGGCGCCGCCTTTGGTGGAGAGCGTCGTGGTGATCGCGGCCGTCAGCGTCGTCTTGCCGTGGTCGATGTGACCGATGGTGCCGACGTTCACGTGCGGCTTGTCGCGCTCGAACTTCTCCTTTGACATCTGCTCTCCGTTCTACCTTTCTAAGTTGGCTTTTCTTGCTTGGCTGCTGGCGAACCTGGGAAATATAGCCAGAATCAAGAGGTGGCTCCGACCGGCTCCCCCGAGCGGTGCTCGACGATCTCTTCGGCGATGTTCGAGGGCACCTCCTCGTAGCGCTCGAACTGCATCGTGTAGGTGGCTCGGCCCTGGGTCGATGAGCGCAGATCGGTGGCGTAGCCGAACATCTCGCCGAGCGGCACGAACGCCTGGACGGCGAGCGCGTTGCCGCGCTGATCCTGGCCCTGCACCTTGCCGCGGCGCCGCGAGAGGTCGCCGATCACGTCGCCGAGGAAGTCCTCGGGCGTAACGACCTCGACCGCCATCACCGGCTCCAGCAGAACCGGGTCGGCCTTGCGGGCGGCCTCCTGGATCGCCATAGAACCGGCGATTTTGAAGGCCATCTCCGAGGAGTCGACGTCGTGGAAGGAGCCGTCGATCAGTTCGACCTTGACGTCGACCATCGGGTAGCCGGCCTTGACGCCGTTTTCCAGCGCCTCCCTCATGCCCTGTTCGGCCGGCCCGATGTATTCGCCCGGGATGGTGCCGCCCTTGATCTTGTTGACGAACTCGAAGCCCTCGCCGGGCGCGGGCTCGGCGTTGATCACGACGTGGCCGAACTGGCCGCGGCCACCGGTCTGGCGGACGAAGCGCGCCTCGACTTTCTTCGCCTCCTTGCGGATCGTCTCGCGGTAGGCGACCTGCGGCTTGCCGACGTTGGCGTCGACTTTGAACTCGCGCAGCATGCGGTCGACGATCACCTCGAGGTGCAGCTCGCCCATGCCGTGGATCAGGGTCTGCCCCGTTTCCTCGTCGGATTCGATCCGGAAGGTCGGGTCCTCCTCGCCGAGCCGTTGCAGGGCGGTGCCCATCTTCTCCTGGTCGGCTTTGGTTTTCGGCTCGATCGCGACGGCGATCACCGTCTCCGGGAATTCGATGCTCTCCAGGGCGATCGGCGCGTCGGGCGCGGCCAGGGTGTCGCCGGTGCCGGTTTCCTTGAGGCCGACGCCGGCGCAGATGTCGCCCGAGTAGACCTCCTCGATCTCCTCGCGGCTGTTGGCGTGCATCATCAGGAGCCGCCCGATCCGCTCGGTCTTGCCGGTTTTCACGTTGAGGACGCGGCCGCCGGCCTGGAGCTTGCCCGAGTAGACGCGGAAGTAGGTGAGCTTGCCGACGTAGGGGTCGGTCATGATCTTGAAGGCGAGCGCGGCGAAGGGGGCGCTGTCGTCGGCGGGGCGCTCGTCCTCGGTCGCCTCGTCCTCGCCCTTGCCCGCCGCGACCAGGCCGGTCACCGGCGGGACCTCGAGCGGCGAGGGCAGCAGCTCGACGATCGCGTCGAGCAGCGGCTGCACGCCCTTGTTCTTGAACGAGGAGCCGCAGAGGACCGGCGTCACCTTGGTGTCGAGGCAGGCACGGTGCAGCGACTTGGCGATCCGCTCGTGCGGGATCTCCTCCTCGGCCAGGTAGGCCTCCATCAGCTCGTCGTCATATTCGGCGCAGGCCTCGATCAGCTGGGTCCGGTATTCGTCGGCTTTGCCGGCGAGGTCGGCGGGGATCTCGGTCGTCTCGAACTCGGTGCCGAGCTCGTCTTTCCAGACCAGCGCCCGCATCTCGATCAGGTCGACGACGCCTTCGAAGTCGCCCTCGCTGCCGATCGGCAGCTGGATCGGCAGCGGGTTGGCGCCCAGCCGGTCGACCATCGTCTCGACGGCCTTGTAGAAGTCGGCGCCGGTGCGGTCCATCTTGTTGATGTAGGCGATCCGCGGCACCCGGTACTTGTCCGCCTGCCGCCAGACCGTCTCGGACTGCGGCTCGACCCCGGCGACGGCGTCGAAGACGGCGACGGCACCGTCGAGGACGCGGAGGCTGCGCTCGACCTCGACCGTGAAGTCGACGTGGCCCGGCGTGTCGATGATGTTGATCCGATGGCCCTCCCAGTCGCAGGCGGTCGCGGCGGAGGTGATCGTGATGCCGCGTTCCTGCTCCTGCTCCATCCAGTCCATGACGGCGGCGCCCTCGTGGACCTCGCCCATTTTGTGGGTGCGGCCGGTGTAGTAGAGGATGCGCTCGGTCGTCGTCGTCTTACCGGCGTCGATGTGCGCCATGATCCCGATGTTGCGGGTCTTCTCTAGGGGGAAGCTGCGTGCCATTTTCCTAAGGTAAGGGGTCGCTTTGAAGTGGGGTCGATCGAAACGAAAGCCGTCCGGCGGCCGCCGGGATCGGCGCATGAAAAAGGCCCTCGCGGGCCCGGCGAAACGTACTGCGGGAACTGCGAAAAAAAAGCCTGAGCGACGGGCGATGATAGCAGCGGGACGCCGACGGGCAATGGTCGCCCGGGTGCGGCTCGAACGGCTGACGCGACGGGTTGACCGGCGGGCGAACGCGGTGCTGATCGGAGCGCCCCGGATCGGGGCCTGGACGCGGGCG
>JGI24746J21847_1000006_pt1 | contig 21408 bp, 16 predicted proteins | sample KBSMiscanthusM5_FD_21847 | JGI IMG/M metagenome (IMG submission 21847) | reverse complement strand
CCGGCTGCCCCTCCCCCAGCTCGGTCGCGAGGATCGTCGGCGTCCACTCCCGCGGCCCCGATTCGAAGGTGGTGACGGCGACGCCCTCGCCGTTGACATAGGAGAGGTGGCCGCCGAGGTGGCCGCCGACGGCCAGCGCGGCACCCCCCGCCAGCGCCAGAACGCGGCCCCCTCCCCCGCCTCGGCGGCGCAGGTAGGAGGCGCTGAAAAGGCTGAGCGCGGCGACGTTCGCCGCCGCGTGGACGAGCCCGACGCGGCGCGTGCTAGCGCGGCCGTCGGCGCTGTCGGCCCACTCGACCGCCCCGGTGACGGCGGTCGGCAGCGAGGCGAGGATGCCGGTCCCGATCAGCTTGCGGGCAGCAGCCCGGCCGTCGCGACCGCCGACCGCGTCGAGGACGAGGGCGCTGGTCCAGGAGCCGATCGGCAGGTCGGTCATCAGCGGATGCAGGGCGTGGCCGAGGAAGGCGCCGCTGAGGGCGTCGCGGAGCGCGCCGGGCTCGATCGCCCCCTGCACCGCATCGAGCAGCTTGCGCGCCGGCGGGTCGAGCGACTCGTTTTCGCCCAGCTCGGTGACGGCGCGGTGCAGGACGGGTCGTTCCATGCTCAGTGGCGGCTACCCGGCCGTGCCGCCCTCAACCCGGCCAACGCGGCGGTGAGGGCGACGCCGGCCGGGATGGCGATCGAGGCGCCACGGCTGGCTCGGTCCCAGCCGAGCGCCGCGCGGGCGCCGGCGGCGCCGGGGGCGCCGTGGACTCCGCCGCCCGGGTGAATCGCCGAGGAGCAGAGGTAGAGCCGCTTGACCGGAGTCTCGGGGCGCCCCCAGCCGAGCGTCGGCCTGAAGACCAGCTGCTGGTGAATCTGCGAGGTGCCGCCGTTGATGGCGCCGTTGACGAGGTTGCGGTTCGTCGCCTGCAGCTCGCGCGGGCCAAAGACATGGCGACGGCGGATCAGGGAGCGGAAGCCGGGCGCCAGGCGCTCGACCTCGCCCTCGACGCGGTCGGCGAAGACGCCCAGCTCAGCCACGTCCCAGCGGCCGCTGAGCTGACCGGCGGAGTCGCCGGCGCAGCGCTGGGGCACGTGCGTGTAGGCCCAGGCCACCTCCTTGCCGGGCGGCATCCGGGTCTTGTCGACGCAGGCGTATTGCCCCAGGACGAGGTACGGATGGGCGGGAATCAGGTGCATCGCCAGCTCGCCGGAGTGGCGCGTCAGGTAGTCCATGTCGTCGGCGACGTGGACGGTGCCGGCGCGGGCGGCATCGGGAGCGGTCCACGGAATCGGCCCTTCGAGCGACCAGTCCACCTTCACGGTGGCGCTGTCGAACTGGAAGGTCTCGAGGTCGGTGCGCACCCGGCCCGGGACCGCCTCGGCGGGCAGCAGCTCACGATAGAGCTGCGGCGCGTCGACGTCGGCCAAGACGGCGCGGCGAGCCGGTATCTCCTCCCCGCCGGCGAGCCGAACTCCGCCGGCGCGGCCCGAGCGGACGACGATCGCCGCTGCCCTCTCGCCGCAACGGACCTCGCCGCCGCGGGTGCCGAGCCGCCGCAGCAGCGCCTCGATCAGGTTGCCGGCGCCGCCTTCGGGAACCGGGAAGCCGACCTGCTGGCCGAGCGAGGCGAGCACCCAGCCGTAGAAGGCCGACGGGGGCAGCTCGGGCGAGAGGTCGGCGTGCAGCGCGTTGCCGGCGAGGAGCCGGCCGCCTCCCGCCCCCCGAAAGGTCTCTTCGGCATGCCGGCGGACGCCGAGCACCGCCATCCGCGCCAGCCGCAGCGTCTCCTGGGGTCCCAGCTCGAGCGCGAGCCGCCCGGCCGGGCGCAGAGGTGGGAAGCCGCTCGTCAGCATCGCCATCACCTCGTCGCCGACCCGCAGCCAGAGGTCGTAGAGCCGCCGCCAGGCGTCGCCGTCGCCAGGCGCGAAGGCGTCGAGCGAGGACGCCGTCTCGTCGGGATCGGTGGAGAGGACCGGACAGGTGCCGTCCTGCGAGGGATGCGCGACGGCGAGCGGGCTGCGCCGCCAGCGCAGCCCATGCTGCTCGAGGCGCAGGTCGCGCAGCGGCGAGGGGGCCGCGGCAAGCGGATAGAAGGCGCTGAAGAGGTCGCTGACGAAGCCGGGCTCGGTGAGCTCGCCGGACTTGACCGCGCCGCCCGGCCGCTCCTGCTCCTCGACCACCAGCACCTCCCAGCCGGCGTCGGCGAGCAGGTTCGCCGCAACCAGCCCGTTCGGACCGGCCCCGATCACGACCGCGTCCGGCACGGACGACCTACCTCTCGAGTCGGCTGAAGGCGGCCCGGGTCACGGCGGCGTAGACGGCGTGGTGGCCGACCGTGCGCGCGAGGTCGGCCGGCGTCCAGCGCCAGGGCGGCGGCACCAGCCGCATCGCCGGCACGACGGCCGCGTCGGGGGACGCGGCGAGGACGTAGAGCAGCGGCGTACGGAGGCGCCGCGGCAGCCCGGCCGAGGCGACCGTGCCCCACAGCCCGCCGGTCAGGCCGGAGACCGCGAAGTGGGCGACGGTGGCCACGCGGTTCTCGCCCCGCTCCCCGCGCACCTCGATCGAGAGCAGGCGCTCGACCGCCCGGGCCGGCACCCTGCTCGGCTCGCGCCCGGTGAGGCGCATCTCGGCGATCGTCGAGGCGCTCATCGCGATGCCGCCGGCGAGGCCGGCGACGATCCCGCGACCGAGGCCGGCGACAGGATCGGCCAGGCGGCGAGCCGCGATCCCGTCCCGGGACGGCCCGTCGGGCGGCGAGGTTTCGAGCGGACCGGCCGGCATCGGCGCCTCACCCTCGGCCAATTCCTTCAGCCGCTCGATCGAGCCGACGTTGCGGACATGAAGGACGCGGTCCAGGACGGGGTTGAAGACGAGCCGGGTGAGCCGGTCGGCGGGCTCCTCCTCGAGTCGCAGCAGGCTGCCGCCCCCCTCCCCGCTCATCGTCACGGTCACGAAGGCGGTCCCAAACGGGCGGGCGCGGGCGCGGAGGCGCAGGCGCCGGTTCGGCTCCACCTCCTCGACCACCGTGTGGTCTTCGAGCCCGCCCGCCACCGTGTGGTGGAACTTCGAGCCGGGCGCCGGCCAGTCGGGGTCGGCGGCGCGAATCTCGCGCGAGCCGACGACCCAGTAGGCATAGGAGCGCGGATCGCTCAGCACCTCGAAGCAGCGCTCCGGGGGGGCGTCCACGTGGGTCTCGACCACCGCCATGGCGTCCGCCTACCCGCCGGCTCGCGCCTGACTAACCGAGTTCGATCACGCCGAGGAGCAGCAGCAGGACGATCGTGACGATCGCCGAGACGAGCAGCGAGCCGCCGCAACCGAGCCGGTTGGAGAAGAAGAGGAACAAGGCCCCTGCTCTAGTCGCGCCGCCTTCGTTCGGCGCGCATCGTCCAGGCGATCGAGCCGAGCACGATCAGCACAGGCGGTACGTAGAGGACCCAGAGGTAGTGGCTTACGTGGGCCAGGAGCAGGGTCGCCATCTCGGGTCAGTATGCCCGAGCGGCGACACGGCGAAACGGTCAGCTGTTCGCCACCGAGAGCAGGTAGAGCCCCAGGCAGGTGAAGGCGACCATCACGGCCAGCATCCAGTACTGGGAGCGGGCCGCCTGCCGGTAGTCGCCCCAGAGGGCGGTCGCGCGGTCGTGGGCGAGGACGAGGCCGGTCACGTGACCGACGACGAGGGCCGCGACCTGCACGTACCAGATCGTGTTGGCGCTGAGCAGGCGGAAGTCGATGCCGCTGCCGGCCGTGCCGAAGAGGTCGGCGCCGTCGCCGAGCGGATCGGAGAGCAGGTAGGTGAACTGGGCCTGCTCCTGGAAGACGAAGAGGCTGAAGTAGTGGGCGACGAGGTAGGCGAGCGCGATCGGGATCAGCGTGTGGGCGAAGGCGGAGCGCAGGCGGTTTAGCGGCGGCGCGCCGCGCACGCTCGCCATGCCGCGCACGCCCAGCTCGTAGACCAGCGCGATCGCGCCGATGCAGAGCAAGATGAACGCCGTGTCGGCGATGCGCGCAGCCGCGATCTGGCTCAAGCCAACGTCCACCAGCCATTCGCCGACGCTCTCCATCGGCCCTTCCAGCCCCCCCTCCTGCGCGCCGTCAAAGACGGTCGTCCCCAGCGAGGCGATCACCACCGCCGCCGAGGCGGGCACGACCGCCCAGCGGCCGGCCGCCGAGAGCGGCTTGCGCATGCCGAACCGTCCCTCGCGCGCCGCGAACGCCCCCAGCGAGCCGAACATCCCGAAGTAGACCGAGAAGACCTCTCCCCGCTCGCACCATCTCTCGACTCCGAACAGCCCCATCATCGCCAGCGTGTAGACGCTGTAGACGAGCGTGGCGACGGCGGCGTCGTCGGGAGAGAGCGCCACCGCGATACCGCCGCTCGGCCCGTAGACGATCTCCAGCCAGACGAAGGCGACGAGGCCGGCGGCGGCCGGCCAGCGGCCGAGTCGCTCCGGATAGGGAAGATGGCGCGGCTCCTGGCCGGCAGCCGCCCTGAAGACGCCCCCAGCCGCCCGGCCGATCGCCCGCCACGGGTTGAACGGCCGGAAGACGTCGCCGAGCAGCACGCTCAGCACCGGAAACCCGAGCCAGGCGGTGACGAAGACGAAGGTGATCGCGAAGTTCCGATCGGGCGCGGTCGTCCCCTTCAGCCCGGCGTAGACGGTGAGGCCCAGCAAGAAGACGCCGATCGCCCCGCAAAGGACCTGGAGCGGGGCCCCGAGCAGCGCCCTCGACACCCGCGCCCCATACGGCCGCCAGCGGTCGTCCTCGAAGCGCGGCTCCCGCCAGGCGACCGAGAGGGCGAAGAACGAGGCGATCAGGACGATCGAGGCGCCCCACGCGAACAGCCACGCCGGGATCGGCAGATCCTGGCGGGCGACGAGAGCGTGTGCGTAGGGCAGCAGCGTCACGGTTCGATCCGCAGCTCCGCGATCTGCGTGTCGCTCGGGTGCAGCTCGGCCTCGAAGATGCCTTCGATGTCGGCCGGGAACTGGACCACCACCTTGCGACCGGCGGGCAGCTCCCGCTCGATGTCGTAGCCGTGCACGTGCAGCTCCTCAGACGCGTCGGAGCGGACGGCGAAGCGCACCGTGTCACCGGCCTCGAAGTCGAGCTCCTTCACCCCGCCGACCGGCTTGCCCCCGCGGACGACGATGGTCGGGGTGGCCGGCTTCGCCGGTTTCGAGGCCGCCCCAGCCGACCCCGCCCCCGCGTCGCTGCCCTTTCCGGAGTCGTCGTCGCTGCTGCTCAGCACCACCAGCAGGACCACCGCGGCGGCGACTGCCACGATTCCCAGCGCTACACGTCCGATCTTCGAGTCCATCGTTGCTCCCTTCGTTCGAGGCGCGCCACGGAGCGCGCTTACGTGATGCCGCGCCCGGACAGGCACGGCGCATCGCGAATCGCTAGGGAGAGAGGGGAGGCGGGCGCTCGGCGCGCGCGAAGGCGATCAGGAGGCCGCCGGAAGCGGAGAACGACCAGGGACGGACCGGCCGCGGCGAGCGCGCGAGCGGCGGCTGGCGGCGGCGCTCGATCCGCTCCGCGAGGCGGACGATCGCCTCGCAGCCTGGATAGACGCCCCAGGCGAGCGAGGCGAGCAGCAGCAGGAGCGGCACGGCCGGCAGCACGAAGGCGAGCAGGCCGGCGCCATGCGCCACGAGCAGCACGAAGCCGCTCGTGGCGAGCGGTACCGCTGTGCGGGTGCTACGCCGTGACACCGTCCAGCAGCCGCCAGTTGGCCTTGAAGGCTTCCTCGGCGGCCGCGACCAGGGCATCGGGGTCGGCGTCGACGAGGTGCGCCTCGATCAGCGAGCGACCCTCGGAGGCGTGCTCGACGTCAGCCTTCTCGTGGACCCGGAAGTACTCGTTGCCCGGGCCGTCGCCGATTCCGTAGTGGGCCGCGAGGCCCTCGCGCTTGGTCTTGGAGATCGCCGGCTGGCCGCTCTCGATCGCGTAGAGGCGGACCAGCTGGGCGAGCCGGTCGTCGCGGGCGGTCCAACTGTCGACGCACTCCTTGGTCTCGGGCGTCGGCGCCGCGGCGACCTCTCCCCCGACCGCCTCGACGAAGCCGTCCCAGAGGGCGATGTGGGCCTCCTCCTCCTCGGCGTGCCGGCGCAGCTCGGCGCGCTCGGCCTCGGGCGCGGACTCGGCGACGGAGGCGCTGAGGCGAGCGATCGCGGCGGTGGCGTGGCGGTACTGGCCGGAGTAGGCGGCGAGCTCCTCGCGGCTCAGCTCGCCCATCGACCAGCGCTGGTAGAAGGGATGCTCGAGCACGTTCCAGCGGGCGCGGGCCTGCTCGATCCTCTGCCAGACGTCGTTGCTCACGGGGGCCTCCTTGAAGTTGGGCGATGGGTGGACCGGGGCGCTCAGGATAACGTCCGCGAGGATGGAGCCCGCGCCCTGATGCGCCCCGAGCGCGAGGACATCGCATCCCCCGACTTCCCGGAGAGCCTCGAGTGGCTGGGCGAGCCACCGGCCTCGATGGCGATGCTGGCGGCTGCCGGACCGGTCCTCGTCCACTTCTTCGACTTCGCCCAGCTCAACAGCGTGCGCACGCTGCCCTACCTGGCTGAGTGGGAGCGGCGCTACGCCGCCGACGGCCTGACGGTCGTCGGCATCCAGTCGCCCCGCTTCCCGTTCGGCGCCGAGCGCGGAGCCGTCGCCGAGGGCGTGCGCCGACTGGGTGTCCGCTACCCCGTCGCGATCGACGCCGAGCGCGAGCTCTGGCACGACTACGGCTGCGAGGGGTGGCCGAGCCTCTTCCTCTGGCGCACCGCCGGAGCCCTGGCCTGGTTCCACTTCGGCGAGGGGGATTACGCGGGGACCGAGGAGGCGATCCAGGCCGAGCTGCGCGAGCTCGACGCGCTGCGCGAGCTGCCGGCAGCGATGGCGCCCCTGCGGCCCACCGACGCCCCCGGCGCCCGCGTGATGGCGCCGACGCCGGAGGTCTTCCCCGGCGGCTCGTGGGAGCGGCCCTGGACCGCGGGCGAGGACGGTGAGCGCCTGGACGTCAAGTACGAGGCGGGCGGCGCCTACGCGACCGTCGAGGGACAGGGCGAGATCGGCGTGGAGCTGGACGGTCAGGAGATCGATTCAGTGCGCATCGACGGCCCCGCGCTCTACCCCCTCGCCGAGCACGCCTGCCACGAGGGGCACGCACTCGTGCTCCAGCCCTCCCCCGGCCTCCGCCTCTGGTCGATCAGCTTCGCCGCCGGGATGCCATAGGGAGGCGGGACACTCCCCGAACGGGCGGATACTCAAAACGCCGGCCTCATTAGGCCGGCGTTTGTCCGGGCGGGGAGTGTCCCGCCTCCCTACCCGCCCACGGAAGTCGCCTCGCGAATCTCCTTCGGCAGCATGAAGCGCACGTCCTCGTGGACGGTGCGCAGCTCGGAGACATCGTCGGCGCCGCGCTCGCGGAAGAACTCGACCAGGCGCTCGACCAGCTCCTCGGGGGCGCTGGCCCCGGAGGTGATGCCGACCGTCTCGACTCCCTCCAGCCACTCCTCCCGCACCTGCGTGTGGTTGTCGATCAGGTGCGAGTCGGCGCCGTGCTCGCGGGCCACCTCGACCAGGCGGTTGGAGTTCGAGGAGTTGGTCGAGCCGATCACGAGCACCAGGTCGCACTCGCGGGCGAGCTGCTTGACGGCGATCTGGCGGTTGGTCGTCGCGTAACAGATGTCGTCTGACTTGGAGCTGACGATGCCGGGGAACTTGGCGCGCAGCGCCGCGATCACCTCGGCGGTCTCGTCGACCGAGAGGGTCGTCTGGGTGATGAAGGCGACTTTGCCGGGGTCGGGGACCTCAAGCGTCTCGACGTCCTCGGCGGTTTCGATCAGGACGATGCTGTCGGGCGCCTCGCCGGTCGTCCCTTCGACCTCCTCGTGGCCCTCGTGGCCGATCATGATGATCGTGTAGCCCTGGGCGGCGAAGCGGCGCGCCGAGACGTGGACCTTGGTGACCAGCGGGCAGGTGGCGTCGATCGTGCGCAGGTTGCGGGCGGCGGCGTTCTCGTGGACGGCCGGGGCGACGCCGTGGGCGGAGAAGACGACCAGCTCGCCCTCCGGAACCTCGGTCTCCTGCTCGACGAAGATGGCGCCGCGGCGCGACAGCTCCTCGACCACGTGCTTGTTGTGGACGATCTCCTTGCGGACGTAGACGGGCGCGCCGTAGGTGTCCAGGGCCCGTTCGACGGTCTCGACGGCACGGTCGACCCCGGCGCAGTAGCCACGCGGGGCGGCGAGCAGGACTTTTTTCGGCGCGGAGGCGACGGTCGGCATCACCTTCAGGGTAGCTAGCCTTGCGGGATGGACACCTCGGGCACCCATCTGGAGCGGCTGACGGCGATCGACGCCTCGTTCCTGACGAACGAGAGCTCGTCGAGCCACATGCACATCGGGGCGCTGCTGATCTTCGAGGGGCCGCCGCCGAAATACGTCGACCTGGTCGAACACATCCGCGGTCGTCTCGACAAGGTGCCGCGCTTCCGGCAGAAGCTGGTCGAGCCGCCGCTCGAGGCGGGCCGGCCGCTCTGGGCCGACGACGTCAACTTCAATCTGGCCTACCACGTCCGCCACACGGCGCTGCCCGCGCCGGGCGGCGAGGCGCAGCTGAAGCGGCTCGCGGCCCGGGTCTTCTCACAGCAGCTCGACCGCTCCAAGCCGCTCTGGGAGATGTGGCTGGTGCAGGGGCTGGAGCGCGACCGCTTCGCGCTGCTGACCAAGACGCACCACGCGGCGGTGGACGGGATCGCGGGTGTGGACATCGGCACCGTCCTCTTCGACCTCGAGCCGGTGCCCGAGCCGGTGCCGGTCGTGGACGCCTGGGAGCCCGAACCGACGCCCAGCACCGCGCAGCTGATCGCGCGCGGCGTGACCGACGCGGTCGCTGCGCCGCTGCACCTGGCGGAGCGGGCGGTGGCGGCCGTGCGCAATCCCGAGACCGCCGCGCGGCGCGTGGTCGAGGCGCTCGAGGGCGTCGGCGAGGTCGCCGGCGCGCTCGCCGACCCGGCGCCGGACGTGCCGCTCAACCCAGCGATCGGGCCGCACCGTCGCTACACCTGGGCGCGCTCGGAGCTGGCGACCTTCAAGCACATCAAGGACACCTTCGGCGGCACCGTCAACGACGTCGTGCTGGCGGTGGTGACCGGGGCGCTGCGCAAATGGCTCGACAGGCGGGGCATCCGCACCGAGGGGCTGGAGCTGCGAGCCCTGGTGCCGGTCTCGGTGCGCGCCGAAGACGAGCGCGGCCAGCTCGGCAACAAACTCGCCGCGATGCGCGGGCCGCTGCCGGTCTACGTCGAGGATCCGGTGCGGCGGCTGCGCGTCGTCAGCGAGCAGATGGAGGGGCTGAAGCGCTCCAAGCAGGCGCTCGGCGCCGAAGTGATCGCGCGCTTCAACGACTTCGCGCCGCCGACGCTGCTCGCCCAGGCGGCGCGGCTCAACTTCTCGACCCGGCTCTTCAACCTGATCGTGACCAACGTGCCGGGGCCCCAGATCCCCCTCTATGTATTGGGGCGCGAGCTGGAAGAGGTCTTCCCGGTCGCCTTCCTGCCAGAGAACCACGCGCTCGCGGTGGCGATCATGAGCTACAACGGCCGCATCTGCTTCGGCCTGCTCGCCGACTACGACTCGATGGAGGACGTCGAAGTCATCTCCAGCGGGCTGGAAGAGTCGCTGGACGAGCTGGAGCAGGCCGCGACCGCGGCCGCTGCGGCAGCCTGATGGCGCTCCTCGTCGCGCTCTTCATCGTCGTCCCGATCGTCGAGCTCTACGTGATCGTCCAGATCGGCCAGGCGATCGGCCTGGTGCCGACGCTGCTCCTGCTGCTGGCCGACGCGGTGCTTGGCTCGCTGCTGCTGCGCCAGCAGGGGCGCGGCGCCTGGAGGCGCTTCAACGCGGCGCTGCAGGAACGACGCTTCCCGGGACGCGAGGTCGCGGACGGGCTGATGATCGCGGTCGGCGGAACGCTGCTCTTGACGCCCGGCTTCATCACCGACATAGTCGGAGTGGTCCTGCTCGTGCCGCCGAGCCGGGCGTTCGTGCGGCGGCTGATGAGGGCGTACGTCGGCCGCCGCTTCCTGGTCGTGGGGCTGGGGGATCGGGCGATGCGGTCGCGGGGGCCGACTGGCACCGAGGGGCCGGGGCAGTCGGGGCGCAGCTACGACTACGAGGGGACGGCCGAGGAGATCGACGCGGACGACCCGCGGCTGGGGCGTTAACGGCGTCGCTTCTCCTTCTTCTTGCCGCTCTTGCAGCCCACCGCCTTCACCACCGGCCGCAGCGCCTTGCGCATCCCGTTCTGGGCTCCGAGCCGAACGATGGCCCTGTTGCGCTTGGCACAGAGGTCGGTGGAGTTGACGACGAGCCCTTTTCGGGCGCCGCGCATGCGCAGCACGACCTTGGTGACGGGGGCGTCCGGGACGTCGGTGAAGGTCGCCCTGATCCCGCCGCGCACCGAATCGATCCTGGCGGCCACCTCGACGTCAACCAGGCCGTGGAGGTCGAGCACCAAGTCGGGCAGGTCGTTGTCGGAGGAGCGCAGGTAGACCGGTCCCTTTAGTGGCTCCTCCAGGAGCGGCGTGGTCGCCGTCACCTGGCCGTAGATCGAGCCGGGGGGGCAAGAGTCCGCGGCGAACTGCACGCGGGTGCAGATCGTCCTTATATGGGCCTGCTCGAGGAAGGCCGAGCGGGGCAGGCGGGTCCGGATCGAGGCGACGTTGGCGTCCGCCGGACGCGGTCGGTAGGTCGCCGTCAGCGCCGGGTGGGCGCCGCGCCGGGTGCCGCCCTTGAGGCGCACGGAGAGGCGTGGCCCGAAGCCCAGCCGCACGCAGTTGTCGACCTGAAACGGCGCCGTGCGCCCGACCGGGGAGTCGTCGGCGGCGCTGAAGACGTTCGCTCCCCCTCCCCAAATCGAGGCGATGGTCGCAAAGGGGCTGCAGTCGGTGGGGTTGAGGGTGAAGTCTGGCCTGTCCACATCGACCCTGATGTCGCGCACCCGCAGCGGGATGCCCTCGAGGATGTGCGGGATCGGGTCCGATGCGCCGCCGTCCACCTCGACCTTGGCGCTCAGCGGGTCCACCCGCAAGGCCTGGCGCACGACGACGGTGCCGACGTCGAAGGGACCGGCGACCGCAGGGACGATCCCGACGACCGAGAGCGGAGCCTTGCCGAGCGGCCCCGCCAGGTAGAGGGACCCGGGGACGTAGGTGAGATGGGAGCCGACCCCCGCTCCCCCCCGCACCGTGCCGATCCGCGAGCTCGCCGGGCATGAGGGTGAGGCCAGCTCGGCCTTGCCGGTCTTGGTCTTGGCGGCGGCGATCGCCGCGTCGGGGCATCTGCCCACCCCCGCCAGCTTGGCAAGCAGTCCGGGCGGCAGGGTGGCGTCGAAGCGGGTCAGGTCCTGGTCGCCGTCGCGGCGGGTGAGGCGCATGTGGAAGGGGGTATGCGCCCCCGCGTTGGCGTCGAGCGATCCGGCCCTGAAGCCCGGCTCGAAGGGCTGGGTACCCGAGGGGCAGGGGCCGCCTCCGACTCCATGGTTTATCTGGAAGGAGGAGGCCGTCCTGTAGAAGACGTCGGGTTCGGCGCTGGGGACGAAGTCGGCGACGATCCCGTAGGGACCGCACCGAGGCGGGGTGACCAGCGGGCCCTCGTCGCCTCCCCTGAGGCGCAGCCGCACGTCGGAGAGCGGGAAGGGCGGCAGCTCGGGAAAGAAGGCGATCAGCTGCCCGGTGTTGGGGTCCGCTTCCAGTAACCCGGGCTGCGTGACGAGGAGACCTAGCCCGGGATCCCTGATGACGACGTATTGGGCGATCAGTTCGTCGAATGGGTTCTCCGCGCCGAGCTCGGTGGTCGTCGGGTCGTCGGGGGTCGCTACGTAGACGGCGCCATGGAGCGTCCTGCCTTCGAGGACGGGCGTTTCCACTTCGACCGTGCCGAGCTTGGCGGACTCCGGACAGCCCTCGCCGGGCGCCGCGAAGGCCGACTCGGCGGCCAGTTGCGCGGGCGAGCAGGCGCCGAGGCCCTCGGCGACCGACGGGTTGACGGTCATCCCCACGGGGAAGGTGACTTCCGCGTCGAGGATGTCAGAGGCGGCGATCCCGTCCGGGTTGGATATCCCCTCGTCTTCGATCGCCAGATCGAACGCGAGACCGGAGGCGCTCTCGGCCCAATCGGTGCTCGGCGCCGCTTCGTGAGTCGGCCCGAAGGAGAGGTCCTGGCAGCCGGTCAGCGACGGGCTCTCGGCCTCTCCTTCGAAGAATTCGGGCGGCCCGGGGTGCACGGGGTCCCCGCTCCACCACGACTCGGCGAAGAACAGCGTGCTCAGGGGGCCTTCGCAGGAGCGCGGCAGGGTGAGGAAGGCGCGTTGGGGCACGGAGGCCGGACAGACCGAGCCAGGGGGAAAATTGCTGAAGCCGCAGTCGCCGCGGTCGGGGTCGTGGGCGGGGTCGGGGGGATTGCCCCAGAGGACGAAGTCGGAGCTCAGGACTTCGGCGATCTGGGAGGTGTTTCGCAGTCGGGCGACCACCTCGTAGGGATATTCCTCGGCGATCCCGACCTCGACCACGATCGGGGCCTCGGCGACGATGAAGCCGAGCTTGGCGGCGATCCCGGGGGCTGGGTCCATGCTGTAGACGGCGACGGTTTCTTCGCCTTCCTCGCCGGTGCCGCCGCCCAGCTTGACGGTGAGCTGCCCCACGGCGGAGGAGTCGGCGCAGCCCGGGTGGCCGAAGCCGTCGGAGGTGAGGAAGTCGATCGTCTCGCAGCGGGGCACGGCCGTGGGGTTGCCGACGAAGCCCGGCGGCAGGACGACGTCGAGGTTGCGGAGCGCCCCGTCGACGACTTTCACTTTTTTCTCGGGGTGGATCCTGCTGTTGACGCGAAAGAAGGTCCGCATCTCGTAGGGGTGGGAGCCCGCCTGACGGGCCGGCGTGCCGTCGTTTTCGGTGAAGGAGACCGAGATGTCGGATAGGCCGAAGGCGGCCTGGGCGGGGGTGGCGCCGAGGCAAGCCGCGAGCAGGGCCGCGAGACCGAGGAGGACCCCGAACCGCCTCATCGGCCTGCCCTGCGCCTGTGGGTGGCTTTGCGCTTGCGCTTGACGCACCTGACCTTGCCGGCGCGCCTCACCTTGCGCTTGCCTTTCGGGCAGCGCCTCGGCTCGGGTTTGACCGTGACGTTGCCCGCGCCCGAGGAGGTTTCGGTCGGCGGGGTGACCTCCGGCGGCGGTGGTGCTGGGAGCTGACAGGCCGCCCCGTCGCAGGGGGCCGGAGGCATCGGTTCGGGGAAGCCGCCACCCACACGGGCGACGTAGACGTCGTTGAGGCCGTAGTCGGAGGCGACCAGGGAGCCCTGGGTCGAGAAGAAGACGTTGTCGCCGGACGGGTCGGCGTCGAGGAAGGTCGACTTGGCGCCCGTAGTGCCCGAGGAGATCAGATCTACGCAGCCGCCCGTAACGTCGGAGTAGGTGTGGCGGCCTTTGGCGCAGGTTCCTTTGCCCGGCTTCTCCCACTGGTAGACGTCCCAGGTGCCGTTGCTGTCGTCAGGGACGAGAGCCTCAATGCTTTCGAAGAAGACGCGAGTGCCATCGTCGGAGAGGACCCGAGGTGCGTGGAGCAGCACTTCCCAGCCCTGGATGCGGGCGGCGGCCACACTAGACGCCTCGATCGTCTCTCCGGTAGGCCGCACCCCCGTGGGGTTGCACGAGATGCAACGCAGCTCCTTCTCGACGGCGTCGTAGAGATAGACCTCCTGGGCGGGCCCGTTGCTCTCGGCGTCGCGATTGTCGTAGCCGGTCGGGGTCGGGCTCGCCGTCGCGGTGAAGGTTGCGTATAGCCCATTGGGGCTGATCCGCGCCGACCGCTGCGCAGGAACCTCGTCGATCGGAGCCGGCGCAGCGTTGGTCCCGCCGATGTCCTGCGGCACTAGTTCCATGACGAAAGTGAATGCCCCTGCGCCTCCGCCAGGGCTGGCCTCATAGAGGTAGAGGTTGTGATTGCCGACGAGGGCCGGCCCTCCGGCGTCGAGATCTTCGGTAGAGGCGAAGTAGATCCGAGATGCATCTTCACTGGCCCCCATCGGCCCCTCGACCCCTTGCGCGATCAGGGTGGGCGTCCCGGTATCCACGTCTACTTCGTAGAGCTGGTCTTGAAACGGCCCCGAGTCGAAGGAGATGATGGCTTTCGAGCCATCATCAGCTGCCGTCCAGTACCAAGCCGGATCCGACCCTTTGGTGGTCGATACTTTGCGCGTTTCGATGCCGTCAATCCGCACGTAGATTTGACCCGGAGCACCTGGATTGTCGGGAGGACCGGTCCCCCCGCTGTAGGCGGTCCAGAAGATCCGCGAACCGTCAGCCGAGATCGCGTTCCGCAAGCTTGACTCGATGCTGCCGCTGGCCGGAGTCCCGGCCGAGCAGGCCTGGGAGATCGGTTTCCCGCTCGGCAGGTAACAGACGAAGCGAAGCCCATCGGGAGCGTGCTCGTAAAGCAGCAGTTCCTGCTCGTCTTTCAGCGTGGGTGGGCCAATGGGAAGCAATTTGGCGTTAGCCACGAAGATCGAGTGACCTCCGTCATCACTCGCGCCGAGGGTCCGGAGCCGGGTGTATTCGTCGGCGTCTCGATCGAGAGGTTCTTCAGTCGTCAGCGCCGTATAAGTCGGTTGCTCGGCGCAATTATCGCGGCGGTATAAATTCGCGTAATTCTCGATTGCCTCCGGCACGAGCGTTGAAACCGAATAGTTGCGAAGCCACGCCCGACAGAGGTCAACGGAGAAGCCTTGGAAGTCGTTGCCGAAGGTGGCCGTTCTCGTCACTGGCGGTTCCGTGCGCGGCGGTGAGATGGGCTCGTTTTCCCACCCTGCCTCAGTCCGCTCCGCCAGATATTGCGAGACAAATGGAGCCGCCTGCGGGTCACCAAATGCGATCGCCGACGTAAAGGTGAAGCGAGTGCCCGACGATGCACTCTGATTGATTTCGTAAAAATAGGGGAAGAGTGCGTTTCTACCTATCCACGGCGCCACGTCGGCGTTCCCTTTGTCGAGCGGCGAGACCATCTCGTAGGCGCGGCAGTCGGGCAACTGCGCAGAAAATCCGCTCCAGACATCGTCCGGGCAGTCATCAATGGTGGCCGATGAAAAAGTTCTGAAGGTTGCTTCCAGCCCTTCGCCCAGCCCAGCCTGAGCGGGGCCTTCGGGACCGTCAGGGTCAATGCCGAATACGGGCCCACCGCCCGTACTCTGGGCGACAAAACGGTAGTGGTAGGTCGTCCCTGGCTGAAGGTTCTCGAGCGCGACTCCAGCAGTCATGATCGCGGTGTTGACCGGCTGGCCGGTCAGTTGTTGCGGCAATACGGGTACATGAGCGGGGCACCCGCCCTCCGAGCACCTACCGGTGCCGTATTCCACGTAGTAGCTGGCGTCAGCCCAAAACCGCGGATTAATGCGAGCATGAACCACCGCACCTTCCCGCCCCACCCACGCGGCCAACTGGTCAATAATTTGCGGCGGCTGTTTCGGAGGAGGTTCACAGCCTAGCGGCGCCGTACCATAGGCGTTGACATAGCTCGCCTCACTGAACTTGACGAAGCCAAGATAAAGGTCGCCAGGTAGTTCTGAGCCGGCGCAGACGTTGCTGGCGATTGCCATAAGTGATGGCCCTTTGAATGGAACATAGGGGAAAAATTCGTCGCGTTCTTCTTCTTGTTTTGTTGGTACTAAGAGTTCTCCGAAAGAATCAAACTTCTTGACCGCAACTTCGGGGACAGCTTTAGGAGTGGGATCGCCGTCGATCACGAAAAGACTCCCCTGTCCGTCCACAGTAATGCCTTCTGGTCGACGGACTTCGAAGCTGGAACTCCCCGGCTCGCCCGGGGCCAGCGGTTCGCCACTTGAGCTCAATTTGTAGACATCTTCTTCACCTTCGAGCGAAAAATAAATGTTGCCGTTGGCATCGACGTCGAGTGCATTAACCGTCTGGCCCGAAAAGGCGGCAAGTGGACCCTCGAAGGAAATCTCTTCTTTGAAGGCTCCGCTCAAGTCGAAGATCTGAATACGGTCAACGTCGCCTACCACAATCGTGTGGTTTTCGGGGTTATAGGCGATTCCATCCCCGCGAACGTCCGTGAAGTGACTGGGCGCATCACCCGACACCCCTGCCTGACAGACATCATCTACGTCGATCGGACAGATGTCCCGCTGGCCGAATTCGGCGCCTTCATCAACCTTCGTCCTGTTGACATCACCTCCGAACATCAACAGAAACTCGCCAGACGCGCTGAATTTTTGTACGCGGTTATTACCCCTCTCCAACACGTAGACGTTTCCATCAGCATCGAGCGCCAAGCCGAAAGGCAGCGACAACTGGCCTCTTCCCCCGCCTTCGCTCCCTGCCTGGCACAAGTCCGCGGGCGGCACTTCTTCCGGCTCGGGCGGACCGCAAGTCTCCAGTTCGTCTGACGCCGTGTCGCCCGGGGTGCCGTCAGGGGCGACATCCCACCCCCACGCTCTCACAAACAAACCCCAAGCGGTGTACTCGTTGACGCGCGCATTGAATAAATCGCTGACATACACATGCCCAGTCGTACGGCTTGCCGTTATCCCCCTGGTGGAGTTAAGCGCCCCCGCTCCGCTGCCTGGTTGCCCTGCGTTCCCGGTGATCCTCGTCAACAACTGAGGAGCGGCGGCGTGCGCCGACGATCCAATCATGATCCAAAAAAGAGCTGCCGCCGCTACGACCCCCCACCCCGCGCGACCCCTAGAACGACTCGGTTTCATCGTCACTGCCCGTCTCCCTGGCTCAGACAAACTCTCTCTCACAGGACTCAGAAAGCAAGATTCCTGCGGTACGAGGGAGTAATGATACTGGAACGGCCGAGATTTGCAAATTGCTTCGTTCTCAACTTATGCCTGGGGGCCGGAGATGCTCCAGCCCCCAGGCTATTGCCCCTGTTCGCGCTACCGACCCCTATGGTCGAAGCAGCGCATCGCTATGTCGCTGTGATGCCGGAAGCCGCTCCGGTCGCTACATCGGTCGCTCTAACTGTCGCTGACCCATTCATCGTCGCGGTGTGATTTGTTCCGAGGAATACACAGATTCCACCGTGATATTGCGTCGCAATGGTAGCTGTGCTTACAAGTGTAATGGCGTGAACGCCATTAATCGTCATTGTTTTGTACAGGACGCCACCAGTCGGTGTCTGAGCCCCCACTGTGATTTCACAATTTGGATGTGTAATCACGACAGCTTTACCCACAGGACAGATGAAATGCACTGTGTTGTGATTGGTTTCGGGTAGTGGGCGAACTGTGAAACTGAGATGACAGCCATTCTCATGGACGTCGAATTTCGTATTGGGGGTTCCTGTTGTGTAACAGTTTTCCCATGTCGGCGTCACTGTCACTGAGGTTGTTGTTGTAGGAGTTGCGGCATCATTTTTGTGTGTGCCGTGATATTTCACGACTTCGCAGCCAATCCGTTCTCCTTCGGCCCCACCTTCCGCCAAGAAGTGGACGTGGTGTTCTGGTCCCTCTTCTCCAATGATGTTGACGTGGTGGTGGCTGAATATAAAGTGGCCGCCGGTAGTCGCTCCGGCGTTCACGACGGCAAAGGCACTCGTCGCCAAGATGGCGAGGAGACCCAAGCCTAGGATCTTGAACTTCATGCTCATGCTGGTCCCTTCCTTTGATGGGAAACGCTCCGTTCGAGCGTCGCGTCCCCTCTTGGGACGCCCTAATACCAATAAAGGATGGGAACAGCCGCAGTCAAGAATTTTTTTGTAATCGCTCTTCGAGTATCTTGGCCACCGGGGTCGAGTGGCCGTTTTCCCCTGCAAATCCTCGCAACACGTAATGGTGCCCGCGCCGATCGGCGCGCGCCGAAGATGAACACGCTTGGTATCAAAGTGGCGGTCGGATACCGTCGCGGCGCCGGCCTGCCGTGCCCTAGAACCCCAGCGCGAACTTGGCGTCCTCGGACATCATCTCCGGGGACCATGCGGGGTCGAAGACCATCTTCGGGTGGACGGCGCTGACGCCGGGGAGGTCGCCAACGAACTCCTTCATCTGCTCGGAGACCTGGGGGCCGATCGGGCAGGCGGGCGTGGTCAGGGTGAAGGTGACGTAGACCTGGTCGCCCTCGATCTCGACGTCGTAGACGAGGCCCAGGGAGACGAAGTCGAGCCCGAGCTCGGGATCGATGACCTCCTCAAGCGCCTCGAGGACGTCGTCCTCGGTCAGGGGCTCGGTCTGGCTCTGGGTCGCTTCGTTCTGGTTATCGGCCACCGAAGAAGCCTAGCGGGGTTCAATAGGCTGCCCGCTCGATGAGCGAACGGGGCGAGATTCAGCGACGATCGATTGGGGTCGTCTTCTCCGACGGCGGGCTGCTCGCCGTCACCGCCGCCCGCCCGGCCGGCTCCGCCGGGCACGGCCACGAGACGGTCAGCGCCATCGTCTGCGGCCCGGACGGCGCCCCCGTCGAGGTCTCCGAGACCCTGCTCTCCACCGAGTACGGCGCCGACGGAGTGCAGCGGCGCGCCACCCTGGAGCTTTGGACCGACGCTGAGGATGAGATCGGACCGCAGCGCGGCTCCGGCACGCTGATCAGCGCCGCGCGCGTGCGGCGCGATGACCTGGTCGCTGACATCGCCTTCTTTCGCTGGCAGCTCGAGGGCCGCGACGGGCTCGGTCACTACGAGGTGGTGCGAGGTGGCTGAGGAAGGCCGGATAGAGGCCGTCATCTCCGACTTCGGCGGCGTCCTGACGACGCCGCTCGTGCAGTCGTTCATGGCCTTCCAGGACCAGACCGGCATCACGACCGAAAACCTCGGCAAGGCGATGCAGGCCGCCACCGCGGCGAACGGCCAGAACCCGCTCTTCGAGATGGAGCGCGGCGAGATAACCGAGGACGCGTTCCTCGCCAAGCTCACCGAGCACCTCGAGCCGCTGCTCGGCCACCGTCCTGAGATGCACCGCTTCAAAGAGATCTACTTCGAGGCGCTCCACCCGAACCACGAGATGATCGACCTGATGCGCGAGCTGAAGGCCGCCGGCTACCGGATGGCGATGCTGACCAACAACGTCAAGGAGTGGGAGCCACTCTGGCGCTCGATGCTCCCGGTGGACGAGATCTTCGAGACCGTCGTCGACTCGGCCTTCGTCGGCTGCCGCAAGCCGGAGTCACGCATCTACGCGATCGTGCTGGAGCGGCTCAAGCTCCCCGCCGAGTCGTGCCTGTTCATCGACGACGTCAAGGTCAACTGCGAAGGAGCCGAACGGGCCGGCATCGCGGCCGTCCACTTTCGGGAGAACGAGCAGGCGATCCGAGAGATTCGAGGTCGCCTCGGAGAAATAGCGTCGAGGTCGCGCAGGTCGGGGGATGCAGGGAGGACGACGAGGGGAGCGCACTCAGGTGCGTGACCCGAGGAGTCGGACCGAAGACCCCGAGATGCGCGGCCTCGGCTAGTTCTCCGAGCCGGCGCGGTCCCAGACGTAGAGCTCGACGGCCTCGACCGCCAGCTCCATCAGGCGCGCTGGGGAGAGCATGCTGAGAACGAGCTCCAGCGCGTCCTCCTCGGTGAGGCCGGCGTCGACCGCTTCCTCGCCGCGAAAGCCGGCGGCCAGCTTCAGCGCCTCGCGGCGGTTCTCGCCGAGGGAGCCGAAGGCGCCCATCAGGAAGTCGCGGTTGGGGAGGGGCTGGCCGAACTCGAGTGAGCCATGCCAGGCGGCGAGCATCGAGAGGTCGTGCTCGTCGAGCTCCGAGAGCGCTTTCGCGTAGTGGACCTCGAGCTCGTGCTCGGGGATCTCGTCGACCCAGGCGCGGACCGCCTCGCCGAGCAGCTGGCGGCGCGCCTCGCGGCCGATCGAGTCGCCGATGGCACGGATGGCGTCGGCTGGATCTACGAAGCAGAGGGACATGCGATGGGGTGAATGTAGAGAGGCGGGAAGACGGCAAACCGAAGGGCGGATTTGCCGCATTTGCGGGGTTCCGAGGCGCTTCGCTAGGCCGTCCTGGCACGCCGGAGCCAGACCTATGCTGGGACGTCGCCGATGCCACTGCACCTGATCCACGGACCGCCCAACTCCGGCCGCGCCGGCCTCGTCCGCGAACGGTTCGAAGCGGCGCTCGAGCGCGATCCCGTCCTGGTGGTCCCCACCCTCGACGACGTTCACTGGTTCGAGCGAGAGCTCGCCGCCGGCGGAGCCATGCTGGGCGCGACGACCACCACCTTTCCCGGCCTCTTTCGTCTTGTCGCGGCGGCCGCGGGGACGCCGGCCGCGTCCGAGCTGACCCCGGCCCAGCGCCGCCGCGCGGTGTCGCTAGCCGTAGAGCTGTGCCGCGGCAGGCTCGGTCCGCTGCGCCGCTCGGCCGCGCGACCGGGGTTCCCGGTCGCCTTCGAGCGGCTGCTCGACGAGCTGCAGGCGGCGGGCCTGGGCCCCAGCGACGTCGAGGCGGGAGCGGGGACGCTGGAGGGCTCCGCATACCTCGGCGACGTCGCGACGGTCGTCTCGGCCTACGCGGAGGTTCGCGACCGGCTCGGGCTGGCCGACGCGCACGGCATCGCGCGCGATGCCGTCGCTCTCGTTCGCGGCCAACCCGAAACCTGGGATCGCCCGGTCTTCCTATATGGGCTCGACGACCTCAGCGGCAACCAGTTCGACCTGCTGGCCGCCCTCGCCTCCACCTCCGAGGTCACCGTCGCGCTCCCATACGAGGAGGGGAATCCGGCTCTCGCGGCGCGTGCATCGCTGCTGGAGCGGCTGCGGGCGATCGGCACGACCACCGCGACGCGCGAGACCCGTACGGAGCCGCAACCCGCCAACACCGACGAGCCGCTCCTATTCCACCTCGAGCGTGGCTTCGGGCGGCCGGAAGCGACGCGCCGGCCGGTGGAGGGCAGCGGTCTGACCCTGCTGCGCTCGGCCGGCGAGCGCGCCGAGGCGGAGACGGTCGGGGCCGAGGTGGCGCGCCTCCTCGCCGGCGGGGCCGAAGCGGACGAGATCGCGATCGCCCTGCGCTCGCCGGAGCGCCGCGGTCCCCTGCTGGCGACCGTGCTCGAGTCCTACGGGGTGCCGGTCGCGCTCGAGGCCGAGCTGCCGCTGGCGGCCACCGCGGTCGGCGGAACGCTCCTGGCGCTGCTCGCGGCGCTCGGCGGAGGCTCGGCAGCCGACCTGCTCCGCTTCATGCGGGGACCGTCCGGCCTCCCCCCCGGCCAGGTCGACTGGTTCGAACGGACGCTGCGGCGGCGACGCGTTCGCACCGCCGAGGCGGCGCTCGAGCTGTGGCTGGAGCGCTACGAGCGACTTCCCAACGACGTCGCCCGGCTGCGCGCCGCCGGCGAGGACTCACCCGCCGCCGCGTGCGCCGCCGTGGCGCGGCTCGCCGTCACCATGGCCGCGCGGCCGCTGCGCGATGAGGACGCGCCCCGAGCC
>JGI24746J21847_1000003_pt1 | contig 23900 bp, 10 predicted proteins | sample KBSMiscanthusM5_FD_21847 | JGI IMG/M metagenome (IMG submission 21847) | reverse complement strand
CCTCCCGCCGGTCGCGACGAACTAAGCCTCCTCGCTGGCGGGCCGCCTGGTGTCGGCGCGAAATTGAGGCTGAGAGTCAGCTACGACTCTGCCTCCGGTCTGAACTACAGGACGGAGTCGAGCATCGATGTAGTCGAGGATCTGTATTGCATCTGCCGGGACTTCCGGCGCGATCCCGGTGACGGACGCTAAGTGAGGTTCTTACCGCCGCTCAGATGCCTACCGTTTCAGGATGGATCTGCTGGAGGCGCTCTCGCTGGCGCGTCGGATATGGCCACGTCTCGTTTCTCTGCTCGTGCTTGCCGCAGTCGTTCTCGCTCCTCGACCTACGGCGTCGCTCATAGAAGGAGCGGCCCGGGCGCGAGCCCAGCAAGTGGTTTCGCTGCTCGATCGGGCGCTCGAAACGACGCTGAAGCCTGAGCCCGACCGCCGCCCGCACCGCTCCCGCTGAGCGCGGTGGGCGTCTTGGCGGTCCTGGCGCCGAGCCCCTCGAAGTGGGGCGCAGATAGCGCGTCAGTTCGAGTCAGCCGCCAGGCCGGGGCTGTCGGTCCCCCCGGCATCGACACCGGTGGCTACGGGCGGGGAGGGATGGTGAACCAGGTCAGAGTGGTGTCCTCGGGCGGCTCCTCGTGCGGGCAGTCGTCCTCGAAGAGGCTCCCGCCGATTACGGGACCGCAGGCCGCGTCGACGTAGCCCAGGGAGTCGCAGCGCTGGCAGGTGAACAGAGCCTCGTCGCCGTCGCGGAGGGCCACCAGCGGCTCGTGGTGATGCTCGACGGCCCGCGGGACGACGAGCTCGAGGACCCGGTTGTAGCGGTGGAACTCCTCCGAGCGCGAGGTCTTCCCAGCTTCATGCAGCAGCGCCCAGACAATGCCTTCCGTTTGTCCGGTACGGACCTTGATCCGGTCGGCGCGGGCATCGCGTCGGATCGCGGCGCGCCACGCCTCTGGATCATCGACCTCGTCGATCTTGAGCACCACCTGACCGGTTGCGAGCAGCGTCCCGTAGTCGTCGCGCCGCTTGACTCGCTCAAGCAGGCGCCCGATGCGCTGCCGGATCTCAACGGGATCGGCCACCGGCCTCCGACTCTCTGACGTCCGCCGAATTCGGCACGTCTGCCAAGCTAGCTGGTGACCCCCCGTTGAGCGATTCTGCCGATAAGCGCGAGCTGGAGGAGGAGCTGGATCGGCTCCGCGCCGAGAACGAGCAGCTGCGCTCGATGCTTCGAGTCGAGCCTCCGGCGGCAGTCGAGGAGAAGCCTTCAGGCGACGGGGCGCCCGAGAGATCCGGGTGCTGCTTCTGCCGGACCCAAGCGGGGAGACCAAGCCGGGCGGAGTGGGGGCCCAGGCGATCGCGAACGTCGGTCGGGTCTGGGTAAGACAGCTCTAGGAGCGACGGTCTGCGCCGATCTCCTAGCGGGAGCGCGGTTCGCAGCGACCGCTGGGAGCGCCGCATAACTGGCATTACGTAGACCGCCGACAATTCTGGCGGATAGCCTGGCGTGCGGATCATGCAAGGCCAAGACCAGACGGTGGAGATTGTCGCTGCGGCAGCAACCACGGCAGTCGTAGTAGTCGCACTATGGAACGCACAACGTGCGCTTCGCTTACAGCGGCGAGGCCTGCAGATTGAGGGGCGGCGACGTGCCGGTCTCGACATTGCCCGGTGGCTCCAGCGTGCCGAGACCGGGATCCTCGCTTGGCACAACCCTGAAAACTGGCACGTGCCAAAGGGCGTGAAGTTCGGGAGGCGAACCGGTATCAAGGCAGGCGACGTGATGCCACCGAGTCAGGGACGGATGGCTCCGGTAGTGACCGCGACGATCGAAGAATTCGACTCAATCCGGGGGTTGGCTCGACTAGCCTTCGGGCCAGATCACGAAGTCTCGTCTCTAGTTGGGGAAGTCATAGCGGCGATCGAGCAGGTCGCTCGACGTGGAGTGATCAGCGCCGGGGAGCGTCCCTCGCCGCGAGACTATGTCGACCAGACCTTCTTGCCCCTGACCGCCGACCTCTTTGAAGCACTGGCTGAGGCCTGCGGGCTCAGGGAAGACGGTGATCGACCTGGCAAGAGCGGCGTCCGCGCGACCGACAATCTGCCCAATCCATAGCTCGCCAGAGAGGTCCAGCACCCTCTGGCTGCTCCTTGGGTGATCCGCTCAGCGAGGTATAGATTGATTGATTCATGAAAAGGCAGGCTCCCCCCACTCAGAAAGAGCAAAAGGAGATCGGGGTTCAGCTCGATGAGCTAGTAGCTCTTCTCACCCTTGATCAGGTCCGCGGCTTTGGCCCGGGGGCATTTCGCGCGACCCACCAAGAGGCAATCAAGCCAGAGGCCTTAGTGGAAGATGCGAACCTGCTTCCAATCGAAGGCAAACGAGGAGAGACGCTTCGCAAAAAGATCTCTTCCCTGGGCTCCGCGGAGTACTCACTCGCGAAGGAACGCGCCTTACGTCAGCTTGAGCGAGCGGCGGAGCTGGGCGTGAAGATCCTCACCTATCGAAATCCCCACTATCCGCCCAACCTGCTCGACTCCAATAGCGCCATTCCCATCCTTTATGCGAGCGGCGATGTCGGCGTGCTCAAACAGGCAAACGTCGTCGCCTGCGTTGGCTCGCGAAAAATCCGCCCACGGTATGCCGAACGGCTCCGATCGTTCAGCGAGCTGGCCTCCAAAGGAGGCTGGCTAATTGCCTCGGGCTTTGCCAACGGCGCCGACACGATCGCCCACCAGGCGGCAATCGCCGCTGGCGGTACGACGGTGTTAGTAATGCCGAGCGGGCTCGACATTCCCTTTCCGCCGGAGAACCGCCCGCTCTGGAAAGAGTGGCAGGGGCGCCCAGGCATTGCGATGATCAGCGAGTTTCCGCTGGGCACGAAGGCTTCCTCGCTGACGCTTAGGAAGCGCAACAAGACGATCGTCGGAGTATCGAAGGCAGTGCTGGTCGCCCAAACGTCGCTCAAGGGCGGGACCATGAACGCCTACCGCTTTGCCCTCGAACAACACAAGCCGGTCCTGACCTTTCCCCCCGATGAAAACGCCGACACCTCCGGCAACCGCTTGATTCGGCACGACGAGAATCAACAACAAGATCTGCTCGGCGAAGACGCCCACCACCTACCCGAGCTTGAGCATTGGCTCGCGCGATCCTCTTCGATTTAGACGGCACCGTATGGGACAGCTGGCCGTGGTACGCCCAGCTGCTCCATGATCGCGGCGCGGGGCCTATCGACGATCAACGGACGCTGTTGGCGGAGGGCGAGCCGGCCGCCGCCTTGTTTCATAGCGTGGAACTCAAGGCCTCCGCCTTCAAGGCGGCATGCACACTTGAGCCTCCGCCCCTTTTTGACGGCGTCGCCGAGATGATGCGATGCCTGGTTGACGCGGATGTCCGGCTCGGCGCCGTGACGAGCCTGCCGAAATGGCTTTATGCGCCGATGCTCGCGGCACATGGCGAGTTACTCGCATTCGAGACCGTGATCGGCTGGAGCGATGCGCGGCGAAAGCCGCAGCCAGATCCGCTTGAACTCGCGATGGAGCATCTCGGGGTCGAACCGGCACCCGAGCATTGGTATGTCGGTGACACGACCGTAGACGCCGAAGCGACGGCCGCTGCTGGGATGAGCTTTGCCTGGGCGGCTTGGGGATACGCCCCAGACCGTCCAGGCGGCACCCGAAAGCGCCTGGATCGACCTCAGCAGGTCGGCGAGCTCATATGAAATTCGCTTACAAGATCAACACTTCCTATGACCGATTCACTCCGGCCGCGATTCCGGAGCGAATGCACCGCGGCCGACTGACGCTCGGCTGGAAGCGATACATCGAGGCAGTCGAGATGAACGCCGAGGTATGGGTCTATTTCCGCGGCCCCGACCGCTTCACCGATGGCGTCTATGTAGGGGGCACCGTTAGGAAGATCGACCTAGAGGCTCGGGAGGTGGTGATCCGGGTTGATCGGTTCTCGACGGAGGATCCGCTGACGGATCAAAAAACCTCAGAGGCTGTCGCCAGGGTTGTCTCGACCCCGTACCGTCAGGTCTTCTACCTTCCCGAAGATCTCCTTCGGGTCTTCAAATGTGACATCAATGGCACCGCGACCAGTTGCGCGAAACGGCGGTGCAGTCAATGCGTAGCTTGGCCTCGGCTGCCACGCGTTGGCGGTCCAGAACTGAACTTGCCCGCGCGGCTGCGAAGCGCCAGGCTCGGTGGATATGCACCTGCCTACTGGGTTATCGCCAGGCGATCGTGGCCGCTATATCAGGGTCGGGAGGTGCGTCGGGGGATTAAGGACACCACCTACGTCTTCAACCGATTCAAGACCGGGACCAAAGAGCTCGCTTATCCACTCGCCCGCGGCATCGCGGCGGTCTTGAAAGAGCGGCGTCTACACGAGGCGGATTTCATCGTTCCGATCCCCCTCTCACCCGATAAGGCAAAGGCAAAAGAGCTCCACCGCACCTTGGCCCTCGCCAATGAGCTCTCCCAACTGCTCGGCATCGACGTTCGCCAAGCCCTGAGCCTCGATCGACCGATTTCCAAGCGGGCGTTGGGCGCGAGCGCCGACGTCTTCGAGCGGCGCTACGGAGAAGCGCTCAGTTGTGCCGGGATGCGGCCTACCCCCACGCGCATCCTGCTAGTCGACGATGTGTGTACTCACGGCAGCACGTTGGCGGTGGCGGCGAGAGCAATACGCCAGCGAGTGGGTGAGTGCGAAGTAACCGCCTGTACGGCAGGACAGATGACTGTGCTAGAGGCTCTGGCTCAGCCCGACAAGCTCTTGATCTGACTGGCATCACGTCGAGCCGCGTTCGCGGATCCGCGGGAAGGCGCTGCTGCAGATGATCGAGTCGGAGCATGACTGCCCCTGGGATGATTACTCCTGAGAGTCCCGGGCCGTCCTAAACGCCTCGGCGATAGGAGCCGCAAGCGGCCGCTCCAATGCTCTATCCGCATACCAAGCCGCCGCCTCCGGCTGATTTAGGATCGACTCCTCTGCGATGGCCACGTCCGTCGGATCAGAAAGCGAAGCGTTGAGGTCAACCACGACGTCATGTACGTGAAAGCGGTTGTGGCTGTACCCCAGATCGATCAAACGATCCACTATCAGTCGCTTGATCGAGATATCTATCGTGAACCTGAAGACAGCTGCGTAGAAGTCGGCCACCGTGTCGCAGTAGTCGAAGTTCAAGCCACCAGATTCCGAGACGTGACTGTCATAGCCTTCCATCGCCTCCCGGAAGCCATCTGGTGCGTAGGCACTCCAGGCCCGCAGAAGTTCGTTCGGGAGGTAAGGAATCCCGCCGGTGTTCATCTTCTCGTGATCTCGATTTGCCCTCACGTGAGCGCTCAAATCATCGAGCGCCTTGGCCTCGGTGATGGAGCCGAGGGGGGCGGAGGCGGCCTCTGCAAGCTCGCTTAGCCGCTCATCGGGCGGCAATACAATCTCGAAGCCGGCGAGTGACTTCTCAAAGCCCTCGAGAGCTGCCGCACCATCGGGATAGCGACTCTCGGGGTCCTGACGGCAGGACTTATCGACGAAAAACCGGAACTGTTCGGGGACTTTGTGGACCTCGACCTTCATCGGCTCGGGGGTAATACCCGTAATGAGGTGGGCGAAGATCTTCCCAAGGGCGTAGACATCCGCTGGCTTTTTGGCCTCCTTTGAGGAAGCAAACTGCTCCGGCGACATATATCGCAGGGTTCCGAGCTCCTGCTCGCTTTTGGTCAACGTGGTTGCGTCCAAGTCCAGCTGCTTGGCGATTCCGAAGTCCGACACACGCGGACCCTCATCGAAAAGCAAGATGTTCCGTGGCTTTAGATCGCGATGAAAGATTCCATTTTCATGGGCTTGGGCAATGCCGGCGGCGACGCCTTGGAACACCTCTATCCACCACCCTTTGTCGTCGGCTCGACCATCGGACATCGCATCGCGAAGGCTGCCACCGGTTGCCAGAGGCATCACTAGGTACGGCGCCCCTTTATCCGTCTCGCCATGATCGATAACCTCCATCAGATTGGGATGTTCGAGCGAGGCCAGAATCTCAATCTCGCGTGCAAACCGGGTGCGCAACTTTTCGTCCTCGAGGCACTCGGGCTTGAGTCGCTTCAAAGCATGCTCAGGCTGCGTCCCGTCCGGGGCGTTTGCGGGCACACACGCGTGAACCACGCCGAAACGTCCTTGGCCCAATTCGTCTCCCTCGCGCCATCGCAAGCATCCGAGAGTACCTAAGCGCCTCTCGTTGTGGCCGCAGCTCGCAGGACGATACGGCCAGCGCGAGGTAAGGCCCCGAGTGCGAGGCAACGGCCTCGTCTGAAGCGCTGCCCAGTTTCTCCCCTGTTTGTCCGGGCTGCAGCCGCTAAGCGCGGAGCGCCGCCTGAAGGGTGGATACGAAATCCCCAAGCGTCCTCTCACGAAGGGCCGCGAAGAAGTCGTCGTAATCCACGGGCGAAAGAAAATGAAACTGGTAAACACGCTTCGTCCGCTTGGGCTTGAGGAGCTCATTCAGCTTCTCGAAATATGCATCAGCAAAAACTAGCTTGCCAGCATTGACCTCTGAGGTTTCATCGTCGGCCTTCGTCTCGACAACGATCACTTCGTCCACATCCTCACAGAGAAGGAAGAAGTCTGGGTTGAATTGGCCGCGCTTTGAACGGCCGTTGCCGCCCGGTTGAAATCCATACTCAATGGCGTAGAACCCTGAGTCGGGGGCCTTAACCCACGCTTTCACGGCGGCTGCATTGTCGGGCTGCACAATACGTTCTACGAACAATCGCTCTGGCTTATGCGAGGTGGTTACAACGTTCACCGGTGATTTGAACAGAAAGCTGTTGTCGATGCGACGCATAAAAGTCGGGACCTCGATTGCCTTCGCCTTCTTGAGCGCGGCCGCATCGTCCTGAGTCCCCAGCGCCGCTGAAAGCTCATCCCAGAATAGGCCTACGTGGGAGGTCAGTCCGCTGATGCGCTCGCGTACTGGGCCCATTTCCGAGGTCGAGATTGTGGTGACGCCATCGGGTTCCTGCGCCCACTCAGCGCCAGCACGAGAGGTTTTCTGTCGAAGAGAGCCGAATGCACTCATGATCAGTTGGCGGTTCTCCTGGCTGATCTCCGTACCTTTCACTTTAAGCCGACTCAATGCGTCGCGAATCAACGTTTCAACACGCTTCTTCGGATATGCGGCGGCAAGAGTCCCCTCCGTCAGCTTGTCGTGCATCAACATCCTCCTGCGCACGTCGGCCACGACATCACCTATTGGGTAGTAGGTCTCGCGAACCAGCGTCGTCAGAACCACCTTCTGGTCAGAGTCCGTCACCGACAGGAACTCCGTGCTCTCCGGAGCATCGCGCTGGGGACGCAGGTTTAGGCTCTTGATGTCCCTTGGCTTCTCCACGGTCCTTGCCTCGATACCCGTGGGCACTTCCTTGTAGGTCAACCGATGAAGGTCGAAATGCTCGACCGGTCTCCCATCGCTTGGACGCTGCGCGATCGTCGTCTCCTGGTCTAAGACCTCGGCGACCAGATCCTCGACCTCCGGCGCCCATCTCTGATGATTGAAGACGAACACACGCGGTTGAGCGTCCAGCCCGTCTGGACGGCGCAGCCCCCTACCCAGGACTTGGGCTACCAGGAGCTTGCTGTTGAAGGCCCGCTTCTCATGGGGGTAGATCTGGAAGACATTCTTGACGTCCCATCCCTCCGTGAGCATCGATACCGACACAATCCACTCGACAGGATTAGACGGGTCATCGACGGTAGTCAGCCTGGCGACATTTTTCGTGTGCTTGGGTGACGAGGTCACCACCAAGACCTTGGCCTCCGCCTCTGCGCGCGGCACTTGCCGAGCGAGAAACTCAACCAGAGCTTGGCCGAGCTCTTCGGACGCCTTGATGTTCTTCGTAACGGCGATGGTTAATGGCTTCAAGGGTTTGAACGCACGGCGATTGGTCTCGTGCTGCTGCTGAAGCTTCTGGAAGCGCGCGTCGTCCGTGGTTGACTCGTCTCGGGAGACATAGAAGACGTCCTTCACCCACCGGTCGTTGATGGCGTCGCGAATCGAGTAGCGAAACACGACGTCGGCGAAGTAGTCATTCCCGACGTAGCACGTCCCGGATAGACCGACGTGATAGCGGAAGTCGTAAACCGGGTCGGCGATGAACTCCCGCCACCTCTTCAGTTTGGTGTCGCCCGGAGAGTAGATGTGATGTGCCTCGTCAGAAAGAACAAGAGCCGATCCCCCCTGGCCCTCGAAGCTGTCGGCGATGGATGAGCCGGTGGCCTCATAGACGGCGTGGATATTCTCGATGCAGATCTGACCCTCTTTGATCGTGCTGGTCGCGTCCACCCTCTCTGGAAGCCTCGTGCCCTTGGTCTCGGGAAGCAGGGCCGTAAGGTCGGAGTCTGCGAGCAGTGCGTCGAATTTGTCGATCAGACCGGACTCGATGGTCAAAGAGGGACAAAGCACGAGCACCCGGTTCACCAGGTTCTCATTCAGCATGATCCGCGCGAGGCAGAACATCACATAGCTCTTGCCCGTTCCGGTCGCCAGGTCTAAGGTGCAGGCGAGCTTGTCGGGGAATGGAAGGCGCTCCAAGAGGCGATTGAGAGTGACGTAACGCCTCTCTAGAGCGGGCGTCGAATTGAACGCCTCCTCGGCGAGGTGACGGCAGTCCCGATAACGGCCAGAGGACATAAATCTCAGCGCCGTGAGAATGGCCTGCTTGGAATAATCGCGGCCAGCTACTACCGCGTCGATGAAGTCCTCATAGGCGCCGAGGTCGATTCTCTCTGGGTCGTAGCTGCTGGAGACCGGGAGGACTAGGTCGTCGACTGCGAACCGATCGACGTCGAGTTTCGCCTTTGGGTTCACTTGGTCGCCGCTTTCTTCTTCTTCTTCGGCGACGCCTTTCTACCGCCAGGCTTCTTCAACTTGGCGGGCTCGACTATGTCACGGAACTCGTTTCCGTGAGTGTCCATATAGATGACCAACAGGCGTGCGCCGCAGTCATCGACGGGAAGTGAGAACTTCCAGTCTCGATTCTCCAGTGCGTCGCCAAAAAAGTGGTCTGAGACCCGAAAGACCTCGCCGTCGTAATCCCGATCGACCAGGACCATGGCTAAGTCAAGCCGGCCGCTGTCCTCAAGCTCGTCGAAGTCGTCGGGATCGAGGCCGCCTCGCATGAAGGATTTAACTGTCCCCTCAACGCGATCGGACGTCCTGCGGTACGCGGCCTTCACCTCCGGCAGCTGCATAAAGTCAAAACCGAAGGTCTCCATCGGATCGTTCAGCATCTCCTCGGAGAACGGCTGGTCAAGCACCTTGAAGCGGTGGCCGTGAAGCGCCTCGATCACCGAGTAAGGGACACGCAGGACGAAGAAGGTCAACCTGTCGATGACGACGACGTCCTCGAACAGACCAGGATCACAAGCGGTGACCGGGGCGACGACGTAGACCTCACCCGTGACCTTGCCCTTCAGCCGTCCCGCCAGGGACTCGATGTACTCCCGGCCCATCTCCGCGTCGGTCTCCCTAAACGGGAAGAAATGGACCGGAGCCCCTTTTCGGGTCCCGGCCATCCGAATGCCAGAAATCTTGTGATCCTCGGCACGGCAGCTGAACAGCTCGAGACAGAAGGCCATGAAACCGGGCATGTCCATGTCCTCAACCAGCTCGTTGTCATAAAGGCCGGCCGTACACAGCTCGAACCCAGGGTGATCGAGTCCGTCTTCGGCCAAGTGAGCAGCGAGCAACCGCCTCTGGGTCACGTAGACGGCGAACTTGCCGCAGTCGACCGCGACCCACCGCCGGCCCATTCGCTGCGCCACCGCCGGGGCGGTGCCCGAACCGCTGAAGCAGTCGAGAACGAGGTCTCCTTCGTTCGAAGAGGCCTGGATGATCCGCTCCAGGAGGGCTTCGGGCTTCTGAGTCGGATAGCCGACGCGCTCGGCGGCGACGTTGTTGACGAAGATGTCGCTGATCACGTCTTGGGCGGCGATGCCACGTGACTCGTCCAGGTAGCGCTTAAGCATCGGCACACCGGCGGAGCTCTTGGGCCAGTGGATGCGATCCATGGTGTCGAGGGCGTCGAGGGCCTCCAGGGTGTCCATGCCTTGAACGAGGTCACCGACGAAGCGTGGGATCGCCCAGTGGCGCCCTTTGACGGTGGGGTCGACACCCCGCCATGGACTTCCCGAAGCCCCGGTCCGCACCCCGGGTGCCGTCAGGTCGGCACGGTTGTAGCGACGCCCAGTCCCCTTCTCGATGTTGTTGTACCACTGGTCCGCCGTCTGGTCGGGAAGAGCCTGGAAAACCTCGTTCCATACATAGAGGTCCGTCTTCGAGTAGACGAGGATGACGTCGTGGACAGGCCCCCACCGCCGCGCGCTGTTATGCGCGCTGGTGCGCTTCCAGACGATCTCACTTTGAAAGTTGTGTTCACCGAAGATCTCGTCCAGCACAACTTTCAGGTAGTGAACCTTCCTGGTGTCGAGATGTAGATATAGCGTTCCGTCGTCGGCGAGCAGCTCGTAGATAAAGATCAGCCGCTTCCGGAGGAACTCGACGAATTCAGCGCCGGCGATCTTGTCACGGTAGGCGCGGGCTCCCCGTCGCCCCTGAAACTCCTGGCGAGTCGCAAAGGGCGGATCGATGTAGCAAAGGCGTATCCCACTTGAGCCGTCCGCGTTCAGGAGCTCTCCGCGGTTCTTCATCTCCAGCAGCGTCTTGAGAACCTGCAGGTTGTCGCCGAAAACCAAACGATTGCGCCAGTCCTGGGGCGCCTTACCGAAGCGCTTCAGGGGTTGGAGCGGCACCGCCATGGTGTCGGCCAGAACTCGACTTCGCGGCGTCTTCGATGCGTATCCGAGCTCGTACTCACGGGCTTGCCGGAACAGACGTGATCGCAGGTGGTCGTCTAGATATTCGCCTGCCCTGAGACGCGCGGTTAGAGCGTCGATCTGCTCGTCGGAGAGCCGAGGCGATTTCGAAGAGCCGTGCACCGCCGCAGCCTATAACCAGGAGGAGCGAAGCCGCATGAGACCGCGGTAACGGTTGGCGCGACTCCGCCTGGATGGTCCCTCACGCCCAAAAGCAGGCGCCAGCTAACTCACCGCGGGCAGTCTACCTCTCGTCGAGGCTGGCCTCTGAGGCCGCCACGATCTGCATCGCGCCCCAGGCCCCCAACGCCTGATAACCCCCTCTTATGGAGCCCCAGTTCCGGGCCGTGGCCAACTCTCAAGAATCGCGCACGAGCGTCGGCACCCCCCGGACCCAGCCGAGTTCGCCCGGCACGGTGTCAAGCCGATCGGCCAAGGTGAAGAGACAAACGGACAGACCTACGCCGTTTGCCACGCCCAGAGCCACCTGGCCCGGCAGGCCGGCGCCGACAAGGGCAACAATCGGTGCCGAACGTCTGATCAGCTTCTCGGCTTGATCCGCCCACCACATATTCCTCGCGAAGCGCGAGTAAAGGTCATCGAGATCGTCTTCCAGCTGCGAGCGATTTCCAGGAACGTGACCGGAGTCCACCCTGTTCGTCACTCTTTCCAGGGACGATTCCGCCCGGACGATCCTCCGCACCCCCGCGTCATGAAGCAAACGGAGGAAGTTCGGGAGAGGCACGAACCGCTCAATCAGCTTCTCGCAGATCCAAGCAAGGAAGTCTTCGGACCCGACGATCCTCGCCAGCTTCCGGATGCCGCTGTTGAGCAGCCTCACGCCGAACTCCATGCGACCCCTCGCGTGCTCGACAAGCTCGTGGATCGGCTCGAACGAGCCGACTGCTTGGGCAATTCCACTGAAGCCCAAGCTGACCAGACCCAGCCCGAATCTGCCCGTGGGCCGGCTGCCACGCCCGACAAGATCCTCGATGGTTTGGCCAGCAAGTTCGATCACCCATGGCGGGCCGGGGGCACCGCCCTCCACCGCCTGGCCCTCTTCCTCCCCGAAGGCTCGGCGAGCCCGCTCGAGAAGGAGCTCCATCCGGGGGAGCTCCCCGGCGTCCGGTGAAATCGGGCGGAAGCCCTCCGCCTCACCATCCGCTTCGTCCCGGAAAGTCTCCATCACATCGGCTGCGACGGCCAGGTCGATGCCGGCGGCCGCAAAGGCCGCAGCTTCGTGTTCGAGTCGGGGAAGGTTCCGCCCTCGGCCAATTCCCTCTCCGCCTGGCGGTTCGTACGGAGGGCCTCCAACTGGTGGGCTGTCGCCAAGGTGCTCACCAAGGGCTTCGGCCAACCGCTCGGAGAGGTCGACGATTCGCTCCAGGTGCCAGTCGCCGATCTCCCTACCGACGAAGTTCCTACCGTCCCCCAGCTCGGGGTACGCCTCTTCCACCGCCTCGCGGTATTCGGTCCAGATCTCTTTTACGCGTTTGTCCATCCGATCTCATGACAGAAGTCCGGTTGCCTAGGGCCCCCGCCCTTGAAGCCCCCCAGCTACTCCTCTGGGAGTGCTTTTGGCTTGAAGACGACAAACAGAGCCGCTGCCCCGATCAAGGCCAAGGTCCCCCATAGCTCGTTCCAGTCGTCGATTTGCTGGAAAGGCCCAGGTGACGCAGATGCGACTGCGAGGAAGGCGACGGCAGACAGCACCAACTGACTCACTCGTTTCACCTCTCGCTTCACCAGAAAGCCGATGATCGCGATAACAGCGACTATCAGGATGACCCACAGGGTTTTCTCGCTTGGCTCCTCACCCTCGTCCGCTTGAGAAATGACCAGGTTGGTCGCCATCAGGTACAGGCCGATGAGCGGGGCAGGCACGTACTTAAGCACCCGCCCGTAGACATCGTCCTTGGTCAGGGTTTTGCCGGAGTCCGTTTCGTTGTTCGGGTCTGCGATTTCCCCAGGTGAAGCAGGATCGCCCTTGACGGTTTTCGCTGCCCGCTCGGCATCGGCCTGCGTATATATGTTCAGATCCATTGCATCTCCGTTTCCTGAGTCACTACGTCGATAGCCAAGGGTCGCTAGGACCGCTTGCGTTTCTTACGGTGTTTGGTTTTGATGCATTTCGCCTTACCGCGGACGATCTTTTTCTTGTAGCCCTTCCTGCATTTGAGCCGCGAGGGCTTGGGTGAGCCAACTTGGGGCGGAGGAGGAGGCGCCGACGGTCCCGCCCCTGGATTCGGCGGCGAGACTCCGGTCGAAGGAGGCGATCCTTCGACCGGAGTGATTACGAAGCTCCTGCTGGCAGGGGTTAGGTCAACGTTGTTGAGGGCATCGAGTGCACGCACCTCGAAGAGGTGGGAGCCCTGCGCCACGCCCGAGTAGGAGCGAGGGGAGGTGCAGGCGGAGAAGCTGCCGCCGTCGAGCCGACACTGGAAGCTGGCCCCCGGCTCCGAGGAGAAGGTGAAGGTAGGCGAGGTGGTCGCGACGGCGCCGGACGGGCCGGAGTCGATCATGGTCTCCGGCGCGTCGGCATCGACGGTGAAGCTGCGACTCGCTGGCGACCCATCGGCGTTACCGCTTGCATCGATCGCGCGCACGCTGAAGGTATGCGATCCGCTCGCCAGCGCACTGAGGTTCATTCCGGTCGCAGGACACGCGCCGAACGCAGCTGCGTCGAGCTTGCACTCGAAATGGTGAACGTCCGCTGCCGGCGTCCCAGCGTAGGTGAAGGCGACGGCGGGACCACTCGTCCCGCCAGCAGGCGGACCGGTCTCGATCTCCGTGTCGGGAGGAGTCGTGTCGGGCGGAAGGACGTCCTGGACAAGGATGTGAAAGGAGCCCGAGACTTCGTTGCCGCTGTTGTCGATTGCGGTGCAGGTCACCGTCGTCATCCCCAGCCCAAGCATCGTGCCGGGGGGCGGCGAGCAGGAGACCGGGACATCCCCGTCGACGTCGTCGAAGGCGACCGGCACCTCGTACTCGGCCGGCGCCCCGGTCGGACCCGTGGCCTCGATCGCCTTGTCCTCCGGCATGCCGACAAGCGTCGGTGACTCGTCGTCCTCGGCCGGGGCGCCGAGGTCGATCGTGAACCAGCCTTCGCCGCCGTCGGGCGCGGTCGCGTGCGCCATCGCCCAGAGGCGCTGGTCGCCCGGGAAAGAGTGCCTGACCTCAGCCCCCGTGGCGGTCCCGCCGCCCGCGAAGCTCCATTCGTACGTGATACCCGCCGGTCCGCTGGCGCTGAGATCGAAGGTGTCCGGCTCGCCCGCGACCGGCTCCGAGCTGAGCGTCACCTCGGGTTCCGCCGGGGGCGGCGTCTCAGCGTAGGCAGTGACCTGGGTTTCCTCGCCGCCCTCGGGCACGTCGTCGCCGAACAGCCTCACGATCCAGGTCCCCTGTTCGGGGTCCGGGACTTCGAGCCATTCCGAGGTCGGGGTGGTTCCGCTGCGGACCCCGTCGCTATCGGCGTCGAAGACCGTCCCCCCAGGGCTCACCAGTGACATCGTCACCGTGCTGCCCGCCCAGGAGGAGGTGGCGCGAAGGTCGCGTCCGCCGAAGGGGACGAAGACGGTGCCGGCGTTGACACTCTGGCGCGGTTGCACCATCGAGACCCCCGCCTCGATGTCTTTTTTCAGCGCCGCCGCCAGGCCTTCAGCGAAAGCGATATGGCCTTTGGCGTTCGGGTGAAACGAGTACATCATCGAGTCCGAGTGCGGCCCGGTCAGACCCGGGAAGACAAGCGAGTTGAAGTAGCTGTCTTCGTTCAGCGTGCTGCCGCGACAAAGCTCGTGACCAGCGAAGGACTCCGTCTCGACGGTCTCGAGCTGCTCGATCCCGCCCCTGTCCCTCAGTTTCGTGTTCGCCGCGGCGACCGCCCCGACGATCTTCTCGTTCAGCTTCGTCACCAGGGCCCCGATCGAGGCGCGCTCGCCGGCGTCCAACCAGGACGGAAGGGAGCCGTAGAGCGCGCAGGCGCCGCCCGTGAATCCAGCGGCGATCTGTGGGTAGAGCTGGACGATCACGCGGGCGTTGGGCGCTTCGTCGGCTATCGCCATGTAGCCCTTGACGAGCCGCGAATGGAGGGCGCCATTTTCGAGATTGCTCGGGATCGCCACCCGGTCCAGGTCCAGGGTGTCAAACGCCGTCTTGATCCCCTTCAAGGTCTGGGCTCCACACCAGAGCTGGGCCCCGACATCGGATGGGAGGAGGCACGGATCGCCGATGGCGAAGATCTCCTTGATCCGGTTGTTGATGAACTTCCCCGGGGTCCACACCTCCGACATCAACTGGAGCCAGGAGGGACTGGTCGGCGCCTGTCCCGGCAGCAGCCCGCCGCAGTCGAGAGCAGCGCAGACCTTGGCGATGTCACCGAAGCCGATGTCGTTGCCGCCCATCGTCAGCGTGACGACGTTGGTGAACTCGTTGAGATGGGAGACCTGCGGGTCCTCGCGATCGTTACTGCCGTTGTAGTCCCATAGGTCCGCAGCGATCGCGCCGGAACAAGCGTGGAACTCGGCCGGCATCAAGTTCGCCGCCACGCTGGGGTCGGCGAGCAGTCGGCGACTGTAGGAGCCCCGCTCCGAGCGGTGGCACGCGTTGTTGAACTCCTCTTCCTCCGGGGTGATGTCGGTATAGGTGTCGCGCTCGAAGGCCGGCACCCCCTCGCCGGCGGAGAAGGAGTCGCCGAGGGCGACGTAGCGGGGCGGCCCCACACCGAGCCGGTGGAGGAAGTCGACCTGTCCGTCAGGCCGCTTGCTGCCGACGGCGTAGTACCGACCGACCGCCCGCATCCGGGCCGGGATCCGGGTCGTCCCTCCGGACGCCTCGGCGGGAACCTCGCGCAGAAACTCCCATTTGCCCCGGTCGAGCGCCTGCCGCATCCAGAGCTCGTAGCCGACTACCGGGCCCTCGGGCTTGGCCCAGCCCAGCACCGCTTCGTCTTCGGCGCCCGAGTCGTCAAGGGCATAGTTGATCGGCCCGGCGTTGACGCTGAGGCTGGTCCCGCTGCGCAGCCCGAGCTCCGGTTTGAGGTCGACGTCGCCTCCCGTACGTTCGACGAACGACCGTTCCAAGACCACCCGCATCCGCGTTATCTCCTCGTTGCCGAGACCAGCAAAGACGACGTAGCGGGCGGTCCAGGTCTCGCCCGCGGCGATCTCCGGCGTTCCCTGCACCTGTGGCGGGAAGGGGGCGTAGAAGAAGAGTGCCTCGCGTTCGGGCCGGTTCTCTTCCCGGTCGAGCATCTCGACCTGCATGTTGTAGACGGGCACGTCCGAGACGTTGGTGATCTCCACGTCGAACGCGTACGGTCCCCAGCGGACCGCTTTCTCGTCGACCAGGATTCGGGTGCGCAGGGCGGAGGCACCCCACACTTTCAGCGGCTCCTGCGTCTGCGCCCGCAGGAAGACCGACTGTTCGATTTCATCGATGCTCGAGGAGTACTCCGCGGAGAGGTCGTACTCACCCTCGACGTCCCCCCTTACCACCCAACTGACCGTCTTGCTCTCACCGGCGGGGATCGCGGCGACCTCCTGCCGCAGCTCCTGGCGGGCGGCGGTCGGGGCGAGGGAGAGACCCGCGGGCAGGTTGAGCGAGGCGGCGCCGGGGGCGAACACAAGCCCGCCGGTGAGGTTCTGGACGATCATCTTCACCTCGAAGAACTCCTTCAGCCACGAGGCCCGCATCGGCAACACCAGCCACTGGATCAGGGGTTCGCCCTCGACGTAGATGACTTCCGGCAGGTAGCGGTAACCCGCGACCAGGAACCCACCGGTAAGCGGGGTCAGACCACCACCGCCTCCGCCCGGACCGCCGCCGCAGTAGCACCAGATGCGGTCTTCTGAGATCAAGACCCGCGGCGTGTGGGGTGGCGTCGGTTCTTCGTCGGGGACGAAGAAGAGATGGATGCGGGCTTCGTAGACGTGGCTGTTCTCGGGATCGGCGACGTCGATTCCGGCGGCGAGGATCTCGTCGTAGGTGAGCCGTTTCGAGTCCAGCGTCGCGGCGCCGACCTGCCCCGGCACGAGGTCGACGTCGACCTCCCCCACCCCGTCAGTAACGGTGGCCTGCACCGCCGCGGGCCTGTAGCCCGGCGCCGTGACGTAGACGGTCATCGCCCCGTCGGGGGCGCCGCGGAGCAGGACGACGCCATCGCCGTCGCTGCTGGCGCTCTGGCGGCTGCCGTCGGGCCGGACGAGGATCGCGGTCGCCCCCGCCAGCGGCTGCCCGCCGCCGGTGACGTGAATGGAGAGCCCGGTTTTGACCTGCGGCCCGACGACGACGCGGACGGCGTCGGTTGCGGTTTCGCTGCCGCTGCGGACCGTTAGTTGTGCGGTGTAGGTGCCGGCCTCGGCGTAGGTGTGCGAGGGGGCGACGCCCTCGGCGCTCGAGCCGTCCCCGAAATCCCATTCGTACTCGTCGATCAGGCCGCCGGGCCGCGAGGCCGATCCGTCGAACCGAACCGGTTCGCCCACCGCGCCGCGCTGGTCGTCGCCGGCGGCGGCGGCGAGCGGCTCGGGAAGCGCGACGACCACGGTCTCGGTGGCAATCGCGATGGCGTCGCCGTCGCTGACCGAGAGCCGGACCTGGAAGGTGCCGGCGTGCGAGAAGGTGTGCGCGATCGGCTGCGAGGGCGGCGCGCTGCCGCTCCGCATCGGGGTGCCGTCACCGAAGCTGAGCGTGTAGGAGAGCGGATCGCCGTTCGCGTCCTCGGCGCCGATCGTCGCCGCCACGGCAAGGGGGGCGATGCCGCCGTCGCGGTCGAGCGAGAGCGACGCCTGCGGAGCTTGATTCGGGGGGACGACAAAGCCGCGGGTCGCCGGCGAGGCGTCAGCGTTGCCGTAGGGATCGACGGCGCGGACCGAAAAGGTGTGCGGGCCCCCCTGCAGCGGCGGGAGGTCGATTCCGGTAGCCGGGCAGCTGCTGTAACTGCCGGCGTCGAGCCTGCATTCGAAACGGGCGGCGTCGTCGGCGGGAGCTCCGCCGTAGGTGAAGCTCGGACGGCGGGTCGTGAGCAGCTCACCCTCCTCGGGGCCGCTGAGGATCTCGGTGTCCGGCGCGGTCAGATCGATTTTCCATTCGCGGATCGCCGGCGTCGGGTCGGTGTTGCCAGCCGGATCGGTGGCGCGAACCGCGAAGCTGTGGTTCCCCTCCGCCAGTGGCTCCTGCTGCAGAGGGCTCTCGCAGGAAGAGAACGGCTGCCCGTCGAGAGCACACTCGAAGCTCGAGTCCTCCTCGTCGGAGGCAAAGCCGAACGTGGGCGTGGCGTCGCTGGAGGTCCCGCTCGGGCCAACCGCGATGGTCGTCTCGGGGGCGCGGCTGTCGCCGGAGAAGTCGACAGTCCATTCGCGGGTCGCAGGCGTCGGGTCGGTGTTGCCGATCGCGTCGCGGGCGCGCACCTCGAAGCTGTGATCGCCCTCCGGGAGGTGGTGGTAATCCTTGCCCGCGCTCGAGCAGGGAGCGAAGGCGCCGCCGTCGAGGGCGCATTCGAAGCCGGCGGTGTCGGCACCGGGCTGGCCGGAGAACTCGAAGGTCGCGGCGCTGGAGACGATCGTTCCGCTCGGGCCGGCGTCGATCGAGGTGTCGGGCGGAGTGGTGTCGACGGTGAACTCGCGGACGTCCGGCGTTGGGTCGACGGCGCCGCCTTCGTCAACCGCCCGCACGGCGAACCGGTGCTGGCCGTCGGCGAGGTCGGCGTAGGCGTGGGGCGATTCGCAGGCGCCGAACGGCGCTTCGTCGAGACTGCACTCGAAGCCGCCGCTCTCGTTGGAGACGAACGCGAAGGACGGCGAAACATCACCGGTGAGGCCGTTGGGCCCGGAGGCGATCGTCGTCTCCGGCGGTTTGCTTTCCACTCGGAACGAGCGCTCGGCCGGCGAATCGTCGACGTTTCCGACCGCGTCGATCGCGCGCACCCTGAAGGTGCGGAGGCCATCGGCCAGCGAGGAGTAACCGATGCCCGACGGTGGGCAGGCCGCGAAGCTGCCGTCGTCGAGGGCGCATTCGAAGCGATCGACGTCGTCGCCTGGGCTGCCGGAGTACGCGAACGAAGCGGCGGCGTCAGTGATCGTCCCCGATGGTCCGGAGTCGATTTGGGTGTCGGGCGGAGTGGTATCGACGATCCAGGTGCGGACGGCCGGCGAGCCGTCGACGTTCCCCGCTTCGTCGATCGCGCGCACCTCGAAGGTGTGCTCGCCGTCGGCGAGGGCGGAGTAGGAGCGGGGCGAGGAGCATTCGCCGAATCCGCCCCCGTCGAGGCTGCATTCGAAGCGGGCGGGCTCGTCGGCGTCGAAGTGAATCGACGCGGAGGAGTCGGGGACCGTCCCCTCTGGTCCGTCAATCAGGTCGGTTTGTGGCGGCGTCGTGTCGACGACCCAGGTGTGCTCGAGGGGCTCAGCGACGTTGCCGACTGCGTCGGTCGCGCGGACCCGGAAAGTGTGACTGCCGTCGCCGAGCTCGTCGAGCTGCAGCGGTGGGGAGCACGGCGCGAAGGCCGCATCGTCGAGAGCGCACTCGAAGGTCGCAGGCTCGTCGGCGGAGAAGTCGACCAGCGGCCGAGGCTCGGCGCTCGGATCGGCGGGGAGTGACTCGAAGCTCGTCACCGGCGGCATCGTGTCGACGATCCAGGTGCGCACGGCCGGGGTCTGGTCGCCGTTGCCGACCGCGTCGAAGGCACGGACTTCGAAGGTGTGGGTGCCATCGGGGAGATCGGCGTACCCCTTCCCGGCCGCCGGGCAGGCCGCGAAGACGCCGAAGTCGAGGCTGCACTCGAAGCGGTCGAGGTCGGAGAGCGGGGCGCCCGAATAGGTGAAGGACGCAGAGGACGATGCGACGGTTTTGCTCGGCCCGTCGTCGATCAGCGTGTCCGGCGGCGTCGTGTCGACGGTCCAGGTCCGGGTGGCAGCGGTGGCGTCCGCGTTGCCGGCGGCGTCGACCGCGCGGACGCGGAAGGTATGGGCGCCGTCAGCCAGCGAGGAGTACGAGGCTTTCAGGGCCGAGCAAACGACGAAAGCGCCGGCGTCGAGGCTGCACTCGAAGTGGTCGACGTCCTCCGCGGGATCGCCGTCGTAGGTGAAGGCCGCCGAGCGGGAGGAAACGGTTCCGCTCGGTCCCGTCAGAAGGTCGGTCTCGGGCGCGACCGTGTCGATGGTCCAGGTCCAGACCGCGGGCGTGGCGTCGATCTCACCTTCGAAGGTGACGCTGCGCACGCGGAGGGTGTGGGTGCCGTCCTCCAGCTCCCCGTAGACGATCGATCCGAACGGGCACGGGGAGAAGGGCGCCGAGTCGAGGCTGCACTCGAAGTGGTCGACTTCGTATGTGCGGTTGGAGGTGTAGGCGAAGACCGGTTCCGGGTCGGGCGACATGGTCGCGGGCCCTTCTTCGATCGACGTGTTCAGGGACGGGGAGAGCTCCAGGTAGAAGAGCCCCTCGGCACCGCTCTTGGCGTCGACCGCGATGTAATAAGTCGTCCCTTCGATGGCGTCGAAGGCAAGGCGGCTGCCCGGGCTCGAGGGACAAGCATCGCCGCTGCCGTCCGCGGCGACCGGGGTCAGGTCTTCCAGCGCCTCGCCTTCGTAGACGGCCAGCAGGGTTTCGACATTGGCGGTGCAGGTGTCGAGGTGGAAGCGGTCGCTGCCGGGGGCAGTCCAGCGGTACCAGACGGAGGAGCCACCCGGATCGCCGGCGTGGTCGGGCTCGCCCGGCTCCTTGTCGGCCATGAAGTTCGTCCCGGGCTCGGAGACGAAGCCTGAAAGTGGCTGGGCGGCGGCAAACTCGTCGTTGAGGGCCGGCCCGTGCAGAAGCAACTGGAAGCCCCCTTCAGCCCCGCCGACCCCGTCCACGGCGATCCGGTAGGTGGCTCCCTCGAGCGCGTCGATCATCACCCCGGCGTCGCGGTCGAAGCAGCCCCCCGTGCCTGCCGCATCGTTCACCTTGTCCAGCGCGGTGACCGAGTCGCCCGTGTAGACGGCCAGAACGGCGTCGAAGCTCGCGTAACAGGTGAGGACGCGGACCGGCCCGGTGCGGTCGGAGGTCCACGAGTACCAGACCGACGCTCCCCCGGGGTCACCGGCGTGGTCGGGCTCGTCCACCTGCTTCGAAGCCTCGACGTTGGTGCCGGAGAGCGGCTGGGCAAGGGCTTCGACCGCCGTGGCGGCGGCGAGGTCGTCGTTCGGCGGGGGAGCCTGCAGCCTGACGGTGAAGGGCTGCGTCCCGCCCTCGCTGTCGACGGCGATCCGATAGGTGATGCCCGCCTGCGCTTCGAACCTCACCCGCGTCTCGTCGTTGGGGCATTCGCTCGACGGGCCGGGGCCGGCGCTCGTCACCGGGCTGAGGCTGCCGAGCTCGGAGCCGGTGTACACGGCGATCAACGGTTCGAAGTTAGAAGAGGAGCAAGCGGCGATCGAGACCGGTCCGCTGCTCGACGGCGTCCACGAGTACCAGACCGAGACGCCGCCGGGACGACCGGCGTGAGCCGGCTCGCCGAGCTCTTTGCCGGCACCCACGTTGGATCCGAAGATGAACTGCGGAGCCCCTCCAAGGATCTCCTGCGCGTCGGCGAAGTCGTCATTCGAGGGCAGGGGATCGATCCGCAGCGAGAACGAGGCTTCTTCGCCGCCTTTGCCGTCGACGGCGAGGTAATAGGTGGTGCCCGCGGTGAAGTCGAGGCGCACCGCGGCGGCGCCGCTGACGCAACTGCCCTGCGAGCCGTGATCCCCGGGGCTTCCGACCGGCGTCAGCCCCGCGAGGCTGCTGCCGGTGTAGACGCCGAGCAGCACCCCGCGGCTGCCGAAGAGGCAGGCGGAGACGATCGCGCTGCCATCGAAGGAAGGGGTCCAGCGGTACCAGACCGAGGCGCCGCCGGGTTCGCCTTCGTGGTTCGGCTCGCCGATTTCCTTGCTCGCGTGGCGGTTGGAGCCGAAGAGGGAGAGCGAGGGATTGGGCTCGACCTCCTCGGCGGCGACGAAGTCGTCGTTGGCAGGCAGCGCCTCGATCGAGAGAGAGAACGAGCCTTCGGCGCCGTTGCGGCCGTCGACCGACAGGTGGTAAGTGGTGCCGGCTTCGGCTTTGAGCCTGACCTCGCTGGTGCCCGAGAAGCAACCGCTCTCCGAGCCGGGGCCACGCGTCCCCGCGGCGGTCAACCCCGCGACGCCGCTGCCGGTGTAGACGCCGAGCAGGGTCGAGCCTTTGGACGCGAACAGGCAGGCGGAGACGATCGCGGTGACGTCGCTTTTCGGCGTCCACGAGTACCAGACCGAGGCTTTCCCCGGTCCGCCGTCATGCTGGGGCTCGTCCGCCTCCCGGCTGGCCAGGCGGTTGGTGCCCGCGACGAACTGCGGCGGCGTCGCGGCGATCTGCTGCGCATCGGCGAAGTCGTCGTTGGCCGGCAGGCTCTCGAGTGAGAGCGAGAACGACGATTCGGCGCCGTCCTCGCCATCGACGGCGATCAGGTATTGAACACCGGCGCTGAACTCGAACTCGACCTGGCTGTAGTGGCTGAAGCAGCCGCTCTGCAGGCCGGTCCCGGCGTCGGCCGCAACCTGCTCGAGGTCACCGTAGTCGCTGCCGGTGTAGACCCCCAGCAGGGCGCTCTCGTCTTTGCCGGCGAAGAGGCAGGCGGAGACGTGGACGATCCCGCTGCTCGACGGCGTCCACGAGTACCAAACCGAGGCGCCGCCGGGATCGCCGCCGTGGTCGGGCTCTTCCGGCTCCTTCGAGGCGGCGACGTTCGAGCCGCCGACGAAAGTGGGGAGCCCCGACAGTGCCTGCGCATTGGCGAGATCGTCGTTGGCAGGCGTCTGCACGAAGCGCAGCTGGAACCTTCCCTCGCGGCCCCCTTTGCCGTCGATCGCGATGCGGTAGGTGGTGCCGGCGACGGCTTCGAGGGCCACCGAGCTGCAGTCGCCGGTGACGTCGCTGCCGACCTCGGTCAGAGAGGCCAGGTCCGAGCCGGTGTAGACCCCGAGGAGCGGTTCGCTGAGGCTCGAGCCGCAGGCCGAGATGGTGGTCTCGCCGCCGCTGGGCGCAGTCCAGGAGAACCAGACCGAGGCGCCGCCGGGGCCGCCGGCGTGCTCAGGCTCGCCGGACTCGCGGCTGGCGTCGATGTTCGTCCCCGAGAGGTAGCGGGGGAGGCCGCCGGAGACCTCCCTCGCGGCGGCGAAGGCGTCGTTGGCGGGAGCGTCCTCGCGGGAGATCAGCTTCAGGCCGAACGAGCCTTCCGATTCGTCCTCGCCGTCGACCGCGATCCGGTAGGTGGTGCCGGCGACCGCGTCGAAGCGGACGCCGCTGTCGCCCTCCGAGCAGGGGCGCGGCGCTCCCCCTTTGGCCGCCGCCACCGGCACCAGGCTGGGGAGGGAGCCGCCGGTGTAGAGCGCGAGCGCCGGGTCGAGCCCCTCCGAGGCGCAGGTCGCGAGCGTCACCGGGCCGCTTTCCGTCGCCGTCCAGGTGAACCAGACCGAGGCGCCGCCCGGATCGCCGGCGTGGTCCACCTCTTCCGGCTCCTTGGTCGCGCCGACGTTGGAGCCGGAGGCGAAGCTCGGCAGCTCGGCCTCGAGCGGCTGCGCGTCGGCGAAGGCGTCGTTGCTCGCCGCTGGTTCGGCGCCGAAGCGGGCGGACTGGATCCGGTTGCGCTGGGGAACCGAGACGCGCCAGGAGGCGAGGAAGGAGCCGCTCGGCCCGGCGGAGACACGGGCGCCGTGGTCCCAGCGGTTCGGCGCCAGCAGCGTTCGCGGGGCGTGCGGGGTCCCGTCGGGATCCAGGGCGGTGGCCTGCAGCGCGGTTTCGAAGCGGCCTCCCTCGATCGCCGACTCCCAGACCACGACCGCCGAGCCGTCCGGGCCGGCGGCGAGGCGGGGCCAGGAGAAGTAGCGGCCGGCCGGAGGCGCCGCAACGAGGCCGGTGGACCCGAGCGCGCCCGCGAACGGCACCGACCGCGAGCGGACGCTGCCTTCGGCGGCCCAGACCGCGAGAGCGGAGCCGGTGGCGCCGCGGGCGACGTCGAGGCCGGCGACGCTCGCCCCTTCTT
>JGI24746J21847_1000002_pt1 | contig 25663 bp, 28 predicted proteins | sample KBSMiscanthusM5_FD_21847 | JGI IMG/M metagenome (IMG submission 21847) | reverse complement strand
CCAGGTGGCGTTCTCGGCGCCGTGCCCGAGCCGCTCGAGCGCCCGCGCCTGCAGCTCGCGGGCCGGCTCGTTGCCGGGCTCGGCGAAGACGACGTGGTTGACGACCTCGGCTACCCAGCGGTGGTCGCCGGCCTCGAACGCCTCGCGGGCCTTGGCGAGGACCGCGTCGGCGCCGCCCATGAAATCGACGTAGCGCCGCGCCTGCTCCTCCGGCGGGTGCTCCCAGAGGTGCGCGGGGTTGCCGTCGAACCAGCCCATGTAGCGCTGGTAGATCGCCTTGACGTTGTGGCTGACGGAGCCGTAGTACTCGCGGCAATGCCACTCTCGCGCCAGTTCGGGCGGCAGCTCGATCCGCTCGGCGATCTCCGGCCCGGTCAGGCCCTTGTTGAGCAGGCGCAGGGTCTGGTCGTGCAGGTAGGCGTAGAGGTCGCGCTGCGCCTCCAGGAAGCCGACGATCCGCTCGCGCCCCCAGCACGGCCAGTGGTGGCCGGCGAAGAGGACCTCCGCCTCGCCGCCGAACATCTCGATCGCCTCGTCCAGGTAGCGGGCCCAGATCCGCGGGTCGCGGACCAGCGCCCCGCGCGGGGTGAGGATGTTGTGCATGGCGTGGACGGCGTTGTCGGCGATGCAGAGAGCGGCGCGGTCGGGCAGGAAGAAGTTCATCTCGGCCGGCGCCTCGGTGCCCGGGGTCAGCTGGAAGCGGAAGCGGACGCCGTCGATGACCTCCTCGTGTCCGGTCCGCGCGATCTCCACGGTCGGCGGCACCAGCGTGATCGTCCCCAGGGAGGTCGTCTGCCCGAGGCCGGCGCCGAGCTGGCCCGCCGGGCCGCGCTCGAGCAGCGCCCCGTACATGTAGCCGGCGCGCCGGCCCATCGCGGTCCCGGCGAAGACGTTCTCGCTGACCGCGTGGTGGAGGAAGCCGGCGGGTGCGACGATCGGCAGGTCGCGCGACTCGGCCTGGGCATCGGTGAGGACACCGTGGGCGCCGCCGAAGTGGTCGACGTGGCTGTGGGTATAGAGCAGTCCGGTCACCGGGCGGTCGCCGCGGTGCTCGCGATAGAGCGCCAGCGCCGCCGCGGCCGTCTCGGCCGAGATCAGCGGGTCGATCACGACGATCCCCTCGTCGCCCTCGACCACGTGCATGTTGGAGAGGTCGAAGCCGCGCAGCTGGTAGACGCCGGCGGCGATCTCGAAGAGGCCGGCGATCCGCGTCAGGCGGCTCTGCCGCCAGAGGCTCGGGTGCGCGGTCTCGGGCGGGTCCGCGTCGAGGAAGTCATAGGAGCGCAGGTCCCAGACGGCGCGGCCGCGTTCGTTCTCGACCAGCGGCGGGTCGAAGGGCGCGACCAGGCCGCGTCGCGCGTCCTCGAGGTCCTGGCCGTCGTGGCCGGGCTCAGCCATCGTCGCCGCTCAGCAGCCGCGGCGCCGGCACGTAGGCGTCGCCGAGGCGACCGCGCAGGTCCTCCAGCAGTGCGACGGCGCGCTCGGCGCCGATCAGGCCCGTGAGCTCGAGCGGGCCGAGCGGCCAGTTGAAGCCGAGCCGCATCGCCGTGTTCATGTCGGCCGCGGTGGCGACCTCGTCTTCGAGCGTGTAGGCCGCCTCGTTGGCGATCTGGGCGAAGAGGCGGGGCAGGATCTCCGGCCCGGCCGGGTCGATGCGCGCCAGCTCGCTCGGGTCGAGCGTCGGCCCGTCGATCCCCAGATCGGGATCGCGCTCGCGGTGGCGGCCGGCGCCGTACTCGTAGAAGCCGCGACCGCTCTTGCGGCCGAGCCGGCTCTCGGCGACCATCCGCTCCTGGATCGGGCTCGGCCGCCAGCGCTCGGGTCGCCCGCCCTGCTCGTAGAAGGAGCGCGCGATCGTCAGGTTGACGTCGAGGCCGATCAGGTCGAGCAGCTCGAACGGGCCCATGCGGAAGCCGCCGCCGATCCGCACCACGCGGTCGATGGTCCGGGCGTCGGCGACGCCGTCGGCGAGCATCCGCAGCGACTCCAGCGAGAAGGGCCGGGCGAGGCGGTTGGCGACGAAACCGGGCGAGTCCTTGGCGCGGATCGGCGTCCGTCCCATTTCCTCCGCGACCTCCGTGACCGCGTCGAGCGCTACCGGCGAGGAGGCCTCGGTGGCGACGACCTCGACCAGCTTCATCAGCACCGGCGGGTTGAAGAAGTGCATGCCGACGATCGTCTCGGGATGGGCGGCCCCGGCGGCGATGTCGGCGACGCGGAGCGAGGAGGTGTTGGTGGCGAGGATCGTCTCCGGCCCGCAGACCGAGGCCAGGTCGGCGAACAGCCGGCGCTTGAGGTCGAGACCCTCGGGCGCCGCCTCGATCACCAGGTCGCTGCCGGCCAGGTCGGCGAGCGTCTCGACCTGACGCAGGCGCCCGCTCGCCGCTTCGGCATCCTCCTCCGACCAGCGCTTCTCGGCGCCCTCGGCGAGCGACTCGCCGATCGTCGACTGCGCGGCGGCGAGGGCCGCCTCGTCGGGGTCGTGGATGCAGGTCGAGTAGCGGCCGAGGCAGGAAAGCAGGGCGATGCCGGTCCCCATCGTGCCAGCGCCGACGATGCCGATCCGCTCGATCCTCACGGCCCGGCCTTCACCGGCCCTCGAAGCGCGGCTCGCGCTTCTCGACGAAGGCGCGCATGCCCTCGACCCGGTCCTCGGTCGCCATCGAAAGCTCGTAGAGGCGTCGCTCGCCATCGAGGCCGGCGGAGAGGCCGGTCTCGTCGGCGGTCAGCACCGCCTGCTTGGCGAGCCGAGCGGCGATCGGCGGCCGCTCGGCGACGGTGCGGGCGAGCTCGAGCGCCTCCTCCAGCCAGCGACCCTTCTTGACGACCTTGTTGACGAGGCCCATCTCCAGCGCCATCTCGGCGTCGAAGCGGCGGCCCGTCAGCACGTACTCCATCGCTCGCTGCTTGCCGAGCACGCGCGCCAGCCGCTGCGTGCCGCCGCCGCCGGGGATGATCCCCAGCGTGATCTCCGGCTGCCCGAACTGGGCGGTGTCGGAGGCGACGATCATGTCGCAGGCCAGCGCCAGCTCGCAGCCGCCGCCCAGCGCGTAGCCGGAGACGGCGGCGATCAGCGGCGTCTTGATCGCGGCGAGGCGGCGCCAGAAGGCGGCGGCCGGGTGGCGCAGCGCCTCCTCGAAGCTGCGCTCGCTCATCGACTTGATGTCCGCGCCGGCGGCGAAGACCTTCTCGGAGCCGGCGATGACGATGCAGCGGACCCCCGGGTCGGGATCGAGCCGCTCCAGCTCGGAGGCGAGCAGCTCCATCACCTCCGGCGAGAGGGCGTTGCGCGCCTCCGGCCGGTCGATGCGCAGCAGGGCGACGCCGTGCTCGTCGAGCGAGGTCTCGACGGGCGAGGCCATCGGCTCAGTCCCTCCCCTTGCTCATTCGGCTTCCAGGGGCAACATCGCGTTGATGCCGGTCGCCTGGCGGCCGATGATCAGCTTCTGGATCTGCGAGGTGCCCTCGTAGAGGGTGGTGACGCGGGCGTCGCGCAGGTAGCGCTCGACCGGGTAGTCGTCGACGTAGCCGGCGCCGCCGTGGACCTGGATCGCGAGGTTGGCGCACTCGACCGCCGACTCGGTCGCGTAGAGCTTCGCCACCGAGGTCTCCATCGTGTTCGGCTTTCCTCCGTCCTTGAGCGCGCCGGCGCGGAGGACCAGCATCCGCGAGGCGTCGCGCTTGAGGATCATGTCGGCGATCATCTCCTGCACCAGCTGGAAGCGGGCCAGCGGCACCCCGAACTGCTTGCGCTCCTTCGAGTAGGCGACCGACGCTTCGACGCAGCCTTCGCAGATGCCGACGCAGCCGGCGGCGACGCTGTAGCGGCCGTTGTCGAGGGCGCTCATCGCGACCTTGAAGCCATCGCCGATCTGGCCGAGCATGGCGTCGTCGGGGACCTCGACCCCGTCGAGCGAGAGCTCTGCCGTGTCGGAGGAGCGCAGGCCGAGCTTGCCGTGGATCTCCTGCGTCGTGAAGCCCTCGCTGGCGGTGGGGACAAGGAAGCAGGCGAGGCCCTTGTGCTTCTTGGCGGGGTCGGTCTGGGCGAAGATCAGGGCGACCTCGGAGACGTTGCCGAGCGAGATCCACATCTTCTGGCCGCTGATCGACCAGCCCGAGTCGGTCTTGGTGGCCCGGGTGCGCAGGTTGGCCGCGTCGGAGCCGGTGTCGGGCTCGGTCAGGCCGAAGCAGCCGAGCGCCTCGCCCGAGCAGAGCCGCGGCAGCCACCGCTGCTTCTGCTCCTCGCTGCCCCAGCGCTCGATCGAGCCGGCGACCAACGAGGTCTGCACGGAGACGACGGTGCGGGCGGAGGAGTCGGCGCGGCCGACCTGTTCGACGATCAGGCCGTAGCCGAGGTAGTCGAGGCCGCGGCCGCCGTACTCCTCGGCTACCGGCGCGCCGAGATAGCCGACCTCGCCGAGCTTGCTGGCCAGCTCGCGGTCGAAGCGCCCGGCGCGGTCGTTGTCGCGCACGCGCGGCACGATCTCCTTGTCGGCGAATTCGCGCGCCGCTTCGGAGATCAGTCGCTGCTCGTCGCTCAGCTGGAAGTCCATCTCGCTCTCTTGCTCCTTGTCGTGGTCAGTCGGTGGCTCGAAGCTCTCGGCCCAGGGTCGCGGCGAAGGCGTCCTGGGCTTCGCGCGTGCGCGGGCCAGGGGTCTCGTCCAGCTCGCGGCCGTCGATCGCTGCGACCGGCTGCACCTCGCGCGTGGTCGAAGCGAGGAAGGCCTCCTGCGCGGCGCGCAGGTCGGCGACCGGCCAGGCGCCCTCTTCGACGTCGAGCGCCTTGACGAGACGGTCGCGGGTGATCGACTCGAGCACGCCGACGTCGAGGGCGGGAGTGCGCAGCGAGCCCTGCGGGGAGACCCAGAAGATCGCCGAGGTGGGCGGCTCCAGCACGGTGCCGTCGGGCTGGACCAGGACCGCCTCGTCGGCGCCCTGCGCCGCGGCGAGCCGGGTCGCCTGCATGTTGGCGGCGTAGGAGAGCGACTTGACGCCGTTGAGGATGACGCTGGGGGAATAGGTGACGGTGGCGAGCCGCAGCGTCTCGCCGTGGGGCGGCAGCTGCTCGGTGGCGGCGATGCGGCGGCCGCCACGGGTGACGATCAGCCGGAGCTGCCCTTCGGCCGCGCCGGCCTCCTCGAGTAGCGCCGCGATCTCGCGCTCCAGCGCGGCGCGGTCGAACTCAAGCTGGATCGCGGCGGCGGAGCGCTCGAGCCGGTCGAGATGGTCGCCGAGCGCGAACGGCCGGCCCTCGTAGAGCCGGATCACCTCGAAGGCGCCGTCGCCCCTGTAGAGCCCATCGTCGCGCAGCGGCACGGTCGCCTCGGCGGTCGGCGCGATGCTGCCGTCGACGCTAGCGAGCTCGGTGATCGGGGGCGCGGCCATCGGCCGCGAGGCTACTAAGCCACTGTTCCGGTGCGCTTAATGCCACTCATACGAGCAAAAAGCGCACCGGAAGCCTCAGACCGCTTCGAAGACGGTGGCGAGGCCCTGGCCGACGCCTACGCAGAGGGTGGCGATGCCGTAGCGGCCGCCGCGGCGGCGTAGCTCGCGGACGAGGGTGCCGGCGAGGCGGGTGCCCGAGCAGCCGAGCGGGTGGCCGAGGGCGATCGCGCCGCCGTTGACGTTGAGGCGCTCCTGGTCGATGCCGAGCTCGTTGGCGCAGGCGAGCACCTGGGCGGCGAAGGCCTCGTTCAGCTCGATCAGGTCGATCAGGTCGAGCGTCAGGCCGGCGGCGTCGAGGGCGCGTGGGATCGCCTCGACCGGGCCGATGCCCATGAAGGCGGGGTCGACGCCGGCGACCCCGGTGGCGAGGATGCGAGCGAGCGGCTCGGCGCCCAGGGCTTCGACTCCCGCCTCGGAGGCGATCAGGGTGCAGGCGGCGCCGTCGTTGAGCGGCGAGGCGTTGCCGGCGGTGACCGTGCCGCCCTCGCGGAAGATCGGGCGCAGCGCGGCGAGCTTCTCGAGCGACGTGTCGGGGCGAGGCCCCTCGTCGGTCTCGACCGTGACCGTCTCGCGCTTGCGCGTTACCTCCACCGGGACGATCTCCTCGGCGAAGTGGCCCGCCTCGGCCGCGGCGACGGCGCGCTGGTGGCTGCGCAGCGCGTAGGCGTCCTGCGCCTCGCGGTCGATGCCGAAGCGCTCGGCGACGTTCTCCGCCGTCTCGCCCATCGACTCGGTCGAGACGCCGCGCTCGGCCATGCGCGGGTTGATCATCCGCCAGCCGAGCGTCGTGTCGTGCATCGTCTGCGGGCCGCGGGGGAGGCTGTGCTCCGGCTTCTCGACCACCCAGGGGGCGCGGCTCATCGACTCGACGCCGCCGGCCAGGTAGAAGTCCCCTTCGCCCAGCTTGACGGCGCGCGCCGCGCAGTTGACCGCCTCGAGGCCGGAGGCGCAGAGGCGGTTGACGGTCGCGCCGGGGACGCTCCGCGGCAGCCCGGCGAGCAGCGCCGCCATCCGCGCCACGTCGCGGTTGTCCTCGCCCGACTGGTTGGCGGCGCCGAAGTAGACGTCGGTCAGCCGCTCGGGGTCGACGCCGGAGCGCTCGACCGTCGCTCGGATCACGTGCGCGGCGAGGTCGTCGGGGCGCACGGCAGAGAGGGCGCCGCGGTAGGCGCCCATCGGGGTGCGGGCGGACTCGACCAGGTAGGCCTCGGGCATGGAGGGAGATTTAACCGATGCGGGCGTATCCTCGGCCCGTGGACCTGCTCCTGATGACGCTCGCCGTCCTCGCGGTCTTCGTCGGCGTCCTGCTGCTCGTCGGCCACTACTCGGACACCAGCACCACCGAGCTGGTCGACTGGAGGCCGACCCGCTCCCCCGACGTCGAGGCGCAGAACGAGATCGACGACGTGCGCCAGATGCTGGAGGCGCAGAACGAGATGCGGCGCCGGCGGGGAGCGCCGGAGATCGACGAGGGCGCGCTGCGAGCGGAGGTTGAGGCCGAGGAGCTGGAGCGGCTGCGGCGCGGCGACCCGTTCGCGAGCTGACGCGACGATGGCGCGGGCGCTGATAGTCGGTTGCGGCTGCCGTGGGCGGGTGCTCGGCGGCGAGCTGCTGGCGCGGGGATGGGCGGTGCGGGGGACGAGCCGTCGCGGAGAGGGGCTGGTGGCGATCGAGGGGGCCGGGATCGAGCCGGCGAAGGCGGACCCGGCACAGCCGGGGACGGTCCTCGACCTGGTCGGCGACGTCACCGCGCTCGTCTGGCTGCTGGGGTCGGCGATCGGGACCGAGGAGGAGCTGGAGCGCCTGCACGGGGCGAGCCTCGAACGGGTGCTCGAGCGGCTGGTCGAAACCCCGGTCCGCCGCTTCGTCTACGAGGCCGACGGCTCGGTCGGCTCGCCTCTACAGGTCGGCGCGCAGATCGTCCGCACAGCTGCTCAGCGGTGGAAAATCCCAGCTATAGCGCCAAAAACGGTGCGAGCAAGCGATATAGCTAAACTCGGATAGGAATTAAGGAAATAGCTGACGAAGACGCATTCAAAGTCAAGTATCGAGAGGAGCGGTTCGATGGCGCTGAAGATTGGTGACGTAGCCCCCGACTTCGAGGCGGAGACGACTCAGGGCCGGATCAAGTTCCACGACTGGATCGGCGACTCGTGGGCGGTCCTGTTCTCGCATCCGAAGGACTTCACGCCGGTCTGCACGACCGAGCTCGGCTACATGGCGAGGATCCAGCCGGACTTCGAGAGCCGCAACACGAAGATCATCGGCCTCTCGGTCGACCCGCTCGACAAACACGAGGACTGGGCGAAGGACATCGCCGAGACGCAGGGCGCCGCCCCCGAGTACCCGATCATCAGCGACGCCGACTTCAACGTCTCCAAGCTCTACGGGATGCTGCCGGCGGACACGTCCGGCGACGCGGGCGAGCGGACGCCGGCCGACAACCAGACCGTCCGCAACGTCTTCGTCATCGGGCCTGACAAGAAAGTCAAACTGATCTTGATCTATCCGATGACCACCGGCCGCAACTTCGACGAGGTGCTGCGGGTGATCGACTCGCTGCAGCTGACCGCGAACCACAAAGTCGCGACGCCGGCCCAGTGGCAGCAGGGCGACGACGTGATCATCTCCGGCTCGGTCAAAGAGGACGAGGCGAAGGAGCTGTTCCCGGAGGGCTGGGAGGAGCCGAAGCCGTACATCCGCATCGTCCCGCAGCCGGGCGAGAAGGTCTCGAGCTAAGACAGGCGATCGAGGGCGTCACCGAGGATGCGCGCGGTGGCGCCCCATATGAGGTGGCCTTCCGCCTCGTAGGTGGGGGTGTGGATGGGGATGCCGCGCCGGACCAGGCGCCGCATCTCGAAGCTCTCGCGCAGCAGGTCGAGCGAGAAGGTGAGCACCGTCTCGACCTCGGTCGGGTTCGGCCGCAGGTCGAGCTCGCCCGGGTGGGGGATGCGGCCGACGAAGGGGTGGACGAGGTAGCCGGTGACGAAGGTCTTGGTTGGCGGCAGCGCCTCGCCGATCTCGACGCGGGCGGGGTCGAGGCCGATCTCCTCCTGCGCCTCGCGCAGTGCCGTCGCGGCGAGGTCGGCGTCGCCCTCGTCGGCGCGGCCACCGGGAAACGAGATCTCGCCGGCGTGGCGGCGCAGGTCGGCACGCCGCTCGGTGAAGACGAGGCCGGGATCGTCCGGCCAGCCGTAGAGGGGGAGGAGGACGGCGGCGTCGACGGTGCGGGTCATGCCGCGGATCCCGTCGGCACTGGCGCTTTTCCCGTCATATACACGGGAAAAGCGCCATGCGCCTCAGATAATGACCTGGACGGTGCCGCCGTCAACCGACCAGGCCGCGCCGCTGACGTAAGAAGCCCGCTCCGAGCAGAGGAAGACGATCGCGGCGGCGATCTCCTCGACCTCGGCAAGGCGGCCGATCGGGCGCTTCGAGCCGGCCGACGCCAGCGCCTCCTCGCGGCTCTCCGCGCCCGACATCTCCTGGGACTGGTCGAGCAGTCCGCCAGGCTCCATCCACAGCTCGGCCTCCACCGGGCCGGGACAGATCGCGTTGACGAGCACGCCGCTCTTCGCGTAGCGGTCGGCGAAGAGGCGCGAGAGCGAGAGCTCGGCGGCCTTGGCGACCGAGTACTCAGGCATCGCCGCCGAGGGGCGCTTGCCCGCGGTCGAAGCGACGTTGACGATCCGGCCCCAGCCGCGCTCGGCCATCCGCGGCGCGGCGGCGCGCATCGCCCGCAGTGGCGCCATCACGTTCAGCTCGTACTGGGCGCGCCAGTCCTCGTCCGGGACGTCATCGAGGTCGCGCCACTGGGCGGCGCCGGCGTTGTTGACGAGGACGTCGAGGGCGCCGAAGCGCTCCTCGGCCGCGGCCAGCATCCGCTCGCCCGCGTCGTCGTCGGTCACGTCGAGGCGCAGCGGCTCGGCGCGGCCGCCGTCGCCCCCGCCGCCCAGCGCCTCCTGGGCGGCCTCGCTCGCCTCGCTCGCCGCCTCCCTCAGCCGCTCCTCGTCGCGGGCGACCAGCAGGACGTTCGCGCCCTCGGCGCACAGCAGCCTCGCGGTGTCGCGGCCGATGCCGCGGCTGGCGCCGGTGACGACGCAGGCGCGTCCCTTCAGGCCGAGGTCCATCAGCCGAGCCCCTCGCCGCCGCCTCCGGCGACCGGCTCGCCGTGCGCCACGCTGACCGCCGTCTGACCGGCGAGCGCCTTGTGGACCGGGCATTTGCGGGCGACGACGAGCAGGCGCTCGCGCTGCTCGTCGCTGAGGTCGGGCGGCAGTCGCAGCGACGCGGCGAAGGACTTCGGCGCCGGCCCGTCGTACTCGACGTCCACGTCGACGCCGACCTCGCCCAGATCCCACCCCTTTCGCCCCGCGTACATCTCCATCGTGATCGCGATGCAGCTCGCCAGCGAGGCGGCCAGCAGCCGGGTGGGGGAGGGGCCGGTGTCGGTGCCGCCCGCCGCGAGCGGCTCATCGACGACGATCGAGTGGCCGCCCTCGATCTCCACCTCGTGGGCGTAGCCGTCACGGCGCCGGGCTGAGACCCGCATCGTCAGCCGACCGGGTTGAAGACCAGCCCGGTGAGCACCTTCGGGAAGAAGTAGGTCGACTTCGGCGGCATGTTCTCGTCGCTCTCGCAGATCGCCCGCACCTGGTCCACCGGGATCGGGCGGAGGATGAAGGCGACGTCGTAGGTGCCGTCCCCGAGCAGGGCCAGCGAGTCCTCGACGCTCTTCGCGTAGCCGAGCCCTCGCTTGGCCATGATGTCGTCCTCGCTGAGACCGGCGATGCCCTTCAGCACCAGCGTCTCGAGGATCGCTGCGTCGAGGCGGCGGTATGCCTCGGGCTTGCCCTCCAGCTGGCGGTCGAGCGCGGCGATCGCCTCGTCCTTCAGGCGCAGGCGGAAGGCGCGCTTGTGGAAGGAGTCGTAGAGGCCGAAGACGCCGACGCCCTCGACGCCGCGCGGGTCGAGCTCGCTCGTCTCGACCTCCTCGGCGTCGAACAGCTCGCGGATGCCCTCGCCAAGGCGGCGCTGGCGCTCCGGGTCGCCGGCGAAGCCGGAGAGCAGGCGGTGGGTGGGGAAGACGGTCAGCCCGGGGTCGTCGAGCCCAGTCAGCGCCATCAGCGTGAAGCAGTGCTCGCCCTCGCCGCCGACCTCGTCGCGGTAGGCGATCGCGGTCTCGTAGCGGTGGTGGCCGTCGGCGATCAGCAGCTTGGCGTCGGCGAGCAGCTCGGTGACCTGGTCGAGGATCGCTCGGTCGCCGACGCGCCAGACCCGCGTCACCGTGCCGCCGGCGTCGGTCGCCTCGCCCCACGGGTCGGTGCCGTCGACGGCTGGCGCGACCAGCGGCCAGGGGTCCACCGTGCTGAGCGAGAAGATCGCCGAGAGGTTGTGGCGGGTGGCGCGGGTCAGGTCGAGGCGGTCCTTCTTCGGACCGGGCAGGGTGCGCTCGTGCGGCAGCACCTGTCCCGTCTCGAAGTCCTCGACGCGGACGCGGCAGAGGATGCCGTGGCGGGTGCGCGGCTCGCCGTCGGGGCCGGTGTAGTCCTGGGCCATCGCCCAGATCGCCGGCTCGGCGTCGCGGACGAGCGCGCCCGCGCTCTCCCAGGCGCCCATCGTCTCGGCGGCCCGCTGGTAGGGATCGTCCCCGGTCTCCTGCGGGCCGGTCTCGCCGTACGGTTTGGGCAGGTCGATCGCGACCGCGTTGTACTCCGAGCGCGCCAGCAGTTCCTGGCGCTGCTGGGTGTCGATCACGTCGTAGGGCGGCGCCGCGACGTCGTTGAGCGAGCCGACAACGTCGAGGTCGTAGCGGGTCGCGTAGATCGGGCGCACATCGGCCATCGGCGGCGAACGCTAACGCGTCGGGCCGTTGCCGGCGCTCACCGCCCGATTCCGCTCTAGACTCAGTCGCAGCGGGGCGTGGCGCAGCCTGGTAGCGCGCGGCCTTTGGGTGGCCGAGGTCCCCGGTTCGAATCCGGGCGCCCCGATCAGTCTCCGACGCAGGAAGGACGCGCCTTGGCCACCGAATTCGAATTCTCGATGCGAATCGATTTCTACCGCGACGCCCCGGAGTCCCTGGAGGTCGGGGACGTGGGGAGGGCGGGCGACCGTGCGGGGTCGATGACGAAAGAGGGGGTGAGGGCGGCCTGCGTGCCCCGCGTCGGCGAGCGCGTCCTGCCGCTGTCCTCCTACCTCCCGCATCCCCATGCGGCGATCACGGCGGTCGAGCACAACCTCGCCGGGGTGCGGCTGGCCGACGACGGGGAGACCGAACGCTCCGCCTCGGTCACCGTGGTCGTCAGCGCGCCCTGGCCCGGCGACGAGCTCCGCGAGGTCCTCGTGCGCGACTTCGAGGACCGCGGCTGGACCTGGCGTGAGACGGAGGGCCTCCGCGCGGTCTGAGGCTCAGGTTTCCTCCCGCAAATGCCGATAGCGCACCGGTAATGCCCCTGGCCGGAAACCGTCGTCGCGAACGCGTCTTCTTCGAAACCGACCGCCACGCGGTGGTCGGCGACGTGACGCTGCCGTCGGAGGGCTACCAGGCGCGGCTCTCGGACGCGATCAACCGCGGCGAGGTCGCCTTCCTGCCGCTGACCGACGTCGAGATGACGCCGCTGGCCGGGGGGGACGCCGAGTGCCACGACTTCGTCGTGCTCGCCAAGCGCCACATCCGGCTCGCCTATCCGCTCGGCGAGCGCCCGGAGTAGCGCGGCCGGTCCCGGCTAGTCGCGCCGTCGCCGCCTGCTGCCGCCGCCGACCGCGCCGGCGTCGACGAGGAAGGCGAAGGCGACGATCAGCCACTCGAAGCCGAGCACGCCGTCCGACGACGCCCACAGCACCGCGTAGGCGAGCGTCGTCCAGGGCAGCAGGAAGAAGCCGATCAGCGGCAGCAGCCAGCCGTCGAAGGAGCGGCTGAGCAGGTCGCCGAAGAGCCACAGCGCGAAGAGGGCCAGGCGCGGCGAGATCAGGGCGAGGAGGAGCGCGAAGCAGCCGATGGCCGGACGCTACCTTGTCCCTACGATGCTCTTCGGCCGGACCAAGACCACGCTGCCGTCGGCGGAGGAGGCGCTGCCCGGGCGCAGTGAGCCGGCCTTCGAGGTGCCGGAGCTCCACGCGGTGCTCGGCACGCCGCTGCGGCCCCCGTTCCCCGACGGGATCGAGGTCGCCCACTTCGCGCTCGGCTGCTTCTGGGGCGCCGAGCGGCTCTACTGGACGCTGGACGGCGTCTACACGACGGCCGTCGGCTACATGAACGGGATCACGCCGAACCCGACCTACGAGGAGGTCTGCTCGGGCCGCACCGGCCATGCCGAGGCGGTCCTGGTCGCCTTCGACCCCGCGCGGATCTCCTACGCCGACCTGCTCAAGGTCTTCTTCGAGGAGCACGACCCGACCCAGGGCATGCGCCAGGGCAACGACGTCGGCACCCAGTACCGGTCGGGGATCTACTTCGCCAGCGACGCCCAGAAGGCGACGGCGGAGATGGCGCGGGACGCCTACGACGAGGCCCTGCGTGCCGCCGGACACGAGCCGGTGACGACCGAGGTCGAGCCCGCGGCGCCCTTCTACTACGCCGAGGACTACCACCAGCAGTACCTGCACAAGGTGCCCAACGGCTATTGCGGCCTGGCCGGCACCGGTGTCGCCTGCCGCATCCCGCGCGCCGAATAGCATCCCGCGCCGGTGACCCCGTCCTTCGCCTCCTACCTCGGCGGCTGCCTGGCGACGATCGGCATCGTCTCGGCGGTCGGCCTCGGCGGCTACTGGCTGCGCCGCTGGATCGTGCCCGAGTTCTCGGGCGCGCTGGCGCGGCTCGCCGACATCACGATCGCGACGGCGCTGCTTGTGATGTCGCTGCAGCTGCTCGGCACGCTCAGCATCCTCACGCTCGGCTGGACGGTGGTGGGCTGCGTCGCGGCCGGCCTCGGCGCGGCGGCTCTGGGCCGGGCGATGGCGGGGCCGGCGAGTCGCGAGGTGACGGCGCCGCGGGTGCAGATGGGCGCGCTGCTGATCGCGCTCGGCGTCTCCTCCTGGGCGATGGCCGAGTGGACGTTCCCCTCGCAGCTGGCGCTCGACCACGGCATGTTCGGCGGCGACACGACCTGGTACCACATGCCCTTCTCGGGGCGGATCGCCCAGGAGGGGTCGACGGTGCCGCTCCACTACACCGACCCGCTGCGGCTCGCGGCCTGGTTCTACCCCGGCACCTCGGAGCTGATCCACGCCGCCGGCATCGTCCTCTTCAAGACCGACTGGCTCTCGCCGCTGATCAACATGGCGCTGCTCTCGATCGCCCTGCTGGCGGCCTGGTGCGTGGGGCGTCCCTACCGGGTCGGGCCGGCGACCCTGGTCGCCGCGGCGCTCGTCTTCTCGGCCGGGGTGATGATCGAAACGCAGCCGGGGGAGGGGCGCAACGACATCATGGGGCTGGCCTTCCTGCTCGCCTTCGCCGCCTTCCTGATCAACGGGCACCAGCGGCGGGCGCCGGCGAGCGGCGCCGTCGAGGACGCGCCCGAGCGCGACGCGCCGCTGCTCGACAAGGGACCGCTGATCATGGCCGGGATCGCCGCCGGCCTCGCCGTCTCGGTGAAGCTGCCGCTGCTGGCGCCGGTCGGCGCGATCGCAGTTGGGATGGTGGTCGTCAGCGGCGCCGGCCGGCGGCTGATGACCGCGGCGGCGATCGGCATCCCCGCCGTGGTCGTGGGCGGCTACTGGTACCTGCGGGCGGCGATCCACACCGGCGGCAACCCGATTCCGCAGAGCGGCTGGGGGCCGCTGCACCTGCCGCGGCCCGATCAGATGCCGCTCGACCCGCGACCTCGTTTCGCGGTCGCCGACTACCTGTTCGAGCCGACGATCTACCGGCGCTGGTTCTTCCCCGAGCTCGAGAACGCGCTGGGGCCGTTCTGGCCGCTGATCCTGATCATGGCCGTCGCGGCCGCCGTCTTCATCGTCTTCCGCTCGCGCAACATCGTTCTGCGCGTGCTGGCCGGCGCGGCGCTGCTGACCGCGGCGGTGTACGTCTTCACGCCGCTGACCGCGGCGGGCCAGGAGGGCTCGCCGACCGGCTTCTTCACCAACACCCGCTACCTGATGCCGGGGCTGGTGCTGGCGCTGACGCTGCTGCCGATCGCCCGGCCACTGCGCGCGCCCGAGAGCCGCGCCCGGCAGACGCTGCTCTTCCTTGTCGGCCTCTACGCGATCACCGTCCTGACCACGCCCCGCTGGTCCGTCGACTACCTCTTCGGCGCGGTCTTCCTGACCCTGGCCCTGGTCTGGGCGCCGGCCGGGCTGGGCCTGGCGCGCTCGCGCGGCAGCGCCAGTCGGGGGATGGTCGCGCTCGGCGCCGGCGCGGTGCTGTTCGGAGCCGTGGTGCTCGGCCGGGCGCAGGAGGTCCAGTACTACGAGCAGCACTACCAGCGCACTACGCCGTTCCTGCAGGAAGGCGGGCCGCAAAAGGCCTACGCCTTCGCCCACAACCAGACCGACAAGCGGATCGGGATCGCCGGCTCGGGCCAGATGTTCTTCGGCCAGTACGGCTTCTACGGCAAGGACCTCGACAACTACGTCCAGTACATCGGCGTCGAGGGGCCCAACGGCACCTACCGACTGGCGACCACCTGCCGCGTCTTCCGCAACCTCGTCAACGAGGGCGACTACGACTACCTGATCGTCAGCCGGGCGACCCAGGACTCTCCCGAGTCGGACTACTGGTATCCCGTCTACGCCTGGGTGAAAACCGACCCGGCGCTGAAGCTGGTCCTCGAAGAGCCCGACATCACCCCGCAGCCCGACTACGTCTTCAAGGTCAACGGGAAGCTCGATCCGGAGGGCTGCTCGCGGCTCGGGTCTTAACTGACTACCTTCCGCCCTCCGGCGGTGGAATCTCCAGTTGCTTGCAGATCGACCGCACGAGCTTCCAGTCGATCTCGCGGTGTCGCGGCACGGCGGAGCGGGGCCCGGACGGTGCGACCCAGCGCGTGTGATTGCCACCCTCGTCGAGCTTTCGGCAGCCGTGCTCTCGCAGGTGCCGCTCCAGTTTTCTGCGCTTCACGCGACTTTCAGGTGCAGCAGCTCGCGATCGCGCGTCTCATCTGGCTCGGGAGAGAGCATGAGCGTTAAGGCATCGAGAACGTTCTCTCGGGCCTCCTCACGACTGCGTCCTTGGCTGAGCGCGCCTGGCACGGCTGGAATCGAGGCGACGATCCAGCCTTCCTCTCCGTCCTCGTAAAGGATCGTCAGGTCAATGGCTTCGCTCATGTGGTGAGTGTAACTCGACTTCGGAACCCCCCTTTGCCGATGCGCCCAGCTCGGGTCTTAAGCTAGGGGCACCGGCCCCCGTAGCTCAGCGGACAGAGCGTCGGACTTCTAATCCGAGGGTCCCAGGTTCGAATCCTGGCGGGGGTGTGGACGACCGACTGCGCCTACTGGATCGGCGAGTCGGGGGGAGCGATTTCGACGCTCCTCTCCTCCTCCAGGGCGGCGACGCCCTTCACTTCGCGCAGAGAGCCAAGCGTGTCCTCGTCAGCCGCCCCCGAGACCACGCCAAGGGCGGGCATCGTGTGCTTCACCTCGAGGCCCTTTCCCCTCAGCTCCTCGACGAGAATAGGTATCCGGTCGAGGTAGCTGTCATCTATCGAGACGAGAATCTGTTTCTTCATCGGGTCTCCAGCGATGCCGTCGTCGACCGATTGTAGGGACGGAGTCGTCTCTACTGAGGCGCTTGAACCAGCCCGGCGCCGACATCGTCGGCCGACGCTTCGAGGCGCGCTGCGTTGTCGATCAGCATGCGGACTAGATCATCTGGGGTGGCAATCGGGTTCGCCTCGGCGAGCAGCGCGACGACACCCGCGACGTGGGGGGTCGCCATGCTGGTCCCGCTCTTCTCTTCGTAGCGCGCCGGCATTGGGACCGAGGAGTGGATGTCGACGCCGGGCGCCGCAAGGTCGACTCTGCCGCCCCCCGCGGAAGCGGGGCCACCGTTGGAGAAGGAGGCGACTTCATGGTCTTGGTCGACCGCCGCCACCGCAAGGATCGACGGGCAGTTGGCCGGATGCGACACCGGGTTTCGCACGTTGGGCCGGTTGCTGTCGTTTCCCGCCGCCGCGACCAGCAGGGTGCCGGCGGCACGGGCTCGCAGAGCGGCTTTCTCGAAGGCTTCGGAGTGAGGCTGGCCGGGGACGGTGCGGGCGCCGAGAGAGAGCGAGACGACCCGTGAGCCTCGCTCGACCGCGGCTTCAATGCCGGCAAGGATGTCGGTGTCCACGCCTCTTCCCTGGTTGGACAGGACCTTGCCCGCAAAGATCCGAGCACCCGGTGCGACCCCGTAGCGGGGGTCTATCCCTTCCATCGCGCTGCCGCAGGCGGTGCCGATGCAGTGGGTCCCGTGGCTATGGAGGTCCTCTACTTCCTCGCCGGCGACGAAGCTCCGCGAGGCGGCCTCCCGGCCGACGAAGTCGGGATGGTTGAGGTCGAGACCGGTGTCGAGCACCGCAACCTCGATGCCCTCTCCCGTCAGGGAGGTCGTCTCGACGCCGATCGCGCGCAGGCCCCAGGTCAGGTCGGCACGGTGGCGGCTGGGCGGGGCGCTCGTCTCGGTGGTGTAGACGACGCGCTCCGGCTCGAAGGTAATGATGTCGGTGTCCTCGATCGCCGCGACGCCCATCTCCCTCACCTGCTGCGGGGGCGCGCTTACGATCGCGATGCCGAGACGCTCGAAGACGATGGCCTGATCCTGGGGCTGCTCCGCCGCAGTCAGGCCGGCACCCTCCGCCTTCACAGTTTCGCCGATGCCGAGCGCTCGCGAGAGAACCTCGGGAGCGTCGGGAGTCGCGTCGTCCCGGAGCGTCACCAGAAAGCGCCCGGTCGTCTCCGCTGCCATCTCTTGTCCGTTCATCGTGGCCTCCTCGTCACAAGTTCTCGTGGCAATCCAGACCCAGCGTGGCGGGCGAAGGTCGGAGGCGTATTAACCGACAATTAATTCCCCTGATCGATCACCTTCTCTTGAGTTGAGATCGAAGTACCTGCGGGCCACGACTTGAATGAGAGAATCCGACGACGAGCAGCAGCACGAACACTGGACTCGCGTAGACGATTAGGTCGATCACGGCGGGCCAACGTAGCGGGGGGAGTGGGTGTGAGGCGGGTCTGGATGCGGGCTGAGGGACCAATGTCCAAGTCCGCCCCTAGGGTCTCGTTCCGCAGAGCTGGCGTCGCCTACTTACCATCTGCCCTATGAGCAGCCAGCGACTTCCCGGGGGGGCGGTACACGCGCTGCCGGCCGACCTGCGCGAGGCGCTGGTGGCCAGCACCACGGCGCGGGACGCCTGGAATGACATCACGCCCTTGGCGCGCAACGAGTTCATCTGCTGGGTCGAGGACGCCAAACGGCAGGCGACCCGAGAACGCCGCATTCGCCGGACGCGGGAAGAGCTCGAGGAAGGCAAGCGCCGACCCTGCTGCTGGCCGGGATGCAAGCACCGCGAGTGCATGTAGGCGCGAGCGCCGGCCCAAACGGGTAGCCGGGGACATCGCACGCAAGGTTCTGATCGCGGGGGCGACCGGTTTCGTCGGGGGCCGGCTGGTCCGTGCGCTGCTGAAGGACGGCGAGACGGTCCGCTGTCTCGTTCGCGACCCGGAGAAGCCGGCGGCCTGGGAGCTGGAGGCTGCCGGGGCGGAGCTGTGGGTCGGCGACGTGACCGACGCGACGAGCCTTGAAGGAGCGGGGCGGGACGTGAGCGTCGCCTACTTCCTCGTCCACTCGATGGCAGGGGGCGAAGGCTTCGCCGAGCGCGAGCGGCAGGGCGCGGAGAGCTTCGCGCGGATGGCGAAGCGCGAGGGCGTCGAGCGGCTCGTCTACCTGGGCGGGCTGGGCGGCGAATCTACGTCCGAGCACCTGCGCAGCCGGCACGAGACGGCGCGAGTGCTCGCCGCCGAGGGGCCGCCGCTCACCTACTTCCGCGCCGCGATGGTGGTCGGCGCCGAGAGCGAGTCCTACCGGACGCTGCGCTACCTGGTGGGCCGGCTGCCGGTGATGGTCGCGCCGGCCTGGCTGCGGACGCCGACGCAGCCGATCGGGATCGACGCCGCGGTCGAGTACCTGCGGCGCGCGCCCGAGGTGCCGGAGGCCGCCGGCCGCGAGGTGCAGATCGGCGGGCCCGACGTCCTCAGCTACGACGAGATGCTCGACCGGATGGCCGCCGCGATGGGGAAACGACCGCCCCTGAGGCTGCGGGTGCCGCTGCTGACGCCGGCGCTGTCGTCGCTGTGGCTGGGCCTTGTCACGCCCGTCGACACCAAGGTGGCGCGGCCGCTGGTCGAGGGGCTGAAGACGACGACCGTCGTCACCGATCCATCCGGCGCCGCGCCGTTCGGCATCTCACCGGCGCCGTTCGACGACGTTCTGCGACGGGCGCTGATTGAAGAAAACGAGGGTTTCCGCAAAGTGGGGCATGGGTAGAAGCGCTGCCATGTCACTGGGAATACTCCTAATCATCGTCGGGATCGTGCTCGCGATCCTGGTCAATTACGTGCTCGGGATCATCGTGATCCTGATCGGCCTGGCGCTGCTGCTTCTGCCGCGGCTCGGGGCCGGTACGAGACGCGTCTAAGACCGCTCGGCGACAATCCGGGCATGGCTGCCTGGAAGCTGCCGCTGATCGTTCTCGCGCTGGCGCTGCCGGTCGTGGGGGCGTTCCTGGCCGGGGTTTTCCTGGTGGGCGGGCCGGCGCTCGGCTTCGCCGCGGGGGCGCTGGCGGTGCTGGCGCTGCTCGTCGTCGCGGCGCGGCAGCGACCGCGGGGGCCGATCGGCGAGGAGCCGGGGCCGGGCGGGCCGCGCCGCGTCCTGGTCGTGGCGGCGACGCCGCTGGAGGAGCCGGGGGCGGTCGAGGCGGTGGGGCGCGAGGTGGGCGGCCTCGGCGCGGGGGTCGAGGTGCGGGTCCTCGCCCCGGCGAGCATCGGCTTCCTCGACCGCTGGGCGTCAGACGTCGAGGCGGCCCGGCGGCGCGCCCAGGAGCGGCTGGTCGCCTCGGTCGCGGCGCTCGCCGCGGCGGGGCTGGCGGCGGACGCCCGGGTCGGCGACGAGGACGTCGTGCAGGCGGTCGAGGACCAGCTCGAGAGCTACCCGGCCGACGAGGTGATCCTGGTCAGCGGGCGCGACGGGGACGCCGATGCCGCGGCCGCGGAGCTGCGCGCGCGGCTGCGGCCGCGCTTCCGTCACCTGCAGATGTGAGGCCGGGCGGCGCTCCTGACGACCTGGAAGGCGCTGCCGGGTATCCGCTTCAGCTGGTTCAGGTTCTCGTCGTCCCAGCGCCGGTCGCTGCTGCCGCCGAAGAACCAGTTGGAGCCGTTGTCGGCGACGATCAGGCCGTAGCGCTTCAGCCCTGCGGCGATCGCCCGGGCGGCGCCGGTGAAGTTGTCGAGCCCGTAGGAGGGCCGGAGGCGCAGCCGCGTGCCCATCGCCGGCGCGTTCGGGTCGAGCGTGTCGCCGGCGCAGTGCGAGGCGGGGTGGATCCAGGCGTCGCGGGTGCTCTCGAAGGTGACGCGGATCGCATGGTCGACCCGGCCGGAGGCGGCCTCCTCGTAGCGGACGAGGCCGGGGAAGATCGGCAGGCCGGCGGCGTCGGCCGAGGTCCAGCCGTCGGGTCGCAGCTCGGTCGAACGCAGGTCCCAGCGGGCGCCGGAGTCGGCATTCCAAAACGATCCGGCTCGGCTGCGCCGCGGAAAGGCGCGGTAGAGCTCGTAGAGGAGGCAGCGCGAGCGGTCGATCACTAGGACGTGGCGGTCGCCGTCGGCGTCGCGGCCGCCCTCCACCGGCGCCAAGAGCGGGACCGGGAACGGGGCGGGATCGCTCTCGTCGCCGTAGGCGGCGTAGCGGATTGGGAGCCGGCGCTGGCCGGCGCCGACGACGGCGTACGGGAAGCCGTAGACGCGCGGCGAGCCGAAGTCGGGATGGAGGAAGTCGCCGCCGTGGCGGTCGATGTGGGCGATGACGGCGGCGGAGTTGCGGGCGACGGGCGCGCGAGAGATGCCCTGGTTCCAGGCAGCCTGGCTGGGGAGGGACGGCGCGCGCGGGGAGAGCGAGGCAGGCGGGTCGGGGAAGACCGGGCAGGAGCCGAGCGAGGGGTAGGGGCCGAGGGCCTGGGCGTTTGTCGGGCCGGCAGGGGTGAGCACGACCGCGACGATGGCGAGAAGGGCGCGCCTCAGCATGGCCTTCAAGGTAGCGCTACATTGATGCTGCGCGGTGGACGTAGCTCAGCTGGTAGAGCTCCTGGTTGTGGTCCAGGCGGTCGCCGGTTCGAATCCGGTCGTCCACCCCTCTTGAAGACCCCGTCTCGGGGGTCTCAGGTAGACGCTTCCACGACGCTGCCGCTGCTGGTGACGGCGAAGCTTCCAAGGGCGAGTTCGCTTTCTGGGCAGGTTCCGGTGATCGATTTGACCAGTTCGGATTTCCCGCCCAGCGTGGGCGCGAGCGCCGCTTTCATCGTGTAGCTCCCACTCAACTGAAGGTTGTATTCACATTCAGCCAGTTTGAATGCGCCAAAGTAATAGCCGATTTTGGCAATGAATTTGCTCGTGCGGGCTACGCCTCCGCCAAACTGGTCCGTCGTGTATTCGAGGGAGACAGCTTCACTGACGGTGACTTTGGCGCTGTAAGAGGTGGACGGGACGGGGCAGTTCGTTCCGCCGGTGTTTTGGATTTTGACCGTGGAAGCTGATTGCACGGCGCCCGGATTTTCAGCCACCGAACCGGCTAATTCGGTTTCGGCGCAGGAGTAGGTGCCAATACCGCCGTATAGGCTGAAGTTCGAGCTCGAAGTTTTAAGGGACGCACCTTTTCCGAGCAGAACGCCTTTCGCGGTGAGCGAGACGGCCGGAAGCGTCGTGAGGGTCTGGTCTTCGCCGTTAGTGGTTCCGAGCGTGTTTTTTGCGACCAAGCGATAGTGATAGAGGGTTTTGGACGACAACCCGCAGACCGTCTCTTCCACGGACGCGGTTTCCGTTTCGGCGCTCACTTCTTTCGACGAGACCGGGATTTTGGAGCCATAAGAAGTCGTAAGGCCGTATTCGAATTGATATTCGGCTTTCAGCCCATGGGGTGCAACGGAGCCTTTCAGGGTTGCGCAATTCCGAGTGATATCTGAGGCCGCTGAGGTCGTCGCACCCGGAGGGCCGACCGGGGTAAAGAAGGTCTCCGCGCCGTTGCTTTCTCCCTTTTCATTGCTGGCGGTGGCTCGATAATAGTATTTGGTGCCCGGCGTCAAACCGGTCACTTTGTAAGTCACCGTTTTGAATTCCGTACCGTTGCCGATGGATTCGGCGGGAATCGGGACGGTGGTGGTGTAGGTTTTCGACGAGGTTCCATATTCGAACTGATAAGTGGTACTGAATCCGTTGGGATTTATCGATGCCTTCAGCGTCGCCGCACCTGCGGTGGCTTTGTCCACTTCCGCCGCCATGCCAAGCACCGTCGGAGGACCGGTCGTGGTAAAGCTTTTATCGGCGCCTTTACCGGATTCGGGATTTTCGTTGTTTCCGACGATCCGGTAGTGGTAAGTGGTGCTCGGGCTGAGGCCGGTCAGAGGGATGCTGGTTTCGACCGCGCTGGTTCCCGAGCCAATGTTGACTTCGGCGGTCTGGGAGCCGTAGCTGGTCGTTTTCCCGTATTCGAAGTAGACCTTGGTTTCGGAGCCGTTGGGGTTGACGGTCCCGTTGATCGTGGCGGTGTTTTCGCCAACGCTCGTGGCAGCAGCAGTCGTCGCCGTCGGGGCGGCGGCTCGCCAGTTGCTCTCGGCCAGCGAGACGATTGCCGACGACGCATTCCAGTAGTGACCCACCGCCTGACAACCTCTCGAGAGAACGCAGGAGACGCCGTATAGAAAGGATTTCGTCGACCCGGCGGGAGAGGGCAGCGTCTGAACCGTCCAGGTGCTGCCGTCCCAGCGCAGTGCCATCGGGGTGGAGCCGCCACCTGCCGTCGGCAAAAAGGAGCCGACTCCCGTGCAGGCGGTCGCCGAGACGCAGGAAACGTCCAGGAATTCGAGGTTAGTGGCGCTCGGATTCGGCGTGGTCTGGAGAGTCCACGCGGAGCCGTTCCAGCGCTGGGCCATCGTCTCGTGCTGATGGGTCCCAGCGTTGATCTCCTTGTCCCCGACCGCGGTGCAGGCCGTAGAGGAGGTGCAGGAGACGCTGTAGAGCCAGCTCATCGTCGATCCGGCCGGTTGCACCGCGGTTTTCAGCGTCCATTCCGTACCGTTCCACTGCTCCGACAACGGCACATACTTGGCATTGACGGAGTCGTAGTAGAAGCCGACCGCGAGGCAGAAGGCCGAGGCCGGGCACGAGACAGATTTGAGATAGGCAGAGCTGGGATTGGGGTTTGGCGTCGTCTGGATTTTCCATTCGGTGCCGTTCCACCGCATCGCCAGGGATTGCTGCGTTTCCGGAGGACCGGAGTTCCAGTAGTTGCCTACGGCAGTGCATTCGGTGCTGGAAGTGCAGGAGACGGCACCGAGTTCGGCCCCGGTGGATGCCGGATTGGGGCTCGACTGGACTTTCCATTCACTGCCATTCCAGACCTCGACCAGGGTCACCCATTTGGCTGAGCTGTTCCGGTAGAGGCCGACCGCGGTGCAAGCCGTCGCGGAGACGCAGGAAACTCCGTTGAGAGTCACTTCAGATCCTCCGGCAGGCACCGCGATCGTCTGCCCTTTCCATTCGCTTCCGTTCCAGCGTGAAGCGCCGCCGGGGCCCACGGCCGTGCATGCATCGGCAGAGGTGCAGCTGACGTCCTTGAACATGGTGCTACCCGTAATCACCTGCACTTTCCAGCCGACGGTGAAAGCGCGATCCGCCCCTTGGCTGGTGCCTGACGAGTTCGTGGCGACGATGCGGTAGTGGTAGGTCGTGTTGGCCGTCAGGCCGGTTATCCCTTTGGCAACCTCGATCGACGAGGTTCCCGAACCGACGTTTACTTCGGCGGTTTTAGAGCCGTAGGCCGCCGTGGGGCCGTATTCGAAGTAGGTTTTGGTTTCGAGGCCATTGGGGTTGACGGAGCCGTTTAGCGTTGCGGTCGTTTCCCCGACGTTGGAGGCGTTAGAGGTGCCCACCGACGGCGAGAGAGCGAGTGCCGAGGGGGCAAACGCACAGGCCAGGGCCAAGATAAAAGCGAGCGCCGATACCAAGCGGCGAGCAGGTTTCGTGACTCCTTTGCGCGTCTTCCCACGCCATGAGCAACCGACGGTTCCCATCAACCCTCCCTTGCAGCGGACCCAAGTCCACTTGATTAGTTGAGAGAACTTAAGGAACTGTTCGCAGGATGTCAAATTCCGTGCTCGGCTACGTCGCTACCTTCCGACGCGCTCGCGATGCTTGCAGCCCGGCCGGCAGGCGGTGGACCACCCGCCGGGAGTTGCTGGCTGCTCACCGGCCCGTCGTAGCCACGCCCAGGGTGGCTCTTCCCTCGAGGCCGTCTTGCGCTAGGTCCGTGCCGGCCGGCGCGAGGGCCAGCACCGAGCTGGAGCCGCCCTGTTCGCGAAAGATCCCGTCCGCGTCGCGGGGGGTGATTTCGGCTTCGTTCTGGTCGTAGGGGGCCCGTGCGAACACCTCTGCGTCGCGCTCGTCGGTGGTGAACAGCTGGCCGACGTGCGAGACGTAGCCACCGGAATAGGTGTCGTCGCTCCGCCGACCGCCGAGGTGGACCTTGAGGTGGATGTGCGTCGTCCGCCCCGGATACTGGCCCGGGTAGATCGTCTCGAACTCCGCCAGGCCGTTCGCCTCGGTCAGCTGAACCCCGCGCAGAAAGGTCTCGCCCTCGCTGCCCTCCGACGGCTCGCCTGAGTAGACGCCGAGGGCGTCGCAGTGCCATATGTCCACGGCCGCGTCGCGGATCGGCTCGCAGGTCTTCGCGTCGACGACGGTGAGCGCCAGCGCGAACGGCACGCCGGGCCGGTCCTCGACGATGTCGCGCCGGACCCGCGCCAGGTCGATGTAGAAAGGGCCCTCCTCCTGCTCGGGCGTCAGCACGCAGTCGGGCGGGGTCGTCGTCTCTCCCGCCACGGGCCTGGTCGCCTCGTCCCCGTCGGCGCCGCAGGCATAGAGAGCAACGCTCGCCAGCGCTCCCGCCGACAGCGCGATCATCTCGCGGCGCCGGATCGGCACCTGATGCCCGTCTGGGGGTCGCCAAACGTCCACCTGAGAAGACTAGCCAGGATTGCTAAGCGGTCTTTGAAAGCTCAGTCCGCTTGCGGAAAGCGCAGCTCGTCGAGCGACTTGACCTCGAGGTCGTACGGTTCGTCGGCGGAGCGCCGGCGGCGGTAGGGCGAGACGGTGACGCGGTGGACCTCGCCGCACGGGCAGGGGACTTCTATGGGCCGCGTGTCGGAGGCGGGGTCCGTATCGACCTTGAGGCGACGCAGCGTGCCCGTGGCTTTGCAGCCGAAGGAGATCACCCAGCCGTAGTCGCCGCGCTCGGTCGTCTTCTTCGGGCGGCGGGGCTGGGGCATTCGCCCATCCTCTCTGTTTCCGGTGACGGAACGGTGGGCGGTGCCCGTAAGCGCGTCTTCAGGCGACCGAGCCGGCGCCGAATCTCCCTGAGCGCTCGGACCGCTGGTTGGCATATCGCACAAGGGGTAGTCCTCGCTCATCTATTCAGCGAGGAGGGGTGGTTCGCTGGAAAGAGTTAGCTGGGAGCCCCGTTAAGCGCCATTGGCGCTAAGGAGGTTCCTATGCGTAGGAAGATTCTGGCTTTGGCCCTCACCGCTGGAGCTTTGACTATCCCCGCGTCTCCAGTGCTCGCCGCCCCGGACTTCGGGCCCGGCAACAGCAGCAAGGGGCCAAACGACGGCGGCTCCAAGTGTCACGCGCCCGGTCACGGCACCGGCCCTGGCTCGAACGACCCCGTCCCGGGCTGCAAGGGCTAGTACGCAGAAGGGCCCACTTGGCTGGGGGGTGGGCCCTACCCGAGCTCGGCGGCGAGGTAGAGGCTCTGCGCGTCGGCCTCCAGGTGCGGACCGAAGAGGACGTTGCGCAGGCTGCTGTAGCCGTAGCTGACCACCGATGCGACGGCGCCGGTCGCGGTGACCCAGCCGCCACCGCTCGAGCCGCCCGTCATGTCGCAGGACACCCCCATCGTGTCGGGCGTCGCGAAGGTGTCGTCCATCAGCCAGCTCGTCTCGCAGACGCGCAACCGCTGGCCGCTGAACCTCTTGGCCGCCGG
>JGI24746J21847_1000001_pt1 | contig 30152 bp, 27 predicted proteins | sample KBSMiscanthusM5_FD_21847 | JGI IMG/M metagenome (IMG submission 21847) | reverse complement strand
GCGGCGTCACCGCCGCTCCCGGGGCGAGGAGGTAGGCGAGGTCACGCGCCTCCGTCGCCGCCAGGTAGGCGGCGAGGAAGCGACGCGCCAGGTCGCCGATCTCCGTCGCGCCGGGGCCGGTCAGGGGCCGGGGCTGCTCGAAGCTGCCCGCGACCCCTGCCGGTCCGGCGACGATCGCCGGCACTCCCAGGGCCGCCACCTCGCCCGCGCCTTCGCGGACGATCGGGACGGCGAGGTAGAGAGTGCGAGCGGTGTCGAGCTCACAGGCGACCGTGACGATCGCCCGCCCGGAGCCGAGGTCGCGAACCGCTGCGACCTCGGCCTGCTCGACGGCGGTGCCCGGCCCCGGAGAGGGCGAAGCCGGGACAGCCGCGCCAGGTGCCAGCAGCGCGGCCAGCGCCTGCGGTGAGGAGGCGGCGAGGTAGGTGCGGGCAAAGCGCACCGCGAACGAGGTCGTTGCTGGATCGCTGACGCCCCCGCGGGCGGCGCCGGCCGCGTCGCCGTGCTCAGGTGCAGAGAGCACACTGGCGACGCCTCGGAAGAGCAGGAGCGCGACCAGCGCCCAGAGCGCGACCCGCCCCGCCTTCCGCATCGCCCTGCCGGTCGCATGGCTTTCACCGTTTGACCGACCTAGAGAGAGACCAACACCGTGTACCACCTCTAACCACCTCCGTTGTCGTAGGCGGCCAGCCGATTTGCTGACTCACGACAACGAAGCGCTGAGGTGTCAAAGTGACTTCAACTACACAGTTGAAGTCATGCGAAGGGCCGCGCGTCGCGCTCGTCCTTCGGCCCGGGCAGCGGCGCGCTGCAAGACCGGCTCGGGACCGGGTGGGGAAGTGGCTTCAATTACACAGTTGAAGTAATGCGAAGTGCTGGGCTACGCTCGTCCTCGCGCCCGGTGGCGACACTCTGCGCGGCCTGCTCGACCAGCCACCAACCGGCCCAGTCGACGAGGTCGTAATGAATACGGCTCTCCACCATGCTCCGGCTGACGATGCCGGCATCGTGAAGAACGCCAAGGTGCTTCGAGGCGTTCTGGTAGGTGGTGCCAAGTCGAGCAGCGAGACCCTGAACGGTGGAGCTGCCGGCGTTCAGAATCTCGATAAGGCGAATCCGCGTTGGAACAGCGACGACGCGCAGCCATGCGGCGATCGACTCGACTGCTTCATCGGAAAGAGGCTCGCGATTCGGCGGGCGCCTGCTCTCCTGGTCCGGTGCCTGCTGTGCGATGTACTTGGTCATGGGGCTCTACTGAACAAAGCAACAAGCCGCCAAAGTGGCCCCCCCTTTTTCCTAAACAGTGTGGAAGAAGTGTCTAGCAGTCGGCGGCTCAGGGTGACGGTAAGGGTGCGCCAACTCTCCGAAAAATGGCAGCCGAAAGCGCCTCGGCCCCTGGAAGGAGCCGAGGTGACGGCGGCTAGCCGGAGCGAGGCGTTTCGCCCCCGCTCCGGTGCCGAGAGCTGTCTTAGATGCGCGCTGAGCTCAGCGCAGCCGGAGCCTGGTTCCGGCGTAGATGACGTCGGGATCGCCCGAGCCGATCCGGTCCTCGTTGAGCCGCCACAGGTATTCCACCTTGCGTTCGACCTCTAGGTCGGTGGCATCGGCCGGAAGCAGCGCCTCGGCGATGTGCCAGAGGCAGTCGCCGAGCTGCACGACGTATTCGTCCTCCCCGGCAAGGTGTCTACCTGGCTCGGCATCAGGTCGGGCGGGCGGCGAGTGCGGTGGAGCCACTGGAGTGTCTTCCACCGCCGGTTCGGCCGGCGGTGGAGCGCCAGTCGCCGGTGCCTCATGCTTGCGGTCTTCATGCCGGTCCGCTGAGGGCTGGGCGGGAGCCGTGATGGATTGATTTGCGACCGGCTCCGAGGCGGCCGTCTCCTCGGCCTTCTGCAAGGTCGATTCGGGTTCGGGGGCACTTGGCGCGACTGGAGGCACTTCGACCGGCTCGGTTTGCCCTTCTCCGGCATCGCCTTCGACCACGGCACTCGTCACCTCGCTGGCGGCCGGTGCTTCCGCTTCGCTTTCGGGTTCCACTTCGACAGCGCCGCCTTCTTCGGTGATGCCGGCGGCCGGCACTTCTTCCAGGGCGGTTTCCTCGCCGCCTGGGTCGAAGTCGGGGGCGGGAGCTTCGACCGGCGCCGCCGCGCCCTCCCCTTCGCTGTCCGCCTCCGTTGCCGCGGCAGCGGCGGGGAGAACGGACCCGAGGGCGAGCATCGCGGCGAGGATCATCGCCAGAAGCCGTCTGCCAGGAGAGCTACCCGATCGCAAGCTCGGCGAGATGGAGGTCAGATTCTTGGTGAGGGTTGCCATCGGGTTTCCTCCTATGCGATTTCTCAGTTCAAGGGGTCGGCAACGCAGCGAAACGCTTTCGCGCCTGCAGCGGTGTCAGTGGTGACAGCGGCGCCTCCGGCGCCGTCGATGATGTAGAGAACGTTCAGGGGGTCTCCGGGCGTGCTGCTCGTCGCCCAGACATCACTAGTCAGCTCGCCGCCAGGGGCGAGGGCGATGTCGAAGTCACCGATCGCCGTCATCAGCTCGGCATGGGTTGGGAGCCTGCGGCCTGGATGCACTTTGTTGTCGGTTCCCTCGCACACGACGGTGGCCGAGCCGTATGGAGCGGGCGGCCGGGCCTGCGTCTCGAAGCAGACATCGGAGATGGGCACCATGCCTTCCGGGCAGCGAACGCGGAAGAACTCGGCGGGGTGACCTTCGAGGCGTGCGGCATTGCGGGCACGCGGAACCGGCTTGAGGCTTTTCTCCTTCACCACCCGGCCGCCGATCGTGTTCGACCTCAGATGGGCGCCGGTCAGGGTCCGCTTCCGTATGTCCCCACCGTCGAGCTTGGACGCGGCGTAGGCGCCCCCGGTGCTCCCGGCGACGACCAGCGCCAGCGTCGACACGACGTTGGCATAGGTGAGTTTGGCTCGCAGCGCTCTCAGCATTCGGATCTCCCCTCGGCTCTGGATGGTCGGGCTAGCCGGCAAAGCATGGCTTCCCCCTTACTCGGACCGACCGTACCGGGCCGTTGCCCGGCTCGAGTGGGTAGATCGCCTCCCCCGGCAGGTGCGGACGGAAGCGGAAACGCTGGACGCCGCAGGTGCGTCGGAAGCGATACGGAAGGCGCCAGGTCCCGTCGGGCTCGGTGCGGATCGTGCGGAACGTCTGCCATTCGTCGGTCAGTTCCACCTGCACCTCGATCAGCTTCCCCCCCTCGGGAAGCGGGCGCCCTTTGACGCGGCCTTTGAAGGTGACGGAATCCCCGTTGCGCACCCGCGCCGGCTCGACGGCGAAGGTCGAGTCGGCCCTGACGAGCAACGTGGCCGTGTCCTCGACCGGCAGGACCGTCGCGGTCCCGGGGTAGACGAAGCGGAATCTCGTCGACGCTCGCGCCTCCACCATGTAGGAGAAGCCGCCCTGGGAGTCGGTCGTGACGCTGCCGTCGAGCCGCTCCTGACCTTCGCGCGGAAGGGCATAGACGAGGAGCTTCGCGTCGGTCAGCGGGTGGCCACTGCCGCTCACGAGCCTGCCGCCGAAGCGGACCTCGCCCCCGAAGTCCACCTTGGCGCGGGGCTCCAGCGCCTTGACAGTTCGGCGCACTTTCCGTTTCTTGCCATCCCGCCGGACGGTTCGCAGGACGGTGCGCCTCTCCACGACGCCGGCACGCATCGACGTCTCGACCCGCAGTGGCAATCTGACCCGCATCGGCTGCCCGTCGAGGCGGCGGTCGGTGCTCGCCAGGTTGGTTGCCAGGTCGTGCGCCGCCGCCCGCAGCTCGTAGTCGCCCGGGGGCAGCGAGGCGTCGTCTATCCGCGCCACGAGACGCTCCCCCTCCTGGCTGGTCGGCAGCGCCTGCCAGATGCCGGAGCCGATGCGGCTGATCTCTATGGCGCCCCCGCCGAGACCCGAGGTGCGGTCGGTGACGAGGACGGAGATCCGCGTCGGGTCGTCGCTGGCGGGCGTCTCGAATCCCAGCTGCGGCGGCTCGGGGTCGAAGCGCAGCCGGACCGCCTGCGAGGCGTTCGCCGCCTCTTGGTTGTGGGCGGCATCCTCGCGCCAGAGCCGTAGCTCCCAATCGCCTGGGGAAGGCACCGTCAAGTTGTCGAGGCTGGCGATCCCAGATCCGCCACGGCTGCCGGCGACACACTCCTCGCTGCCGGCGCGACAGATTCGATAGTGCGCCCCAACGATCGGAGCGCGGTCGGGCTCGGAGGGGTTGGCCCATGCCGCGTCGAAGTCGTTGCGGTTCCGCCACGTCTCCCCGCCGGCGAGGCCGACAGTCACGACGCCGGGCGCAGCGTTGTCGATTCGCGCCGTGGCCGGAGCAGACTCCGCCGTGTTGCCGGCCGCATCTTCGACTGCGACCGTCAGCGACTGCGAGCCTTCGGGGAGCCGTCCCGTCTCGATCTCGATTTCGCCACGGCCATTCGGACAGGGGATGCGTTGTGAGTAACTGCATTCACGGGAGTCGATTCCTCGCTGAATGCCGCTGAGCCAAGCCCGGGCGCTCCGTACGCCCACGTTGTCGGAGGCGTCGTAGGCGAAGGTCTGCATCCCGCTCACCCATTCGCCGCGGGCAAGTGGGCTGTCGGCTAGGACCGCTGCCAAGGGCCCGGTTCCGTCGACCACGGTGGCCTCGGCGGAGAAGGTGCGTATGTAGTTCTGCCCGCGGGCCGAGCAGTACGGGTGGGCGGGCGGTGCCCCGACACAGACGACACGCTGGACGATGCGAGTCGCGCCGCCGAGATCGTAGGCGCGTGGGCGCGGCCAGCTCGACGTCTGCGCTAGATCGGGGTTGGGACAGCGTCGGTTGGCGCGAACGTTTTTGATTGCGACCGGCGGTGCGCCAGGGCGCTCGGCGTAGAGCTGCAGGGCGTATCGGCAGTCGCGTCGCTGGGCGTGCCCGGACCAACGCAAACGAGAGAAGGTCGCTTCTGGCGGCGCGTCGAGGATGAACATGGATTGCGCGCCTCGAGCTATGCGGCCGGTGCCTGCCACGTTGGCGGTGACCAAACCTCGGATTCCCGGCCCTTTCGGGTCGCACGCTCGCCTCCAACGCATCCCTCGCGTCGCGAAGTCTGCGAAGGCACTGCTGGCGTAGCCCGCCTCGGCGGCCTGGCAGGCATAAATCGTGTATTCCCCCGCCCTCGCCTCTCGGGGAGTAAGGAGACCTACTGCCCCCAGTAAGAGAACGGTGGCGGCGAGGGCGACTGCTCGGGCACGGACGTTCGCACCAGGCGCTGCTGATTGCATCACGGACCTCCAAACTGCGGCCCTGCGTCCGCTGGCACCGGAGCCGGTTCCGGGCTGCTTTCGACGGGCGCCGCTTCGGACGCTTCATAGGTTTCAGGTTCGCTTGACGACGGAGGAGTCGACGCGGGCGCGACCGGTTCAAAGCTGTCTCCCGGCGGCGGCGGGTCGGGCTTTGGCTGCGGCTCGGGCTCTGGCGGCGGCGCGGCTTCCGCGACCGGCGCCTCTTCGGCGGGTTCCGTAGGTTCCGCCGGGATGTAGACCGGGGCCGAAGATTCCGGGTCGGGAGGTGGCGCGGCCGGGTCGGTCTCCTTTTCTGCCTCGCTGGCCATGAGCCCGCGCGCCGCTCCGATCGGATCGACCATGCCCTTCTCGACGCAGTACGCGGCGCCGCCCCCGCCGATGGCCAGGCAGGTGCCCACCATCGCGAGCGACGTGCCGGGGCGCGCTCCGGCGAAGGTCGGCGTGACTTCGGCGGCGCGAGCGTAGGTGGTCGTCGCCTGCTGCTTGAGCTGAGCCCCGCTGTCGAAGATCTGCTGCTTGACCGCGGCGAAGCCATCCGTCGCCTTCTGAGCTGCTCGGTCCAGCACGCCAGGGCTTGCCCCTTCGGCGACGGGTGCGGGGAGCGTGGCACCCGCTTTCTCGCGCCAGGCGATCAGACGCTCGCAGAAGACCTGGCACCGCGGGCAGTGACTCAAGTGGTCTCGGGCCTGCGCCGCCTCCGTTGAGGTCGAGAGACCGCAAGTCAAGCGCAAGACGAGCGACTCGCCGATCGAGCAGCCACCCCCGGAGAGGCGTGCGACGGCGGCTCGTGCCTCGTCCATGATCTCTTCAAGGTGGCGCTTGACGATCCGCTCGCTCACACCGAGGCGGTCGGCGATCTCGGGACGGTTGTGACCGGCGCCGTGAAGAGCCAGAACGTCGCGACCGCGCTCTGGCAGCGAGGCGGAGACCTCCTCGACCAGCAGGGCGAGGTCGGCGTCGTTCTCGATGGAGATCAGCTCCTCCGCCGGGCCGGGCTCGTCGGCCACGATGCTCGCGACCCGATCCTCGACGGGGTCCACGGCGAGCTCGCGAGCGTGGTGGGCGGTCTCGCGACTCAGGGCGCGATGGGCGGTCGTGCGAATCCAGATGTAGACCTCGCCCGGCCCGCGCATCTCCGCGTGCTCCAAGAAACGCTTGCACGCCGTCTGGATCGCGTCCTCGACCTCCTCCGCCGAGCACTCGGGGTGCCACGAAGCGAGCTGCGCTCGAAGCGCCCTCGCTCGCTCACCTCGGACTAGGTCCTGAAGCGAGATTCCATTGCCGTTTGAGGCAATCGCCGACGAGCCGTGAGAGTCCATCTGCCTAACAAAGCACCGAGGAGGGAAAGTGGCCCCCCCCTTCGCTGGCGCTGAACTTCTCACAACCGGCCTCCGGCTCTCTGAGGCCGCGATTCCCGACTACTCGGACTCGGCGGCCCGGGACCAACAACGAGAAGCGCTTACCCAATTTTTGGAGCTTCAATCTGCGTGGACGCATCTTCTAGCGCGAGCGATGCACCTGCCTCTTACGAACAGGGCCCGAGTGAAGCCATCGCCTGCTCGCCATCCCCGCTTCGATCGCGTGGTGGCCTAGGCGCGCCCATGCGGCTTTGAGCCCTTCTGATCGGAGCACCGAACGACGGGAATCAAAGTGCGTACTCGACGGCGCTTATGGCTTTGCTGACGAGGAGGATCGCAACCAAAATGATCCACTAAAATAAGGAGGTCGGAGTTGCTCCTTTGCAGGATTCGACGCTGCGGAGCTGGTGCATTTAAGCTCCCTTCTCAACGCTAGAAGACCGCTGGCTGAGTTCCAGCACGATGTCCTCAAGGGCACTGAGGAACTGCGTGATGTCACTTTTGCTCAACTGCCCCATGGTCGCAATTCGGACCGTCGATCCGAGTTGCTTTTGGGTCGCGTAAATGATGAAGCCTCGACGCTTAAGAGCATCGTGCAGGTCGTCATATCGAATTCCATCTGGCAGATGGGCAACCGTGACACCATTAGAGGACTGCTCCTCCTTCAAGAGGGGTGGAAAACCCAGCTGGCGTAGGCCAGCTCGAAGTTCCCAGGCTCGATCGCCATAGCGCTCCGCCCTGGCTTGGACCGTCTCCTCAAGCGTCAGGTCAAGTGCCCGGTCGAACGCGTAGAGAATCTGCACCGCTGGCGTGAACGCTGGCGCATTTTCCTTCTCCTGCGCGACGTAGTGGCGATGCAGATCGAGGTAATAGCCGCGGGCCGGAAACTCGCTCAGCGCCTCCAGCTTGGATCGCGGGGCGCAGACGAAACTGATTCCGGGGAGTCCCTCCAGGCACTTGTTCGCCGTGCCAACGCACCAGTCGATGTGATCCTTCCGGACGTCCAGCGACTCGCTGCCCAGGCTGCTGATCGAATCGACGGCAAGTGACCTGCCGTGCCGGGCGGTGATCTCACCGACCTCACGAAGAGGGTTGAGCATCCCGGTGCTCGTCTCGTGGTGGACCACCCCCACGTGGGTGATTGCCGGATCGTCGGCAAGGGCCTGATCCAAGGCGAGCAAGTCGAAGGCCGTTCCCCAGTCAAACGACAGGCAATCGCAGGGAACTTGATGAGCGTCAAGGATCTCTTGCAGGCGCCGACCGTAATGGCCGTTCTGGAGGACCAGCATCTTTCCGTCGGAGGGAACGACGGAGGCGAAGGCGGACTCGAGCGCTGCCGTTCCGGATCCCGTGAGAAGCACGCTCGTGTATGCCTCATCCCCTCCACATACCGCGACGATCTTCTGTCGTGCCTGCCTCATCAGGTGCGCAACCTCGGGCTCTCGATGACAGACATCGGGGTATTGAAGTGCATCGCGCACCGCGGGGTGAACGTTTACCGGCCCAGGGTTTAGTAGGACGGCGCTATCGGGTGCTGGAGTTTGATTCACGGATGAATTCCTCGTGTTGGTTAGGGGTGTATGCCCACTGCTTTGAGTCGATGACGTTGTTCACATCGATGCGTCATAAACCCCTCTCATGAGCCCGGAGTCGATGTTGTTGATCGGATCGTTGTCCACATTGCCGCTGATTCCATCCATGCACGCATCGATCTCGACCTCCCCGAAACCAAGCTCGCCAAGGCTGGCAGTCAACTCAAGTTCCGCCAAGATCCGCTCGATGGCGGCGTGGATGTCCTCGTCTCCAAGCAACTGTCCGATGCGATCGAACTTCGGGGAAGCGTATGGATAGGCCTGCGCGAGCCACGCTCGGTATACCGTCGCCAGTCCACGGCCGTGCGAAAGAGTAATGGTGGGAACCGCACCCATCGCCTGCTGCAGGCGGTGAGGCAGGCAGGTGCTCGCGGTGGCAACCGTGAGACCACCCAGGAGAGAAGCAAAGGATAGTGCTGCCCTATCCTCCGAATGCAGCTCGCCAGTAGCGACGCGCGGCAGACCGAGGCCCAGGAGGCGGATTGCGGTTTCAGACATTACTTCGCTGAGCGGATTCGCCTTTCGGGCGGCATACGTCTCGATTGCATGAGTCAAAGCATCGAAGGCCGTCTCGGCGGCTACCTCGGGAGGCATCGTGACCGTCAAATCGGGGTCGATAATGGCGATGCGTGGAAAGACGTCATTGCCTCGAATCCCAGACTTGAACGACCTATCGACGTCCGTAACGATGGCGCCTTTGGTCACCTCGGCGCCGCTGCCGGCAGTGGTCGGAATCGCCAGTACAGGAAGGGAGCTCTCGCTCGGAGCGAGTGTCTTTCCGACGATTTCGCCAACCGATTCGCAATCCAACGCGACACTTGCAGCCTTTGCCGCGTCTAGGGCACTGCCGCCCCCCAAACCGATCAGGACATCGCATGAGCGCTCCCTGGCGATTCTGGTCACCTCGTCAACCTCATCTGACTTTGGATCGGGTGAGACCCCGTCGTAAATCGTGACCGTCAGACCCCCAGCCTTCAGCCGTGCGGACACCCGATCAAGAATCCCGTGGGCCCGCATGGCCTTGCGGCCGCAGACGATCAGAGCGCGGCTCCCGAGTTGACCAGCAAGGTCGCCGGCTCTTTCGACGCTGCCGCTGCCGAAAATGATTTGGGTAGGCGTGAGGTGCTCGAACGGCGCTGTGTTCAAGATCGTTGCTCGCTTTCAGTTAGAGCGGAGAGGACGGGACATGAACCGGTGGCGAGGAAAACCAGAGCGGAACCACCACCAGTGGAGACTCGCCCGCTCCATGGAAGCTCCGACGTGGTGTCGCCTCCGAGCACGAGGGTGTCGACCCCCGGTGCTGAAAGTGCCTTCAAGAGGGCGTCGGTGGCATTGAGGAATCCGGCGCTGTAGAGAGCGGGGGTGCCGGCGAGCACGGCGCGCCCCCCGTCACGCAGGCGACCTAGGCACTCGGCGGTTTGCGGGCCGAGGGCAAAGTCGACGATCGCGTAGCCAGCAGGCACCCCGTCCTCGACGCGAACGGTTTGAGCGGAGCCAGGATCCGGAGCATGGGCAGGCGCCACAATCACCTCGCCCGGCAAATGGATCTCCGCTCGGCTTTCCCCTTCCAGAAGCGCAACGACCGATTCGGCGACCTCTCGGCACTCCCCCACCTCGGACACCCCGACGTCATATCCCCGCGCGGCGAGGAGGGCGTTGAGAACTGCCCCACCCGGAATGACGAGGTCGTAGGTGTGCGCGAAATCCACCAACCCCGGCACCAGCTTCTCGATCTTTAGGCCGCCCACAACCGCCACTGAGTAGCGCCCGTCGTCCGCACCGGCCCAGGGCTCGAGCGCGCGAAGCTCTTCGACCAAACTTTGTGCGGCAAAGCCCGGCAGGTGCCGCAGGATGCCGACGTTGGAGGCGTGCTCCCTGTGGGCCTTCGAGAACCCACCCACGGCCACCTGGTCCCCAAACTCGGCGAACAGCGCGGCCAGTTGCGGGTCTCCCGCCTCCTCGCCGGCGACGAGGCGGGTGTTCCCGACCAAGACGATCTCCCCGTCCCGCAGCCGGTCGACCCGTTGAAGCGACTCTGGACCTACCAGGTCGGGGACGTAGGAGACCGCCCTGCGCAGCTGCCGTTCCATGTAGCGAGCCACGAAATCGAGTGAGCGGGCCGTCCCGGCACGGTGACTTCCCTGGTGGGCGAGTACAGCCACACGGGCACCGGCAGCGGACAACCAAGCGAGGTCGTCCAGCTCACAGTCGATCCGGCTCGTATCGCGAAGGGGATACGAGACGTTGAACCCCGCCGAGTAGACCCAGCGCTCGCCCCGTTGGATCTGCCTGCAACGCAATTGCGGAAGGCGCTCGAGGAGAGCAGAGACCGAGGAAGAGTTACGGATCGCAGTGCTCATAGCCCGTAGTGGCGTAGGCCGCACGTCTCCTCCAGGCCCAGCATCAGATTCATGTTCTGGATCGCCGAGCCCGCCGCCCCCTTGACGAGGTTGTCGATCACGGAGACCACCTTGATCAGCTCTCGCTCGGGGTCGAAGTCGACCCCGAGGTGGCAAAAGTTGGAGCCGACCACTCCCCGCATAAGCGGATAGATGTCGTACTCCTTGACGTTGAGACCTCCTCGCCTCGGCAGTTCGTTGACCACCACAAAGTGATCGCCCTCGTGGCCGGCGCCGTAGAAATCCCGGTAGATCTCGATCAAGCGGTCTCGACTCCAATCGACGCCCTGGGAGGAGGCGGGGACGACAGTCGTGTTGACGTAGATGCCGCGGGCGAAGGCACCGTGAGCCGTGGTGAGGCTGACCGTCACCGGTTCTCCCGCGAGCTCTTGGAACCGAGCTTCCAGCTCCGGGGCGTGCCGATGGCCGTCGAGGCTGTACGGCAGCATCGAGGCGAAGGCCTCGGGGTGCATGACCTCCTTCCGCGGTTGGTTCCCGGCGCCGGTCGTCCCGTTTACGGCTGAGATCTGCAGCCCCGAGTCGAGCGCGACCAGGCGGCCTTTGAGGAGGGGCGCCAGGGCAAGCGTCGCGGCGATGACGTAGCAGCCGGGGTTGGCGATGAGCCTGGCGCCGGCGATCTCCGCGCGATGCAGCTCGGTGATACCGCAGACCGCCTCGCCGAGTAGCTGGGGGCTTGCATGATCCTCGCCGTAGGCGCGCCGGTACCCGTCGGGGTCGGCAAAGCGGAAGTCGCCGCTGAGGTCGACGACCCGGACGCCGGCGTCGAGAAGCCGCGGAGCGAGACGCATCGCCTGGCCGGAGGGCGTGCATAGGAGCACGCAATCGAGTTCCGCCGCCTGCTCTAGGAGCCGGTCCACTGCCACGAAGTCGAGGCCCGCGCCCGCGAGGTTCCGGTGCACCCGCTCGAACTCCTCATCGCCGCGGGCGGTAGGACGGATGTCGCCCACACGCGGATGATTCAGCAGCAGACGACAGGCCTCGCCGCCGGCAAAGCCGGTCCCACCGACGACGCCAATAGTCGCGGTTTCGATCGCGGTCTCAGCCATCGGGTGCTCCCGCCTGCGCGGCTCCCGCCTGCGCGGCATCGACGCGGATCACGGTCTTGCCGACGCGCGTGGTGGCCTCGTCCATTTCCCTCATAGCGAGCGCCGTTTCGTTCAGCGAAGGGGTGTGGGCGATGATCGGACGGGGGTCGATCGCCCCCTCGTCGAGCCAGCCGATCACGTCTTCGATGTCGCGGGAGCTGGAGAGCGCCGACCCGACGATGGCGAGCTCGTTACCGACCACCGCGTTCAGCGGCACGGTCTTAGGCCCTTGGAAGTAGCTGACCAGGACGATGAGACCGCCGCGGTCAGCCATCGCGGCGGCGTCCTCGGCCACGCCTTGATAGTCGGTGGCGACCACCACGGCGTCGGCGCGCTCGCCCCCCCAAGCTTCCTCGACCGCCTCGGCCGGTCTTTTGCGGGAGGCATCGACGAAAGCCTCGGCACCCAGCGCCCGGGCCGCCTCGCCGGCGCTCTCTCGGATGTCAACGCAGATAACCCGAAATCCGAGCGCCCGCGCGGCGACCAAGCAGGACAGGCCGATGTTCCCGCTGCCAAGGATCGCCATGGTCCGGCCACCGTGGCGCTCAGCGATGCGAACTGCGTGAAGGCCGATCGAGAGCGGCTCGACGAGCGCACCGACCAGCCACCCGATATGGCTCGGCAACCCGAAGGTCATGTTCTCTTTCAGCACCACGTACTCAGCGAACGAGCCGTCCCAGCCGGCGTGATTCAGCGTGGCCTTGTTCGCGCAGAGATGTATCTCTCCCCGCTCGCAGGCCGAGCAGCTCTCGCAGTGCGAAAAGGACGCGGCGCACACCCGGCTTCCCGGCCGGAAGCGGGTGACCGCACTGCCGATCTCTTCGACCACGCCCGAGAGCTCATGCCCGAGGACGATGGGCGGGGACTTGTACGGATGGGTGCCCCGGTAGACGGCCAGATCGGAGCCGCAGATACCCGTCGCGACCACCTTGACGCGCAGCTCGTCCGGCCCGACGCACGGGACCGGCAGGCGACGAGTCTGCATCTCCCCCGGCGCGGTGAGAACGACTGCTTGCATGGTTCCGTCCATGGGCCCTCAGCAGATTTCGTTCGCGACTGTTCCGCCGTCGAGGCTGGTGATGATCGACTCGACCACGATCTCCCCGATCCGCTCCTGCGCCTGCTCGGTCATGGCGCCGATGTGCGGCGTCAAAATGACGTTGTCGAGCTCGGCGAGCCGGTTCGGCCGGCCCTCCGCGACGACGACGTCGAGCGCCGCACCCGCCAGCTTTCCGTTCTCGAGCGCGTCGTAAAGGTCGTCTTCGTCGACGATCCCGCCGCGGGAAACGTTCACAAGGTAGGACCTCTCCGCCATTAGGGCGAGCTCCTCCGCGGCGATCAGACCGCGCGTGCTCTCGTTTAGCGGAGCTACGACGCAGACGACCGTGGACCGGCCGAGAAGCTCGCGAAGGTCCACGAGCTCGATGCCTTCCCGGTCGAGCTGCCGGCGGCGATGGGAAGTGGGTCTTCCGACGGTGGCGAGAACCCGCATCCCGAAGGAGCGCGCCAGCTCGGCGACAAGGGATCCGATCGCGCCGAGACCGACCACCCCGATCGTCGCATGCCGAAGATCGTGCCCGACGAGCTCGGGCTTCCTCCATTCGTTTCGCTTCACCTGAGCGCTCGCAAGCGGAATGCGCCTCATTGCCGCCAGAACCAGGCCGATGGTGAACTCGGCGACGCTATCGGACGACTGTGCGGGCACATTGAAGACGCGCACGCCGGCGCTCCTGGCCGCGGCGACGTCGATGTTGTCGACCCCTACGCCTGCGCGCGCTACGAGCTTGAGCCGATCCGCCGCCGCGATCGCCGGGCCCGTCAGCTGCACCCCACTGCGCATGATGAGGACGTCGACGTCCCGGATCGCCGTCTGCAGATCCGTCTCCGAAGAGCAGCGTTTCAGGATCACCTCGAACCGCTCGCCCAACTTCTTGATGGCGGCCGGATGGAGCGGATCGACGATCAGGATCCTGGCGCGTTCGGGCTCCCCAGTCACGGTTGCAATCGCTGATGCGCCCAGCCGATCTCCGTCTTCCTGTAAAGGAGTCGACGGTGCAGCCGGTCCGGGCTGCCGTGCCAAAACTCGATGCTCTCGGGGATGAGGCGATAGCCGCCCCAGTTGGCTGGACGGTCGAGCGGACCCCCGCCGTCCATGAGTCGCTCCGCCGCACTCCTGAGCTCCTCCGCATCGTTCAGAGGTTCGCTCTGACTGGAGGCGATCGTCGTCGCCTGGGCGGCGAGTGGACGTGCGGCGAACATCGCATCCGACTCCTCGTCGGTCAAGCGCTCCACCTTGCCGGCGACGTTTACCTGCTGCCCCGTCTCCCGCCAGTAGAGAGTTCCGGCCGCCCACGGTACCGCCGCAAGATCCCGGCCCTTTCGGCTGTGGTAGTGCGAGGTGAAGACGAGAGCCGGATCCACCTCCTTCAGGAGGACGATGCGGCTTGAGGCGAAGCCGTCCTCATCTGCCGTCGCCAGTGCCAACGCGCGAGGCTCCCGCACCTCGTGCTCGTCCGCCAGCTCCAGCCAACGCGACAGCAGCTTGATCGGATTGTCTGGAGGCGTATCGAACTCAGGGAGGTGAACCTCGACGTCGCTTGAAAGGGTCTGGGGCCTTGCCTGGTCTCCTGGGTGCATATTTAGTGCCTCGCTCCTTGCCTTGAATCGGTGTGGCCCAACCCTACGGCCACACTCAGCAACGAATCGCGCCATATCGCCGGCGGAGCGTCTCCGAGCGTCTGTTTCTCAACGCCGGATTCGTCGTGATCGATCGCCCAGGTGCCGATGGAGATGACGTCCCAGGGGTCGAACAGATCGACCTGCTCTCGAAGCTGCATCCACAAGGTGGTGAGGGCAGCGGCGTCGTCAGCTTGCGTCGTCGAGGCGAGCTTGGCCAAGTTTGACCATCGACCTTTCGCCGAGCCTGAATCCGAGGTTAGGGCGAACTCTCGCGCTTGTCGGCAGATGTTGCCGAGCGCGGTGGGAAGCTCGAACGACTGCGCTGGCACCCCCTCCTCGAGGGTTCGCCTCTGCTCGATCAGCTCCGCCGGCCACGCCTCTCCTCGCAGCATCTGCTCGATAACCGCTTTCCGGGCCGGCGGGTCAAGCAGGATACCGATCTCCCGCACCAAGTCCGCCGGCTCGTCGGAGGTGTGCACGAAGTTGATCAACCGATCGCTCACGCCGAGACGCGCGCGCAGCTGATCCGGTCGTCGCCGCTCGGGCCGGGACGGCCCCTTCTGGTCGGTGAGCCGCACCGTGGCGGGAATGCTCCGGCTCGGTTCGGCCAGTTGGTCGCGCAGAGCCACCAGCAAGCTTGGCGACCTCGAGTTGATCATGTCGTGCAGCCAAACCCGCTCAACGCTGGCGACATTGAACCGGTAAAGCCAAAGCCAGCGGGTGAGAGAGCGATCTAGTTCGACGACGGCTCCGCCGACAGGGACGAACCCTTGCTCCTCGAGCAGCTCGAGGGCAGGTTGCGTCGCCCTCCCGGCTATCCCGTCGGGCTTGAAGAGGATCAGAGCGTGCGCGTGGGCGATCTCCTCGGCCTGATCGCCGGCGATCACCTCGATGTCCCTCCACGCTTCCCGGAAGAAGACCTCGTCCCCGTAGCGCTCCGCCTTCCCGGGAACAAGGGTGAAGCCCGCCAGGGCAGAACGCGCTCTCATCGCACCACCGCCCGATCCCCGCGATTCACGGCCCGCGGACGCGTCGGCCCGACGCGCGTGTACCTCATCTCGGGTGGCCAGGAGTCTCGCGGCTCCAGCAGGTACCGCATGAAGTCGGCCCTGGGTTCGCCTTTGAGGATGAAGCACTCGGCCCCCCGCTGGGCGATGGCCAGCGCGGCGTCCAGCTTGCCCGCCATCGAGTCGCTCGTGTCCCACTCCGGCGTGCCCCACACCGCCCTCGCCGCCGCCTGCGGTTCGGCGGGGTCGACCGTGCAGAGCGTTTCCGACCCGCCGGGGCCGTCGAGAAGGATTCCGGGAACGTCCGTCAGCATCGCCACGCGCACCAGTCCTGGCTGCGGGCCGAGCAGGAGCTCGGGGACCCGGTCGCTGCCCAACACCTTCAGCGACCCGTCCGCCGTAACGGTCACATCGCCCGAGAGCACGGGAAGGACGCCACTGTCCAATAGGTGTCGGATCACCTGGTCCTGAAAATGGACCTGGCCGTCCTCCTGGTAGGCCAGAGCCGCAATCTGCAGCGGAACGGCCCGGCACCCGAACGACCGTAGGGCCTCGGTCCACAACCACTTCAAGGCGAAGGTCGCCTCCGTAAGAGGGAGGGTCGCGTCCGGGTCGGCCGGATCGAGCGAGCGGACGGCGTCGTGTCCGAACGCCCCGCCCCCGGAGACAAACGCAACCTGGCCGGGGGCGAGATCCCACAACTCCGCGATCGCAGCCGCATACTCACGGAGCGCGCAGGCGTCCACGGTTCGAGACTTCCGCTTGTCCGAGAAAAGGCTGCCACCGACCTTGACAACGAGCAGCGAGAGGGTCTGCCCATGCACGGAATCGGCGTTCATCGCGTTGGCTCGCTTATCACCGGGGCGCGCCTGCGAAACGAGGCAGCCCATCGTCCGGTACCGAAGCCCAGACAGCGGCAGAGTCGACGAAGGCATGGACCTCCGGTCGGATTCCGGGGTCACCCTCGAGGGCCCCTAGGCGCACGCTCACCTCGTCGTCGCTCAGTGGGTCCCCGCTGAAGAGGCTGGAACCGCACTCGGAGCAGAACACCTTCGGTCGCGATTCGCCCCCCGGGGTGAAGGACCTGAGAAGCTCCTGCCCACTCAGAAGCTCGAAGTGCTCCTGAGCGACCCGACCCTGGGCGGACGCGGCGCTGCCAGTCCGCTTCTGGCAATGCCGACAGTGACAGTAGCTCGCACGCAGGAAAGGGCCAACGATCCGGTAGCGGACTCCTCCGCAGAGGCACGATCCAGAGAGCGGCTCGCTAGCCGACGGCATGATCAGGCTCCACTTCTTCGCTCTGGCAATCGGCGACCACGAACCAGCGACCGGCGTGGAGGGTCGTCCCCTCAATCTCCTCCGCCAACTCGGACGCCGTGAAGTACCGCTTGTAGACGCTGTGAACCGAGCCGTCCCCCAGGCTGCGCTCCTGCCACTGCTCCGGCTTCACGTCGGGCCTGAGCGCGGCGTCGATGACGACGAGACGTTTGCCGACCCGCCTTGCCTCGCAAAGGAACTGAGTGCGCTCCTCCGGCAGGAGGTGACCGTAGAAGTGGCTCGTGAAGACCACGTCGAACGAGTCGTCTTCGAAGGGCAGAGGAACGGCGTCCGCGCAAAGAAAGTCGAAGCCGGGGCAACACTCCTGTGCCCTGGAGATCATCGCGGGGCTCTGATCCAGGCCGGTGACGTCACCGGCGAGGTGCTGCGTGAGGAAGCCGGTTCCGCAAGCGACGTCGAGCGTCCGCCCGGGCGGCAGCGACCGGATGAGGGCTATCAACTCGGCAACCTCGTCAGCCCATCCAGGCCGCTCCCTGGCGGCGAAGGATCCGGTCCCGAGCCACCACTCGTCGTACTCCTCGGCGCGCCGGTGGTAGTAGGCGCGCATGGGGTCCGCCACGACCTGTCCGGCGACCGTCACGACGCGACTGGGGGCCCGGCGAGGAGAGAGATCTCGGCAGCCTCAACCATCGTGCGGCAGAGGTTCCGTTGGATCTTTCCGCTGGTGGTCTTCGGAATCTCACCAGCACCGCACAGACCGATCCAAGCGAGCGAGAGATCCAGCTCCTCCGCGACCCTTTGCCTCACAGCACCGATGACTGCCTCCATGTCGATGTTCTCTTCCTGCCTGATCTCGAGCAGGATCGCCGCTTCGCCGGAGCCTGCAGTGCCACGCTCAAATGCAGCGCTGCAATGCGGGCGAAGGCAAGGATGAGCGGCCTCAGCGGAGAACTCGATGTCGTGAGGGTGGATGTTGCGACCGTTGAGGATGAGCAGCTCCTTCAAGCGCCCGACGACGTAGAGTTCGTCGTCCAGCACGGCGCCCAGATCTCCGGTCCTCAGATACCGAACGCCATCCGGGTCATCCCGTAGTTCGCCACCGAAGCAGTCATCGGTTTCTGCCGATTGCCGCCAGTAGCCCAACGCCACGCTTGGTCCGGCCACCCATATCTCGCCGACCTCTCCCTCCTTGCAGCGAGAACCGCTTGCCGGGTCGACGATGACCAACTCATGCTCGTCGTAAGGCGTTCCACATCCAACCAGCCTCGATAGCGCCTCTCCGTCGACTGGCGGCTGTATCGAGCCCCTCTCCACGGCGCGGGCGTCGACGTCAAGAAGAGATGGTTCATCGTCTCGATCTGGACCGGTCACGATGAGCGTGGCCTCAGCGAGGCCGTAGCAAGGGAAGAACGACCGCTTCTTAAAGCCGCATCTTTCGAACTTCCTGCTGAACGCCTCGATCGTGGCTGCTCGGATCGGCTCGGCGCCATTAAACGCGACACGCCATGACGACAGATCGAGCGTCTCGCAAGTCTCATCGTCGATGCGATTGACACAGAGGTCATAGGCAAAGTTCGGCCCACCACTCGTCGTCGCCCGAAAGCGAGAAATCGCTTCAAGCCATCGAGCAGGACGCTTGATCACCGCGAGGGGCGACATGAGCACACAGGGGGCGCCGACATGGACCGGCTGCAGGACGCCTCCGATCAGACCCATGTCGTGGTAGGGCGGCAGCCAGATCACCCCCTTGTCCTCCGTGGCCGGACGATGGCCGAATGCCCTCGTGATGATCTCGGAGTTAGTCAGCAGGTTCCGATGCGACAGCATGACCCCGCGGGGCTCGCGCGTCGAACCCGAGGTGTACTGCAGGAAGGCAAGCGCGTTCAGATCGGGCTCGACGACGCACTCCTTGGCTACCTCGGGGAGAGCGTCGGTTGCTATCCACTCTGCTCGGCTCAACGCGTCATTCTGAAAGAACTGCTGCGCTGCATCCCGGATGAATGCGGACGTCAACACGGACTCGACCTCAGCATCGGCAGCGATCGCGGTTAGGCGGGGCAGGGTCCTGTGGAGTCGCTTCGGCTGTGGGGGCGGAGCCGAGACACCAACGACTCCTGCTTGGAAACAGCCGAAGACAGAAGCGACATAGTCAAGACCCGGCGGGAAGAGGAGGAGCGTGTGACCACCGGGTTTGCGGCTTTCCAATAGCGCGCTGGCAATTGCCTGAGCGCGCATGTGCAGCTGAAGGTAGGTCACCTCCTCTGCGTCCTGCCCGTCATCGGACAGAAAGGTGAAGACAGTCTCGTCGGGTTCGATTTCGGCCCGATGCGCCAAAACGGCGCCAACGCTGGCTTCACGCAAGAGAGTGTCGTGTGTGCTCTGCTTCATCTGCAACCCGCCAAATCGTTCCGCCGCATCCCAATATGACTATCAGCGCATAGCTAGGACCTGCTACCCCAACATAGGCAGGATGTCCACGTGAATTTCCCCAAATTGTGGAATGGAAATTAGTTACTGCTTCTATAGGGTCCCGAGGCTTAATCTGTCAAAGACGTATGAAACAAAGGGGGAGTTCTAATAGTGATTGCCCTAAAGAAGGCAGCGGTAATGTGCATGGCGGTATTCGCCATCGGTGCTGTGCTTGCGGCACCCGCCAGTGCCGACACGCTGCGGTTCTCGGAAACCGGTCAGCCCGTCGTCTCGGGTCAGCTCGAAGGAGGCGAAGCACACGGCGCCATCCACTGCCAGGCGGTTTCCGATGCCCTCGGCACGGGCAGCAAGGCCCCGGGGGCCGTCGTCCTCACCGGCAACGGCAAGTTGGTGCTTGGCGCACCTCGAGGCGGCGAATGCGAAGTGATCTACGAAATCTTCGGTGGCTGAAGAAAAATAACTCCAAAAAAACGCGCCCCAGGTTTCGGGGCGCGTTTTTTTTACCCTGAATGAGCCAGCCGTCCAAGGCGAGCCCTCGCTTCGGTCTGACAGGGACGGGCGGCAACAGTGGGATCCCGACGCTAGTCGACGCTAGACGCAGCCACCGATGCCGATGGCTGAGATGGGCGGCGGGAAGGCATACGGCGCTCCAGAAAACCGGGTAGCCACCAATTGCGATCGCCGAGCACAGCGAGCGCAGCGGGTACAAGAGCACACCGTACGAGCGTCGCGTCAAGAAAGACGGCGATCGACATTCCGACCCCAAGCTGACGAAAGCTTTGCAGGCTAGTGTCGGCTGAGGCAAGGAAGACCACCATAATCACCAATGCCGCCAGGGTTATCGGTCGGCCACTCTGGCGAAGAGCGCTGGTTACGGCGGCATCGTTGCTCAAGCCACTGTCGTACTCCTCCCGTACGCGGGACAGCAGAAAGACCTCATAGTCCATCGACAGTCCAAAGGCGATCGCGAAGAGGAAAGGGGGGACATACCAGGCAAGTCCGTCGACTCCCCCGAGGTCCTGAAAGATCAGCGTAACCAGGCCGAGGGTCGCGGCGACTGAAAGCAAGTTAGTAGCGACAGCCTTCAGGGGTACGACGATCGAGCGAAGCGCCACGGTGAGCAGAACGAATGCGAGCGCACATGCCACCAAGATCATGAGGGGAACCCGCTCGTGAACACGATCGATCAGATCCACGCCTAGCGCTGGCTCGCCCCCGACATAAGCACTCCCCGTCGGAACGAGGCTCTCAACCCTCTGCCGAATTCGGCGAATAACTTGATCGCCGGCTTTGCTGCCACTCTTTACCGAAGCCATCACGGTGATGCGGGTCCAGCCGTGATCGCCAATTTCGGGACGCGGTACCTTCGCCACACCAGGATCGCTAAGGACCGCGGTGCGGATCCGCTCGGCATAGCGTGGCGTGCTCATAATCTCGATTGGTTCAAGCGCGCCCTGGCCGAACTCCTGAGTGATCTCATCGCTGGTTTGGCGTAGCTGATTTGACTCAGGCAGCAACCCGTCGGTGCCGGCAAACATGAGCTTCGTTCCGAGCACGGGCGCCGCACAGAGGAGCAGGACCAGGATGCTGCTCACTAGCACAACCCAACGTCGTCGGATGATCAGGTTTCCGAGCGCACGCCAGAGCCGGCCACGCTCGGCTGCACGCACTGCCGGCTTAATCGAAAAACGATCTATCCGAGTGCCGAGCACGCGTAGGACTGCAGGAACCAAAGTCAGCGCTCCCAGTGCGGCCAGCGCGGCCGCCGCGCTGGCCCCAAGCGCCATCGACCCGAATACACCGACGCCGAGAACTGCAAGGCTTGAGAGACCGAGCGCGATCGTAAGTCCTGAAACGAGGACTGCACGTCCGGTCGTCGTCAGTGCGTCGACGATCGCCTCAGGCGTGTCCGCGCCGTTGCCGCGCTGCTCGCGGTATCGACTGACGATGAACAACGAGTAGTCGATCGCGAGGCCCAAGCCAAGCAACTGCGCCGTGTTGGTCACGTAGACGCTCATGTCGACAACGTGCGAAAGCAGACCGAGGGCAGCGAAGACCACCACGATCGAGACAACGGCGAGCCCGATGGGTATGAGCGCAGCGACAACCGATAGAAACGCTGCCACAAGAATGATCAGCGAGATCGGCACAGAGATCCGCTCGGCGCGGGCAAGGTCCTCCTTCGAGATAGCCGTCGTTTCCTCCCATACGGCAGCCTGGCCAACGATGGTGGTGTCTGGCCCTGCGATTCTGCGAGCCCAGGCGCGCAGCGGCACTACGGTCTTCTGTGCGTCTGCGAGGCTTCCCGAGAGGGTGAAGGGCACGACGATCATTCGACCGCTTCGACTTGCATAGGGACGGCCCTGGGATTTGACGTCGTCTTTTTCAGCCAGTCGGAGCTGAAGGCGTCGCGCTTGACGTCGAAGCTCCGCAGGGGCCGGAGCAGCGCTGGTTATGACAGCCGCAAGGGACTGACCATCGGTCTTGGGAAAGTTGTCGGCCTCGAGCTCATTGACTCGCTGAGACTGCGAGCCAGGGACGTCGTAGCCGCCATTTCCAATGCGCTTCGTCAGCTGCCCCGCTGGAATCGCCGCAGCGACCGCAGCGAGCACCCAGATAGCAATGATCCCGCGCGGATGCCTGACGACCAGGTTGGCCAGGGCCCTCATCGGACCTCCGGTTCCCCCAACGAAACTGCACAGGGCTGAACGCCAGGCGTTTGAATCGCGTCTTCCACAGGCAGGTCGGCTAGCTGGGCTAGAGCGGTGTGGAGCAGATCGATCGCGAGTTGGAGCTGTGGCTCGGTGGTGACCATCGGGGGCAGCAGACGGATCGTTCGGGGGGCGCTGAGACAGGGCGAAAGTAGAAGTCCGGCCTGCGCGAGGTCGACGAGCACGTTGCCAGCCTGCGCCGCGGTGTTGAACTCGAGTCCGTACATCAGCCCCGTTCCGTGGATCGCAGAGACGGCCGTCGGGTAAGCCTCTGCCAGTTCCTGCAGGGCGCTCGCGAGACGAGCGCCGGTCTCTATCGCTCGTAGCTCGAGGTCGTCGTTCGCGGAAAGGGCGGCACGCCCGGCAGCGCAAGCAAGCGGATGGCCCCCGAAGGTGGCGGTGTGGAAGGTTGGATCGGAGCGAAGCGGCTCATACAACTCGTCGGAGGCAAGAAGTGCCGAGATCGGCATCACTCCACCGCCCAGTGCCTTGCCAAGGAGCACGGCATCGACCTCGATGCCCGCATCCGCGGCGATGCAGAGCGGCCCACAGCGACGCAGGCCCGCCTGAACTTCATCGCTGATGACAAACACGCCGGCGGCATGGGCATCCCGCGTCCAACGGCGAAGCAGCGCTGGATCGAGCGGACGGGCGCCACCCTCCCCTTGTACGGGCTCGAATATGAGAGCGGCAACGTCACCAGCTGCCACCTCACGAGCTACCCCATCGGGATCGTCTCGATTGATGTGAGTCACATGCTGCAGCAGCGGCTCGAGGCCCTGCCTGAAGGCGGGGTTCCAAGTCAAGGCAAGGGCTCCCAAAGTCTTCCCATGGAAACCGTGCTCGACAGCAAGTACGCGCATCCTGCCGCTTGACCTACGCGCTAGCTTGATCGCGACCTCGACGGCGTCGGCGCCGTCACTGCCGAGCCATACTCGCTCCAGTGGAGCGCCGAAGCGCTCCATCAACTCCTCCATGAACGAGACAGTCGTCGAATTCGCGAGAACACGGGTGCTGGTGGTCAACAGGTCGAGTTGCGTCCGAACCGCAGCCGTCACCGCCGGATGTCGATGACCTAGGAGAGTTACGCCATAAGCCCCAAAATCGAGAACCTTGCGACTGTCCGATAGAACGACCGTCGCACCTTCCGCCCGCTCCTCCGTCGCCCCGGCGCCAGCAAGCTTGGCCGCAATTGCGGCTCCCGGGGCGGTGCGACGTCGCAAATTCTCAAATACGTCGGCGCTCACGGAATCACGGCCTGTCTCTCAAGGCCTTTAAGCATTTCGGTGCAGTTCTCGCGGAGCGATCGAGTTGCGACCGGGTTCAGCATTTCTGCAAGCAGGGGAATCCCGACCTCAAAGACGACGTGGAACCGAGCCGTAGCAAGACCAGGTCCGCGACTGCTCACCCGCCAGTAGCCGTCGAAGGCAGATAGGTCGCCGCTCAGTTGGTGGAAGTTCATCGTCATCGCGTCAGAATCGATCGCGTCGTGCTCCTCCCACTCCAAGACAGAACCCTTGAGCATGATCGACCAAGCGCTGCGCTGCTCCGTTGGGGTTGGGGCATCGATGATCCGTACCGAGCGAACGTTCTCCATTGATTCTGGATAGCTCTCGATGTCAAGCACCGCATCCCACACGCGCTCGGCGGGGGCGTCGATGTCCAGGGCTAGGTCGACCTCAGGCATCGGTGCCTCGAGTCCACTCGCTAGGCAGGAAGCCGCTCTCCCCAACGGATGACACGAGTTCGATCCATTCTCGCGCCAAACCGAGCGCCGGATAGTAGCCCTCCGGCGTGAGCGCGTCCGGCACATGCCCAACCACCTCGCGGGCCTTCTGCTGGAGCATGGCGCAGCGCTCGACGAGCACGTCATCCTCTGGCAGCTCCTCGAGGCCGCGGATCAATTCCCAGCAGTCTTTGCCGACAGGATGGTCGGCAAGGCGTTCGAGCGCCCAAGCACCGCGCATATTCGGCTCGGGGATCGGTCGCCCGTAGGTGAGCGTAAGAGCCAGCATTACGGCACAGTCCTCAGCAAGCTGGCGGCTGACATGTCGGGCCAATCCACTCTGCCCTGCGGCTAGGGCTCCGCGCAGGTCCTCCAACCACTGGGCAGCGGGCGGCCCCATGAGCCAAGCAGCCTGACCGCGACACCAGATGTAACGTCGCGCACCGAGATCAACGCTCTGCATCGACAGACACCCCTTTCATCGAGAGTCGGTCGAGCGGCAGCCCGCGTGCCCAGAGCAGCTTCGCCATGCCGTTCGCGTAGAGCCGGTAACACACCTTCATCTGGATATCAGTGCATGAAGCGCAAGGCCAGGGCGGCCCCCCATCCAGAGCTTTCCACGCGTCCGCCTCATTCGCGTCGAGCTCAAAGACGACATCCTGTTCTGGTGAGACGAGCGCCCTAAGATCGCCAGCGGGGACGAGACGCAGATCGGGGGCTTCCCACGACGCGTCCGATGAGAGCGAGTCAGCATCGAGCCGCAGGCCGCTGAGTTTTTCAACCTGCTCGATCGCGGCCTCGACGAACTTTTTGGTTGCCGCACCGCCCTCCGGCAGCACTGCGAACGGGCGATACACCTCTCGCAGGTCGGGGGTGTCCTTCTCAAGACGCACCTGCAGCCACTTGTTGTCGCTAAAGGGAAGGCCCCGAGAAGCGATCACAGCCTGTAGCGCATCTTCAACGCCAAACCGCGCGTTCATCGCTGCGGCGGCGAACTGCTGAGCTCCAAGCGCTAGCTGCGAGACATAGAGCGCATGCCGCATCCGCTCGGCGTACTCGCGCACCAAGAGGTCACGAGCAACCTCTCGGTAGTTGCGGGTGCCAGCAGGGAGAAGCGCCGGCCCATCGATGATGACGCCATATGCGACTCGGTGGAGAAGCTTTAGATCGGCCTGCTCGAAAACGTCACCGAAGGCACCCTCGAACGGCGCGTCGCTTTCGAGTCCCCTTTGAGCACGTTGGAAGAGCTCCTCGATCTCATCCTCACGTAGCTTCCAGACATCGACCCGCAGGGTCTCAATGAAGTGCTCCAGCGGCATCCGTGAGGACGACTCCTTGGTCGCGCGCCCCGCAACGACTATGTCTAGATCGCTCTTCTGATTCCCCAGTCCGTAGGCAAGCGAGCCGCCTACGAGCACCGAGTCTTCGCCATCGCGCAGGTAATCGATGATCTCGAGCACTTCACTGAGCTCAACGCCATGGAACTCCCTGACCCGCGCTGCCAGCTCCTCCACCCTCTTGTCCTGCACGGTCGTCATTCGTTATTTCCCTCCATCGGCCATCCTGATCGGGCATGCGGCGCTCATCGCGTCAAAAGTCATCGCGCGACGGCGGTCCATGGCCTGGGCGCCTGCGACGCTTGCAGATGTTCGGTATCAGCCCAGTATCTGACTGCCGCGGCGATCGCCGCCTCGACTTCGTCGACGTGATGAGTCGGCCGCAGCGGCTCGCAGATTGCGAGGTAGGGCCTGAAGTTCGACAGGAGCTCGAGGATCCGCTTTTGCCGGGCCGAAAGCTGATCATCTACAAACGGGAGGAAGAAGCGCTCCCAGCTATCCCGTGAGATCAGGCGAGGTACATCGAAGGGCTCGAGGTCTCGGCCTTCGCGCCATTCGTTCAGGCCCTGAGTCATCAACTCGAAAGCGGTCTCGACGGACGGAGCATTCGAGCCTCCGGCGACTATCAGCGTCTCACCGCTGCCACCTCTGGATGCCGCCCGCGTCAGCACGTCGGCTACTGCATCGACCGGGGCTACCTCGAGATAGGCGTCTGGCTCCGCGACAACAACAGGGACCATGCTCGCGGTCATCGCGCGAAGGAGGGTGTACATGCCTGAGAAACGCGCGGCTCGACCATCTTGAGTGCGACCGATAATCAGCGGCGGTCTGACGATGGTGAACTCTCCGAAGGTGCTCTGCACGATCCTCTCGGCATATGCCTTCGACCACTCATAGCTGTTGCGATAGTCCGCTATGTCATGCGAATCGACACTCCCGCGCAATCCCACGCTGTAGGCCGTTGAGACATATATGAAATGAGTGCTTGGCCCGACCAGGGGCTCAAGGGCACGAACGGTGTCGACGTTTGCCCGCTTGGCTTCCGCCGGCATCATCGTCCACCGGGTATCTGCCGCGCTATGCACTATCACGTCCCAGTTCCCTCGCAGCTCCGAAGGTGGCTCTTCGGCAGCCATATCCCAGGCGACCGTGCGACCGGCGGCAGCCGACAGGGCCCGACTAACGCCTACTACTTCACTGGCTCCGGCCAGTCGCAGCGCCTCGACGGTCTCTAGGCCAACTAGGCCGGTTGCCCCGGTGACGAGAACTCGCACGGCTCAGACGCCTATTCGGGAGAGTCGACTGAGAGAATTTCCAAGACCCGAGCCTCGACGTCACCAACCGTCTCGATACCTGCGACCTCCTCCTCCTTGAGCTCAGGAAGACTGAACTCGTCCTCAATCGCCGCAGCCAGCTCGTAGAGCTGCAGCGAGTCCAACCCGAGGTGGGCGGTCAAGTTCATCTCGGGACCAATGCGGGCAACTGGCAGCGATGCCATCCCGGCAATCTTCTGGCGTATGCGTGCACGGATCTCGTCAGGACCCATTCCGTACCTCCCCGCTGGCGCGACCGCTGAAGCTAGAGCGCGGCGCTGGCACGTCGACGGGCCTCCTCCGTGGTCTGGCTGAACCACTCGTCATAGCGCGAGATCTCCTCCTCGCCGGTCAACTCGAAAATCGATGCAACCGACGGGATCTCCGACTCGACCGACTGGCTCGACCCGTGTTCAACAATCTTTCGCATCGTCGCGCCCATCGCCCCGACCGCGGCGCGCAGGCTCTGATTTGCGTAGATCACCATCGAAAACCCAGCCCGCTCCAGTTCGTCTGCAGTCACTTTGTTGTAGGTGGTTGGGATCGCGATCAACGGCACGCGCTGCGGTCGCTCTTGCCAGGCGGCTCCGAAGTCGGTCACCTGTACGGGAGTTTGCGCCTTGGAGTGCACTACAAGCGCGTCGGCGCCGGCGGCAACATAGAGATCAGCCCGGGCGAGGGCAGCTTCCACCGTCTCGCCGGCGATCAACGACTCAAGGCGGGCCACGACCATGAACTCGGCACTGCGCTGGGTGTCCTTCGCAGCCCTGATCTTCGTCGCGAACTCGTAAGGATCGATCAGCTTCTGTTCCTGGCTTGGACCGAAGCTATTTCGCTTCGGGTAAAGCTTGTCCTCGATACAAACTGCAGCCACACCAGCGTGCTCAAACTCGGCGATCGTACGGCGGAGGTTGCGCACCTCTCCGAAGCCGGTATCGCAATCCGCAATGACCGGGAGCCGAGTGGCTCCGACAATCAGCCGAGCAGCGTCTCGGACCTCTCCGAGGGTCAGTATGTTCGCGTCAGGAACGCCGTGACTTGCTGCGATTCCCAGACCGCTCGCCCATAGGCCGTCAAAGCCACATTGCTCCGCAACGAGCGCCGAAAGCGCATCGTGAACTCCACCGACGCGGAGGATGCCGCCCCGACCGAGCTGACGTCGTAGCGCTGCCGCAGGAGACTCCTCGCTAATGCTGATCGAGGCGCTCACGACATCCTTGGAGGAGTGGTTCGCCTCGCTTGACTCCGATCGGTCCTTCAGTTGTGCCTGGAACTCCTCCAGCCAACAGAGGATGTCGCGCATGACGTGATGGTCCTGGTTGGGTCGAAGAGCTCCTAGCTGAAAGAACATCACCCCCTCGCTAGGAGGCCCGAGCAGGGTCAGGCGTTGATCAACGGTTCCGTCAGCTCTAATCGGGTGAAACCGGGGAGAAAGATCCAAGCCACCCGGCTCGTAAACCTCTCCACTGGCGGATGGATTACTCCACTTCCTGATCAGACCGCGCCGCAAGAGGTTTGGATAGAGAGGAAGTGCGTCACGCTCAGCATCAAACGGATGAACGACCCCGCCGATCAAGGTATCAGCGAAGACCTCAGCACCCGTTCGTCCACCGACAATGCGGAATCGCCCTGAGTCATCATCGAGCTCAACACAGGCCTGCGGCCCAATGGAGATATCGATGAGCCCGTGCTCTGCTATGGCCCGAATGCGCTCCATGACCTCAAGGCCGGCGCCATTGGCCAGCCGGTTGTGGTGGCGCATATAGGTCTCGAGGAACACACGATGCGACTCGGCACTGAGACCGCCGAAGTCGACCGCATGTGCAAGCACAGGCCGCAGATCCCGCCAGACACCGTCAGCGGCGGCCTTGGCGGGATTGTCGAGATTGCCCTGAGCGGCCCAGCGATGATCGAGCTCGAAGAAATCGGTCATTGCCTGCCGATAGCTGTCCGGACTGGCCTGATGCTCACGCGCAATGGGCTCAATCGTCCGCTCCCAGGAAAAGCGCTTTGCGCCCAAGAGGAGGGGATGGCCATGTGGTGACTCCGGCTTTTCCAGAGTCTTCGGCACAGGGACGCCGCGTGCGATCAGCGTCCGCATCTCATCGGCGACCTCAGCCCCCAAGACGACCTCGAGATGTCGCCAGAATGCGGTGCTGGCTGCCCATCCACCTGGCTGATTGCCGAGGCTGGCAATGTCCAGCTCCCCCCGAAGAACCTTGTCGATGACATCTACCGCCTCGTCCACAAGCCGGTCGACCGGCTCAAGCAGCGCCGTGGTCTGCTCTCCACTCCCGGGGATCTCCCCCTTCTCAAGAAACTCTTCATAGACCGGAGACACCCTCTGGCAGAGGCAGGCAGCAAAGTCATCGCCGAGGAGCGTCTTGTAATAGACGTAAGCCATCTCGAGCAGCAGGATCGGGAAAATGTGCAGCTCGAAATCCAGCTGCCGCCGGCCATTCGTATCCTCGGCTTCGATCAGCCGACCTACTGAGCGTCGAAGACGATCGACTGCGTCAGTCGTCAGGAATACGCCCTTGTGCTGCAGGCGATCGAGGTCCTTCTCCTTGCCATTGAATGGGCGCGCAAAAGTGAAGAGACCCGATTCGCTGAACGGGACTATGAGGCGCGGCTCCTGACCAGACGGGACGTACCGGAGGCGGCCGTCGTCGGCAGTCTCAAAGAGGCCGCCACGCGCCTCAGTCAAGTAGAGGATGATGTCGATCGCAGTCAGACCCATCCCGTTGCATGCGACCACCTTGTCCGGGGTCGCAACGTCGCCAACGATGTGATCCTCCATCGGATACGCAGCGGGGACAAAGGTCGCCTCGGTCCGATCGGCAAATTCCGCAAGCGCCCGCTGCCGGGGCGAGTGGCGGGGATCATTCCAGGAATGGCCGGTGACCAAGAGAACGTGGTCAGCCAGCAAGCCATTGTCTCTTTCGTCGGCAGTCACGATCTCGATCTTCGATCCTCGGTCGATCAGATCAATGACCTCGACGTCATGGAGCTCAACCTGAACGGCCGGGTGATCCTGCAACTTCTCGATGTATTTGCTGAAGCAGTCCTGAAGAGCGAGCCCATGCACGTACCGCTTTGGCCAGTCCTCGGGGTCGAGGTCAAAGGCCGGATCACCGGTTTCCTCAAACTTGCGCTTGCACCACTCGTGCAGCGTTGGCCTCTCGGGTTGGTCGAGAAGTCTCTCTGCCCCCTCGACGCTCTCATCAGCAGCGAAGGCAACCTGACCGACGATTCGGTTCAGGTAGCTGGTCTTCGGCTGATCCGTGCTGTGCACAGATCCAGCACCAAACTGCCCGCCTTTGTCGTAAATGTCAAGCTGAAGCGTCAGGCCATCTGGAAGATCTGCCGTGATGGCAGCAAGACGCTCGACGGCGTAGGTACAGCTGGGTCCCGCTCCGACGATTCCCAGCCGGAACACACTCGTGGAAGCTGTTCTCATCGGCGCTTGAGCGTCCCGATCGGTATTGCGACCTGAACGGCAAGGTACCCGCGCGCCCCCTGCGGTCGAAAGGGGCGATCAGGCGATGGATTGCCGTCACATAGGTTGCGCATCCCGGAACGATTACCAGTCCACAGGCATCAAACCCTGCATCAATGTGGGGACACATTACGCCTCGATTTCCTCAAACTGGAGAAATGAACGAGCGTTCTCGTGACCTACGATGGACTGGGCAACTGCCCTGGAAAATTCGGGTTTGCTTAGGCAAGATCAGAGAACTTGAAGATGCTGTATAAGGTACGCGTAATGTCGCCCGGAAGGGTCCAGGTGACGTCGCCAAGTCATGCCAGGGAGGACCGATCTCTATTAGAAATTCTGATGCCGTGCGTCGAGTTCTATGACTCGAAGCATCGGACTACCGGAAGTTCTGGGTCCCAGAAGTGGGGTTGATCTCGCTCGCTGCGCTCTGCTGCATTTACCCCCCC